>Ga0182024_10015258_pt1 | contig 14741 bp, 19 predicted proteins | sample P32metaG_FD_120480 | JGI IMG/M metagenome (GOLD analysis project Ga0182024, IMG submission 120480) | Permafrost microbial communities from Stordalen Mire, Sweden - P3-2 metaG (Illumina Assembly) | ecosystem: Environmental > Terrestrial > Soil > Wetlands > Permafrost | place: Sweden: Stordalen... | reverse complement strand
ATGGCCAAGCTCTACCGAGTCGTGGATAATGACGATGCGACAGTCAAAGAGCTCACGCCCTCTGATTGATCGTCGCCGAGGATTGCGTGCTCAATCCCCACCACTCGGCGGGACGCCACCCGCCGCGGAGCACCCGTCCGTGCTGGACCAGTTCCGCACGGGCGTCACCTACCGGGCTCGGAGACAGACCGCGGCGATCGGGACGGTACCCCGGCGAGTGGGGGCAATGGTGCGGAACCCTCTGGGTGTCGCCCAGGAGGCGGTTCAGTCAGCGGTCTCGGCTGCCCGTATGCTCCGTCCGGTGTCCGAGCCGATGGGTCCGGTCATGGCCGCTCGCTCCCTCAGCGTCCGGTTTGACGCTCTCGGCCTCCCTGCCAGCGATGAAGGCGGCATCCAAGCGGGTCGACGGCCACCTCAATGATGCCTTCTTGGCCGCAGTGGCGGGCGGTCTTGACCGTTACCACCGCGCCCATGGTGTCACAGTGGAGCAGTTGCGCATGACGATGCCGATCAACATGCGCTCCAAGGGCGAAACTGTGCCGGGAGGCAACCAATTCGTACCGGCCCGGTTTCCTTTTCCGGTGTCAATCATCGACCCTCTCGAGCGGATAGCGAAGATGCGGGAGTTGGTGGCGGCGCAAAGATCCGAGCCTGCACTCCACCTCGCCGGGCCGATCGCTGGGGTGCTGAACCGGCTGCCCGACTTCCTCACCACGGCCATGTTCGGGGAATGTTGAAGGCGATTGACGTTGTCACCACCAACGTCCCCGGCGCCCCGTTTGACCTCTTCGTAGAGGGAGCCCGCTTGCAGGCGAATTTCGGATACGGTCCGCTCAGCGGAGCCGCTTGTAATGTCACCCTGCTGAGTTACATCGATGAGCTCCACCTGGGGATCAGCACCGATCCTGCTGCTGTGTCCGATCCGGAGGTGTTTGTGGCGTGCCTGCAGGAGGGCATCGAGGAGATCGAGACCCTGGCCTACGGCTGAAACCGCCTTCGCGCGGGATCTCGCCGAGCGGTTGAACGTGTCGCCTCGTGCGACGGTCCGTGGTAACCACCTTGTTGGCTCCGATCTCGGCCAGCGCCGATGGGGCTCTGTTGCGTCGCTCCCTGATGGTACTTGTGAGCTGGCGAAAACCCGGCCCACGCCACGTTGCACTGGAGCGGACTTTTGGACAGAAGTGGAGGAAGAGGGAGTTTGGCCACGAGAGAGCGAAAAGGACCGGCGGTCATTGGCCAGGTAGCTCGCCCTTCTCGACCGCTATGAACAGCGCTCATGATCCCGCTCGGTCTGGTCTGCATAGGCGCTGGCAAATGCGCTGACTGCACGGTCGAATGAATCGCCCGATCCGATGTATCCGTGGATCGCTGCGCGGTCGCCGCTACGGCGTGCGCTCGAGCGAGCGTCCATCCACTCAGTTCCGCGACGCGGTCTGGAGTCCGATCGGGTGTTCGCATGTTTCCCGCGGCGAAGGTGCGCTTCTCGAACGCGGTCGACCAAAGGTCTCGTTAGGACCGGCTGGAGTAGGGGAAGATCGGTGAGGATGATCACACGCGCTGGGCACATGGAGGGATCCCGAGTGCCCTGGGATCGATCTTCGTCGATGTAATCTTAGGTATCCTTCCATTTGGAGGTACCGCGCCGAAGGGCCGGCACGAAGTGCAAGAGGCGAGGACTGGGCCGAGCAGCCGATTCGCAATCGGTTGTAACGTCAATCCCTGAGGGGAAGGGGTGGCAGCAGTGGGCGTTCCGAGCACCAATCGCGGATTCATTTTCGCGGCGCTCACGAATCGCTTCGTGACTCAGCACCAATCGACTCTCCCGGATCGATTGTCGACCGACTCCACCAGATACGTTTGGCTTCGTCGGTAGTGACCCTTTCGATGCCCCGCGAGCGGCCGGGTATCCCGCCGAAGAACGCTCTTTCTCGCTCCGTGACACTTCTCCAAGCATGAGGTCTTCAGTGATCGCCATCGAGCCTGAGCCGCATGCCCCGGCCAAAAGCGAGGGGAAGGCACTTCTCATCGAGGGGTTGAGTGTCGGATTCGGGGGCCTTCTCGCTCTCGATCAAGTCTCCTTGACTGCCTTCCAGAGGGAAACCGTCGGCGTGATCGGACCCAACGGCGCGGGCAAAACGACGCTGTTCAACATCATTTGCGGATTTGTGGGAGCAGACTCGGGTCAAGTCAGTTATGGCGGGATTTCGCTACTGGAGCGCCACCACCCCCACGATCTGACCAAGCTCGGGATTGCCCGGACCCTCCAAGGGGTTGGCCTTTTCGCTGGGTTGACGCTCCTCGAGAACGTGATGGCTGGAGCTCAAGCTGGTCTTCGCAGTGACATCGCGTCGGCGTTCCTCGGACTTTGGCGCTCCAGTAGAGAAGAGCGTCGGTTAGCGTTACGCGCTCGCGAGTTGCTCGATGAACTTGGCGTTGGCGCATACGCCCGATATCTCCCCGCCGCGCTTCCCTTTGCCGTTCAAAAGAGCGCCGCCCTCGCGCGAGCCCTCATCGCAGAACCGAGCCTACTTTTGCTCGATGAGCCCGCTAGTGGACTCTCGAACGACGAAATGGATGAGCTCGCCACGATGATTCGAGGCCTCAGGTCTCGGATGGGTATCCTCCTCGTCGAACATCACATGGATCTGGTCATGTCGGTCTGCGACCGGATAGTTGTATTGGATTTCGGTCGCGTGATCGCCGATGGAACTCCCGAGTCCGTCCGATCTAACCCCGAGGTGGCGACGGCGTATTTGGGTGATGAGATCGACAAGTCTTCCGGGCACTCTCAAGCATTCGATGATGCTTGAAATCGAAGAACTCAGTGTCTCGTATGGGGCGGTCAACGCGCTCAGCTCGGTGACATTCTCCGCGCAACCCGGTGCGATCACGGCGATTCAGGGCGCCAACGGTGCGGGCAAGACCACCTTGCTCCGCTCCATCTCGGGGCTGGTGAAGCCTCGTTCGGGTTCGGTCTGCTTCGAAGGAGAGGAACTAGTTGGGAAGACGGTGGAGAACATTGCCCGTCGGGGTGTCGCCCACGTCCCAGAAGGTCGAGGCATCATTGAGGAGCTGACGGTGGAGGATAACCTCCGACTGGCCACCCTTTGGTGCATTCGACGCCGTGAGCGTCAGGGAGCTATCGAGGCGACGTTTGAGCTCTTCCCCCGGCTTAGTGGCTTCCGTCGTCGGCATGCCTCGACACTCTCCGGTGGAGAGCGCCAGATGTTGGTCATCGGCCGTGCCTTGATCTCGCGTCCAAAGTTGCTCTTGCTCGATGAGCCATCACTGGGGTTGGCACCGCTCGTGACGGCTCAGCTTATGGCACTTCTTCGAGAACACACAGACGGAACGGATGTAACCGTCGTGCTTGTGGAGCAGAACGCTCGCAGCGCACTGTCTGTCTCTCGGAACGCGGTGGTGCTCAACCTTGGTGAAGTGGTGATTTCCGACACTGCGGCCGCCGTGGCTGCGGACAGTGGCTTGCGACATCATTACCTGGGATTCTAGGTAGTCAGCATGAGCCTGTTCATCAACATCACACTTGATGGCGTTTCCAGCGGAATGATTTTCGCTGCCTTGGCCTTGGCGCTCGTTCTGATCTTCCGAGCGACCAAGATCATCAATTTTGCCCAAGGGGCAATGGCCATGATGACGACGTTTCTCGCCTCGAGTCTCCTAGCTCAAGGGCTCGGTTATTGGTGGGCTTTCGTGGCGGCCTTGGCAATCGGCTTCGTCCTAGGTGCCCTGGTAGAGCGCGTATTGATTCGCCCACTGAAGGGCAAGTCCGAACTCAATCCAGTCGTTGTCACTATTGGATTATTGGTCGTGCTGGAGGGGATAGCCGGGGTCATCTATGGCAACGCGAGCCGCGGATTTCCCGCTGCGTACTCTCAAAGTGGGCTCACCGTCGGTCGTTCTAAGATCGCGTTTTCACATTTCGACGTGTTCATAGTCGTGGCAGTTCTCGTTCTCATGATTGCGATCCTAGTGCTCTTCCGGGCAACCACACTCGGTCTTCGGATGCGCGCGTCCGCCTTTGCTGGGGAGATCGCGAGGCTGCTCGGTGTCCGTGTCGGGATGCTCCTCACCCTCGGCTGGGCCCTGGCGGGAGTGGCCGGGTCGTTGGCTGGTCTCCTCGTTGCACCGACGAGCTCTTTCAGCCCCTATTACATGGACCTCGTCTTGGTCTATGCATTTACGGCAGCGGTGATCGGCGGGCTCGAAAGTCCGGTAGGGGCGTTGATCGGCGGATTGATCACGGGGCTCTGTATTTCGTATGTCGGGGGCTATCTGGGTTCCGGGCTTCAGCCGTTGGGCGCCCTGGTACTACTTATGGTCGCCCTCATGGCTCGGCCGGAGGGGATCTTCGCAAGACACTCGGTTCGGAGGGTCTGAGGTGCGCCAGCAAGGTCCCCCGCGTCACTCGCTGGACAACACGTCGTGGTTGCGGCGCTTCCGACTGCCAACCCAACCGTTGCTTCGCCATTTGATTCTCGCGCTCTGCGGGGCTGGGATCCTGTATCTCGTTACCTCCTCGCTTAGTCCGTACAACGATTACGAGATCGGCGAAATCGCGCTCTACGTGATTGCCTTGGCTGGCCTTAGCCTGCTCACCGGGATGAACGGCCAGATCTCGCTCGGTAATGGTGCATTCATGGCCGTCGGTGCGTACACAATGGCCCTTCTCATGACCCACACTCAGATGAATTTCATCGTCGAACTGCTGGCCGCCATCGGCGCGGCAGCTGCGATGGGTCTCGTGATCGGCATACCTGCCACTCGATTGAAGGGCCCGTATCTGGCGGGGATGACCTTGCTGTTCGCGTTGGCTCTTCCTCCGATTGCCGACAAATGGAGTACTACCTTCGGCGGCGATCAAGGACTGACCACCACAGTACCGAACGCTCCAGGGAACATAAATCCTGAGGAGTGGTTGGCTTGGATACAAATTATTGGCGCACTGATCACGCTTGTGCTGTTGGCAAATCTTATCCAGAGTCGGTTCGGACGCTCATTTCGAGCGGTGCGCGACGACGAAATTGCGGCGTCCGTGGCCGGGATTCATGTGGGTCGAACAAAGGTACTGGCATTCGTGATCAGTGCGGGCTGCGCCGGGCTGGCCGGTGGTTTCCTCGGGCTGTCGACTGGGGTCGTCAATACGGGGGAGTTTCCGTTGACCCTTTCCATTCAGCTGTTGGCCGCCATGGTGCTCGGAGGGACGGGCAGTCTTATGGGCATGTGGTGGGGGGCCGTCCTCTTGGTGTACCTCTCGCAGTGGTCAACTTCGCTTTCGGGCTATTTCAACCTCGGGAGCGGGGCGAGCGCCTACCTCGCAACGATCATCTTCGGCGTTGTCTTGATCGTGGTCATGATCGCAGCGCCCACGGGCATCCAAGGAGGTCTGCGGTGGACGTGGCGGCGTATTTTGGGATTGCTCTTCCGCCAACCCGCCGTCATTCACCCGGCGTCTGGGCTCCCCGACGACAGAGTTCCCATTTACCAATCAGATGAGAGATAGCGACAGTCGAAGAAATACACGATGAGAAAAGGAGCAGTAATGAGATATAGCAATCGCACTTCCATAGGCAGGTGGACGAGTACCTTCGTGGCTGGTGCCATGGGGGTAGCTCTGGCGGTAACGGTCCTGGCACCCTCAGCGGGTGCCTCAGGTTCGTCAGCTCCGGGGGTGACCTCCAACACCATCTCGATTGGAGCAACTGTGCCGCTTACCGGGCCCGCCGCCCCCGGTTACGACGAGATTGCCCCCGCCATGAATGCCGTGTTCGACTGGGTCAACGCCCATGGAGGGGTCAATGGTCGCAAGATCCATTACACCTATCTCGATGATGGGTACAACCCTGCGAATACCGCGACGCTGACTCGCAAGCTGGTTCTGCAGGACACCGTGTTCGCCGATGTTGGATCGCTCGGGACGCCCACTCAGACTGCGGTGCAAGCATTCTTAAATTCAGAGAAGGTGCCCCAGCTATTCATCGAGTCCGGGTGCAACTGTTGGAGTAATCCGAAATACCCCGAGAGCTTCGGATGGCAGCCCCCATACACCGTCGAGGGTAAAATTCTCGGTGCCTATATAAAGGCCAACTTCGCTGGGAAGAAAGTTGGTTATCTGACCCAAGATGACGAGTTCGGTCAAGACTTCATCAAGGGATTGGACATGGAGCTCCCGTCGGCGTCGGTGGTGTCACGTCAAACCTATGACGCCGCCACGTTGGCTGGTCCATTGTCCAATCAGGTGGCTGCGTTGAAGTCAGCAGGAGCTCAGGTGGTTGCGCTGGCCACGATCCCGGCGGCGACAGCACTGGCGATGCTCCCAGCAGCTGCCATTGGTTACCAGCCCCAATACGTCATCTCCAATGTCGGAGCAGACGCCCCGACCGTCGGACCGTTGCTTTCGTCGTTCACGCAGAAAGGCGGGGGCACCGCTGCACAAGCCCAGGCGGCTGCTGGTCTTTTGAACGGGGCGATTACCGACTCTTACTTCGCACCGGAGTCCGAAGTCTCCAATCCGTGGGTTCAGGTTGAGAAGAAACTCTTGGTGGACTACGCGCCTAGTCTCTATGCCAAGTCCGGACTGGACGGCAACACTCAGTACGGCATCGCGCTGGGCTACACCTTCATCCAGGCGTTGCAGGCCGCGGGGAAAAATCTCACTCGGTCGGGGTTGCTGACGGCGATTGCTAAGTCGGGGATGAACTTTGTCACCCCCGGATTCGTGCCACTCTCGTACTCGAGCAGCGTGCACTACGGGTTCCAAGGAGCTCAAGTCATCAAGCTCAGCAGCACCGCACCGCCGGCGGTCACGCCCACAGGTAGTTGGATTGGTGGCACTGCGGTTTCGCCGGTAGAGATGACCAATGTGGGATCCGGCCCGGTTACCAAGTACACCGGGAAGATTTCGACCCCGCCAAAGAAGCTGGTGTCAACGTCGTAGCCAGCCAATATGATCGTCGCCGCTGATAGCGGGGGTATGACGCCCTCGCTATCAGCGCGCCGGCCAGCTGTGTAGCGCACTCGGAGAGAACTTCAGAATTGGAATCACAATTGTCGGGCGCGTCCAACAGCTGAGCCCGAACAGGCGTCTGGAATATCCCGCGACCTTCCGGATCAGGGCGGGTCGAGGCCCTTGAAGTGGCGGAGTATCCGGTAGCGCTCTTCGGCGGTCACCGAGGACCGCATGACCGGCTCAAGGAGGGTTGCCGGGTCGCCGCCGCCCGGGCCGGGTACGTCCGGTTCCCCGCACAGCCGTTCGAGCTCCGCTTCAGGGTCAGTGGACTCGCGGATGCGACTGAGCCACGCTGTCTGCTCGTGGTTGGGACGCGTCCGGTAGACGTTCTTGCGGTAGCCGGCTGGCAGCTTGACCGAGGTCAGGTGGGGGACGAGCACCGGGGGACCGAACTCCTTCGCGACCCGAGCGCAAAGGTCGGTCTCAGGGTCGAGGGTGCCGGTCGAGCCGTGGCTCCGCCATCCACCGATCCTCTGCAGAGCCGACGCCCGGTGGAGGCTCGAGGTCGGGGGAATCCACTGAGGGGGCAGGTAACTCCAAGAGGAGTGCGGGAATACGAACGGCTCACGATCCGGGTTGACGAGCACCACCCTCCCGTGAGTCATGGCCGGGCCGTCAAGAGAGGTTGTCTGGCCGGTCACCGGTGCGGCCATGGTCGAGACGAGCAACTCGAGGTGGCGCGGTAGCCAAAGGTCATCGTGCCCGAGATACGCGATGAACTCGCCCTCGGCCTGGCGCAGGCCCTCATTGTTGGGGCCGACCTGGCTGCCACTGTGCTGAGGAAGATTGATCCAGCGGACTCGTTCGTCGCGGGTAGCGAAGGAGGCGACCACCTCTTCGGAGTTGTCAGTACACCCATCGCCGATTACCAGCAGCTCAAAGTCTTCGAACGTCTGATCGAGCACGCTGCCAATTGAACAGTTCAGCACGGTCGACCAGTTGAACGTGGGGATGATCGCGGTGACACGCGGTACCCGCCGAGAGGGTTTCTTCACCAGCGGAAGGGCACGATGTCCGACGCGTCCGGCGATTCATAGGGAAGATCCAGGGCGTCCGGTTTGTCGTAGTCGTATCGAGCCGACGGCATGTTGACGATGAACGCCTCGGTCGTGCCGATGTTCCGCCATCCGTGATAAAGGTTCGGCGGTATGACGAGGAGTCCGGGGCTCCGGTCCCCAATCAGGAAATGGTTGATGGCACCGAAGGTCGCCGAGCCGCGCCGTGCGTCATATACGACGATCGATGTCAGCCCGCTGACGACAAACAATCGGTCGGTGGAGTGCTCGTGCAGACCCCAGGCGCGGACGCGCCCCGGAAGTGTCGATGTGACGTGGACCTGCACGATAGGCAGATCTATCTCGGTCCAAGATTCCCGAGCGATCTCGGTGAGCGTGCCGTCCTCGTGGTTGACCGGCCGAACAGCGCGAAATCTTACGCCATCGATGAGTTCGATTTTGAGTCCCCCGGTCGCATCGACGGCAGAGTGCTTGGGGATGAGAGCGTCGCCACCTTCTACCTGAGGTTCGCCGCTCACATAGATGATGTTAGTTCCGCCGGACCGATTGGCACTGGGCCCTTTCGAAGGGTTCTGGGTGCGCTGAGTCAAGCGGTCATTCGGCTGCGTGGTGTTGCTGGGGTCGTCTTCGCCGAAGAGCCGGTCTTCGGGGATATGGAGTCGGCCTCATTCGTACATGCCTGGGCACACGCAGCGCATCCGATCATTAGCAGTGGGTGGCGCCATGACAGGAGTCAGGGTCGCCACTTCGGTGTCCGACCCACGATTCCCACCGAATTGCGCTTCGTAATCCTTCGAGTTCGGTATCCCGCCTTCTTGCCACTGCTCAGTGAGACGCGGCGAAGGACTTCAATTCGGCTACTTGCCCCCCGTCGAGTGAAGGTTTCACTGCCTTCGCGGCTTCACGGATGTCCGCTGCGGTCACGACGGGGCGTTGAGTGAACGGCGCATTGCGGACATGGCCGCTGCGCGCACGAGGGCCGTCAGATCCGCAGCCGAATAACCGTCGCAGGCCATGGCCAACGCCCCGAGATCGATGTCGGCTTCCAGTGGCGTGTGGCGGGCTGCTGTGTTCAGTATCTCTCCCCGTGCGGGAGCATCGGGTGGAGGGATATAGACGAGCTGCTCTAGCCGCCCTGGGCGAAGCAACGCGGGGTCGATGAGGTCTGGGCGGTTTGTGGCTCCGATCACCACGATGTCGCGCAGCTGATGGATGCCGTCGAGCTCGGTAAGCAGTGACGCCACCACCCGGTCGGTGGAGCCAGAGTCCGAGAATTTCCCCCGAGTCGGCCGTGGCCGTGGGTGCCTTCGAGCTCCACAACGGGACAGGTCAGTGGGCGAGGACCATCCGGGCGAACATCGGCCGGCTTCGGGGGGCGAAGCTCGTTACCTCCACCGGGTCCACCGTGGCGTCCGCCACCTTCGCCTGAGGCGTCCCCTCTCCGAGTGACCGAACCGGGCAGGCCGAGACGGGGGATCCAGTCGATTCGCGTGGGTATGGGAATCGGACCGTACTTCCGAGCCCACTTGCCCGTACTCACACTGTCAATCAGTTGGTGAGAATCGTCGTGGCGATCCCGGCACGCGTTGCACTTTCATGCGATCGATCGAGGTTGCCCAGCCGAGAGGGGTGACCGTCTCTACCCGGTGAGAGCGTCGGTGAGAGCGTCGATTCCGACGAGTCTGCCGGCTAGTTCACTGCTGACGTGGTAGCGACTAGCGAGCGCACCTGGAGTTGTATAGCTGACCTTTGTCTGACCTCCATCTGCCCATACCAAGACTTTGAGTGGCAAGTCGAGTGCGATGAGCGGCGCAGATTCCATCACCGGCGTTCCAGCCTCCGGACTGCCGAAGATGACCACTTTCGTGTCGCGTAACTCGAGGCCGCTCCTCCTTGCTTCTGCGCTGTGGTCGATCACCGCGAACACCTTCATTCCCCTTGCCTCCACGATCTCGGTGAGCCGAGAGACGGTATCGTCGACCGACTCGGGGCTCTCCTTTGTGACAACCCCTCCGACATCGTGGTCACGTGTGCCCATGCCACCATGATTCCCATTTCAGGATCTGAGCGCAAGGGTCTGGTTGGCCTCCCACCTGGGTACCAGATGCCGATGTTCGTTCGATGGATTGTGGAATTTCGTCGAGGTGTGGTCCGGGGGTCGTTGCGGCACGTTGGGTAACCCATCAAGCATGATATGACCATGGGGTCTGACGGGAACAAGCCGCGCAAACAAAAGCGTTCACTGGCCAAGGTGCCCAGACACGAGGAGCCCAATACGCTCGTAGGGATGGGTGGGAGCGGCGGCGTGGGCTTTGGCCGTTCGGGCCACGGCTCGGACCGCCATGGTGCCGGCAAGCCAGGGCGAGCCGGATCATTCCTTCTGAAGCTGCTGGGAAAACGTCCGAAGCAATAGGTGGTCAGCGATCGTTCCTTGGCACGGTCTATTTCGTTGACCTCGGCTCCCTCGTGCCGGACGGTGATCGCGGTTGGATGACAAGGACGGCGATCACCATCGGGAGACGTGGCGAGAAGGCGGAACGGGGGAGTGGCCGCTCGGTCCAGGCTCGAACTTGCTCAACCAACGCTCGGCCGCAGGGCGGATCAGGTGTGGACACCTGAATTATCAACCGATCCCGGGTGTTGAGTCCGGCGTCGGCAGGGCGTTGCCCAGTGCAGCCCTACCCGGCCATACCAACAATCGGTTGGTTGATCGGCTGACCGCCCATCGAGCCCAAGAACGGGGATCCGAAAGCGAACAGTCCGCCGTCGGATGCCACCTCGTAGTAGCCACCCGAGGGTTCAACCAGCATCGCCACGATCGGTTTGTTGAGGGACTGTCCGCCCATGGATCCAAGGAAGGTTGTGTTGTATGCAAAGAGACCGCCGTCGGCTGCCACCAAGTAGTAGCCACCGCCCGGGGCCACGGCGATCCCCACGATCGGTCGGTTCAAGGGTTCGCCACCCTCGGAGCCCTGGAAGACGCCGGTGCCGAACGAGAAGACGCCGCCGTCTGAAGCTACGAGGTAGTAGCCAAGCCCGTCGGAGGCAGCTGCAATCCCAACAATCGGCTGGTTGAGCGGCTGGCCGCCCATCGAGCCGTAGAAGTGTGCGTCGCCGAAGGCGAAGATCCCGCCGTCGGCAGCGACCAGCCAGTAGCCACTACCGTCCGGCGTGGCCGCCATCCCGACGATGGGCCGATTCAGCGTTCGACCGCCCATCGAGCCGTAGAAGCCCGCGTCGCCGAAGGCGAAGATCCCGCCGTCGGCAGCGACCAGCCAGTAGCCACCTTCATCGGGTGTGTCCGCCATCCCGACGATCGGGGCCACCAGCGGGGTGCCGCCCATCGAGCCAAGGTACGGCTCGGAGAAAGAGAAGACGCCGCCGTCGGCCGCCGCGAAGCGGTAGCCTGGACCGGCCGAACCAGACGTTTTCCCGCCGGGTTGGCGGGCCGCTCCAGAGTTGGGGTCGATCATGAGCGAAGACTCGTCGATGGCTTGAAACGCACTGGCTGGAATCTGTTTCAGCTGGTTGACGTCAGTGTCTGACCATCTGGTATCGGCCACGCCTTGGAAGTACCAGTTGCTGCCGTTGTCCGCGAGGATCAGTCCGTAGGTCTTCATGGTCGTTAGAACGGTCTGACATCCTGCGGCGCAACTCGACGCAGGCAGTGAAAAGTTTGCGTTCAGGCGAAAGCGCGCTCCCATCGGCGGGCAGTTTGGGTTGTTCTGACCGGCTTCATGTCGTGCCGGCCAGAGGTAGGCCTGCTGGGTGCATTGCGCTGTAAAGCGGATGGCGTGATCCATTGCGCCCGAGCCGACTTCGTCGTAATTGACCAATCCAGGCAGGATCGGCAATCCGGCTGCATCGGCCGACGTCCACCCGGCAGGACGCAGAGCGTCAGAGTCGAGGTTCCAAATTGCCCCCGAACCCGCCGTCGAACCCGACGCGCTGAATTGCGCGTCGTAAAGCTCATAGAGGGTGCACGTGGCCGGATTGACCATGATTGCATGGCGGTCTCCGGTCGACTGCGAGCCACCTTCGATTGGCGTCTCGGCGCCAAAGGGGTAGGGGCCTGGGTCGCTTTGTGAGGAGTACTGGAATGATACATCTACCAGTGGGTGCGACGGCGAAACCACTGCGTAGGGAATGCCGTAGGGGATGGAAGGATCATTGGACGGGCCGAAGTCTGGATGCAGGTTGGTGGTTGCGCTCTCCATGCTGGCCAGCCAAGTGGCACTGTGCGGGTCGACGGGCAGAGTAGAGATGTCGGTATTCCACACGTTGTCGGCGGGGAACATCGGGCAATCTGTGCCAGGAAGTACGGTGCCGGCCAACGCGGGCGCACCGACCATAGCTAATCCTGCACACATCACTACGCCCGCGAGTAAGGCCGACAAGAGTCTCTTTATAGATTTTGCCACGGTCACTCCCCAGGGCGACCGTACCGCATCTGTGACATTGGGCGGTGACTTGTGGATCCCCGCCTCGATCTCCGAGCCACCGTCTCCGACAAGTGGGTCGGAGGAGTGCCCGAGATTACAGAGCGGTCGGTTGCCCCATGCGCTGTCCAAGGACGCGTAGTGGCGTTCGGGAGTGCCTTAGTTCTTGCCAGGCGCGCCCGAATCCCCAGGTTGGGACGCGGACCCTTCGCCTCCCAGCGCTTTGCGCAGTTTCTCCTTTATCTGCTGCGCTTCGTCACTATTCGAGTCGATCACGAAGACGTTGGTGAGGTCTTCTTGATTCAACACTGCCTTCAACACGGAGGCGGCGTCGGGAGGTACCTCGGGGCCTGGTGCGCTTAGATCGTTATCGCCGGTGCCTGGTGGCTGGGCCAGCACCTGTTCGAAATTCTCGGCGCGTTCCCTCTTGGCCGCCTTGATGCTGAGTCGGGGGTCGGACCTGTCGAAGCGGACCTTGCGGCTTTTGACCTCCACCTCGACCCGAACGGTGTCACCGACCTTGGGGATTTCGAAGTCTATGGCGTTGACCGGGGTGTGGACGATTGATCGGAACGGCTCGCCGTGCTCAGTTTGAATGTCAACGGCGAACTCGAAGATGGTGGGGAAGCGTGTGTCCCCCGATCCCTGGTGAGGTGCCGCTGTCCGGGCGACGATCCTGCCCTCGGCCCGCTCCCACGTGTGTCTGAACACGACTGCTCCCCAATGCGAAGGGCCGCCCGAACGCAGGCTCCGCTCGGGTGGTGGCCAGTACAGGTCAACGGTACCAACGATGACGATGCCAAGTTGGCCCTGGACCGGCATCAGGCCCGAGAGGCCTCGGGCCGAGGAACCTCTGCAAGCCCATGTTCTGTGAGTCGGGACAATGAGAGACTCAAAAGCGGGGAGGCCCAGGTGTGCCTGCCGTTGTCCACCGGCTCGACTCCTCCGATCGCGCCGCCACCGAAGTGGCCAAATTGGCCCTTCTGGGGCCGGACGCCGCCATCCGCGGTGTTGGCCTCCGCCGCTGCGCTCCGCGATGATCGGGTGATGGCGTCAACGCCCCGAGGAGCCGACGTAGTGGTGGTGGGCGGGGGGCTGGTCGGTTCGTCCGTTGCCTACGAGCTGGTGACTGCCGGGGCCGAGGCGATCCTCATCGACCGGCATGACCCGGGCCGGGCCACCGACGCCGGTGCCGGAATCTTGTCACCCGAGACCAACATGGACACCGACCATGCGTTCTTTTCGTTCGCATGCGCCGCCGCCCACCACTACGAGTCACTGACCAACCGGCTGGCTGACGACGGTGTCGGGGACACTGGCTACGCCGTTACCGGCTCCCTGCTCGTGGCTGAACGCGAGGGGGATGACCCGTTCATGGAGGACGCGGTTCGGCTCATCGAGACCCGTTCGCCCGGCCTCGCCGAGGAACTCGACTCGGCCGAAGCGATCCGACGGTTCCCCCCGCTCGGACCGGTCCGGCGAGCGCTGTTCAACCCTGCCGCGAGGCGGGTCGACGGCCGGGTGCTCAACGCAGCTTTGCGGCGAGCAGCCGTCGCCCGGGGCTTGCGGGTGGTCGAAGCCGGGGCCACCGGTCTGGCTGTGGACCGGGCGGGCCGACGTGTCAAAGGCGTCCGAACGACAGCCGGGGCCGTGCGCGGGGATGTGGTCGTGCTGTCTGGTGGAGCTTGGTCGGCGGAGATGGCGAGCAGCCTCGGGACCGACATCCCGATTTCGCCGCTGAAGGGCCAGATCGTCCACGTGTCCCTACCCGGCAGCGACAGCAGTGCCTGGCCCATCGTCCAGCCAGTGTTGGGCTTCTACCTGGTGCCGTGGCCCGGAGGCAGGATCGCTTGCGGGGGCACAATGGAACCGCAGGCGGGCTTCGACCATCGCCCGACGGCGCAAGGAGTGCACCAGCTGCTCCGAGAATGCTTGCGTACCGCGCCCGGGCTGGCCCAGGCAACAATTGTCGAAATACGTGTGGGGTCGCGTCCGGCCACGGCCGACAATCGTCCGCTACTCGGACCCTTTCCTGGGTGGCCCAATGTTTTCGTCGCAGCCGGCCATGGGGCCGAGGGCCTCCTCCTCGGGCCGTATAGCGCGCTTGTCGTGGCCAGGTTGGCGCTCGGGATCGAAGTTGCTCCGTGGGATCAATGTCGGTGGCAAGAATAAAATACCGATGGCTGACCTGCGGGCGCTCTTCGAGTCGCTTGGCCACACCGACGTGCACACTCTCATTCAGAGCGGCAACGTGATCTT
>Ga0182024_10015257_pt1 | contig 14741 bp, 14 predicted proteins | sample P32metaG_FD_120480 | JGI IMG/M metagenome (GOLD analysis project Ga0182024, IMG submission 120480) | Permafrost microbial communities from Stordalen Mire, Sweden - P3-2 metaG (Illumina Assembly) | ecosystem: Environmental > Terrestrial > Soil > Wetlands > Permafrost | place: Sweden: Stordalen... | reverse complement strand
GGCCGTCCCGCGCGCATCGTCGGCAAGATGAACGCGCTGCTCGAGCCTTCCGTCATCGAGGCCCTCTATGCCGCGTCCAGGGCCGGCGTCCAAATTGACCTGATCATCCGCGGCCTCTGCATCCTCAGGCCCGGCGTCAAAGGCCTTTCGGATCACATTCGCGTGCGCTCCGTTGTCGGCCGGTTCCTGGAGCACTCCCGCATCTTCCACTTCGCCAACGGCGGCAACGACGAAATCTATCTTGGCTCTGCCGACTGGATGCCCCGCAACCTCTTCGAACGCTGCGAAGTCGTGTTCCCGGTGCGCGACCCCGCCGCCAAGGCCCGCATTCACGACGAAATTTTGCCCGCCTACCTGGCCGACACAGTGAAGGCTCGCCTGCAGCAGCCCGACGGCACCTACCTCCGCGCCAACAAGCTGCTCACGGATGCTCCGCCCTTCGGCAGCCAGGACTTCCTCATGCAGCTGGCGGAAGGCAAGGCAGACCTCGACGCCATCCCCAAACCCAGCGGATCCAAACCGGTTGCCAAGGCGCAGCCGAAAGCCTCGCCCAAAAAAGCCACCGCCGCCGCCGACTGACCATCACCTTTCTCTGGTGGCTCACTTCTGCGGCCCCGAAACCGGCGCCACCAACACCTGCTGCGGCGCGTTCACTTCATCTCCCGGAGCGCTGAGCTTCAGCTTCATCGTTTCCACTTCCGCCTTCCCTTTCAACGGACTCACAAAGCCCAGCTCATACTGGTTGCGGAGCCGGCGCGTTAGTTCGTCGAAATACGGCTCGAAGGAGACGGGATTCCCCATCCCCTGCCAGAAGCTTTTGCCCCCGGTGGCGTCGGCGACCTCCATCATCAGGTTTTGCCCGGCATTGTTCTCGATCGCGGTCGAATCGGCTCGGCCTCGATTTGCCCAGTAAATCGCATACACCACCAGGTGGGCCTTCACCGCATCGGCCTCCGCGGCCTCCAAATACGGGTCCTGGGGATCGAAGCGCCTGTCATACGTATCCACGCCGTCGGTCACCATCACCACCTCGCGCCGCGCTTCCGCATCGCTCGAGGGCCAGTTCTTTGCCAGGTCGGACAGGCAAAAGTACGGGCTGGTGGAGTAGCCGGGCGAACCTCCCGGCAGGTGCAATGCGCTCAATGCCTGCTGGCGGTCGGTCGAAAACGGCGCGGCAAACGTGGAGCGGCCGTTCTGCATGTAGCCGATCGCGAGCTTGATATTCGGGGGCAGCGTCTTCACGAAGCTTGCAATCTCCTCCAACTGCGTTCCCAGGCTGCTGCGCGCCGAGTCGTCGATCAGGAGCACCAGCTCAATTCTGTCGTCCGGGCTCTTGAATTGCGCCCACCTGGTCACCTTGGCGTTCTTCCCGTTCACCTTCACCGATAAATCCTGGTTGGCCACGCTCGCGGCCACCGCATCGCTCTCGTGCTTCGGCATCACCGTCACTACGACGTCCCCTGTGCCCTGGTTCTCCCCGTTCTGCGCATATGCTCCCGCCGCCATCAGCAACGGAATCAACGTCATCCAAACCCATCTCTGTGAACCATTCATGCCAACTGCTCCTCTCGAGGTGTGCATAATCCACGGGACGCAAACTTACCTCATTGCGCGCCTTGTTGCACTCCGCCTCTCCACGGGTTAGATGAATAATTGAGGAAACAAGCTCAGGTGTATTTGAGCGAATCAAACGAATTTGCATCCCTCCCCAGTGAACCGCGGCTTTCCCGGAACTTCCTCCGGATCTGATCGACACGGAATTTCTCTCAAGTTTCCTTAGAACCTGCCGGCAAACAGGATATGCGGACCTCCGTTTCGATTCCCGCGCAGGGGTTGACCATGTCGGTTGCCGCTCTCTCGAAGGCGGGTTTCTCGCAGTACATATCCGCCTCCGGCAATCTTTCCGCCTCGCAGCAGGCATTTAAGTCGCTGCAGCAGAGCCTGGCCTCGGGAAACCTGGCGGCAGCGCAAACGGCCTTCAACACTTACAACCCGCTCGACCAGAGCCTGACCACGTCGAGCAGCAGTTCATCGTCCAGCACGTCGTCCAATGCGCAGCTCTCCAAGGATATGGCGGCGCTGGGCACTGCCATCGGTTCCGGCGATCTGAATACGGCCCAATCCGCATTCGCAACCGTCCAGGGCGACTTGAAGAGTGCGCCGTCGCAAGCAGTCGCCAACGCAGAAACCGCAGTGGCCCAGACAGTGCAATGGGTGGACGATCTGTTGGGTGGACGATCTGTTCAGTCTCTCCAGTTCAAACAATTCCACTTCCACTCCCGTCGACCCGCCCACCGCCATTCTCGACAGCGCCTACGGGGTGAGCACATCGCCCCCAGCGCAGATCCAACCACCAGCATTCTTGACAGCGCCTACGGAACCGGCGCAACTGGAAGCTCGTCAGCCGTTGCAACAAACGCCAGCAACGCCGTGAGCAGCGGCAACGCCGGCAGCGGCGCCAGTGTCAACGTCTACGCGTAAATCATCAGGGCTCCCTTCCTTCTCTCGCTCAACTTTCAGCCGACCTCCCGGAAGTCGCTCAAGAGGAATTGACTTAACCTCCTCGCCCGTTAAGGTGTATTCTCTAGACGACCTATGAGCAACCGACTTTCGCCACTCCTCGCATTGGCAGCCCTCGTCTCCATCTCCGCCGCACTTTCCTCGCAACAGCCGGCCAAGCCCAAACCCGAAGACACGGAGGTCTGGACGCCGGTTCCCGCGATCGTGACTCCGGGCGCCACCGAAGCCGCGCCGCCTTCCGATGCAATCGTCCTGTTCGATGGCAAGAACCAGGACGAGTGGGTATCCGCCCAGGACCACTCTCCGGCCCAGTGGGTGGTGACCGACGGCATCCTCACCGTGAGCAAGGTGCACGGCGTCGGCAATATCGAAACCAAACGAAAATTCAAGGACTATCAGCTTCATGTCGAGTGGAGAATCCCGGAGAACATCACCGGCAGCGGCCAGGCGCGCGGCAACAGCGGCGTGTTTCTCGCCTCGACCGGGCCCGGCGACGACGGCTACGAGCTCCAGGTGCTGGACTCCTACAACAACACCACCTATGTCAACGGCCAGGCAGCCAGCATTTACAAGCAGAGCGCACCGCTGGTGAACCCGAATCGCAAGCCGGGGGAGTGGCAAAGCTACGACATCGTCTGGACCGCACCCACCTTCAACGAAGACAGCTCGCTTAAAACGCCTGCTTTTGTCACCATCTTCTTCAACGGCGTGCTGGTGCAGAACCACTTTCAGCTGAAGGGGCAGACGCTCTACATCGGCCAGCCGTTCTACAAAGCGTATGACCGCGCACCGATCAAGTTGCAGGCGCACGGCGACAAGAGCGAGCCCCTCAGCTTCAGAAATATCTGGGTTCGAGCTCTGGATTAGAAGCAGGAACAGGCCCTCGCCTCAGGCCTTCTGCGGCTTTGGCCGCGCGCGTTTTTCAATTTGGCTGGTGATCAGGCCAACAGGCAGCAGCCGAACGAGCAGCGTCAAGAATCTACCGCTGAAATAAGGAACAATCGTCCGCTGGCCGCGCGCCAGGGCCTCGACTCCCAGCCGCGCCACTTCCTCCGCCGATTGCCTGCCGCCGGGCATGAAGTTCTCTGAGCGCGCTACTTCAAAGAATTCGCTCTCCGTCGGCCCAGGGCAGAGCGCCGTGACCTTCACGCCGAAGCGGGCCACCTCCGCCGCCAGTCCCAGCGCGAAGAAGCGGTCGAAGACTTTGGTGGCCGCATAGGTGGAGAGGTAAGGCACGGGCTGAAAGCTGGCCGTCGAGGCCAGAATCATGATCCATCCGCGGCGCCGCTCCACCATGTGCGGCACGAAGAGCCGCGTCAGCCGCACCATGGCCTCGCAATTCACGCGCACCTGGCTCAACTCCTGCTCGACGGGGCTTTGCGCGAACTCGCCAAACTGGCCCAGGCCGGCGTTGTTGATGAGAATGTCGACGGTGACGCCGGCTCCCTCGGTCGCGTCATAGATCTGTTGCGGCGCAGCTGGATCGTTCAAGTCCGCCGTGACGATTCGAACCTCGGTTCCCCTCTCGCCGAGTTCCAGCGCCAGCGCTTCCATTCGCTCTTTGCGGCGCGCCGTAAGAATCAGTTTCGCCCCGTGCCCCGCCAGCTCGCGCGCCAGCGCAATCCCGATGCCCGCACTGGCGCCGGTCACCAGCGCCCATTTGCCGCGAAAGTCCTGCGTGTTTGCCATACGTCAATTCTAGGTCTCCGACCGCCTGGCCCCCAACCAAAATGGGTGCCCCAGGTCTCGATCTTGAGACGTGGGATTGCACGTCCTTATCTCTTCAGCAGCTTGAATGCATGCGTCCACTCATTCCGCAGGAAGCCCGGAATGCACCACAGCATGCAAAGCGGCTCAATGGCGCGCGCCGCCTCCACGCCGCCCATGTCCGCCGTCTCCCAGCCGAACTGATCCAGAATTCCACCCACCTGCTTTTTAGCCGCCTCATTGTTGCCGCAAATGAACATGGTGGGCTTGCCGCCGGGGAACTGCGGATTCACCATGGAAATGCTTCCCACCGAATTGAATACTTTGACCAGGTGCGCGTTGGGGAATTCGCGCTGCAACTGCTCCATCAGTGCCTCGTGATGCGTGGTAAAGAACTGCAGCACGCCGTGGTCGGGCGGCGCATCGGCAATGGGATTGCACGCGTCGGCGACGGTCTTTCCGGCCAGGTTCGCCGCGCCGGCCAGGCGAAGAACTTCCGCGGCCGCCGTGCCCTTGACCGCCAGAACCGCCAACTCGCCGAACGCGGCTGCATCGGCAAACGTGCCCGTCGCTCCGGCTGGATTAGCCTTCGCCCAATCCGCCAGTTTCTTCGGCGTCCTGCTGCCGATGGTGACTTTGTGTCCATGCTTGAGGAGGCCGCTGGCCAGCGTCCTGGCCACATCGCCCGATCCAAGAACTCCGATCTTCATGCTCATCTCCTTTGCCCAGAGGCTCTGCGTCCATAGACGAGGTTTGCGGAAATCTGATGCGGATTATCGGCGTTTTGCAGTCTTGGCCTTGGCCGCCGGCTTGCGCTTCGCCGCTTCGCCGCTCTTCTTCCCGGCCTTGCGGTTCTTCTCGACGCGCAGCTTCCACGCCGTGTGCAGTGCGCCGCTGAGCGTGTCCTCATCGGCCACGGCAAGTCGGATGTGCGTAATGCCCATCCTACCCCAGCCGCCGAAAACGGGAAGAAACAGGTCGGGCCGCTCGGAGATGAAGGCAGCCTGCTGTTCAAGGTTGATCATCAGGTTGCCGTAGCCCTCTTTCACCGAAGCCAGCGTGGCAAATATGCGTCAGTCCACGCGAAAGTCGGCCGCGCCCATGTGCGAACCCTCTTCTGCGCCTTCGAAGCTGAGAGCGATGCGGCGAAAATCGCCGCGGTCATATGAGCCTCCGAACGGAGTAACTCGTCGAAGAACAGAATCTAACGATAGACTTCGCGCCGGTTGCCGATGCGAACAACGAGAATTCGAACCAGCTTGTCTTCAATGCTGGCGATGATGCGGTAGTCTCCGACGCGGTACTTCCACAGGTCGCCGAGTTCGCTGCCTTTCAACGCCTCGCCAATGCTGCGCGGATTGTCGAGATTTGCAACGCGTTCAAAAAGAAAACGCGAGATTCGACGTGCAACCTGAGGATCGAGTTGTTTCAACTGGCGCTTAGCCATTGGGCCGAGTTCAATCGACCAGGCCATATTCCTTCATCACTTCCTCAAGCGGGGTCGTTTTCGCTCGACCTGCGCGAATCTCCGCCAGTTCCTTCTCCGCCAGATAAATGTCCTCAAGGTCGTCGAGGTGTTCAAGAATCGCCTCACGCACGTAGAAGCTCTTCGTCCGGCCAGTTTCTTTGGCCAGGGCATCAAGGCGCTTTTCAATCGCTTCAGGGAGACGGATTGCGAGCATTCTGGACCTCCGTGGATAGTGCTATACAAGTATAGCACCGTTGGTTCCCGGGAGCCCCTTGAACTGCAGGCTAGCGGCTCGCAGAGATCAACTCCCCTTCAAACTCCTCATTCAACCAGTCGGAAAACGCCGAAAACTCCTCGTCGCGGCCCAGAAAATCGCGCACCATCTCGCGGCCCGGCTTCGACCCGCCCTGCTCCAGCACCGCCTTGCGATAGCGCCTGCCCGCGTCGCAGCCGAGCAGATCGGCGGCGTCGAACTGGGCAAAGAAATCGAGAGCAATGACCTTGTCGAACGCGTATGTATAGTAGTTCGACGAGTAGCCTGTGAGGTGGCCGAAGCTTGCGTACATGCGATTGCCTTCGAGCCAGTTCCACGGCTGCAGGCTCTGGTAGAGCCGTTTTGTCTTCGCGTCCAGGTCCAGGCCGGCAGGGTCCTGGTCGTGCAGGTCGAGCGAGAGCGTGGTGTAGTAAAGCTGCGCCCGCACCCAGTCGGCGCGGCCGAACGCCCCAGCCAGTTTCATTTTCCGGATGGTATCAGAAGGCAGTGTTTCGCCAGTCTCATAATGCTTTGCAAAGGCCTGCAATAGCTTCTCGTCACGGAAAAATTCTTCCAGCATCTGCGAAGGGACCTCAATGAAGTCGCCTTCGGTGGCAAATCCTGAGAGCCCGGCCCACTCCGTATGACCGCCCAGAATGGCGTGCATCAGGTGGCCAAACTCGTGAAAGAAAGTCACCACGTCGTTGTACTGAAGCAGCCCCGGATCTTTGTCATCGCCGTGGGGAAAATTGCAAATGAGAGCAGCCTCGGGCAGGGCACGCCCGCGCACGCCGGTCACGATGGGCGCGGCGGAGAACCACTTGTCCTTGCCCTCGCGGGGATGCATGTCGAGATAAAAACGCCCCACCCGCCGGCCGCCATCGAAGACGTCGAAGACGGAGACGTCGGGGTGCCACGCCGCACCATCCGACCTGCGAAACTCAATGTTGAATAGGCGTGCCGCAGTCTCCAGAACCCCGGCCTCGACCTTGGCGTAAGGGAAATACGGCCGCACCGACTGCGAATCGAAGTCAAACGCCGAACGCCGGAACTGCTCGTACCAATAAGCCCGGCTGGTAATATCGATGGCCTTCAATCCCGGCTGGCGCATGCGCGCAAAATCAAGAATCAGCTCGTGCTCCCGCCGTGCTCCATCCAGGCTGGCCTCGTTCAGCTTGGCCAGAAAGGTGCGGACGTTGGCCGCCGACCCCATCATCTGGTCCGCCGTCGCCAGGTCGGCCCAGCTGCGGAAGCCGAGAACCGTCGCGATTTCCTGCCGCGTGGCCAGCAGGTCAAGCAGGATCCGCTGGTTGGCCGGGTAGGCGCGCGTGTTGTAGGCCAGGAACATGCGTTCGCGCAGCGCCGCACTGGCAGCGAAGGTCATCACCGGCTGCATGTCCGGCTGGTCGGTGGTGAGCGTTACGCGACCCTCGGCGTTCACAGGATGGCGCGCAAGATAGTCCGGCGGCAGCCCATCCAGCTCGGCCTCCGTTGCTTCGATCGTCTTGCCGCCCTCCTGAATGTTGCGGCTGAATTCGAGCGATAGCCGCGTAGCCTTCTCGTGCAGCGCCTGCAGGTGGTCGCGTGTGGCCTGGTCCTTGTCTACGCCGGCCAGCCGATAGCCGAGCAGCGTGCGCTCCACAAAATGTTTCGTGGCCGCACTCGCGCCTTCCAGATCGATGGCGGCGAGAGCTTCGTAGACCTGGCGATTCAAACTCAGAGCGCTGCCGGCCATGGCCACCCGCTGCGCCTCCGCCTGCGCCTGGTCGCGAACCGCCTTGTCCGCGGCCACCGAGTTGAGCACGCCCGCCTGCGCGCCGGCCAGGGAAAGCTGCTCGATGGCCTCGTCATAGAGGCGCAGGGAGTTTTCTATGGTGCGCGGGCCGTCCACAGCTACCAGGGCCGCAAGAGCCGCCTCGTGCGCGGCCAGCCGGGCTCCCACCCAGGCAGAGAGCGCAGCAGCCGAGTCAGCGCCGCCCGCCTCCCAGGCGTGCAGGTTCTCCGGCGCGGCAACGGGGACGGGAATTTCAGCAGGCATGATGGGCAAACTCCTCCAAATATCTAGGGTGCCACAGCCGGGCGGGTTCGCGCTCTTCGGCCCGGCAAACGGTAAACATGGATTCCATTGTTGCATCCGCGCCGCAAGCCCATTAAGATGCGTCAATTGATTGAAATGTCCCAGCCTGCTTCCAATCCGCCTGATTCCGTTCCCGCACCTGCCCTGCCGCGGCTGCGGGTTCCCCGGCTGTGTGTGGCCATTCAGGCGGGGTCGCCGGCGGAGTTGCTGGAGCGAGCCGAGGCGGCGCTGCCGGACTCGAATTTCCTCGAGTTTCGCCTCGATTCGCTGCCCAAACCAGACGCGGCGTTGCCCAAATTAAAGGAGTTTCTCACCCGGCGCCGCGACGTGACCGCCATAGCCACCTGCCGCCGCAAGCCCTTTGGCGGGCACTTCGCTGGGTCCTTGGCCTCGGAGTTGGAAATCCTTCTGAAGGCCGCCGAATCCGGCTTTCAGATTATCGATCTGGAAGTGGAGTCGGCGGAGGGAGCCAAACCTGCCGCCCTCGCCCGGTTCCGTGAAGGACTGCGGTCAGCCGGAGCGGCGCTGCTGATGAGCTTCCATGACTTTACGAAAACCAAGGGCCTGGAACAGGCGGCAGAGCGGATTGAAGCCTTCGAGCCGGATTATGTAAAGGTGGTCTCGACCGCGCGGTCACTGGCCGACAATCTGGCCATGCTCAAGCTGATCGAAGAGCACTCGCTCTCTGCCCAGGTGGTAGGCATCGCCATGGGCGAGGAGGGACTGGTGAGCCGCGTGCTCGGCCCGCGTGCGGGGGCGGCCTTCACCTTTGCGTCGTTTTCCGACGGCGCGGAGACGGCCCCCGGCCAGGTGGCGGCGCGAACCCTGCGCGAGCTCTACCGAATCGACCAGTTGGACCGCGCCACGCATTTGTTCGGCGTGGCCGGCAACCCCGTTGCCCATTCGCTTTCTCCGCTGATGCACAATACGGCTTTCCGCAAGGAGAACGTGAACGCGGTGCTGCTGCCGCTGAAGGTGCGCGTGATCGGAGATCTGTTTAAACTGGTTCGCGAGCTGCCGCTGGCAGGCGTGGCCGTAACCATGCCCCTGAAGGAAGAGGTTCTGCCCCACCTGGCCAATCCCGTCTCCAAGGGTTCGGTCCCGATCACCCATCGCATTGGCGCATGCAATACGCTGCGCATCGCCGCGGACGGCAAGATCGTCGGCTTCAATACGGACGTGGACGGCGTGGTACGGCCGCTCGAAAAGCGGCTCAAGCTGAAGGGCGCGCGCATTGCCGTGCTGGGCGCGGGAGGCGCGGCGCGGGCGGCCGTCTTTGGCCTCGTCGCCCAGGGCGCGGAGGTCTTCATCGTCAACCGCACCCACGAGAAAGCCGTCGCTCTGGCCCGGCAGGCCAAAGGCAAAGCTCTCAAGCACGAGCTATTCGCGAAGAACAAATTCGACGCGCTCATCAATTCGACGCCTTGCGGCATGACAGGCTCGAAGCAGCCCCTGCCCATTAAGGAAAACGAGCTGAACGCCGGCCTGGTCTTCGACATGGTCTACAACCCGTTGGAGACGCCGCTGCTCAAGCTCGCCCGGCAGCGCGGGATTCCGGTGGTCACCGGCCTCGAGATGTTTGTGCAACAAGGCGCCCGCCAGTTCGAAATCTGGACCGGCAAGCCAGCCCCCGAAGCGGAGATGATGCGCGTGGTAGAGATCGAGCTCCGCCGGCGGGGGTAGGAGTTCCTGGGTTCACAAAGTCATACGAGGAGATCCCAACCTAAGATGAAGGCCACTCGCAGCGCGGCTAAGATGTTGCAGCTACGCGAACGTTGAGCATCTTAGCGAGCTTTAGCTTCAGCAGGTCTCGTCGCTCGTCGAAGAGCCTGTTGAACCTACCTAATTCAAGCGAGATATTGGGGATTTGATGACTGCGAAGAAAGGCGCTCCGATCCGTAACACTCGGATATTCCTTGCTTAGCCAGGCTTCAAAAGGCGTTGCACATTTGCCCTGGTTTTCCCTTCCTTCGAGCAATTGAAGATTGGGAAGCATATCTCGCTTTACCTGCCAATCACGAATCTCGTCGTCATTGAGCTTCAGTTTCCGCAGAGCTGCGGTGCTGAAACCAGCGTACGGATGAATGTGATCCTGATGGAATTGGACCTGGTTGAACTTCAGATGCGAGGCGAGCAGTGAGAGGAGGGCAAAGCTACGGGAGCCCTTCGTAGAGAGCAGCAACTCATCAAGTGTGTCTTCGCTGATCGCCATACTTTTCCCGCCAGGTAGGCGAACTTTCTTTTCCAACTTCTCCAGGTCGAAGGTGCCACCGGCTTTCAACGTCTCTTCGATTGCCTTGCGGATGCTGGAAAGTACTTGGTCTCCGGAACTGCCAAATACGCCTGTCAGAATGCTCTTAATGAGGGTGAGCCGCAGGTCTGCTTTGCTGGACTTCAGATCGCACCCACGTTTGATGGCGTATGCAATGGGAATGACTGCATTGTCCGAGGGCAATGTCGCGTCTTCGAAACCCCACTCGGCGAGCAGATCCACTGCGCGGTCGATAGCCGCGGTGATTGGTTTCCAGTTCTTTACAATCAAATCTACATTACTCGCCTTAAACGAGGCTACACGCAGTCGAACGGGGCAGTCGGCGAGCACGAGGCACGCTCGCATCATGAAATCCGTATCAAACCTAAACCCGTTCCCTTTTGCGTTGAGCCTTTGCAGAAATTCCTCGATGGCATCGCGCCCGTCCTCCCAATGAGCAACGATGGTCGAAAAGAGCAAGTCGGTTTTCGCCAGCACCGTACCGGCGCTATTTACACGCACAAAGATGTCGAGAACCTCGTCGAGACGCTGGTTCCTCACCGGGAAGTAATTAATAATTGGAATGGAGGTCAGCCGCTGAAAGAGTTTTGCGAGGATGTTTAGCGCACGCTCATCCGTCTCCTCCGAAATCTTCACAATGTCCGGAATCTTCTTCTTCTGAACAGTCCAATACTTGTTCACCTCCGCAAAGTCCTTGCACTCCAAGAGGTCCTTCACAAGACACCAGTACATCTCCGGCGTGATTACTCTTGCCTCCTGGGGCGTCAGAAAGCGGAACTCATAAACGTATTCTTCGTCCTCTTGTTCGACCTCCGGTCTGAAAACGTTGAGGAAAAATTGTCGCACCGGGTACGCATTTGGGTTGTTCTCCCAGACGCGAGGGCGTTTGTAAGCGTAAGTGCCTTGGAGGGCTACGTACATCGAATTAAGCCGCTGCTGACCATCCAAAACACCCACAAGCTCATCCGGGAGGTGCGGCTTTGCAGCGAGCTGGTTTCTCCAGTTGTCCCGCTCGTGATAGTTCCTTATGAATTCGTAATAGGAATAATCGTTTTGTTTGGCCTCTTCTACCATCCAGAACAAGAATGTTCCGATGGGATAGTCCCGCATAATCGAGTCGAATAACCCCTCGATCTGCGAAGCCCCCCACACGAATTTTCGCTGAATGGCGGGGAGGTAGAGCTTCTTCGCGCTGATGCGATTCATCGCTTCTTTGATTGTCCAGTGCTGGTATTCCATAGTGTCCTCCGCATTTCGCCAAGAATTCCATTCTGCCATCCCCGGGGACCAACTAGTATACATTGCCAGTTGGCGGGCACCGGGCACCGCATGCCTCGGCCACCGCGGCAGAGAGATCTGGCGCCGCTCACGGCGCGCTTTCGATCTGCCGCGAAATCCAGCGGCTCAGGCTCACGCCCTCGACCGCGGCGCGCAGGGCAGCCTTGCGATGCAGCTCCGGCTCGGTGCGCAACAGAATCTTTCCGTTGAACGGGCGGTCGGGCTGCTGGCCGGTCTCACCGCAAAGCTCCAGAAAGCTGTCGATGCTTCCGCGGAAGGCACGCTCCAGTTCGGTGGCTGCTCTTCCCTCGAAATGAATCACATCGCGCAGCCCGGCAACTGTGCCGGAAAATGTCTTCTCCTCTGGATCGAAGTCGATTGGGCCGGCGGCATATCCCTTGTATTCCATCATGGCTTCACCTCTGGACCTATTTGGCTTTCTTCTTCCGGGGTTTTCCCGTCTTGGCCGCCTTGGTCTTTTCGCCTTCCAGGTGCACCACCGGAATCGGACCCATATCCGGCCCGATCCGCTTGATTGACGTGTCGATCATCTCGTAATTGATGGTACGCGGGGCGACGGGGCGCGTGATGCCGCTGGCCGGGTCGATGCTGAGGTTGTCGCTGTTGGCGATCTGGAAGCTGAAGGTGGGCACCGTGCCGCCTTTGGGCGCGGGGATCGAGCCGACCCTGACCGGCAAGTAGCCTTGAATGGGATGCAGCCGGAAGGCGGTCTCGTAGCGGTGACGTTTCAGGCTCCAGGTAAAGACGCGCACCTGGTCGAAGTCAAACGGCAGGCCGGGCTTGGGCGGGGTCAGCACGGTCACATACTCGGGAACCGTGTGGTCGGCCGTGGTGGCCTCGTCGTCTTTAACCTTGGTGAGCACGTACGCGCCCACCATGCGCTGGCCCTCGGCATACGCCGCCACTTCATCGGGCGCATCCACGTCCACGCGTCCGGCCAGCAACCAGCCAAAATGCCCTTGCGTGTCGCGCACCAGCCACCAGTCTTCCATAATCACTGCGGCCGCCTCCTCCAAGTTGGGAGCGGGTGCAGCGGTTTTTTCCGCAGGCTTTGCCGGCGCCATAGCGGTGGGGACGCCTCTTGCCCCGGGAGCCGTCGTCAGCGGCAGCTTAGGCGCGATGGGTTTGGACGCCGCGGCCGAAGCCGTCGACCCTTTGGGAACCGAGGCGCGCGCCAGAAGCTGCACCTTGGCGTTAGCGGCCAGCAGATAGAAGTGCTCCGTCTCGCGGCCGGGCAGGTTGTGCAGATACACCTCGTCGCGCACCGTCGCTGTGGCCACCACCGGGTCTTGCCGGTGCTGGCTGGCCAATTGCGCAAAGGTGTCGTAGGACTTGACGTCAATTACGGCATGATCTTCAATCCAGCCGATTTCGTTCTTCTGTGTCTTTACTTTGAGAAAGCGGCGGCCGTGTTCGAGGACTTCGAGCGGTTGCCCATTCACCACCTCGGCCACGCGATTGGAGACGGCGGCCACCCGATCGTGCAGGTACATCTGCCGTGCGGAGACATAGACCGTGTCGTGCGGTTCCTCGTGAAACCGCTTGCATCCCATTAAAAACCCGAGAAAACACAGCAGCAGCAATGAAGACGCAGTGGCTCCCAAGCACCATGCGCAACGAACGAATGAGATGGGGGATCGCGTGAGCACAACCAGTAACGTTCATCTTGAGGATAGCATTTTAGAGGCAGGGGCCAGGGGTCAGGGGTCAGGGATCGGAGGTGAGGGATCAGGGATCAGGGATCGGGCAACAGAAATTGCGTCAGAGACATCCACCGCTGCCAGCATATCGCTGGAAACCGATCCCTGGCTCTTCGATTGACGACCAATTATCAATGGCTGCTGTTCAAGCCCCAGATTCCCACCGGGCACTGAAGACTGATCCCTGATCCCTGGCCCCCGACCCCTGCCCTTAGGGCGCCGCAACAATCCCAATCGACCCGCTCGAAGCCGTGGACGTGATCTGCGAGTCCAGTTGACCCAGAGTGGTCGCGTCAAAGATGTATGCGTCAAAGAAAGGACTGCCCAGCGAACCCACGGCAAAGACAAACGTGCTGGTCGAATCCTCAGCCATGCCGATCGGCTGGACCCCGGCGGCGGTGGCAGTGTCTGTGGTTACCGTATACGTCGGAGCCGTCGCGCCGTTCGAAGTGATCCCAAATCCGGTGACGTTGCCCGCCGTGCTGGAGCCGGTCCCGTTGGCCACGTAGACATACTCGCCGGAGGCAACGGGCAGAATGAAATTGGGCGCCAATCCGCCGCTGGCGATGGGCGAGCCGGTAGCCTGGGTCAGCGTAGAGCCAAGAGAGCTGTAATTGAAGACGCGCAAGCCGCCGGAGGTTCCCGCGGAATCGGCCAGTGTTTCGCCAATGTAGAACAAGCGCGGCGTCGTGCTCTGGTCGACAGCCACTGACAGCGCAGAGCCGCCGGCATTGGCCACGGCAATGGTTGTGGCTTTGGTCGCCAGCGGGTTGCTTCCGGCAGTCACTCTGGCGTTGAACGGAACCACGATCGTCCCGCCCGCGCCAAGCGCGACGAAGATGTTCAGGTTGTCCTGTGAAATGACCATCCTGTTCGGTTGCACCGCGGCGTTGGTCACCGTGAACGAGACGTTCTGTTCGACACCGTTGTTGGCCCCAGTCGTGCTGTTAATGGGCACGGCCCCGAAAGTTACCCCGCCCGTGCCGGCAATGGCCTCGATCAGCCACGAGTCCGTCGCGTCCACCTGCACGGCAGACGCCTGATCGGTCGAGACAACAACCGCAGTCCCCAACGCGCCGTCGGTAATGGGATAGGCGAAGACGCCCGACGTTGTGCTCACCATAAGAAAATCTCCATTGGGAGCGATGGCCATCGAGTAAGGCGTGCCTTCGAGCGCCCACGGACTGCCGGAGATCGCTGTCAGCGTGCCGGTGACAATGGATTCGCCGACAATCTGCGGCGTCGTCCCTGCATTCAGAATGTAGAAGTCTCCGCCGGTTGCGGTGGTGCAGTTGGTGGTGCAGGTGCCGGTGGTAGTTGTGGTGGCTGGCGCCTGCCAGAAATCGCCGCATCCAGCCCCAAAACCCATCAGGAGCGGGGCCGCTACAATCAGCAGCCTTGTCCACTTTCCTCGTTTCATTGCCGCTCCTTGTTTGTTGACGGGT
>Ga0182024_10015256_pt1 | contig 14742 bp, 14 predicted proteins | sample P32metaG_FD_120480 | JGI IMG/M metagenome (GOLD analysis project Ga0182024, IMG submission 120480) | Permafrost microbial communities from Stordalen Mire, Sweden - P3-2 metaG (Illumina Assembly) | ecosystem: Environmental > Terrestrial > Soil > Wetlands > Permafrost | place: Sweden: Stordalen... | reverse complement strand
AGTTCCGCGGCCGGATGATGATGTTTTTGGGGCAATTGGAGGCGGGGAAGTCGTGGACGAAACAGCTCCACATCGGGGCGGACCGGAATGCGAATTCGCGGAGGTTCCGCCAGATGGGTCCGGATACGGGATTTGATTCAATCGGAGATTGGGCGCAGGTGGGGCCGCTGGCGCGTTACCTTGACCGGCTGAATGACGCGGGCGGCCTGCCGAAGATCATCGTGTATAATCTGAATCCGGCGGATAATTACGCGATCTGCACGCTGCTGGGGAATTTCCAGGACGGGTCAATTGCCGGGAATCTGCAATTCGGGAGCGCATGGTGGTTCCTGGATCAGAAGGAGGCGATGGAGTGGCAGATCAATGCGCTGTCAAACCTGGGGCTGCTGAGCCGGTTCGTGGGGATGCTGACGGATTCGCGGAGTTTTCTGTCGTATTCGCGGCATGAATATTTTCGGCGGGTGCTGTGCAATATGCTGGGGAGCGATATTGAGAAGGGGCTTGTGCCGGCGGACTTTGACCATGTGGGCGGGATTGTGCGTGATATCTGCTTCCGCAATGCCCGGGAGTTTTTTGGCCTGGCGCTTTCGCAATGACGGTTACTCGAGTCGCGGGGCTGCTGGCGCGATTTTTCGTAGAGGGGTTCCGGCGGATGGCGCCGGCGCCGCACCGGCCCGATCCGTGGGCATGGAAGGGGAGTGAGATAACAGGGGCGTGGCTGGGGCACTCGACGGTGCTGCTGAATTTCTTTGGAGTTTGGGTGATTACCGATCCTGTGCTGGCGTCGCGGTGCGGGCTGCGGTTTGGGCCTGTGACAATCGGGCCGCGGCGGCATGTGCGGCCGGCGCTGGATGTGCGGGAGCTGCCTGAGATAGACCTGCTGCTGTTATCGCACGCGCACATGGATCATACGGACCTCTGGACGCTGCGCCGGCTGCGAGGGAAGCCCCATGCGGTGACGGCGGCAGGGATGCGCGATTTACTCGAGGGGATGCCGGTGAGGGCGGTGACGGAGCTGGCGTGGGATCAATCGGCTGAGATCGAGACGCGGCATGGGGCGGTGCGAGTGACGGCGCGGCAGGTGGAGCATTGGGGGGCGCGGATGCGGACGGATGATTGGCGGGGGTATTGCGGGTTCGTGATGGAGCGGAACCATCGGAAGATTGGATTCGCGGGAGATACGGCGCGGACGAGTTTCCACCATTGGGCGAATGGGAGTGAGATCGATCTGCTGGCGGTGCCGATTGGCGCGTACAACCCGTGGGTGGCGGCGCATTGCAATCCGGAGGAGGCGGTGGCGATGGCCGGCGAAGCGGGCGCGCGGCAACTGCTGCCGATCCATCACCGGACGTTTCAACTAAGCGCGGAGCCGATGGAGGAGCCGATTGCGCGATTGCGCGCGGCGTTGAAAAACGAGCCGGGGAGGATCGCGGCTACGGAGATTGGGGAGACGTTTAGGGTGGGGAGCGGGAATTTTTAACCGCAGATTTACACAGATAGACGCAGATTCTCCTGGATTTAAAATTCACAAGCTGCGGTGGCCGGGTGTAGTGTCGAGCGGCGGCCAGATAATGGTGGCGCTAGTGAGGCCGGGAGGGATTGGCTCGGCAGTCCAGTAGTAAGGGCGCCAGAAGGGAAAGCTGGGATGGACGCCATTGCCGTATTGCGTGAACATTCCATGCTTGGCGGGCTCGAGAAATTTTCGGCCGACTTGCGGATGGTCGTCATACGGATAGGGAACGCCCGTGATGGGAACGGGGCCGGTGTCCGAAAGCTGGAGGGTCCGGTTGCGGCCGAAGGCCTTGATGGTGATCCGATCACCGTTGGCGTTGGATGGCAGCCAGTCCATCCCCAGGACGGCGTTCTCCCAGCGGCCCATCGTGCGGTCGTCCTCGGCATCGGGCGAGTCGAAGAGGGAATCGATCCATACCAGAAGGCTGCCGCGCGGGGCGACCTCGGCATAATTGAATGGTTCGCGCTCGCCGGTTTCATTCCCGGGATCCAGGCATAGATTGTAGAACCGGGTCAGAGCGTGATTCTGCAGGTACGGCACCACCTTGATCTTGAAATCATTAACCGTGGAAGCCGCCGCCATGAATACGATGTTGTCGAAGCGTATGCCATTGTATCGGGTCAGTATCTCGCCGGCGATAATCGCTCCCATGGAATGACCAATGAGGCTGATTTGCGGCTGCGGGGTAGGAGACCCGGGCGGTCCCCATTGCAATTCATTCTGCGCGGAATCGAAAAATATGCGCAACGCTCCCTGCCGGGATTCCCAGCGAAGCCCGATCTGGTCCTTTAAATCCGCGGCGTTTTCCCTGCCCCTGTCGTACGCCCTTTGGAGCATTTCCTTATTGACCTCTTCATTTACAAATGTGGACTCGCGCTCGAACATGACGCGGGTGCGGCGCACCATGTTGAACCACGAGGGACTCCCCAACGTGTCGATGATGGGCGTGGTCGCCACCTTGGCTCCCAGCCAGAACAGCCACGAGGCGAAATCCCCGGTTCTCTGCGTGTCCGTCGTCATATCGTATCCGCGCAAGCCCCCGGAAAGTTTCAGGGGAAGCTCGGAAGGTGTGAGGCCTGGCGAGTCCTCGGCCTTCTTCAAATCATCCTCCCGGAGCTGTGCCTGGCTGGCCCTCGAGAAAGCCGTCGGGTCGAGATGATAGATATCATTGCGGAATAGTTTAACCATGGCGAGTGGCGCGCGCGTCGCGGCGCCGCCGACATCGGCGAGAAACTGCAAGGGCGCGGTGGCCGGGGCAAACTCCTTGCTGCGGATTCCCTCGCGGACTGAGAATAGATGCTCCTGGTATGTATCGAGGAGGTTTGAGCTCCAGCAAATGAAGATGGGATATGCCTTGTCGGCGAGCATGGCATGGGTAAGTGCACAGGCTGTTGCCGCCCCGTCGTTAATGGAGACCAAACCTCCATGAATAAAAATCACGACATGATTCACGGCGCCCGCCTTCAAGAGCCGGCGATAGTTCTCAAATAGACCTATCGCATTCGTCCCGCGCTTCTCCCCGAAGCCGTCGGTCGTATTTGGCTGATCCTCGAGATACTCGATGAATTGTTTGCGCAATGCGTATCGCGGATTTCCGTCCGCATCCTTGAAACGGTAAACATGGTGTTGGGTATCCTCGGTGATAAGAGGCGGGAGACTGACGCTCCAGCCGTCGGGGTTGCCGCCCGCATCATGTCCGGTCACCGTTACCACGGGGAGCCGGGCGGAGCCAAATTGATCCACTGCGACAATGTGGTGGCGATAGTCGGGGAATTTTAATTGCTCCCTGATATCGCTGGGATAATGCGCCCAATCCGAACCGCTAATGCCGGGAGGGGGGCCGGCAAGCTGCGCGGCGGTGTGGACCGCCGGGATACCCCAATCCATCGCCGGCGCCTTATCGCTGACGGCCGGCGGATCCGCGCGAACCATCGTTTTGTGAAATGCGACCGCTATCAAACATATCGCGAACAGGAATCGTGCGAGTGAGGCCATGGCGGAGGAGAACGCACGCTATCACACAGGGCAATAGGTGGAAGTACCGATTAACCACAGCCTTCGACGGGCTCGGGCCCTTGCGGGATTAACGCAAATGATTTTGAGAGAAGGAGAAGAGTGGTTATGGTTATTCGGCCGTTGGTTCGCTGCTCCGTATGGCGAGAGTACGGCGGGCGATCACGCAGGCGGCGATAGGCAGCAGAAGTTTTACGAACCCCAGGGCGCTGAATAACTTCACGGGATTGGGCAAATAGTGATGTGGAAGTGTCAGGTAAAGCAGGATTGCGGCCCATGTGTCTCCGTTGACCATCGCGGAGTGCGGCCAGATCCTGAGTGTGAATGCGCTTGAAGCGAGGCCGACTGCAACGCAGGCGATGAGAAGCGGCTTCCAGCCGGAAGGGATGCTCCGTGTCATCCAAGCGAGGAAGGCGACGCCGAGGAAGAATGGTCCCCAATTGGCCAAAGTAACAAGCGTAGTGAGTATGGGGCCGTACAGCCAGTGGCGGGTGACGGTGACGTAAAAGGCGAGGGCCACTACCGCAACGAATGTTGCAACCAGCGCCATAAAGAGCGCGGCGCCGCACAGCAGCCACGGGTGGCGGCCGATGGCGTGTTGTCCGCGGAGGCCATCGGTGGCGGCCTGGGCGAGCAGCCTAGGAGCGCCGGTTAACTGGAGCGCCTGGGCTTGGGCGATTGGTTCGGCGACGCCTTTTTCACGCAGGGCTGCCGTGGTTTCGCGCAGATGGTCATCGGTCTCCTCGATGAGCGTTTGGGCATGGCGGCCCCATATACCGCGGGCGCGCAACTCGCGCTTGAGTTGCTGAAGATAGGCGCGCTCAAACATATTGGGCCTCCATGATTGCGTGCGCCCCGGAGACAGTTTCTTTCCATTCCGCGCTGAGGCCATCGAGACGTTTGCGTCCTTTGGCGGAGGTTTTGTAGTAATGGCGCGGTCTGCCGTCGACAACCTGCCGGCGCGAGGTGAGGCAGCGAAGGCCGACGAGTTTGTGCAGGATCGGATAGATGCACCCTTCGCCGAAAGTGAAGGTGTCGCCGGATCGCTCGCGGATCGCGGCGACCAATTGATAGCCGTACATTTCTTCGACGGAGACCAGGCGGAGGATGAGCATCTCCGGCAGGCCGTTGACGAAGTTGGATTGTTTTGGATTCATGCGAGCTTAATACCTCGCGTCTTGATGTATGGCAAGCATCAAGATGCGAGGTATTGGATCGCGTTTTACGGGGTGTAGGTGTGAGGACTTGTGGAATTTTTTGGGTCTGCTAGGGTTCGGCACCTTGAAACCCGCTTCCCGCCTTGCATCCGGCCTTTGCTGCATCGTGCTGCTGCTCCTGGCGGGGTGTGCGCAGAATGACACGAAGCACCGGATCGTGATCAGCATCCCGGACCAGCGGATGATGGTGCTGGAGGATGGGCATCCCATCGCACAATACCAGGTATCGACGTCAAAGTTTTGCCTGAGCGACCGGCCAGGGAGCAGGGGGACGCCGCTCGGGGAATTGGAAATCGCGAGGAAGATCGGCGGGAACGCGCCGGCTGGGGCGGTATTCAAGGATCAGCGGCAGACGGGGGAGATATTGCAGCCGGATGCGCCGGGGCGCGATCCGATTGTCTCGCGAATCCTGTGGCTGCGGGGGCTGGAAGCGTGCAACCGGGAGGCGTTCAGCCGGTACATCTACATCCACGGTACGGTGGCGGAGGCGCAGATAGGGATGCCGGCGAGTTTTGGCTGCATCCGGATGCGGTCGGCGGATGTGATCCAGCTTTACGGGATTGTGGGAGTTGGGACCAAGGTGGACATCACCCGGCAAACGCTGGGGCAGGCGACCGGGCACGCGATGCAGGGCGAGATGGCGCAAGGGGATGCGCCGACGGAGTTTCTGGCGCCCGGCGCGGTGGCGGCGCAGTAATACCAATTATGAAAAAGATCGCGTTGCTGTTTGGCGGGCAGGGAGCGCAGGAGGTGGGGATGGGGGCGGACCTTGCTGCGAGCTATGCGGGCGTGGCGCAGCTCTACTCGCGGGCGGATGAGGTGCTGGGCCGGTCGATCAGCTCGATTTCGTTTTGGGGGCCTGAGGAGGACTTAACCAAGACGATCCACTGCCAGCCGGCGCTGTACGTTCACGGGCTTGCGTGCCTCGGGGCGTTGCGGGAGGAGATGGGTGATTTTGAGGTGACGGCGGCGGCGGGGTTGTCGCTGGGGGAATTCACCGCGCACGCGGCGGCGGGGACGTTCGATTTCGATACCGGGTTGCAACTGGTGGCGCGCCGGGCGGAGTTCATGCAAGCGGCATGCGAGATGACGAGCGGGTCGATGGCGGCGATGATCGGTGCGGATGAAAACGCGGTGCGTGACCTGGCGGCGCAGACTGACGTGGATATCGCGAATTTAAACAGCCCGGGGCAAGTGGTGATCTCCGGCGAGGCCTCGAAGGTGGCGCTGGCGGTATCGCTGGCGCAGGAGGCCGGGGTGCGGCGCGCGATGACGTTGAATGTGGCTGGGGCGTACCATTCGAGATTGATGAAAACCGCGTACCAGAAGCTGGCGGCGGTGCTCGAGGAGACGCCGATGGGCATCCCGCGTTACCCGGTGGTGTGCAATATCGACGCGACGCCGGTGACCGGCGCGGCGCGCATCCGGGAGACGCTGCGGGAGCAGGTGACGGGGACGGTGCGGTGGACGGAATCGATCGAGCGGCTGATCGATCATGAGAAGGTCGAGCTTTTCATCGAGCTCGGGCCGGGCAAGGTGCAGGCGGGATTGGTGGGGCGGATCCGCAAGGGGACGGCTGTGATATCGATCAGCGACACGGCGAGCCTGAAGGCGGCGCTGGCAGGGGTGAAGGAAGCTATCGTGTAAGATTCACATCGATGCCGAAGAGCTTCCATGAGGGGAGTTCGTAGATGTATTCGAACTCGAAGTTAAGGCGGTATGGCGTTGTGTTGAAGTGGCCCTGAACATGGAGCAGGCCGTCCTGGTTGATTGAAGGCGGGACATCGTACACCGGCGTCATGCCGGCGACCGCGGTGAGGTTGGCTTTCTCGTCGATGAAACCCTGGAAATGGTTTTTCAACATGGTTTCGGTGACACCCGAAGCCGCGCCGCCGGAGGATGTCTCGCCGTTCCGCCATTCATCCGATACGGAGAGATAAAATGAATGGAAATCGGCTTTTTGGACCGCGTTGGCAAAGTCCAACATGGTCTTGCGGATGAGATCGTCGAGCTGCCTGGAGGAGGGCATCGGCTGATGGTAAACGTCGTTGAAATCGGAATTCTTGCCGACGAGGGAAAAACGGTTCTCGGACGGCGCCTGGCCGATTCCGGTTTTGAGGGTGAAGAGTTTCCACGTGTTTCCGTCCGGGGTCATGGTGACGGAGATGGAGACTGGCGTGCCGTAGCCGCCGAGGATTGTGCCATCCAGTTGCGCCTCTGCCGTGTCCATCTGTTTGCGCGACCATGCGGGAGGCTTGCCACCAATGAGGCCGAGGCTGCGCGCATTCGAGAGGAAGCCGTCATAGGACTGCGCGGCCTGGAATCCAAACGCGGCGCTGTCGTACGCGTCATGGGGGTCGCCGGTTGCCAGTGTGGCGAAGAATGCGTTTGCGGCCGAGACGGGATCGCGGCCGGCAGGCTGGGTGCGGCTGCACGCGGCAAGGAGCGCGGCGAGGCAACAGAGGATTGTGATGGCAGCCCGGGGGGGCGGGGAGGGGGAGATCAATTGTGAATTATGATTGATGAACTATCAAAAAGGGAAGCGGGGAGAGCGGGGTGCGCTACTTGCTCAGCTCGAGCATGCGGCGGATCGGTTTTTCCGCGCGGAGGCGGATATCCTCCGGGAGGATGACCTCGGGCTCGAGGTTGAGGAGGCAATCGTGAAGTTTCTCGAGGGTGTTCATTTTCATGAAGCGACAATCGGCGCAGGCGCAGGTGTCCGTGGGGCCGGGGATGAATAGCTTGCCGGGGACCTCGCGGCGGAGGCGGTGGAGCATGCCGGACTCCGTGACGATGATGAATTCGCGGGCCGGGGACTCTTTGCAATAGCCGATCATGCGCTCTGTGGAGCAGACTTCGTCGGCGAGCAGGCGGACGGCATAGGTGCACTCCGGGTGGGCGACGACTTTTGCATCGGGGTACTCGGATTTGATGCGCTCGATGGCGGCGCGGGTGAACTCGATATGGACGTAGCAATTGCCTTTCCAAAGGTCCATTTTGCGGCCGGTTTTCTCCGCGACCCAGCCGCCGAGGTTCTGATCGGGGACGAAGAGGATATTGCGGCCGGGCGGGACGGCGTTGACGATGCGGATGGCGTTGCCGCTGGTGCAGATGACGTCGGAGAGGGCTTTGACGCCGGCGGAGCAATTGATGTAGGCAACGACATAATAATTCTTGTCGCGGTGCTCGTTGAGGTAGGCTTCGAGCTTGCCCGAGGGGCATGATTCCGAGAGGGAGCAGCCGGCATCGAGGTCCGGGAGGACGACTTTTTTCGACGGGTTTACGATTTTGGCGGTCTCGGCCATGAAATGGACGCCGCAGAAGGCGATGACGTCGGCGCTGGTCTCGGCGGCCTTAAAGGAGAGGCCCAGGGAATCGCCGACGAAATCGGCGAGTTCCTGGATTTCGCGGTCCTGGTAATTGTGGGCGAGGATGACGGCGTTGCGCTCGCGTTTGAGATCCAGGATTTCTTCGGCTAGATCGACTCCGGCAATGGACATATACTTGTGATAGAAGCTCGCATGGAACCGATTTTTTGTCACCCGCTCAATACCAGGTATGAAAGCCGCCGCTGAATATCAGATTGTGCGGCCGGGGTTGTTCTTCTGGCAGGTGTATGAGCCGTCGGTGAAGACGGATCTCAGCTGCTGCGCGCTGGAGACGCCGCGGGGGTTGGTGTTTTGCGACCCGGTGCCGCTGGCGCCGGAGGCGCTGGAGGAGATGATGGATGGCCGGACGGCGCACGAGATAGTGCTGACGAATGCCAATCACGAGCGGGGCGCGGCCGCGCTGGCGCGGCGGCTGGGGGTGGAGGTATGGGCCGGCGCGGGGGCGAAGGGAGCGGTGGCGGCTGGGCGGTGGTATGGGGATGGGGAGGCGCTGTCCGGCGGGGTGGAGACGATTTCCCTTGAGGGGTTTGCGGCGGGGGAGACGGCGCTATGGTGGGACGGGGTGCTGATAATGGGGGATGCGCTGATCCACGCGCCACCGTATGGATTCGCGGTACTACCGGAGAAGTATTGCGGGGATTATGACAAGGGGAGAGTGGAGTTGAGGAAGCTGCTGGGTTATCGGGTCGAGATATTGATGTTTGCACATGGGTTGCCGATTGTGGCACGGGCACGGGAGCGGCTGGCGGGGGTGGTGGAGGGCACTTGAACTTACACTTTCACTTGAACTTGAACCAATCTTACACTTAAACCTCAACTTACACCCAATCAGCAAGTTCAAGTGAGAGTTCATGTGTAAGATAAGTTCAAGTTAAGGTGTAAGTTCAAGTGGAGAGGGTCACCCCATGCCTGTGTCTAAAGAGTTATTTGAGATTGTGACAGTGCGGGGCGGGGCGCGCTCGCTGCGGTCGCGGGAACATGGGGAGACGTTTCATCCGGGGATCGGGCCGATGGAGGAGGCGCGGGTGCTGCACGTGGCGCAGCATCGGCTCGAGGAACGGGTAAGAGGGGATTTTTTGATTTGGGATGTGGGGCTGGGTGCTGGGGCGAACGCCCTGGCGGTGATCGAGGCTGTGCTGGGGATGGAGGTGGACGCGAAGGTGGTGGTGCAGAGCTTTGATCAAACGCTGGAACCGCTGCGATTTGCGCTAATGCATGCGGAGGAGTTGGAATATCCGGTGAGGTGGCGGGCGGAGATCGAGGAGTTACTGGAGCGCGGCCGGGTGGAAATCGGGCGGGTGGCGTGGGAGGTGGAGTTGGGAGATTTTCGGGAGCGAAGGGACAATGGGCAAAGGCCGGGGGCGGTGTTGTTCGATCCATACTCACCGGCGGCCAATCCGGGTATGTGGAGGCAGGAGATATTCCGGGCGATCCGGGAGAGTGCGGATGAGGATTGCACGCTGACGAGTTACTCGCGCTCCACCGTGACGCGCGCGCGGCTGATGCTGGCCGGCTGGTGTGTGGGGCGCGGGGCAGCGACCGGGGAGAAGGTGGAGACTACCGTGGCCGCAACGCGGATGGAGAGGCTGCGGGAGCCGCTGGGAAGAGATTGGCTGGAGCGGGTGCGGCGGAGCACGGCGGCGGGACTCACGGAAGATGGGATGACAGTGGAGGAGGTGGTTGGGAAATTGGAGGTTTGCAAGCAGATGCGATGAATTAGTTAGTCGCGAACCGATGGGGGCGGATTAGGAAGTCGTTGTTCGCGCCATAATTCGACCACGGGCCGGCTGGCACATCCTGGAATTCGACGAATCGCCACGAGGTGACGTCCATCTCACGCAAGCCAAGGTAATCGCGAACGGCCGGGGAGACGCCCAGCCCCGCGCCCTTATCGATATTCCATACCGGATGCTCGTTGCCGAAGACGTATTGCCAGTCAGTGGTTCCGATAGGGCCGCAATCGGACCATTGCGCGTAGCAGGTGCGCCCCGTGTGGTCGCGAATCTCGACCCAGCGGTTTTGGCAGACGCTTTGGCCATATTTGGTGTAGGCCTCGTGGAACCATGGGATGACTAGGGGCGCCTCGGGTTTTGTTCCGGAGTCGGTGACGTCGTTGTACGGCAGCTCACAATAGAACGGATTTTGGCCGGGAGTGAACGCAGTCGGGATGTAATTGTGGCGCGCGGATGGCTTCGGGTTATCGATGCCGCCATAGTGACGTTGCCACTGCGGGTCCCATGCGCTGCTGATGCCTGATGCGGGCTGGCCTGCCCAGAATAGCTCGGTGACGATACCTAACTTCCATGGATACAGGCCGCGAAACGGATGGGTTGCGAGGGGCCTGGTCTGGGGAATCGGGAGGGCGCTGGTCTGGGGCTCGAAGTTTTGCAGGGCTACTTCCTCGAGCTTTGCGGCCCGTTGGTAAAAGGCGGCGCTGCCGGGGCTGGGGAACGGGGACTGGGCGGGAAGGGGCAGGGCCGGGCCGAGAAATAATAAAACTATAAGGGGCCAGGATGGGGCGGCGTTGAGTATGCGCGTGGGCATAAATGCGACGGGGATTCACTAACACGGGATAGGCGGCTTCACAACCAAGCAGATTTTACGGCGCGCTCTTTTATTTGTAAACAGGGACGGTTGGCGGACTTACTCGACCGGGGAGAGGAGGCGGGCGAAGCGGACGGCTGTCTTGAACCACCAGGGGCGGGCTTTGTATTCGGCGAGGTCCACGCGGCGGGCCTGGGCGAAGTCTTGCTTCATCATGGCATCGACTTGCTCGCAGAAGCGGGTATCGGACACCATTACGACCAACTCAAAATTAAGGTGGAAGGAACGATAATCCACATTGACGGAACCGATGGCGGCGAGGCGGTCATCCACGAGAAGGGCTTTTTGGTGAAGGAAGCCGCTTTCATAACGCCATAATTCGATGCCGGCCATGGCGAGGCTTTCGTAGTAAGAGAAACTCGATAGCATGGGGAGGAAATGGTCGATGCGTTGAGGAAGCAGGAGGCGCACCTCCACGCCGCGCAAGGCCGCGAGCTGCAAGGCCGTGAGGACGGTGGAATCCGGGACGAAGTAAGGGCTGCTGATCCAGAGGCGGTTTTGGGCGGAATTGACGACGCGGATGAAGGCCAGCGAACATATCTCGGCCTCGTCGGCGGGTCCGGTGGCGAGGATGAGTGCGCGCTGGTCGAGATCGGCCGGGGTCGGGGTCCAGTTGACCGGCGGGACTTGATCGGTGGCGTAGTTCCAATCTTCGATAAACGCGAGTTGCGCGGCCTGTACCGCGGGGCCGCGGACACGGACATGGGTATCGCGCCACGGGCCGAAACGCTTGCTGCGGCCCATGTATTCGTCGCCGACATTGAGGCCGCCTGTGAAAGCGACGCGGCCATCCGCGATGACGAGTTTGCGATGGTTGCGAAAATTAAGCTGGAAGCGATTTCCCCATCCGCGGGTGGTCTTGAAGCCGTGTACAAGGATGCCGCTGTCGCGCAAGGTCTGGAGGTACTTCGCGGGTAACTTGTGGCAGCCGACTTCATCGTAGAGGAAGTAGATTCTCACACCGGCGCCGGCGCGCTGGATAAGCCGCTGCTGGAACTTAATGCCGATCGAATCGTCGTGGATGATGAAGAACTGGACTAGTAAGTAATCCTGCGCGGAATCGATGGCGTCGAAGATGGCGTCGAAGGTAGCGTCGCCGTCGATGAGTAACTCAACGTGATTGCCGCGGGTGAGCGGGAGGGTGGTGAGGAGCTTGCGCCAACGGTCGAGGGCGCCGGCGGGGAGGGAATCGGCCAGGAAGGGCTCGACGGCGGTGGCAGCTTGCTCGGCCGCCGTGTGAAGCGGGCCGGTCTGATCCGTCATTGCGCAGCGGTAGCCGATGAATTTTGCCCGGCCGAAAGTCCAGTAGAGGGGAATGGCGAAATAGGGAAAAGTGACGAGGCCCAGAGCCCAGCCAATGGCGGCCTGCGGGTGCCGGACCTTGAATGCGGCATGGATGGCATTGAGCACGCCGAGGCCGTGAACAATGACTAACTGGATTTTGAAGAAAGTGGACCAGTAGGGCATCGTGTCGTGTCGTTAGTGTTAACAGACCCTAGGGCGCGGCCGCGGCGGCTGCCTTTGGCAACTTATAAATACAAAAGTTGGTGATGGCCAAATGGCTGTGCGTGGTGCGGAAGGCGAACCAGCCGCTGGTGTAGGGCTTGGGATCGTTCATCTCGAATAGTTTCTTTTTATCGCGATAAAATTGGATCACGTTGCCATTGGCGACGAGCAGAATTTGTTGCGGCTTGTTCGGGACGAGCAGATCGGCGGCGTCCTGGAGGTCATCGCCGGGACGGAGCGGGCGGAGTATCGGGTCGCCCACATAGCGGCGGAAGCGGGTGGTGGTGTTGGTATTGCCGCCGACTCCGACATAGTAAGTGAGCAACTGGTTGTAGTCGGCGAACTTTCCGGAGCGCTTCCAGCCAAAGATATTGGCGGGGCTGCGGGCGTCGCGGGCCATCCAAAAGCAGTTGAGATCGCTGACGCGGTCATTCGGGCCGCCATTGTTGATGACAGTCGCGTCATACTTGATTACGACGGGGCCGGTGAGGAGGGGTTTGAACCATACCGATGCGCCGGCAGGGACATCGATGGTGAGAGTGCCGGACGTGGCGATCACTGTGCCGCCGGCTTCAAGCTCGGCAGTCCAGTTGGCGAGGCCGTGGGAGAAATCGTCGGAGAAAAGGAGATCGCCGGCAGGAGGATTTGGGGGGAGGGATTGGCTTCTAAGGCAGGAGGGGAACAGGACTAATAGGGCTAATGCGACTAATGGGCTGGTATGTGCGCGTGACATATGTTAGGGCCTGTCAGGGTAATTCGGCGGACTCCCTGGCGCCGGGGAAGCATCGCGCCAAAAATAATAATTCGACGCGCTGTTTTCACGGGCTACTTCGGTAAATTTCTGGATGCCATTGTCATTCAGAGCCGGCCTGGCGAGTTCGAGCGCGCGCCATGGTTTGCCCGCCTTGAATGCGAGCAAATCCTTTGCGAGCCCGCCAAAGGTCCGATCCTCAAAATAGCTTTTTATTTCGGGAATTCGTAGCGGCGCGAATGCGATTTGCAACCTGTAGTAAGCAAAGAATGGCACGGCATTGACCTCGACTTGCGTCTTGAATGACCAACATAAAGCCCCGGCCATGGCTCCGGCGGCAATTGCCACCCACCATTTCCACCACTTCCTCGAGATAAACTGCATCGTCTTGATAAACGGCAGACTTAGTAGGGGCAGATATGGCAGCATATACCGCGGCCCGTAACCCCATCCACCAACCCAATCCCCAAGCTTGGAACAAAACAGGAGCACGATCCCTCCTATAGTTAGAAAGAGCAGGCAATCCATCCGGTGTTCCCGAAAGAACGCGGGGTAGCCGATAAGTGCGAATGTGAATATCGGGAAATAAAGGAAAATGCTGTGCCGCCGCTCGAGGGTAAAGCCATGCAATCCCGCGAGAAAGTTGCCGCCGAATTGAGGCCCTCTCCACCCCGTCTCGACCGGGGAGCCGTATTGGACGGTATTGGCGAGGAGCAACGTACCGACCGCGCAAAAAACCGGCAACGCCACCCAAATGGCCGGGCGCAGCGCCGCCACGCCCTCCCGAAGAGGCGCCGCCTTCCCCTGTGCGTGAAGGCGCCTCCATTCAGCCACGGCGGCAAACAGCAGGACGATGGGAACCAATACCAGAAAGAATAGCTTCACCAAAATCAAGGCTCCCAGATAAGCCCCCGCAAGCAGCCGGTTCCGCCTTCCGTCCGCCGCGCCAAAGGACGATGTAAGGTGATGGTAAAGTCCGAGCAGAAACAACGTCTGATAAATGTCCGAGTTTTGCGCCCGCAGATAGTTCCACCAAAACGTGCAATAGAGCGCCGTCAGAACATATAGAATGGTCACGGCTCGCGAAACCGCATACCGGTACGTGATCAAATAGAGATACCATGCGCTTGCGATAGTGAGAATGATGTTAAAACAGTTGAGATAGATTACCCGATCGTCAGAAAAATAGGTTAATCGCGCATCGTGCCATTTTTCCACGAGCAACACCGGCACATAGAGCAGGCTGTTCAGTATCCCATACTTTGAGTAATACTTCTGATTCGACGGGTTTTTAAAAAAGTATATCTCGGAGCCGTTATCCAATTCCCGGGCGATCCGGGATGGAATTTCAAACGTGCCGTACTCGATTAGACTCACTGTCTCGCAGCGAACCACCTGCGGATCCCCACTGTACTCCTGCCGCGGCATCGAGATGATGCCGATCACGCCGACCGCGATCAAAAGTATCAAGAGTGGAAGATTTTTTTTCAGGGTGTTCACGAGTTCGCCTGTCTGATTAAGGGGATTCGATCGAATCCGCAACTCTGGCGCCCGCGGCACGGGGCGCGCGGGCCCGTGAGAGGCCATTCGTATTGTGCAAGTGCTGCTGCATCAGCAGCTTATGTCCCCGGCGGGAATTGAACCCACATTTAAGGTTTAGGAAACCCTCGTTCTATCCGTTGAACTACGGGGACGCCTCAATTATTGCTACTATCAGCGGTGGGAAATGAGGGGCAAGCTGTTTCGCCT
>Ga0182024_10015255_pt1 | contig 14743 bp, 11 predicted proteins | sample P32metaG_FD_120480 | JGI IMG/M metagenome (GOLD analysis project Ga0182024, IMG submission 120480) | Permafrost microbial communities from Stordalen Mire, Sweden - P3-2 metaG (Illumina Assembly) | ecosystem: Environmental > Terrestrial > Soil > Wetlands > Permafrost | place: Sweden: Stordalen... | reverse complement strand
GCCTTTTCGCTGCTTCAGCGCTTCAGCCATGTAGCCGCCGGCGCAACCGAGATCGAGCACGCGGGAATGTTCGGGAACCAGGTCGAAGGCCAGGGAATGCGTGCTGGGGTATTCGAATTTCGGAGTGTAATGTTCAAGCGCGACCGGCGCGCAATCGTAGCGGCGATCGTAGAAAATTCCCAGTTCCTGCAGGCGCGCCTTGATGGTGGAAAGCACTACATTCAGCGCGTAGCTCATGCCGTTGACGCGGCAGATTTCATCGCCGTAATAAGTCGGAATGGGCAACTCGCGAATTTCCCGCCTGGCAAAAAACATCAGCTGGATGATGATTTCGGTATCGAAATGGAAGTCGTTGGAATTGCGCTCGAACGGCACTGTGCGCAGGGCGTCCACCGAATACAGCCGGTAGCCGGAGTGGAATTCGCTCAGGTGCGAGCGCAGCAGCTTGTTCTGCGTCCACGTAAGAATCTTGTTGCCGATGAATTTGTAGAACGGCATGCCGCCGCGCAGAGCGCCGGTTGGGGTGAGCATGCGCGAGCCGTAGACAGCGGCGGGATTGCCCTGGCTGAAGGCGCCGAGCAGGTCCGGCAGGCATTCCGGCGCGTACTGACCATCGCCGTGCAGCAGCGCGACATAATCGTAGCCGCGCTCGATCGCATAACGATAACCGATTTTCTGGTTGCCGCCGTAGCCCTGATTTACTGGATTAAAAAGCACACGCACATCGAAGGGAATGCCAGCCTGGCGGGACGCTTCGTGGCTCTTGGCAAACGTGAGATCGCGCGAGGAATCGTCGATGATCAGCACATCGACATCGTAAATATCCTGCAGGCTGGCGGGAATGCGGCGCAACACGCTCGCGATGGTGGTTTCCGCGTGATAAGCCGGGATAAATACCAGAACCCGTTTTTTAAAAGGAATTGCCAAGCTACACCAAGTGTATCTGCTTATGATAACGTTCGGCGCGCGGCCGATGTTGCCAGATCAACGTTATTTAATGTCAACCAAAGCCCCGGCCGTAGCCAGTGCTAAAGCGTTGCGCATCAGTTTCAGGCCGGTATCGCCATGCGCCGTCAGGATGGATTCCGGATGGAATTGCACCGCCTCAATGGGCAGATCCCTATGACGAACCCCCATTATGATGCCATCTTCTGACTGAGCCGTCACTTCCAGGCAATCCGGCAGACGCTCCGGAATGGCGTAAAGCGAGTGATAACGGCCCACTTCGATCTCTTCCGGAAGGCCTTCGAAAACACCCGCGCCCTGATGCCGCACGAGCGACGGCTTGCCATGCACAGGGTACGGTAAAACACCAAGCTCGCCGCCAAACGCTTCGACAATGCCCTGTAGCCCCAAACAAACGCCGAACACCGGAATGCCCGCGGCCGCAGCGTGTTTCACCAGTGCCGGAACGCCGAAATCGGCTGGCCGTCCCGGACCCGGCGAAATCAGAATCAGATCGGGATGGACCTGATCAAGTACGTCGAACGATGTTCCCGCGCGATAGGTTACCACTTCGGCTCCAGCCTGCCGCGCATAATTAGCCAGCGTGTGGATGAAGCAATCGTCGTTATCGATGAGCAGGAGTTTACGTTTCACCAGCTCAGCCGCAGGCGCCGGGTCGGCCTTCGCGGCCTTCGTTCCCAGCAGCCGGAAAAACCCCGTAGCTTTCAGCCGGGTTTCCGCTTCCTCCGATGCGGGGTCGGAATCGAAAAGCAGCGTCGCGCCGGCCGGGTACGTTGCATAACCATCGCGCAGATACGTAGTGCGGATCAGAATGCCCGTATTGATATCGCCATTCAGCGAAAGCATGCCGACCGCGCCGCCATACCAGCCGCGCTCACTCTTTTCCAGCCGCTCAATAGCGCTGGCAGCGGCCTTCTTGGGCGCGCCGATCAGCGTCACCGCCCACATGTGGCTGAGAAAAGCGTCGAGCGAATCGAAGCCCGGCTCCAGACGCCCGGTGACGTGATCCACCGTATGAACAAGGCCCGCATACGATTCGATCATCCGGCGCCCAATCACCTGCACGGTGCCGGGGCGGCAGACGCGGCTCTTATCGTTGCGATCCACGTCGGTGCACATGGTCAGCTCGGATTCCTCTTTGGTGGAATTGAGCAGCGCGCGGATATTTTTTTCATCCTGCAGCGGATCGCCGGTGCGGCGCGCGGTGCCGGCGATGGGGCAGGTTTCCACCAGATCGCCCTCCACCCGTACGAACATTTCGGGAGATGCGCCTATGAGTTGCTCCTCGCCGAACTGAATCAGGAATTCGTATGGGCTGGGATTGGCGCGCTGCATCAGCTCGAACAGATCGGATGCCTTGCCGGAATAAGGCGTGCTGAAGGTCTGCCGAAGCACCACCTCGTAGAAATCGCCTTGCCGCATGCCTTCGCGCACCGTCTCGACGTTGGCCATGTATTCAGCCTCCGTGTGATCGGAGGTAATGGGCCCGGGCTTGCGCTTCGGCGCGCGCGGCACAGCTTCACCGGTGCGGGGCAGGCCGCGCGTGGAGAGTTCGCCTTCAGGCGACGCAAGATCGAACTCCCAGGTGAAGCGCTCAATCTGTTCGCGCTTCCGATCCATGTAGATGATGTCGTCGAAAAAGAAAAGCTGCAGATCCTTGCGGGTCTCGCGCGGCAGGCGCAGAGGAATGGGCTCGAACTGGAAAAGCAGGTCGTAGCCGAACGCGCCGGCGAAAGCGAGCTTGTCGTCAGCCTCGCTGCGAAATTCCTGCGTCAGCGCGCGAAGGATAGAAAAAACGGACGGCTGCTTGCTGCGCTCTTCTTCCGGAAACAGCGCGGGCATCGGCCTGAGCACGCCGTGCAGCGTGCCGTTCTCTTCGCGAAATTCGTCCCAGTGCGGATGATCGCGCAGCACCGTGGCGAGCATGCGATTGATCGCGGTCCCACGGTCGTTCAGTGGACGGAAAGTCACTTCGCGCTGGAAACTGATCAGTTCCAGCGGCGGCCGCACCGCGACAATATCCCAGCGCGAGTAGCGCCCCGGATATTCGTAACCGGACGACAGGTAGATGCCGCGATGGCGATCGAGATCGCGGCGAAAACGCCCGAGACCCTTCGCAAAGGGGAGCTTGGTGGTGGCACGCGACACGCGAATGCCGCGCGGCGTTTGATAAAGGACTTCCCGCATGATTTCCCGGCGTGGTAAATACCAGTATCGCCGATGGCAGTTTTCGGGGAGTGCCGGCGCGGCAATCAGCTCGTTTTCGCGTCCGAAAGGAAGGAACGCATCAGCTTGCCAATATCCATGTACTCGCTGTAGCTGATGGGTTTATGAAAGAACGCGCTGGCGCCCAGGCGCATGATTTCATCGCGTTCCGGCTGCGATCTGGAAGAAGTCATCACAATGGCGGGTACCTGAGCCATTCGACTGCTCGCCCGCAGACACCGCAACACTTCAGCGCCGCCTTTGAGCGGCAGATTCATGTCGAGCAGACACAAACTCGGGCATAGCGCGGCCGCGTCTCTATCGGCGTTCTCGATATAAGCGATTGCCAGCGCGCCATTTTCCACCACATGCAATTCCACGCCGAGTTTATACAGGGAGACGGCTTCCTGCAACAAAAACACATCGGCATCGTTGTCTTCCACAACCAGAATGTGGCGCCTCCCGCTTGTGTTCGGTTCTGCCATTCAGAGATACCTTCAGGCGGGGACGGTAAAGAAGAAAACGGACCCTTTCCCGAGTTCCGATTCTACCCAGATGCGGCCCCTGTAACGCTCGGCGATACGCTGGCAGATGGCAAGACCGATGCCCGTGCCGGGGAACTTCCTGTGCGTATGCAGACGTTTGAAAAGACCGAAAATCTGTTCCTGGTATTCCTGGGCGATTCCGATGCCGTTATCCTTCACGGAAAACAGCCAGTAGCCGTCCTTCTGTTCGACCGACACATGGATGCGGAGCGCTTCGTCGCGGCGATATTTAATCGCGTTGCCAATCAGGTTCTGAAAAATCTGCTGCAAATGGACCTCTCTCACGCGTACGGCGGGGAGCGGGTCGTAAGTGATAGAGGCGCCGCTGCGGTTAATGGCTGCGGTAAGGTTTGCCAGTGCGGCCAAAAGGGCGGCTTCGGCTTCTCCAGGTTCCGGAGCCTCTTCGGTAATGCTGGCTGCCTGCGTGTAGGAAAGCAGATCGGAAACCAGCGTTTGCATGCGCAACGCGGCAGCCTTGACGTTGCTCAGAAACTCGATGCCGGAATCGTCCAGCACGCCGCCATAGCGCATGGATAGCATATCGCTGTAAATGGCTACGTTGCGGATCGGTTCCTGCAAATCGTGGCTGGCGGACCAGGCGAACTGTTCGAGATCCGCATTCACACGCGTGAGCGTTTCCTGGCGGCGGCGCATTTCATATTGGCGCAGGCGGGCGCGCAGGGCCGCACGCATCGAAGTGCGCACGGTATCGGGGCGCGCGGGCCGTTCGAGAAACGTGATATTTCCCAGCACCGCAAGTTCCTGCGCCTTTTTTTCGGTGGCGGGGTTGGCGCGCCCACTCGACGTTAGCACCACGAACGGCAGATCCGACCACGGCGGCTGGGAGGCCAGGAAATGCGCGATATCATTCACGCCTTGCTGCGTCAGGGCCTCTTCGGCAACGATAGCGCCAGCCGCGCCCTCTTCCAGATGCCCGACCAGAGCGGCCGCATCGGGACAAATGGCGGCCGCGATCCTGTCTTCCGCCAGCGTGCCGGCAATGAGACTGGCGTCACGGCCACGCGGCGCCAGAATCAGAATGCGTTCCTCTGTTGCGGGAGGTGTCGCGGGCTCGAGCAGTGCCTGGTTATTCATTTTCGGACCGCACCCCGTTGTCGGACCGCAAAAGGGGCCTGGCCGGTCCACTATAGCGGGGGACACCGGTCAGCACCCCTTCAAACTCCCGCAATGGTGCGCCTACCAGCACACCGCCCCGGCCCAGACGCATCTCCCGAATGGTGCGTTCATGAGTGCTGCGGCGTTTCTTGACAACGGAAAGAGCCTGTCGAATTTCGCCCATCGCCTCAAAGTAGCGCAGCAGAATCACCGTATCCGCCAGAAAGCTGACATCGATCGGCGCCTGCATCGCGGTGCCCAGCATCCCGTGCTGCGCCATCACAAGCAGGGTGACGACTCCCTTCTGGCCAAGATACGCCAGCAACTCATGCAACTGAATCACGAGAAAACGCTCACTGGGCATGGCATTGAGATAGCCGTTGACGCTGTCGATAACCACCACGCGCGCGTTTCGCGTTTCCACTTCCTGGCAAATCTGACTAGCGAACTCTCCAGGCGAAACTTCGGCCGGATCGATCTGGATCAACCGGAACAGTCCGGAAGCGAGGTGCGGCTCGAACTTCACGCCGAGGCCCCTGGCTCGCTGCAGAAAGGTATGTCGGCTCTCTTCAAAAAGGAAACAGCAGGCCGCTTCGCCGCGTTCGAGCGCCGCGATCAGAAACTGCGAGGAAAGCGTCGTCTTGCCGCAGCCGGCCGGGCCCAGAACCAGTGTGCTGGAACCGCGATCGAGACCTGAGCCGAGCAGCGAATCCAGTTCTTCAACTCCGGAGAGAACCGTGGCGTCCGCTGGATCCCCGGGTGCTTTTTCCACCACGGCGAGCCGGGGGAACAGATCGATCCCTCCGCTGCGGATGACAAAATCGTGCATGCCGTCGCGAAAACGGACGGCACGCATCTTGATAACGTGGAGCTGACGGCGAGTGGCGCCGTAATCGCGCGTGGCGCGCTCCATTCTGATAACGCCGTGAGCGATACTTTGCAGCTGTTGTTCGTTTTCGCTCGAAGTGCGGTCATCCAGCACCAGAACGGTGCAGCCTTTGCCGACGAAGAATTGCTTAAAGCCGAGAATTTCGCGCCGGTATCGCGCCGTGGTCTGAGAAAGAACTTTGAGTTCCGAAACCGAATCGAGCGCGACGCGCGTGGGCCTGATGCGTTCCACTTCTTCGCGGATACGCCTGGTTGTTTCTCCCAGCTCCACATCGGCCGGATGGTAAACGGTGTACTCCGCGTCATCCTGAAGCCGCCCCTCCAGCGAGCCGAGTTCGAGCAGGTGAATGCCATCGAGCGACCAGCCGTGCGATTCGGCCACCTCGTAGAGTTCCTCCGCCGTCTCTGACAGAGTGACATATAAAACCGTCTCCCCGTGGCGCATTCCCTCAAGCAGAAACTGCAGAGCCAGGGTGGTTTTTCCCGCTCCCGGGTTGCCTTCGACAACGTAGAGGCGGTTACGCGGAAATCCGCCGCGCAGCACCTGATCGAGGCCTGCGATTCCGCTTAGTGCCCTGTTTGCTACAGTTTGGGATTCCCTGTCCCCCCGGATCATCAAAGGCTCCTGAAAGCTGGTAGTCAAGTCTACACCCTGGTGAGACTCTCTACTTGCATGTCATTAGCCAGATGACCGTTTAACCCGTTTAACGGCCGGGGCCAGCCTGGGCGCCCGCGCCAGCGCCGGAGGCGCCGAACCCGCCACGTCCGCCGCGGCCCGACCCCCCGAATGCGCCACGGCCTTGTCCGGGCGGGGGCGCGGCCATGTAAGCCGTGATGTCTTTGGCGGCCTTGGTCTCGACGCCAGACTTCTGCAACAGGCCGAGATCTTTCATCCAGTCGATCATGCGGTATTGCCAGGTGCCGTAGGGAATGTTGTTGCGGTCGGTCAGACCGCCAGACATGCTGCTGCCGTCGTCCAGTTTGTCGCCGGGGTGCTTGCCCTGCGCGTATAGATGGATTTCAATGTTCGGAATGTGCATGTTCAGCATGGCCTGGTAATAATCGAGAGCCCACTGCGCATGCACCGCATCGCCCGAGCCCGCGCCGGCGATAAAGGCCGGGGGGGCATTCCGTGGAATCGCCGGAGCGGTGCGGCCGCGTGCGAACGGCGAAGGACCAGGATAGATGATGCCGACGAAATCGGGCCGCGAGCTGATACCTGCCAGCGGATCGCTCGGGTCGCTGTTCTTCTTATCGAAATCCTCGAACAGAACCGCGGCCGGTGCGGAAAGCTCGGCGCCCGCGGAGAAGCCCATGATGCCGATCTTATGCGGGTCCAGGTGCCAGTCCGCCGCATGAGCGCGGACCAGGCGAATCGCCTGCTGCGCATCGTAAACTTCGTCGGTCTGGGGATTGTAGCCGCTGGTGCGGAGGCGATTGCGCAGTATTACGGTATTGACGCCGTAATTATAGAAAAACGGCACGAAGTCGTTTGCCTCTCCGCCGACGTTCAGCGTATTGTGGCCTCCGCCGGCCGCGAGAATCATGACGGTGCCGGTATTCAGGCCTCCTTCCACCGCATGAAATTCGATCGAGGGATTGTGAATATTAGTGATATTGCTGATTCTGCCCGGCACTGCCTTGCTCATTGCATAAACTTCGGGCTCTTTGATACGGGCCATGTTCAGATACGGCGAACCCGGAGGGAAGAGCGTCAGCACCACGCCGCCCGGCATCAGAGCCAGCGGCTGATAGGGCTCGTCGGTGGCCGGGCCCGGCTTCGGTACATCCTGCGGAGCAGGCAGCGGAGGCAACGCCGGGCGTGTGGTCTGCGCAAGAGCGATGCCCAAGGCGACGGCGACGACAGGCACAATCGTAACAGCCAGACGGAATGCGTTCTTCTTCATAAGGACTAAATTCTATCACCGGCCTGACCAAACATAAAACAATCTTACAGAGCCGCGACCGCGAGGAAGCGGTAGCCCTTTTCAGCAAGCTGTTAGTATCAAAACGCATGCCGAAACGCAGCGCGGGCCTTATCCTCTACCGCCGCAGAAATGACGGGATCGAAGTGTTCCTGGTGCACCCAGGCGGTCCCTTCTGGGCGAAGAAAGATCTGTCATCGTGGTCAATTCCTAAAGGTGAGTATGCCGAGGGCGAGGACCCACTCGCTGCGGCGCAGCGCGAGTTCCACGAAGAGACGGGTTTCTCAGCGGATGGCAGTTTCACAGCGTTAGGAGAGGTAAAGCAATCGGGCGGTAAGATCGTCCGTGCGTGGGCAATAGAAGGCGATTGCGATCCCGCGCAGTTGCACAGTAATACGTTTCAGCTGGAATGGCCGCCGCGTTCGGGCCGGAAGATCGACGTGCCGGAAGTGGATCGCGGCGCCTGGTTTTCAATTGCGGACGCCAGAGCAAAGTTGCTTTCCGGGCAACTCGGATTTCTCGACGAGCTTCTGGCGCGGCTCTAATTTCCCGTGGGCACTCTGTCCATGTGATCGATAACAACAATGCTGAACGCAGTCTTTCGCGCTTCGAGGCGAAGCCCGAGTTGTTCCTGCAAGGCCGTGAAGAACGACGGACTCGTCTGCCCATCGGCCAGCGCCGCATCCGACGACCACTTCAGCGTGAAATCATATGCGCCTTTGATTCCGGTCATATCCACCACAGGGCGGCTCAGTTTGAAAACAGGTCCGGAGAGCCGGCTCGCAAGCCCCGCCACGGTAATAGCCCGGCAAGTCAGATGGTCCTCGCCCCAAATAAAAGCACCTTCGGCTCCATCGGTATTCGCCTGCAGCTTTGCTCCGTGCTTATCCACCAGCAGCACATAAGATTCCAGCTTTCTGTTTTCGCGATGCGTTTTTAGACCGAACCGCTCGCTCAACAGGGTCCTCATCATCTCCTGCACGCTGTCCCGCGAAGTCGCCGCCGGAAATGTCGCCACAATATCGAACTTTTCCGCATCCAGCCAGGCAGGACCCGAAAGCGCATAATCGCGGCCCCAGGCCAGCCCGTACGCGAAAAACACGATACCCCTCAGGGTTTCGTTTCGGACGGTGACCCTGCTGACAGACTGCTCGATGGACGAGTCGTTCAGCCCGCTCGTATTCGCCTTCACTGACGCCGCATCGAACGCCGTACCTGAGGCCTCAACCGCGAGCACCAGAGTAATCAGAAGCACTTTCATCGCTCAATACCTGACGAATCCGGACTGCCAAACGTGCATCCTTTTCGGTTAATATCGAAAGATGGAGACACCGCGCTATGAAGATCGCGGATCAATTCTTTTCGCCGGTCTGAGCGGGCGTTATCATCACGACCGCATCGAAGGTATTCCGGCGCAATGGCAACGCTTCGGGCCGAATTTGGGCAAGATCCCCGGACAGGTCGGATGGACGTCCTACGGCGTTTGCTTCAACTTCGATGGCACAGGAAATTTCGATTACATATGCGCTGTCGAAGTCGCGGCCGATTCCGCGCTCCCGCCTGGGCTGACGCGTCTGCCCGTAGAGCCGCAGCGATACGCCGTTTTCACCCATCGCGATCACATCTCGAAGATTGGCAAAACCTGGGACGCCATCTACAACCAATGGCCCACAGCATCGGGCCATACTCTGGTCCAGGCGCCGCAGTTTGAATCCTACAGCGAAGATTTCAACCCGCAAACCGGAACAGGCGTCGTCGAAATCTGGATACCGATCGCCGGTTGAGATGAGGCGCTCGGGCCGGTCACAACTTTTTTGCCCTGAGAAATCATCAACTTAACGTTCTGGCTCATCGGCTGTATGCTCTACTGTGAACGGGACTTATCCTGTGCACCGCGGCAAAAATGGCTTTGTTTTTGCGAATAGCTTTTTCGCTGCCCGGCGGATCGGTTAACCTGAGGGAGCAGGCATCATGAGCGCAAACGAATCCGGAAAATCAATCCTGCCCTCGCGGCGCCAATTGTTGAAGACGGCACCCGCCGCGCTCGCCGGAATTGCCGCGCAGACGGCCGCCGCCGCTCCCGACCCGGCGCGCCCCAACATCATCGTGATTATTTCCGACCAGTTTCGCGGCGATTGCATCGGCGCGGCCGGCAAAAATCCGATGGGCCTGACTCCCAACATCGACGAAATGGCCGGTCGCGGCACCATCTTCACTTCCGCGATCTGCGCACAGCCGGTTTGCGCGCCCGCGCGGGCCAGCATCTTTACCAGTCAGTATCCGAGCCGGCACGGCGTCTGGAAAAATGCCATTCCGCTAGCGCCTGGGTCGACCACGCTGGCGAGCACGCTGCGCGAATCCGGCTACACCGCGAATTACATCGGCAAGTGGCACCTCGGCGAAAGCAACTCGCGGGGTCCCGTTGCACCGGATTATCGCGGTGGATTTCTCGATCTCTGGCAAGCATCGAACGAACTCGAATGGACCTCGCATCCGTATGAAGGCGATCTCTACGATAACCAGGGCGAGCCGCTTCACTTCTCCAACATCTACCGCACCGATTTCATGACGGATCTCGCGCAGAAGTTTTTGCGCTCCGCGAAGTCGCCGTTTTTCCTGACCCTTTCCTACCTCGAAGTGCACCACCAGAACGATATCGACGCCTTCGTGCCGCCGAAGGAATATGCCGGCCGCTACAAAGACTTCTGGGTTCCGCCCGATCTGCGTTCCCTGCCCGGTTCCTGGCCCAGCCAGCTGGCAGATTACTACGCGTGCGTCGCGAAGATGGATGAGACGGTCGGGACCATTCGCAAAACGCTGAAGGATACTGGCCTCGACAAGAATACGATCGTGATGTTCATCAGCGATCATAGCTGCCATTTCAAGACGCGCAATACCGAGTACAAGAGGTCGCCTCATGAAAGCTCCATCAACGTGCCGCTGGTGATCGAAGGGCCTGGTTTTAACCGCGGCCTCGCAATTCCGGAACTTGTGAGTCATGTGGATGTTGCGCCTTCGCTGCTTTCCGCCGTTGGCGTACCGGTGCCCGCCTCGATGCAGGGGCATAATTTCCTGCCGCTGCTCGATCGCAAAACGGAAGGCTGGCGGAATGAAGCGTACTTCGAGATGAGCGAATTCATGACAGCACGCGGGCTGCGCACGCCGCAGTTCACATACGCCGCTGCCGCACCGAAAGGCCTCGGCTGGACTCCCGTTCCGCGCGCGGATCGCTATGCGGAATACATGATGTACGATCTGCAGGCCGATCCCTGTCAGCATGTGAATCTTGCCGGGCGAGCGACGCATGCAAAACAAGCCGCGCAGTTACGCGCACGGCTGGCGGAACGGATCTTCGAGGCCGGAAACCTGCGCCCGCCGATTGACCCATGCATGTTTCCGTATTCATAACGAGTGAACCATGAACCGGCGTACTTTTCTCGCTTCCGCACTGGCCGCTCCGGCAGTTTCAGGAGTTGCTGCACCCGCGGAGCGCCCGAACTTTCTGTTCATGATCGCGGACGACCTCACGTACAGGGGAATCCGCGCGATGGGCAATCCGGAAGTGGAAACGCCTAATCTGGACGCCCTCATGAAGCGCGGCTGCACTTTCACGCACGCCTTCCATCAGGGTTCGTGGTCAGGCGCAGTGTGTATCGCCAGCCGGACGATGCTGAACAGCGGCCTCACCGCGTTCCGCGCGCAGAAGCAGATCGAGCAGGTGCCGCTCTGGGGCCAGACCATGGGCGATGCCGGATACGCCACCACTATCGTGGGCAAGTGGCACCTGAGCAAGACTACGCTCGAACGCAGTTTTCGCGATACCGCGACCGTCTTTATGGATGGCATGTTCGAATCGGGCAAGGATGCGTATGGCCGCCCTGCGCCCGGCAATGCGTGGTCGCCCTCGGATACTTCGCTCGGCGGGCAGTGGCTGCATGCACAGGACTGGCGCAAAGCCGCGTCGGAACCGATTCAGCATTCGGCGCAGGTGTGGGCCGATACCGCGGCGGATCGGCTCGCGGAACTGAGCAAAAAGACTGATCCGTTCCTGCTCTATGTGGCATTCACTTCGCCGCACGATCCAAGGCAGGCTCCGAAAGAAATTGTGGATCGCTACCCCGCGAGCAAGATCGCGATTCCGCCCAATTATCTGCCGACGCATCCTTTCGATCAGGGAGACAGGGATGTGCGCGATGAGTTGCTGGCGCCGTTTCCGCGCACGCGCGAGGCGGTGCAGTTGCATCGCTCCGAATACTACGCGCACATCACTTATCTCGATGGGCAGGTGGGACGGATTCTGAACGCGCTCAGTCAATCGGGTAAGGCTGCCAGCACCTACGTCGTTTTTACCGCCGATCACGGCCTTGCCGTGGGCCAGCATGGCCTGCTGGGCAAGCAGAATTTATACGATCACAGCACGCGAATTCCGCTGATCGTGACAGGCCCCGGAATCCGCGCAGGCCGGCGCGTGGATGAGATGGTCTATCAGCACAGCGTGTTTCCGACGACGTGCGAACTGGCCGGCGTCGCGATTCCGAAGACGGTCGAATTTCCCAGCCTCGCGAACTGGCTGCGTGGGTCCGACGGACCGAAGAACGACAGCATGTTCTGCTGGTACCGCGATTTTCAGCGCTCCGTGCGAACCGTTGACCATAAGCTCATCGCGTATCCGCAGGCGAAACGGGTGCAGATCTTCGACCTCAAACGCTACCCGTGGGAAACCAAAGATGTCGGCGACGATGCGGCGTATGGCGGGGCGCGAAAAGACCTGATGGAACGCCTGAAAGCGCACCAGAAAGAGTTGGGCGATCCGTTAACGCTGACGCTCTAACGCGCCTATGTTCCCCATCATTTCAGACACGGCGTCTTCGCTCGCGACGGTCACCGGGCCGGTGCCGCGCATAGAATCTATCCTGGTGAAGCCCGCGTCGGCGGTCTGCAATCTCGATTGCGAGTACTGCTTCTATCTGGATCGCGCGGCCGATCCTTACGCCGACCTCGCGGAGCGCACCATGAGCGTCGACATGCTGGAGCGCCTGGTCGATGGTTTCATGTTTTACTCGTGGCCGAATTCCGCGTTCGCATTTCAGGGCGGTGAGCCGACGCTGGCGGGGCTCGAATTTTTCGAAACGCTCGTGCGGTTCCAGCAGCACTACGGACGCAATGGCCACAACGTATCGAACAGCATTCAGACCAACGGCATCCTGCTCGATAAAGCCTGGTGCGAGCTGTTTCGCGGTTACAGCTTTCTGATCGGCCTGTCGCTCGACGGGCCGGAAGAGATTCACGACCGCTATCGCTTCAATAAAGCCGGGCATGGGACCGCGTCGAAGGTGATCGACACCGTGCGATTGCTGCAAAACGAAAAGATCGAATTCAACGTCTTGTGCGTCGTCAGCAAGGCAAACGTGGCGAAAGCTCGCGAGGTGTTTCAATTCTTCCGCAAACTGGGTATCGACTACCTGCAGTTCATACCGCTCGCCGAGTTTCATCCCGATGGCTCGCCGATGCCGTTCACGATCACGGCCGATGAGTATGGAAAATTTCTTTGCGAAATCTTCGATCTCTGGTGGCCGGAGCGGCACAACTTGGGAGTCCGCGGCTTTGAGAACATTGCCGAAGCACTGGCTGGCCGCAAGCCCGGCACCTGTACGATGCACAAAAGCTGCGACAGCTACGCGGTTGTCGAATACAACGGCGACGTGTATCCGTGCGATTTCTTCGTGGAGAAACCGTGGAAGCTGGGCAACATCGGGACCGATACCTGGAATGAAATTGCGCGGCGGCAGCGGCGCGCGGGTTTCGCCGCGAAGAAGTCCGTCCCGCACGCGGAATGCGCGGTCTGCGAATACCAGAACATCTGCCACGGCGGCTGCCCCAAGTTAAGGCACGGCCCGAACCGGAGCTTCGAAGATCTCGATTATTTCTGCGGAGCCTACAAACAGATTTTTAAGAAAGCTATCCCGCCGCTTCAGGAAGAGGTGCGCAAGATACTCAGCCGGACTAGCGGCTGAGTTTCAAGACCCACGCCGGCTGGGGGCGAAGTTCTTCGGACAACTCCGGAAGCTGAATCGAGACAACACCGTTCGCTGAAGTGAACTTCACTGGCGCTGTGGAACCGAGCAGCGTGACCGACTTCACGCCAGTCACATCCTTCACACTGAACGTGCCGCCCGGCCAGCGCGGCAGAATCGCATAAACATCGTTGCCCTTCTGCGTGAAGAATGCTTCGATGCCCGAGGCCACCTTTGTCACGTCATAATCGGTCGAGAATTCCTTGTTGTAGGCGACCTTCGCCTGTTCGCCCGCACTTAGCTGGCGCGACGTTTTCCACGGCCGGGTGCCGTAGATCGCATCGCCGTTGATCTTCAGCCATGAGCCCATCTGGATCAATCGCTCTTCCATAATCACCGGGATGGTGCCATCGGCATTCGGCCCGATATCGAGCAGCAGATTTCCGCCGCGGCTCACCAGATCCACCAGCATGATGAGCAGTTCGCGGCTGGAGTGGTAATCGTTCAGACTTTCCGCGCGATTATAGCCGTAGCTGAAGCCCATGCCACGGCTCTCTTCCCAAGGATGATTGATGTCGGCCATGCCGGGTGTGTATTCGGTGGTCCAGTAGCCGCCGTGTTTGTGGCGCGTATCCTTGCCCCAGCGGTCGTTGATCACCACCGTATCTTTCACCGGAGATTCGTTGAACAGCCAGGCGAGCATCTCGGGCGTGTGCCATTCCCCGGAGGTCAGTTCCCATTCGCCATCGGCAAAAATGATATCCGGTTTGTAGCGCGTAACCACGTCTTTGAACTGCGGAATCATGTGCTGGCTGATGTAGCGCGGCTTGTCGGTGAGCCAGAGCGGGTTGTACCACTCATAGAGCGAATAGTAGAAACCCATGTGCAGACCTTTGCGGCGAACAGCGTCGGTGAGATCGCCCAGCAGGTCGCGCTTCGGGCCTGTCTCGACCGCGTTCCACGGACGCCCCCATGTAGCGGATGCTTCCTTGCTGGGCCACAGCGCGAAACCTTCGTGGTGTTTGGACGTGATCGCGACATACTTCGCGCCGGAGCGCTGAAACACATCGGCCCAGTGGTCGGG
>Ga0182024_10015254_pt1 | contig 14744 bp, 7 predicted proteins | sample P32metaG_FD_120480 | JGI IMG/M metagenome (GOLD analysis project Ga0182024, IMG submission 120480) | Permafrost microbial communities from Stordalen Mire, Sweden - P3-2 metaG (Illumina Assembly) | ecosystem: Environmental > Terrestrial > Soil > Wetlands > Permafrost | place: Sweden: Stordalen... | reverse complement strand
GGCAGCGCGTTGGATCTCGACGTCCGGCTCTGAGGCAAGAATGGACTTGGCGTCCCCGCCGGCTAGCAAGCGGTCGAACAATGCCGTTATGCGCTCCCACCGGGCCTCATCCGTCAAGGTATTCATTCCTCTGCCTAAGGTTTGGGTCAGATCCGCTGAAGCTGTTGATGAAGCCACGCGCGGGCCATCAGCCAATCTCTCTTGACGGTTCGAACGTTCACATCCAGCGCTTCCGCGATTTCCTCCTCGCTGAGACCTGCGAAGAAACGCATCTCGACCACTTTCGCTTGGCGCGGACTAAGCTCGGCGAGCTTCTTCAAAACCTCATCGACCTCCAGCGCGATCGCAAATTGATCGGAGGAAATAGCGATGGCCTCATCGAGCGGTATTGCGCGAATGCCATCGTTTCGCTTCTGCGCACGATGCTGCCGGGCATAGTCCACCAGGATGTGGCGCATCATACATCCGGCGCCGCGAAAAAAATGTGCCCGGTCCCGCCAGTGGAATTCGCGAGAGTTGCAGAGCCGAAGATAAGCCTCGTGGACCAGGGCTGTGGGCTGTATCGTGTGCCCCGGACGCTCCGTCCTCATACGAGCCGCGGCGAGGTGATGCAGCTCCAGATAGACTCGAGGCATCAACGCTTCCTCAGCCGAGCGGTCACCCGTCGCCAACCGATCCAAAAGGACCGTGATGTCCCCCCTGTTCGCCATATCGAATTTCGTAATTATACACGATGCCTCTAAATCTAAATACCGAGGCGCGGCAACGGTCATCGGAGGCTCCTCTCTCACTCTCTTAAGCGTACGAACCACGTAAACAGGGACAGGATTTTCTCGAAAGGTGGTTCGATATTCGCCTCGAATTCCAATTTGAGTCTTTACTGCGAGTTTGCAGGTCGGCCTGGCGGGCCAATCCGAGTTGCCCGGGAGCAATGCTGTTTTCGGACGCGGCACCCCGTCTCAAAATGGGTAGGCAGTCATTGGTTGTTAACTCGGTGGCCGACCTATAAACAGAAACTAATGTTCCAGCGCAAACTACGGGCCCCTGCCGCAACAGCAGGTGCGCTCCCTGCGGCCCTAACGAACAACCCTCTTAAATTCAACTAGATGAAAATCGACGGTCGGGAACTGTAGGCGATTGTAGTGAAAATTGTAGCTAACGGTTTCTCGCCGTTCAACACCCTCGATTTCTAAGTTATTGAATCTAAAGATGCATTGGCGGGGAGCGCATCTGCGCCCAAGGCAGATTTCGGGCTCAGTCCAAAGACGCCTATTTTCAACTACTTTCGTTTCAACGCTTTGCGCGCGCCGCGCTGAACGACGTGGATTGGGATGGAACCTGAGGGTTTCGGCATCCTCAATTTTATCTACAAGGGATGTTCCATTCCTGAGTCTTGCGAGAGCACCTGCGGATGCCTATTTGGGGCCGCCACGCGCGATCTATTGAACATAAATGTTCACGACGTTGGATTTAATCCCGCCTACGGTGACACTAATTGGGACTAACCCGGCTAGTGGCAGATTCGCTGGGAGCATCACTTCCACTTCGTCCTTTCCATCAGCACCCGCAGTGCCGCCCACAGAGCCAGCAAACGAAGCTGTAATCATCTCGTCACCGATGTTAACTACAACCGAGCCTGTGGCATTACGAATACCTGTAGCCATGAGGACGAGTGGTCCTCCAGCGCTCACATCAATTGCGATAGGAACGCAGGTTCCTCCCAATCCAGTCGGACATTGGAATACGGCCGCGCCAAAAAAAAGCGCGTTGGCGACACCTTTGCCCGTACCGTTCGCTGAGAAAAGGCCCGGCGCAACTGGGGCCAACGGTACGACGGCGGATTGCACATCAGAGGATGTAAAAACGCTTAGCACTGCTGGTGGTACCGGAACCGGAGTTGGATTGGGTCCGGCGTTGACTCCGGACGGGATTACGGCGTTGATCTGCGTGGCGCTCGTGTACATCAGCCCGAGTTCCGTCTGGACACCGGTATAATCGGTTATTGTCACGATCGAGCCACCGAGTGTGCTCGGCAGATTTCCCGTTGCCGTGGCACTGGCACCTAATCCGCTTCCTAAGATGCTAACAATAGACCCTGGAGCTACGGGCGCGGTCATGCTGGCTGCTGATACGACTACCGGCACGGAGGCGGTGCTGGTGAATATGCTTACCGTATTGCTGCCCTTGTTCGCGATCACGAGCCCTAGTGTGCCACTTCCGTTGAAGTACCCCACCGCCACTGAGTCCGGCTGAGTTCCAACCAAAATCGGACTCCCAGAAGCTGGGGGCGCAAAGCCGCCAGTTCCACTGCCCAGCAAAATGGTAACAGTGTTGTCGCCGAGGTTCGCAACAGCCAGATCGGGATAGCTGTCATTGTTGAAGAATCCAACCGCAATAGAAAAGGGCGACGACCCGACCGTAATCGGAGCTATGGGGCTAGTGTAGGGCGTAGGGCCAAAACCACCCTCTCCGTTTCCTAGCAACACTGTTACGTTGTTGGTTCCTTCATTGGCCACAGCAAGATCGAGAGCACCATCGCCATTAAAATCTGCAGTCACGATACAAGCGGGGTAGGCAACAGGCGGTACCGCCGTATTCTGGAGGAGCAGCGAAAACGGACTACCAATGGCCTGCCCATACCCGCCCGCGCTGTTGCTCACATAGACGCTCACGGTTCCGTCCAGCTTATTCGTCACCGCGAAGTCCGGCGTTCCATCGGCGTTGAAATCGCCAATCGCTATCGAACTGGGATTATTTCCCACGGCAAAGGGACTACCGGCAGCCTGCGTAAAGATTCCGGATCCGTTCCCGAGCCACAGACTCACCGCTTTAGTTGCGAAGTGGGCGACTACGAGGCCAGGGTTCCCGCCAAAATCACCGGCAGCTATCGAGACAGGCGCGGAGCCAGCGGGAAGTTGGATAGCAGTCCCATTTGTGAAAGCGCCGGTTCCATTGCCTAGGAGAATGGTGATACTGCTCGATCCCTCATTGGCAATTGCAAGCGAAGGGTTTCCCTTGTTATTAAATACTGCGATGGAAATCGGCAGAGACCCGGCGGTAAATGGGCTGGCGGACGCGGGCAAGAACTCTCCTAATGCATTGCCCAATAAGACGGTCACCTGCCCCGTGCTGTAATCTGCTATAGCGAGGTCTTGGATGCCATCTCCGTTAAAATCCGCAATTGCTATGGAGCTAGGGCCACCTCCTACTGCGACCGGGCTGCCTGGTACCTGTGAGAACTGCGCTCTTCCGGGTAATGAAAGAGCGAGAAGGAGAGGGAGCCACCACGCCATCTTGCCATCCTCCAGGAACAACGAGAAAGTTCGCATCCTATACTCCTTTCTTTCGGACCTTGCACATGGTGTCTCAGGTGAAGCGGTTCGGCAGTCGTCGTGATCACCGCCTACGGCCTCGTTTCAAAAAGCACCGATGCATCCAAACGGAATGATCGGCGCCGTAACAGTCGGTACTCACTGCGTTGTCTTCGACTTTCTGCATGACAATCATCACCATCGAATTCCTACGGCGAATGGCCACATCGTCGTTCCGCTGTTAATGCCCAATCCCTGAAGTCGCCGCGCCTCCACGTAAATCGTGGAGCCACCGAGGAAGTTCATCTTTGCGAAATTCAATCCAAGCCCGACATCGAATGCTCCGGAATTCCCTGCAACGGTGTATGCGAGCTGTCCCGAATCTACGACAAGCGTGCCTTGTGTGGAAGTGCCAGCCAAATCGATCGTTCGCCGTAACCACCCAAAGCCGCCGAACACGTATGGTTGTATATAGCCGACGCGGAATCGCACCGTTGGGTTCGCCATCAGGCTGTAGAATTTCGCGGTGCCAGAAGTTGCGGACAGCAGCGCAGGGATTTGAGGATTAAGCGCTATCGCCTGCTCTACGGCGCTTTGCTTAATCCCTGACGATCTGAAAAAGAAATCTATAGGGAGATAAAGACGCCACCTCGAGTTGCAGACACCGTCTTGGTCGTCGTGCCTTGGCGGGAGCGCGATCCCTGCTCCAGCGTCCAAATTGTATCCATTTCGTATTCCGCCACCCTCCCGAGCCGTCCATCCGGCCCCAAGATTGGCGGTGTAGGGTCGACAAAGAAACGTCGGCTCTTGGCCGGAAGAGACGGATGGTACAATCGGGGTCGCAATTATAAGTAAGATGAGACGAGCGGCCAGATCTCCGCGACAGGAAGAACGCTGCGCCATGCCCTTAGTGGCGCCACATTTCTTATCCACTCCCGAGCAATCTTCGCTCCGGCGGCTGCCCATCGCCATTGTTCCTCTCATTTTCCCAACGGCTCCTCGTCCTTACAGATGACTTCCACTGTAACTATTTTTTCTTATTTTGACGTTTATCTTGCTTTACGATCCACTTTTTTACAACCAAGCCGTGCTGAATCGTCACCCGCGTTTTGGAGAGTATCGGGGCTTCAGCGTCTTTGAACGTTTGATCTGCATCGGTTGCGGTCTGACTCGCCTCGGACGCGATTCTGTTCGCATGGGATTCTGCCTTCCTTGCGTCGACTTCCGTCTTCTTCGCGTCCTGTGATGTCTTTCTCGCGTTCGTCGCAGCGGCTCGCGCATCAGTCACAACCGTATTCGCGGCGGTTTCCGTCTGGGTTGCATTTCTTGAATTCGCATGCGCCGCGGCTGCAATTTTTCCGACATCGCCTGCAGCTTTCGTGAGGTCGGCTCCCGCCTTCTCTGCATCAGCCGCGGTCTCACTCGCCGCCGTCGCAGTCCTCTTCGCATCGGAAGCTGTCTTCTTTGCGTTAGCTGCAGTACCGCCCGCATCTGTTACAACCGTATTCGCATCGGTTTCGGTTTGGGTTGCATCGCTTGAAGTCGCGCTTGCTTGGCTTGCGGTCTTCTTCGCGATCTTTGCAACCTTGGTTGCATCGTCTGCCACCTTCTTCGCGTCTGCCGCAATCTTCTTCGCATCGATTCGGATCTTCGCGTCGTCGATAGCATCGTACTCATACGTAGCGGAATCGCCGTTGATCTCCACAAGGCGATTGGGCGGACCCACCTGTTCGATCAATTCTGAAACCGTGGTTCCCTTGTGAACGTTTGACAGATTGGGGATGTACGGGTGCTCCGGGTCGAGCCGGCAGGGATACTCACTGCTCAAGATCGCCGGGAGCGTCGGCGCGCGAAGGGACCGGTCGTATCGCTTCTCACGCACATTCCCTTCATAGTTGTAAGCAAGACCGGAACACTGCGTAACACCATCAACGTCATATAAGGAAAATGTCATGACCGCTCCGCCACTGAAAAAGATGTGGGTGCCGTAAAAGAAATTCGATTTGTTAAGTTGGCTGCCTCCGGCCTCGAGAGCATGAACATTTAAGAAACGGACACCTTTTGTGACATCGGCGAATTGTCGCACTTGTGAGGCGTAGGCTTGCACTTTCGAAGCGTCCTTCGCGAAATCGGCGAAACGACCCGCTTGTGTTAGGTCCTCGAGAGAGTTCGCAAGCCAACTGCTGTCGGTAAGCAACGTCCAGAAGTAGTCGTCCGACCAGAGAGCGTGCGCGAGTAGGTCTGATGCCAGAATCTGCGGAAGCAGAGCCGTGACCTGCTGCGCACTCTGGTTTTGACCGGTCGGCTGTTGACCCTGGTTGGGGTTGGCAGTGGGACTGGGGCTCGGATTTGCGTTGGCATTTGGATTTGCATTGGGGTTTGTCCCCGTGGCGGGGCTTGCCGGACTGCCCGTCTGATTGCTCGCCGGTGTTCCGGTTTGATTGGAACCTGGCGTGGGACTCTGAGTTTGAGTCTGCGAATTTTGCGACGGCGATTGTGTTGTCGCTTGGCCTCCAAACAGGGTGATCTCAAACGAATCAATACTATTGCCGACTGCCTGCGCGGTGGCGATCAACGACTGCGCTTTTCCTACGTACTGCAAAGCCAGGTTCACATCTTCCGGCTTATATTTCGCCGAATTCGCCACGACGAAGTTCGCCGCGCTCAAGTTTTTGTTCCAGTCGGCGGTCGCCGCCCATAGCTCGACTCGATGCTTCTCGAGTTGGCTCAAAGCCCTCCAAATGTATGTGTCGTAGAGGTTTCCATTACGAAGAAGATGGGGAGGATAGGTAGATGGAATGTACACGGGAACTCGATCTGCCCTAAGGCGCCCGGCGACCATGTTGATTAGAGGCGCGTCGGTCATAGTGGTCTGCGAAGGCGCGAGCGTTTGCGTCACCGAAAATGCCTCCTGCAGCAACGTCGCAATTGTTGGGATCGCCCCTAGCACGGTACCGAATGTTCCCGAAGTCGAGGGGGCGGCGGCCGTGCCTCCGCCGACCGGGGCCGGCGGCTGGGCGTTCGCCGCCGGAGCCGGTGGCGGCGGTGGCGGCCCCCCCCGGCCGCCCCCTGCAGGGACAACCTGGTAAGAGTCGTTACTAGGTGCAAACCTGGCCGTACCGGCATACTGCGCCGTGATCGTGGATCTTCCAGCCGGGACGGTAAGCTGAGCCGTAAATCCTCCGTTTTGCAGTTGCACAGTGGTGGATGATCCACCATCGGAAACAGTGACTGCACCGTCAGGAGTTCCTCCATATTGCGAAGTCTCATTCCCGGTGACTGTAACGCTACCCCCTCCGGCCGGCACTTGAGGGTTCGGCGTGATCTTGGTGATCGTGGAGAAAAGGATGTTCGTAGTGACCGGACCGGTAGACGACGCCGACCCGCCACCACTCACTCTGGCGGTAATCGTTTGCGGAGAGCTAGCGTCTTGTGCAATTTTAACAGGAATTGGGATTGCTGAATAACTTTTCTCCGGCTGAAGGACGTTGGACTGCGTGCAACTAGTGTTGTTGGCGTCGCACGTCCAACTCGCGTCCGCCGGGATCTTTTGGACCGTTATCCCGCTAGAGGCTGACCAGGAAACGGTTACCGCACCAACTGTCGGGCCAGCAGCCTTGTCATTCTCCACCAGCGCCAAATACGTGACTGCGGCGCCTTGCGCAATGCTTCCCTCAGGGCTCTGGCTAACTGTGATCTTCAGAGACGCCGCGGGAAGAGGCTGCGGGGGTGTATATTTTGTAATGTCGTCCGATTGCAGATTTAGTAGCCCTAAAGCGCGACCATCAAGCAGCAAGGCATCGCCCATGATCGTCCGCCACATCGTGAAGCTTGCGACATCGGCGGCAGTCCCCATTACGATCTTGATCTTGTCCGGCGTCTTCCCGTCCTTGGCTTTTTGTGTGTTTCTTGAGTAATCGAGATCCGAGTGGACAAGGTGTTTAATTTCGCTCGAGAGGGCATCAACATCAGACGCCAGGGCACGATAGGCGAATAGCGTCGTCTCAATGGGCGACATACCGCTTGTGACTCCGCCGCCAGGCGAGGGAGTCGTTCCTTGGGGTGTAGTAGGCTGCTGCTGTGCCTCCAGAATCGTACGCGGGAGCATCAATTGCAGGACGCAAAAGATCGCAAATGATCCGCGAATCGATCTGGACTTCTTCACAAGTATCCCGTTTCCGCGCGGCGAGCTTAACGAAAGCCACACGCATTGAAAAATATGACTTACGAGTTTATCGGTGTACTATATCACGATTGGTCAGTACGATCCAGAGTATTTTCTATTTGCCCTGGCTTGCTTTGGGTCGACATTGGAGCATGATCTTCCGATCCTCTTCTTATCGCGCGTCTACTGCGACCACTCTTGCTCGGGAAAATAATAAACGGATTAAGGTCTCCGGAATTTTAAGTTGACTAATCGATGGTTTTCTGTTAATTCTAAACGGTGCTGGCCGACGACCTCTTTAGTTCTTCGTTCCCGATTAGATTGCGGGGCTTGGATACGGACTTCCGATACTGCAAAAAGCGAGTTCCGAACCAGTTTTCTCCACGGATAAGGTTACGTGATGATCACAAAGCGAGCTTTTGGGAAAATTCATCCCTCGATTTGGGACTAATCAAATCTGGCGTCGGTCTCTGGAGGGATCGCAATTTAAAGGTAGCCTCACTAAGACCCTTGTATTAGTGAACATGAGGTCAGCATGGCAAGCCCAATTCGATACACTGCATTTTTTGGCGTAGTCATGACGAGCGTACTGATCGGTTGTTCGCGCGAGCGCCATTTTGGGCATGTACACGTAACCGAGAAAGTCATCGCAGAAGTGGCACGTAACGAAGGCCAACGATTTTCCGAACATGACAACCCTTCGCGGCAGGCGGAGTTTTTCGCGTCGAAGCGACTACCCCCGTCAGAATTTGGGCGTGAAAACCCAACGCTTCCTGTGGAGCGCTACGCCATCGCAATAAACTCGCTTGACGGGATGGCGCAGTATTCGACGGCCCTTCGGCGGCGGTTTCCTTCAAAGCGCGCCATTCGGACCATGTCACTGTCCCACGCTGCGGGCTTGAATAACGCAGTCGGCGCCTTTATTCAGCCTGGAACCACCAAGCTTTTAGGGACTTGGGTACCCCTGGGGCCGGGAAACGTCGGAGGTAGAATTCGCGCACTTTTGATCGACCCGAAGAGTCCTGACACGATGTACCTCGCCGCGGCGTCCGGTGGCGTCTGGAAGTCGACTGATGCCGGTGGCAACTGGTCACCGATCGCAGACAAGCTCGTTAATATTGATGTGAACGCGTTGGCTATAGACCCACACGATTCAAAAGTGCTGTATGCCGGTACTGGAGAAGGATATTTTAATTTCGATGCCGCCCGAGGAGATGGCATCTTCAAGTCTTCTGACGCCGGTCTTTCGTGGGCTCACCTGACCGCAACCAAGAATCCGGTCGGCTTTTCCGGTGAACCGGATTTCGCTCATGTTCAGAAGATCGTGGTCAGCACGGTCGGCAGTTCTCGGATTTACGCTGCGACTGGCACTGGTATTCAGCGCAGCCTGAACGGTGGCCAGACATGGACGCGAGTTCTCGACGCGACCAAGGTCTCAGGATGCACCGATCTAGCGACTCAGGCAGTCTCTGGCGTGCCGTACGTTTTCGCATCCTGCGGGAACTTTGCTCAAGGTGCGATTTATCGTGAGCGGGACACCTCAGATGTTCAGACATGGCCTAGGATGTTTCAGACGACAAACATGGGGCGGACCTCACTTGCCATTGCCCCTTCGCAACAGAACGTAATCTACGCGCTCTCGGCGTCTCTTGCCTCTGGAACTTTCAAAGATGGGCTCTTGGGCGTGTTTCGCAGCACGGCAAACGGTGACCCGAACTCGTGGACCACACAAACGGCCAACACTGATTCGACAAAACTGAATACAGTTCTCCTTAGTAATCCGGCGAATGCCTTCGGGGAGGACTGTGGTTTTCCGGATGCGAAGAATCAGTTTCTCAACCAAGGCTGGTATGACAATACGATCACTGTCGATCCGAAGTCTCCGGATATTGTTTGGGTGGGAGGAATTGATCTCTTTCGGTCGGACGATGCGGGCAAGAATTGGGGAGTGGCGAGTTACTGGTGGATGGACCCCGGGGCCTATCCCCAGTATGTGCACGCGGACCAGCATAACCTAGTGTTTCATCCACAATATGATGGAGTAAGTAACAGAACACTATTTGTGAGCAACGACGGAGGAGTGTTTGTGACGAATGACGCACGAGCAACAGTGGGTAACACTCTTGATGCCGTTTGCGGGTCACCTGTCGATGGAGCAGTCGGCTGGACGCGAAAGAGCGGGAAGCTCAGCGTCACTCAATTTTATTGGGGCAGCGCGTTTCCGGATGGCGCGAGATACTTCGGTGGCACGCAAGACAATGGCACGGTTATGGGTAACGACCAGGACGGCGCTGACAAGTGGCTGACTATTCAAGGGGGCGATGGCGGCTACGTCGCGTTGGATCCGAATGACACGAACACGCTCTACGCGGCGTTTACACAATCCAACTTTACGAAATCGATCGATGGCGGAAAAAAGTTCACTGCGGCGAACGATGGCTTGAGCGACGGGCGATTTCTTTTTATTACTCCATTCGTTCTCGACCCCTCGTCTTCGAATCGTCTATGGACGGGTGGCGATCGCATGTACCGATCTGACGTTGGTGCCGCGCATTGGGTCCTGGCCAGCAATCCGTTCGATAGCGAACACTATCCTTCTGACAACTCTGGCGTGATGAGCGCCATTGCAGTAGCTGCCACGGACCCCAACACAGTCCTAGCAGGATTTGCGCCGAGTACCGCTTTAGCAGCCGGAGGTGGCTGGATCCACAGCACCAGCGAGGGTACGACCAGCAGTGCCTCAACGGTTTGGCCCCGCGTGAGGCCCCGGCTTGGTTGGGTGTCGTCGATTGCAATAGACCCGACCAACCCCTCTATCGCCTATGCTACTTATTCATCATTCAACTCAGCGAGTAATTCTGGACATGTGTGGAAGTCGGTTGACCGCGGAGCAACATGGACGGTTTGGGACGGTTCAGGAGGGAACACCATCCCAGACATTCCAGTTCACGTGATTGTGATTGACCCGACTGACTCTCGCCGTTTGTTTCTCGGTACGGATCTCGGAGTTTTCACGTCACTGGACGGTGGCTTGAACTGGAACCTCGAGAACACGGGATTCCCAAACGTTATCACCGAGTCCCTGGTATTTAACTCTGGGAACCCTAGGCGGTTGTTTGCTTTCACTCACGGCCGTGGGGTCTGGCGGGTAGATCTTGCCCCTACGAACATTCTTAACGGTGCGGTAAAATGAGATTGAGGGATGTATGCGTCGCGTTATCGGTCTTTTCGCTACAGCAATTCTGGCTTTGGGAGGCGCGCAAAGCGCCGTCCCTGAGCCCTCGGGCCCGGTGGTTCCACCGGGATTAAAGAGTTATTTGTCATTGTCAGAGGTGCAAGCTGAACGCCTGTATGAAGTTAATGACGAGTACTCTCGTTTGATGGAGGGAAAAAAAGCTAAACTCGGCGAGCTCAGCCGAGCGGCATCTCAAGGACAAGTTGATGCTTATGGGGAGATGGAAGTCATTGGCAGGGATGCTCGAGAGGCGGGGCGGAAGGTCGTTCAAAAAACGCGTGCCATTCTGACACCCGAACAACGGTCGCGCTTATCGGCTGCTCAAAACGCAGGTAAGCCGAAAGACGTTTTAGAACAAGCGGTAGCTGAGCATCTGCTCTTGAGTTCAAAGCCGACCACCGGCGAGCCAGGTTTTGGCGGTTCTACTCCAGTGTCGAGCGCCGACAAGGCAGGCAAAAGCAATGATTCAAAAAGTCTTCCCCCGCCCCAGAAGCAGACTTCCGGTGGTAGAGGGCAGTGAGCCCAAAACCCAATTGGGATTAGCCCGACATTCGCAGGCGCGTCTTTGCAGCTTGACCACGCCTTGGCCTTTTTTGCCATCAAGTATCTGGTTCGCAAGAAGCTGTGCTTCCCAAAATTCGAACCAACCAGTCCACCGCTGTAAAATGCGCATTTGCTCGCGCTCTGTCAATAACGCCAGCAATCGGCGATAGGCCGCAGCGCGGTTATGTTTGGCCAGCTCAAAAAGTCTGTCGCGCAATTCCGCGTTGCGATCCGCCTTGCGCATAGATAACTGGCGCGACCCAATTTGAGCACCTGGGGTCGAAGGTGCATGTCCAATTCCCGCCGCCTTTTCTGACAGCGCGAGCTCCTGCCGCAAGTGCAGGTGGTCGCCGCGCGGTCATGCAAGATAATTCCCTTAAAATCAAACGGATGATGGCCTACTGCGAAGAATGCTTCGCCCAAAGGTAGTCAAAATTGAGGATGAGAATTCCACAAGGAGATGGCTGGATGCAGCACTGGTGCGGATCATCTAAAACGACCACCTGTTGTTTGTGCAGGTGACCTACCTGTAAGTACTTGAAAACAATCATGCGATCCACTGTGCCCAAGGCAGATTTCGGACTTAGTCGGAAATCGTCTGTTTTCAGCTACTTTCATTTCAGTCATTTATGCACGCCGTGTTGAAAGGATTGGATCCGAATGGGACAGAGGGGATTCGGCATCCTCAGAATTATCTACAGCCGGTTGGGGTGGACCCCTCCCGTGAGACAAAATCGTGAAGATACACCCGCCGAGTGACCCGCTCGCAATCTCCAAATGGAGCGATTTTCGATACCGGCAGCTCATTTGCGCATTGTCCAGGAACTCGTCGAGTGTTTCGTCGACGAACTTCCAAAATCCAGCGCCATGGGCCGAATTATCGATTCTCGAAGGAGGCCGCGTCACGTCGGATCATATCTTTTTTCGGACCACAACGTCAGCACGTGCGCTGGGCCCACACCTCCTCAAAATCGTCTTTCGTGATTGCAACTGGCTGGAACTGAGAGTCAGCGGCAATTTCCGCCAATGTCGGAACCGGCACTTCGCCTAGCCACGTCGAACCGGTTGATTCGCCATGGTTGGCATAGCTGCAGTGTCCGTCAGCATAAACCTCCACTTTGCGGGACTCCCAGCGATTTTCGTCCAACTCGCTGTAAAGCAGAATTGGTTCATCCGGGTTGGAATGAATCCATTGAACTTTGATGTAGTTCATCAATGTACTCCGTGTTTAATAATTCTTCCGGTTAGGTTAAGAGGCGTCTCACTCGGAACCACGAATACGCCCGGCCGTCCTCCGACAACCTTCAACCCTGTCACATCAACCTCGATGTAATGCGTGAATCTCCGTCCTTGCCATGGAAGACCGAGAAAGGCCCTTGAGAGCTCACCTGGTGTTTTGGATCCGGGCACGATGTCGGAAAGGTACTGGCCGTTACCGTAGAAAACGTCATTTGGATTGAGAGCCTTCAGCGATGGTCGTAGTTCTCCTGATTCTAGAATGCCGGCCAAACCTTCTGCATTCGTATAGTGAAATAAGGTTTTCGGTGCACTCTCTACGGTAATTTTAGCGGCGAGGCCTTCAACCTCGAACTCCGGTGTGACGATCATAGCAACGCCGCCCGCTATAACCTTACCAAAAGACTGCTGGCGGTCCTTGGCCTTGAAGCTTGACCCGATTCCCTTTTCGAGGGCGTCCCCAATCAACCAACCCAACGGGCCACCCGATTTGATCGTGTCTATGAGAATGTCCCCAGTTCCAAGGACCATTCCCAGTGCGATCTGATCCGGATTTAGCTGCGGCAGTGGCTGTCCGGGCGGCCCAACGGAATAGACCCCCGGACCCGAAAGCGAGGCGAAGGGTCCCGTCGAATTCCAGTCCCACGAACCGCCGTCTGAACTCCCGGTCGAACCCACTGACACGCCTTGCAATCCAAATGGATCAAAAACACTCAGTGGATTGTTGGTGACATAAGAATAACCGTTGAGCGTTTGTGGGTCGGTCAGGTCCATGCCCGCGTTTTCCGGATCCGGGCTGACAAACCGACCTTGCGCGGGGCTGTAGTATCTCGCGTTCATGAAGTCGAACCCTGTTTCCGGATCACGGAATTGGCCTGTGAACTTAATGCTCTGCGAATCAGGCGACGCTTGGTAGCCGGGGGAGTTGCGAACCGTACTGTCGGCTGGGATCTCCTCACCAAAGGGCAAGTAATCATAGCGCCTCTGAACGTTGCCGCTTGAATCGGTCAGCATTCGAGTGCTTCCGAGATGATCGACTGTCACGTAGCAGGTCGTGCACGGGGCAGGTGGCGGAGTCGTTGAATACTCAGCGATGAGACTGCCGAGCGCATCGTAGACGTATGCGGTCAGAGTCGCCCCCGTGGTTGACGTTGTGCAGGATGAAGTCGAACTCGGGCAGACGATCTTCATCACACGCTGACCTTCGCCATCGTAAACGTATGTCACGGGGTTATTCAGCGTGCTGGCAGTTAAGCGGCTTTCCGCGTCGTAAGTGAACGAATAGGCTCCTAGACTCTTTTCGTTTCCGGCCGAGTCGAATTGAGGTGTCGGGCTTGAAACGTTAATCTGGTTATTGGTGGTATTGAAATTAGAGGAGCTTATCGGCGTGAACGGAGACTGGATAAAGTTCGGCGGATATTGGTTCGAACTGGAATATCCGGGGGTGGTTGTGACGGATCGATTTCCGTTCCCATCGTAGGAGAACGTCTGAGACCAACTCGCCTCGCCAACAGTTTTCAATTGGTTGGTGGAAGTACTGGCAGTACAACTGGTGCCTGGACATATATACCCATAGGACTGGAGGATCGACGAGCCAAAAGGCGAAATCGTCTGGGATCTCACATTGCCGTTGTTGCCGGAGGGATTCCCGCCAGAATAGTTGTAGCCGAATTGCAGTGTTAGCGGATTGGAGGACGTAGGCTGTAGTTGACCTCCCGATCTTGTGCACGATGAGCTCGAGCAGACCGCAATCGCGGAAATCTGAAGTCGCGGGTTCACATCAACTCCTTCGGTCAAACCGTTGCCGAGCGTCATTTGAGTGACTAAGCCGCTTGCTGAGTACTGGAATGAGTTGGCGTAAGGTGTCGACCTCGAGGTATCGGCTATTGATGAAATGCGATTAGCGCTGTCTGGCGTGTAAGTAATCCATCGCGTGGATGGGTACTGTTCGCTGGTTAGGAAGTCCGCCAGGTTGTAGTCGTAAACGAAAGAATATGGAGAGCCGATTGCGCCCACCGTTACCTGGGTGCTTCCGATAATTCTCCCCACCTTGTCATGCGTATAGGTTGTACTATTGCCGGCGGAACTTGCGACGGAATAGAGGGTTCCCTTCGTGTCTTGGTCGTAGCTGTATGTTACGTAGGTTCCGTCACTGTAGCTTTTTCTGCTAGGGCGATTCAGACCGTCGTAATTTCCCGTGCAGGAGCCGCTCAACGTGCCGAAGCAGGTTATCGCGCCGCGCCCGTCCGTTTCG
>Ga0182024_10015253_pt1 | contig 14744 bp, 14 predicted proteins | sample P32metaG_FD_120480 | JGI IMG/M metagenome (GOLD analysis project Ga0182024, IMG submission 120480) | Permafrost microbial communities from Stordalen Mire, Sweden - P3-2 metaG (Illumina Assembly) | ecosystem: Environmental > Terrestrial > Soil > Wetlands > Permafrost | place: Sweden: Stordalen... | reverse complement strand
TCTCGCAATTATGTTGTAATGCGCCCCGGCAGGAAATTCGACGCTGAGATGGCAATCGATGCACACCACAAAGCGACCTGCGGCGGACATTAGGATACCGATGGGATGGGAAAAAGCGGAAACGCTGCTGGCTGACATCGCCTATTTCAACTCTCTTGTGTGCCGGACATATTTACGCTTCGCTTCTCAAGCAAACCCTCATTGACGACATAGGTAGCAAAAAAGGGCCGAACCCGGGGGTCCAGCCCGAAAGATACATCGACACAACGTTAAAGTGAAGCAGTCGTGAGGGTCGAACGGCGGGTGCTTCGCCACTAACCCATGACCGCCTCACGAGTTTCAACTTCAGACAAGATATCTAGTAATAGTCTAAATAACTGTTCAATTGTGTACAGTGCCCACAATAAATGACAGTCACATTTCTAGTTAGTTCAGGAAAAGAGGCGGTGCGGTATGATTCCGACCGAACGCCCTATTCCTCACAAGGTTTTGCTTGTGGATGACGATGACGCGGTTTGCCACATGATGACCGCGACCTTAGCACGCAAGGGGTTCGGGTAATCGCCGTCCCCAACGTAACTGAAGCTCTGAAATTAATCACGACAGAGCCTTTCGACGCGTTCATAACAGACTTGCATATACCAAATCCCGGTGATGTACCCTAGGTATCGGTGTCGAATCCATGGTCAGCAAACGGCCGCACACAATCTGGAGGCCACTGAAACGCAGCCTTCCGATTGATGGCAAGGGACTCGGGCGGCTCGGGTACGCCACAGGGGTCGTCTCGATCAGGCGATGGATCGGCAATGGGTATTCTAGTCATCATAGGCGAGCATCCTCACTAGATCGTGGCGCAGCTCGACCCGTTAGCTGCGCCACCAGCGCGACAGGAACCGGAAAGACCACGGGGAGGGCCGCGTCAGTTCCTCATCTATCCCTCAATCGTAAGAACCTACTATTACCGTTCAGTTGTGTCTGTTCAAAACTGTACAGCCGTGCTCGTTCGCTGGGTTGAGGCCTGTGGGATGACGGCGGGAATCTGCTCTTGATCTGCCGCAGCCTGTGGCACTCAACGCTGAAGAACACCAAGACGGAGGAGGACGTTGATGAGACGGTACTCGTGCCCATCATCAAACCACTACGGCTGTTGCTCGATGCGATCAAGCCTGCCCACGTTTCCGGTTTCATTTCCCAACATCATTGGCCGGGGCTGCGGGTCGGGAATCATGCGGCTCTCCAGCGGGGCTCGATCGCGTTGCTCAATAAATAGTCCGCCGGCTTGAGATCTCGTCCGCCTCGCGCATAAAGATCAAGATAGGCTTGCAGGTTGGACACTGGGTCCCTTTGAGCGTTCGGATTTCGTAACGGATCTCACTTTTCTTCGAGAGCCTTTTCTCGGTATGGCATGATCCACTGCACTTCCCTCCTTGGAAAACTCGGGCTTAAATCTGTTGTCAATTGGTTGTCTCGGGCGCAGCTGTTCGTCCATTCTGCGTTCGACCGGTGTTCAATTGAAGGAACGCCGAAGGAGTTGAGAATGTTTAGCTCACAGGTCCTCGAAGTTTCTGGAGGGCTGATTTTTATCTATCTGGTGGTGAGTACGGTCTGCTCTGGTATTAAAGAGCTGATCGCGCGAGCGTTCGACATGCGGGCAAAGACCCTTGAAACTGCGATTCGCAATCTGCTGGCTGATCCGCAAGGCTCAATCACATCGACGCTTATTCAAAATCATCTGATTGCAGGTACGGTTGAACCTGGGACCAAGCCGGCCTACATCTCGTCTCGAAACTTTGCGCTCGCTCTATTCGATGTGATCGCTCCAGCAAATCCGGGCCAGTCGAGAACTGTGCAAGACCTCAAGAACGGGGTCAGCAAGCTGCCCGATCCGCGCGTGAGCCAAGCAGTGCTGGGGCTACTCGACTCGGGGCAGCAAGACATCGATCTTGCCCGGCAGAGGGTGGAGAACTGGTACGACGACGCGATGGAACGGGTAAGTGGCGGCTATAAGCGTAGAGCTCAGGTGGTGATTGCCCTGCTCGGTCTTGGGTTATGCATTGGACTGAACGTGGATTCCCTGATGATTATCCGCGAGTTGTGGAACGATGAGGCGCTTCGCACCGCCGTGGCCGCAGAGGCCCAGAAACAAGCCGATACACCTCAGGCGATGGACAAGTGCAAGGACAAGGACAAAGATCCCATGAATTGCGTAACCGCCTCCATCCGTGCGGCAAACATGCCGCCGATCGGATGGGCACGAGACGGGGTCCGAGACGCACGGGGATCCTCAGGGTGGTTGCTGAAGGTCTTGGGAATCCTCATTAGCAGCGTCGCGGTTGCTATGGGAGCGCCGTTTTGGTTCGACCTCTTGAACAAGTTCGTCAATTTGCGGCTCACCGGAAGCCCGCCGCCGGATTCCCGTCAGTCGGCATCGAGCTAGCGATTGCTCGAAAGCGTCTGGCCACTGGAGGTGAGGTAGTGAGTGTTTACGAATTGTATGTGCATGGTGAAAGAGTGCCAGTATTGGCTATAGGCCGCGCAATCTGCCTGAAAACGGGAGCCAGCGGGGACAACTGCGTTAAAACAACGACTTTTTTAGTGGGACAGCGATCGCTCGTTTTTGGCTGGAGAAGAAAAGGCACGGGCCGCGCAGCGCGTTCTCACGAGCAACCAGTCCACGATGTCCAAGTGTTTTTGAAACGAAAGCGGTGGCAGACTCACCATTAGATATAAGTAAACCATTCCTCCTACACGGTAGAAGGCAGGGCCATCTGGATCGAACAACAACGTCGCAAGCAGAGGGGGGGGTATGCCACCCGGACTGGACAACCTTCGACATATCGTAGTCCTCATGATGGAGAACCGGTCGTTCGACCACATGCTGGGATCTCTTACGGCGGTGAACCCTCAGATCGACGGGGTTACTAATCAGCTTGGCAATCCCGATACAACCGGTGCGTTGGTCAAACCGCAGCCCTTAGCCCAGTTTCAGGGGCAGCTTGATCCCGATCCCGACCATCATTTTCCGGCCGTCGATCTGCAGATCTTTGGTGGCGATACGAGCCCGAATCGCATGGCGAATATGCAGGGATTTGTGAAAAGCTACTTCAATCAGCAGAAAGACGTCGGGCATTCCCAGAAGATCATGTATTACTTTGCGCAGAACCAGCTCCCCGTGCTGACCACATTGGCCTTGGAGTTTGCGGTCTTTAACCGGTGGTTTGCGTCGATTCCGGGGCCGACGATTTGCAATCGGGCGTTTGCGCACTACGGCACCTCCTTCGGCAGGGTCGACATGAACCTGCTCTATGTGAACGAGCCCTTCAAGAGTATCTACGATCGGCTGATCAACGCGACTCCCAAGCACACCTCTAAGCTCTATTACTACGACACGGCAAGTTCGACGATGGAGATTACGAATCTGCTGCAGAATCAGCCGGAGTTGTTTGGAACATATCAGCAGTTTCTGGACGATTCTAAGACCGGGAATCTGCCGGATTATTCTTTCGTCGAGCCGAACTATAGCGATCACGACAGCGACGACGGCGAAGAAGTCGCCTCGGACCAGCATCCAGACCACAACGTCCAGGCAGGAGAGTTGTTCATCGCGTCGGTCTACCAAGCGATCAAGCAGAACGCGAATTTGTGGCAGAGCACGGCGCTCCTGGTCGTCTATGACGAGCACGGTGGAATTTACGATCATGTGGTGCCGCCGGCTTGTACTCCAGACCAATTTCAGGCATCGCCAAATGACACGGGGATTGGAATGCCATTTGCCTTTGACCGGCTGGGTGTGCGCGTGCCGGCTATTCTGATTTCGCCGTGGATCCCGAAGGGTACGATCGTGAACCGCGTGTTTGACCACGCTTCGATTCCGGGAACGCTCACAAAGTTTTTCCTGGGAGATTATTCCCCGCGATCGCCGCGAGAGACAAGCGCGGATGTTTTTATCGAGCCGAACGTGGCGCCGGTCAACCCGGCGCGGAACTTGCTTTCGCTAGACATCATGCGGACGGATTGCCCGGACTTTGATGTGTAGGAGTGACGCTTAGCAGGGCGGCTAGGAGCGCGCCCCCAAAGGAGTGACGCGATGGCCCTCATCCACGTACCCCGACCGGAGAACGCATGGAATCCAAACCGGGCGGTCAATGCGCTGCTGAAGTCGCAGGTTCTGCACCTGCACGAAGCGGAATTGAAATTGCCCGTGCGGCAACAGACCGACATTTATATCAACGCGATTAAGACCGAAGGCGAGGCGGCCGGATATGTCCGGCAGGTCACGGAGGCGATCCACGCAGCGCATCAAACTGCGGCAGCGAAGCAGGCGAGGTCTCGGGTTAAGCGAACGAGCAAAGTCAGAACAAAGAAAAAGATGACTCGGAAGCGAGGCCGGACACCTAGCTAGGTGACCGTTTTTCGGGGCATTGGAGATTGGTTTGCCGGAGGCAGTATGCGTTCGGGTTTGTTGGTGGTGCTATGGCTCGCGGGCACGTTTGCCTTCGCTCAGGAGAGCATGCTGCAAGCGGAGTTCCGCCGCGAGGGCGAGCGGGTTCGCGACGCCTGCAAGGATTTCGGTTTCAAGACTGTGCCGAGCTGCGCCATCGAACTGTTCACCGATCATCCCCTTCACATCGCGGAGGGAAGCATGCCTCCGCAAAACGGATTCGGGGTCGGAGCGGCCTTCGTCGCCGACAAGAATACAAAGAGTTGGCGGTTGAGCTGGGACGTGGATGCTGTGGGCTCGACCAACGGCTCGTGGCGAGCCGGAGGGTACATGAAGATGATCCATACGCCAGTGATCCAGATCAAACCGATCATCCCTGAGCCCGGCAGAACTCAACAGGCGTCGTCCGAAAAGCACCCCGAGCAATCGAAGCTGACGGTTCATCCCTACACCGTTTTTAATCTTTATGCGCAGTCGATTTCTTTGAACAAGCTCTATTTCTTCGGCCTCGGCAATGATTCCCCGCTGGCGGGTCAGTCTGTATTTGGAATGACGCAAACCATCGTGGGCGCAAACGTGATCAAGCCGGTGTACGAGTGGGCCGCGATCACCAAGCTGAAGCTCGCGCTGTTGGGAGAAGTGAATGGACGCTTCGTGGACCTGAGACGTAATCCCGGGCAGTCCGTTCCGTCGATCGAAGCCCTTTACACGAATGCCACAACACCCGGGTTGGCCAGCCAACCCGGTTTTTTACAGCTGGGCGAGGGATTTCGCATCGAACCGGTGTTTGGCGACCACTTTCAACTGAATTATCTGGGGAACTTTCAGCAGTTCTTCGCTCCGTCGAGCTCCGAAAATTCCTTCCTGCGCTGGACAGCTGACCTGAATCACATTTTCTATTTGTATGGTTACACGGAGTCGGCGCCTAAGAACACGGACACGAGCGGTCCGGACGAGTGCGCGCCGGGCGGGCAGAAATGTCCGGAGGTTTCGCACTCGCGGAATCTGAACGGGTCGATCGCAGTGCGGCTGTTGCTCTCGGAATCGATCAACTCGGCAACGAGCGCGGTGCCATTTTATTTTCAGCAGACACTCGGTGGATCTGACATTGATGGGGCGATGGCGCTCGGAAGCTACCAGGACTACCGGTTTCGCGCGCCGAATCTTCTGTTGCTGCAGGAGAGTTTGGAACACTCGATCTGGGGACCGTTCGGGCTCAAGTTCATGTCGGACCAAGGGAGAGTTGCGGTTACGCGTGGCGATCTCGGATTTGATCACCTGAAACATAGCTTCGCTGCGGGGCTGACTCTTCGAGCGGGCGGCTTCCCTATGGTCTCCCTGATGTTTGCCTGGGGAGGCCCGGAAGGACACCACAACATTTTGAATATGAATACTTCGCTGCTCGGAGGCTCTGCCCGGCCTCTATTGGACTAATGGATCGAGATCTGTTGAGTCTGGTTAAAGAGGACGTCCGTGAAACGTGGTGTGGGAGTCTTCGCATTGTTGGTGGCGCTGGTTGCGGGAGCTCGGTTCGGGGTCACCCCGCCGTCTTCCAAGACGAATAACAGCACCGGTATTGTGTCAGAAGCTGCACCCGTCAGCCTTGAGGTTGCAGGCCCGAACTGCTCCGCATTCTCCGATGCAGGCGCCGCCGGGGCGGGAGAGATCACGACTCTCGTGGACCAATACCTTCACGGAATTGGCGAGCAGGAGACGCCGGACGTTGCAGCGCCGCTTCGAACACTGCCTACGGGCATAGAGTTCGTTATCGCGACCGTACCCGATCCCTTGCACACGCACCTGAACCTCCTGTTCGATCGAACCATAGAAGCCATTCAGCAAGCTGCGCAGGACGAGAAATATACCTACGACTCCTCCTGGCTCCCTTGGAAGCAACGCGCGGCCGCATATTCCGGGCGCGATGACGAGATTAAAGAGCGGAACGACATTGCCCGTCGCGAGCGATGTCCCGGCCTGATTCTGTTTCGCAAGAGCATCGGCCGATCCAGCCAGCAGATGTACGACGACACTTACAATGAGGGACTCTTCCTATTTCTCGTGGGGGAAAAACCCACCACGGGAATCGACCGAATGCAATGGAACAATGCCCTCATGTGGATCGAGCGGCATGCCGATCACAGCTCGCCGGAAAAGACTCTGCGCGTTTTGGGACCCACGTTTTCCGGATCTGTCCCCTCCATGGCCCGCGCAGTGATCGATGCTGGCAGGCAAAAGCCAAAGAACTCCTTCGCCGACGTTCTCCTATACACGGGAACGATTCGCGGCTGTTCTGCCTACGAATGGTTAAATGAGGAACTGCAGAAATCGAGTCCTCTGCCGCTGCGCACGGCGGATTTTGACGAAAACGACGCTGTTCAGATCGACCGTTATTTCAAATATCTAACCGACCGGGGACATTCACTTTCAGAAATCGCGATTCTTTCTGAAGACGAAACTGCCTATGGGGGTCTTCCCGATAATCACCCCCAGCCGGAAACAGGCTCCTGCGACCCTGCCTACGCGGTGACCAATCGCCCTTTGCACCTCTACTATCCCAGGGATATTTCTGCGTTGCGCTCGGCTTACGAGGAGCAATCCATTTTTGCTTCCTCCGATAGTGCAAATTCGACTCACCTTGTCTTGCAGCCTCAGATCATGCAATCCACGCACCAGGATACTGACACGATCCCGACATTCAGCGGATCGAATCTGGCTCTCGCGCAAGAGGCCCAGATGTACGGAGTGGTCGATTCGCTCAGGACGCACGGAATTCGATTCGTCATTCTCCGCAGTACCAGCACCCTCGACTACCTTTTCTTGACCCGCTTCCTGCATCGCGCCTACGCCGATGCGTTTATCGTTACCATGGGACCCGATATTCTCTTTGGGCGCGAAATCGACTCCACCGAATTTCGTGGAGTGGTAGCTCTGACTGCATTTCCGCTCTTGCCCCGTGGTCAGGACTGGACCGCAGGCACAGGAAACAATCCCCGGCACGCGCATCGTGTTTTCGCCAGCGATTCGATGGAAGGCGCATACCTGGCTACCCGATTCGTGATCACCGATCCCATGACAACCAATGGCGAGACGCGACCATATATTCACCCGTTCAAGCTCGGCATCCCAGACTATGCCCCTCCGCACTGGGCAACCGCTCGGCCGAACGACCCGGCCACTGGGGTCGCACCCTCGACCTGGTTATCCGTCGTTGGACGAGGCGGCTACTGGCCTCTTGCCGTTTTGACAGAACCATTCTCCAAATCGGCTCCTCTGCGATCGAACCTAGCCATCATTCAGTCGTCTATTGAGCTTAATTCCTCTAACCGGCCATTCAACCCATCTCTGCCGGTAAGCTTGTCTCCGGCTTGGAAGATATGCTGCGAGCTTGCAGTCCTTGCGACCTTGCTGCATTTCTTCGCTTGCTGTTATGGCTGGAAGTATCAGAATCTGAGCATGCTCATCCAGTTCACACCTGCTCCCGGTATTCGTCAGCTCTCGGTGATTAGTTTCGGTTGGGTAGTCCTGGTGTGCGCGCTTATCCTCATGTTTCTCTGCTCTGCACGTATCAATCCGTATCTTCACTTCTCGGATTCTGCTTGGATTTTGAGCCTGGCGCTCGTTGCGCTGCTAGGATGTTTGGGAATTGCACGCGACATAGATTTGCGGTTCTCGGGCGAACCGCGCTCCATCCGCAGGCGCACTCGACCCGCAATTGTGTGGATCATATTTCCATTCTTACTTGTCGCTTGTGCCCTTTGGGCAGGTTTGAGCGCGTTCTATGCTGCGGACACCAACGCGGTGCCCACCGCTTATCGCGCCATTCACTTGAGCAGCGGGGTCTCACCCATGGTTACGCTGCTGATAATGCTGTCGGGATTCTATTGGTGGTTTTGGCAAACGCTTTCGGGACTGGCCTTACTCGGCCAAGGCCGGCCCGTGCTACCGCGGCGAGCGGCCCTTCCCCCCGCGCTGGCCCGCATTAGCGATGCAATGGCTCGCAACATCGAGAGCTTTGCCATTCCCTTGCCCGGCGCCAGGATAGGGAACGGAATTTTCTACCTCTTGCCCCTGACTCTTCTTGTGCTGCAATTTTGGATTCTCCGCCGTTCTTCGTCAGATGGTCTCGACCTAATGTTGCACAGTCTGGAAAATGTTTCTTTCGATCGAACCTTGCAGGTGATTTTCGCAATCGCATTCTTTCTCATCGTACTGGAGTGCGCGCAATTGCTGAGCACCTGGTTGTCCCTCAAGCGTCTGTTGCTGGCTCTGAACCGCACCCCCTTGCGTCGTACATTTTTTGCATTGCAGGGTCTGTCCATGCGTTCACTGTGGAGCATGAGCGGCACGTCCTCGCGTGCCCGGTACACAATCTTTTCGCACCAGTTAGAATCGCTCCACCACCTTCACAATGTCATTCGGTCATTCGATGCGCGTGACCCGAAGGATGTGAACATACGCAAGACTATTGACGATACATGGACGCAAGGACGGGAGTTCGTCGAGCAAGTCTCTCGCACCGTTGACTTGGCGATGATCAATGACCCGCGTAGCCGCCGCATGCGAAAAATATTTCGTGAATGCACGGGGCAAATCTTCTCGCAATTGCTATTCCCCAACTGGTTCGAAGAGAAAAATTCCCTAGACCTGGCGGAAAACGCAGAGAAGGCGGCTTCGTATGAAGTGTTGCCGTTATCTGAAGATGAAGTGACCCGTCACGCAGAGGAGTTCGTGTGCCTGACTTATGTAGCGTTCTTACAGAACCTCATGGGGCGCATGCGAACCATGGTCCTTTCGATCTTGGGACTCTTTGCCGCGCTCGCATTTTCGCTCGCGTTCTATCCCTACACGCCTCGCCCCGCGATTGTTCTGTCTTTGCTGTTTCTCTTGTTGGTGGTGGGATCCGTGGTGGCTGTGGTGTATGCGGGACTTTCCCGAGACGCCACCATCAGTCACATTACTAATACCGAGACCGGCGAGCTGGGAACGGACTTCTGGATCAGGCTGGGCAGTTTCATCGGCGTACCCTTAATTGGATTGCTCGCCGCACAGTTCCCCGGAATAACCGACTTTCTGGTTTCCTGGATTGAACCCGGCCTCAATGCAGTGAAGTAGGCTTCGCACCTCCGAACGTTCTGGGATTCGGCGGCCACACCGATGTCTGTATTGCAATGCGGCACCAGCATCCGGTGTTGGATTCTGTGCGCGAAGCCATCGATCAGAGAAATCTACGTCACAAACCACGTCACAAGGAATTGAGGGTGCAACGAAATGGCTTGTAAGTATTTGAAAGAATGGAGCCGACGAGCGGACTTGAACCGCTGACCTGCCGATTACGAATTATCGGCGAGTCCTACCGCTGCAGCAGCTAAGTCTATTGCAGCAAAAGACTTTAACATATTTCAGCCCGCACGGAAGGAAGTTCTGGCGATGTTGATTATGTTGGCTTTAAGTGAAACAGGTTGAGACCTTACGTGACAAATACGTCACAAAACCGAGCCTGATCCCATGACTCAATGCGGCGATTTCGCGATCTTCATTCCTCGATTCCAATCTGCTCACAGAATGCGCGCCGCCTTTCTGCAACAAGCCTTCCATGAGATTGATCGCCGCTGGGGTAACGTGCCACATTATCTGAAGCAAGAACTCGGCATTGACACAGCGGAAATCGCTCAGCTGCGAGCACTCTATCTCGAGTAAACAACGGCCCCCGCCAAATGGCGCAATTGGAGGTGACGGGATTCTGACATTGCCGCTCCTATGGCGATGTGTCGATCGCGCACCATCATGGACATAAATTGACAATCGTCGTCATTTCTCTTGCGACCTTGGCTCAGGCAGGACTCGCAGCACAATGCGATGCGCCAGCCCGCTTTCGTCTCGAATCTTCGCCTGGCTTGCGCCACCGGCTGGCAGGGTCGCTGCGAGATACTCCTCATAAAGAAGATATCCGGGCGCAATCGGCTCGCGAAAGAAATCGTTCAGAATCGCCGAGACGCGTTTGCCCAATTGCCCGTCCGCGGCAAACTGCGCCTCAAACTGACGCTTGAACTCTGCTAAGTCTGGACGCGCTTTGACGATCGCCACAATATCCGCCGCGTGGGTCTGCGCTTCCTCGCGATCGTGCCGCGCCTCCTCCGGACCGCGAATATTGTGATAGCGGTCAAAGAGAGCCAACAGTTTGAGCATCACTAGTGCGTGCGGCCGGGTGACACGCACTTTTGCCGTATACGGTTCGCCGTCCGGCAGTGTCCCTTCGAGCGGATACTCATCCGACTCCGCGAGCGCAATCGTGCCTCCGGTGCACGCGCGTGCATGGATTCCTTTCTGCACATCTACGCGGAAGTCGGTCGGCCGTTTGAATTCCTCCGGGGCCATGAACTCGATGCGCATGGTTTCCTTGTTGTTGGGGATGTTCTTTTCAAATTGGAAATTTCGTGCCCCGGCGATCGCCGCATAGCCCAACTGCTTCAACACCGCCTCCAGCCGAAGGGGCTCTGCCCGGAGGGCAGTCACATTCAAAATGAAATCCACGTCTTTGGTTCCCCGTGCCTCCTTGACGGAGAACTTGATGGCCTGCGCGCCGGCAATGATGAAATCCTTTGCCGCTGGCCCGAGCGCCGCGAGTAATTCCAGCACGTAGGTTCGCTGCGGGTCCGGAATCATGCGGCTCTCCAGCGGGGCTCGATCGCATTGCTCAATAAATAGTCCGCCTGCTTGAGATCCCGTCCGCCTCGCGCATAAAGATCAAGATAGGCTTGCAGGTTGGACACGATCGGGACCTTACCTTCCCGCCTGCAATACAGGAACACGCCTGCATCGTAGGGGTAGATCAGTCGCAGCTTGGGTCCGGTCGATTCCCCCTCGGTCCGCTCGCGCAGGCGCCCGCCGCCCTCCGCGCTTGCAAGAAAGATGTCCACGCGGTCTAGTTCGACAAAGGGAGCGACCAGTGATGCGGCAGCGGCGCCCGTGAAAGCGTAAGCTCCCTGGAATTGTCCCTGTCCCTGAAGCCCCTCGCTGATCTCGGTCAATCCGTTTCCAAACGCATTCGGAACTTCGAAAGAACTTCGTAACCGCCAGCGATAGCGCTCTTTATATTTTCCCGCCCACTCGACCAGCAATCGCCGTGGCTCGGGCACGACGGCCGCCGATCCCCGCCGCCGAATCCAAAGCTGCTCTTCCAGGCTGGAAAGGACTTTCGAAATCGAGCCCTGACTGACCCCAAAGTCCATCGGCGGGCGAACGACACCTTCGACTCGCTGGGCCTCGGCTTTGAGTTCTTTGGAGATATCGGTGAGTGACCACACTTTCGGTTTTTCCAGTAGGACCCGCAGCACGCGCGAGGACCGTCCAGAAAACACGTTCATCCTGCGCGACGAGTCGCTGGTCTGGTTTCGTTCCGTACTTTGCCGGCCCAAACGCTGTAGCGTGAATTTTCCAGGGACTTGAATCGAGACGTTTCCCGCCAGATCGAGGAAATCGATGCCGTTGGCGATGCTGTACGCTTGCGCTTGCGAAGACAGGCTCGGAGCCAACACTGCGAAGGCAGAATTCTTTTTCAATGACTTCATGCGTTGCATCCACGGACCAATCTCCGCCAACAGCCTGGGAGAAGGAGCCTCCTTGATTTCACCAAATACTTGAATCCGGTTTTTGCCCGAGGTCAGTTCAAAACTGACATCAAAGGGCCGTTCCGGCTCCTGGCGCACTTCGGTGATGCGTACGCCGGGAAGATCTTTCACCGGCACTTGCTTTCGCAGCGCCTCCACCATTCTCCGTTCGAGTTGGGACTCGGGGGTCTCCATAACCTATTTATTTTCGCAAATGGGAAATATGTTGTAAAGGAAATATTTCTTATAGGACACTTTTCTTATCCGGGAAACCATGCCCATCAAATCTATCGAATCCTATGTCACAATCCCCGTCACAATGAATTGAGCAAACAGTCAAGGCAAGACGTAAGTGCTTGAAAAGATGGGGCAGATGATCGCACTCTGAATCGAGACCTGCCGCTTACGAATTATCAACAGGTCCCACCGCTGAAACAGCTAACTCTGTTGCAGCAAAAGAATTTAGCCAATTTCCGCCCGCCAGCGTAGCGCGGACCTATCTTGTAGATCCGCGGCTCTTCCTTGTTTGTGAACGCACGAACCGCAGACCTAAACCGCAAGGGTCTCCGCCTGCCCGCCGATTCGGCCGGAGGACTTAAGGATCGCGTTATCCGCGCGTTACCTTGATCCCGCCACGGCCGGAGTGTGTTTACCGGCCGGCCCGAATAGCCCCCTCCCGCCCTACAGCAAGAATAATTTCGTCAAGCCTGAGCCATTTGCTCGTGTTTTTTCGCGTTATCAGCCACAAGTCGATTGAAGAGTCTCTTGTACAAATCAGTTTTCTGGAGGAAGCGATTATGAAGAACGCGCAGCAACATCGGAATTGGATTTGGAGGATGCGACGGCCCGCGGCAAGTATCGCGTTGGCGTTAGCGGCCGTGCTGGTGTCAGCGGTTCTCTCGCTGTCGGCGCAGACTACTCGCCCGCAAAGCACGCCTGCGCAGCGCCCTGCTAGGCAGACCACCCCGGCCGCACAGGCTAAGCCCCGGTACAAAGGCATCTGGGAACACGTGAACTATACTGAGGAGAGTCGCGTCTGTACGTCAGCGAGTTCCACGGGCACGGAACACGCTGCTTCGTCGTTTGCCACAGAATCGATCCGTGTGCTCACGGGACAGCAGCGCATAAGCCGCGCATCATAGGGCTTCAGCAGTTCGGAAGCCGCAGCCACATTCGTCATTCCCGGATCAAGCCCAACGTCGTAAGCATCTGGATCGAGAATCACTGGCATTCGGTCGTGGATAGCTGAAGTCGCCGTGTCCATCACTGAGGTTGGCAGGGCGAGCATTCATTTTGGAAACTAAACCGACTGAGATCGTGGATACTAATGACGGAGCGCCGTCATGCCCAAAACAGCCAAAAAAATCGCCCTGGTGGTCGCCGCCTTCATAGTGGTTGTATTCACCATTTTCCTCTTCAACCAGACGATGCAGATCGTCCAGTCGGCGCGGGCGATGAACTCCGTTCTCGGCAGTGGAGTGCTGTGGGGGCTCATTTTCACCTATTGCATTTTGCTCACGACTCCGTTTGTTCTCTGGTTCCGTTTGCCGAAACGCATGCTGCCGCCTGCCACGACCGAGGGTGAGGCTTATGACCGATTCCTCCTCGACTTCAAGAAACGGCTGTCCCGCCATCCTCGACTCCGTGGGCTGGCCATGAATTCCACCGCCGATATCGAATCAGCCATTCAGACACTCGACAAGCACGCGGACAATGTAGCCACATCCACGGCGTCAGCGGTATTCCTCAGCACCGCCGTCTTGCAAAGTGGTCGATTAGATGTTCTGGTCGTATTTGCGGCCCAAACAAGGCTCATTTGGCAGGTTGCCCACGTGTACTACCAACGACCGTCACTTCGGGACTTTGTGCAGCTATATGCAAATGTGGCTTCGACTGCATTTGTCGCTGCGGGCATTGAGGATATCGATGTTGATGTTCTGGTTGGAACGATTTTCGGCTCGACTGTTGCCGCAATTCCGGGGATGCACCTTCTCGCCAGTTCTGTCTTGTCTGGCTCCGCAAATGCATTCCTGACTCTCCGCGTCGGAATGATCACCAAGGAATACTGTCGCTGTACGGTGCGAGTCGAAAAGACGGGGCTTCGGAGAGCCGCCACACTGAAAGCTGCGAAGCTGCTAGGCTCAATCGTTCGGGAAGGAACCGTGAAGTTGTCGAAGGCCACGGTGAACGCAACGAAATCAAAAATGAGCCAAGCGTTCGACCGGGTAGTCAGACGGCGTGGACCCGTGGAAACCTCGTAGGGCTGGTCTCACAACCTTTACCCTCGTGGCCATCCCCGGACACCCAATCCTGTCGTTTGTGGCTCAACAAGTTGCGACTATTGCGGAAGAGACCCCTTCGGGCCACTGGGTCGCAGCACGGTTCCGGCTGCAAGAGGGGACGGAGGCGGACTTTCAACTTGCAATGACGGTCTGTTAGCGGTTAGGGCGTGCGGGATACCTACGCTGGGAAATAACGGAAAAATCTATAGAAGTTTACGGTGGCAACAAGAACTACCATAGCAAAAACTGATGCGAGTCCGGTTTGAACGCTTCGGTCTTTCGGTTCTTCTCGCCTCAGCGGTCACCCAAAACCGGCCAATGAAGGTCACCTGAAAACCGGCCAACGAGAATGAGGCTCGGGGACGTTGAATGCGACGCAAGGCACGGTAGCCTTCGTCGATATGAGCAACGTCT
>Ga0182024_10015252_pt1 | contig 14744 bp, 12 predicted proteins | sample P32metaG_FD_120480 | JGI IMG/M metagenome (GOLD analysis project Ga0182024, IMG submission 120480) | Permafrost microbial communities from Stordalen Mire, Sweden - P3-2 metaG (Illumina Assembly) | ecosystem: Environmental > Terrestrial > Soil > Wetlands > Permafrost | place: Sweden: Stordalen... | reverse complement strand
GCTGTCATTGCCGCGATCAAGGCGCAGTACCACCTCAATGATTCGTTCCTCACGGCTTATTGGAGCTGGCTGGTGGGCCTTCTCCACGGACACTTCGGCGAGTCGTTCGTCCAGCACGAGAGCGTAACAAGTCTTCTCAAGCCGCGCATTACTACAAGCCTGTTCTTAGTCACGTACGCGGCAATCCTCATCCTTGTGTTCGGGATAGGCTCCGGCGTGGCCGCCGCACTTCGGCCAAGACGACTCGGTCCCGTGATTGTCACATTGACCACGGTCGCCATGGCGATCCCGCCGTTTGTATCGGCCGTCGTGCTCGTGTTGCTCTTCAGTGTGGACCTAGCGTGGTTTCCGGCCCTGGGGAACGGCAGCGGATTCTTTGGCCAGCTCTATCACATGACTCTGCCGGCGGTGGCGCTCGCGCTTGCGTCGGTCGCGTATATCTCGCGTATCACGAGCGCTGCGGTGATGGACGAGATGAGTCGTGAACACGTTGAAACTGCACGTGCCCGCGGTATCCGAGAGCGCCGGGTCATCCGGCGCCACGTACTCCGAAACGCGTGGATCCCGATCAGTACCGTAGCGACGGTCACGGTCGCAGCGCTAATCGCCGGGGACGCCGTGATCGAGGTAGCGTTCGGACTGAACGGAGTCGGCGCCTATCTCGTCCAGTCCGTCGAGGACAAGGACTATCCGGTTGTACAAATTACCGTCCTCCTTCTAGTCACGATCTTCATCGTCGTCAACATGCTCGTTGACATTGGCTACACATTGGCTGATCCGCGGGTGCGGCTGGGAGGACGAGGGCGGTGACAGTTGGCCTCGCGAGTCGGCGTGCGACGACGGCGCGCGTCCGGCGCTCCTTCGCGGGCGGCGACTGGATCTCGCGTGCGTGCGTGGGATTCCTCGTTCTCGTCGTCCTAGGGGCCGTTCTGGCGCCACTCCTTGCCCCATATGGACCGAATCAGATCAATCTCGCCGCTGCGTACCAAGGGCTCTCCAGCCAGCATCTCCTGGGAACGGATGACCTCGGGCGCGACATATTTTCGCGCTTACTTTACGGCGCGCGCCTGCCGTTGCTGGGCGCCGGTCTCATCGATGGAATAGCCACCGCTCTTGGCCTGGCAGTCGCGACGACCGCGGCATGGGTTGGAGGCTGGCTAGACGCGGTGGTGAGCCGCACGCTTGACGTGCTGTTTGCGTTTCCCGGTCTCCTCCTAGCGATTTTGGCTGTTGCGCTCTTCGGTCCCGGGTTTGTGGCACCGGTCATTGCCCTCGCCATAGCGTACACGCCGTACATGGCCCGGCTCATTCGTAGCGTCGCCATTCGCGAGCGCTCAAAGCCGTACATCGACGCCTGTAGCGTGCAGGGATGGTCGGGAGCGTGGATATGCGTACGCCATTTGCTCCCGAACCTCCTTCCGTTTGTCGTCGTTCAGGCGACTGTGTCCTTTGGCTACGCACTGATCGACCTGGCGTCGCTGTCATTCTTGGGTCTCGGTGTCCAACCGCCTGCGGCGGACTGGGGTCTCATGATCAGCGAGGGCGAGCCAGGGATACTCGCTCATCATCCTGCAGAGGCTCTGTTTCCGGGCCTGATGATCATCCTGACCGTCACGGCTCTTGTGACATTTGGTGAGCGGCGAGGCGCGCTCCGGTCTCGGCTACGATGAAAGATCCCCTCCTTAGGCTCCAAGAGTTATGCCTCTGGCTCCCAGTAAAGGGGGGCCTAGCGCCGATTCTGGAGGACGTCAACTTCACCATCCATCGTGGCGAAGCGTTTGGGCTGGTAGGTGAGTCAGGATCGGGTAAGTCGATGACTGCGCGGTGCATCAGTCGTCTACTACCACGGGGGGCAAAAGTCACTGGCGACGTTCTACTGGAGGGAGTGTCAACGTTGTCGCTCACTCCTCGCGACCTGCGTGCCGTGCGGTCCAGCAAGGTCCAGATTATCTTTCAAGATCCACGCGCACATATCAACCCTGTCCGGCGCGTAGGGGACTACCTCACAGAGGTATTAGTGACTGAACGCGGCGTCGAGCAGGACGTGGCGAACCGGCGAGCGATAGAGATTCTCGAGACGATTGGCGTCACAGCGGCGAGCACAAGGTTGGCCCAATATCCTCACGAGATGTCGGGCGGACTGCTTCAGCGGATCATGATCGCCGCGGCGCTTCTCGTCGAACCGGAGCTGCTGATCGCCGACGAGCCGACGACAGCGCTTGACGTCACGACGCAGGCCGATGTAGTGGCGCTGCTTGACGATATGCGGCGAGATCGCGGCCTCGCCTTGCTGTTCATCACACATGATCTCGAACTGGCCGCTGCGATTTGCGATCGGACCGGAGTCATGTATGCCGGAACCATCGTCGAGGTGCAAACGTCCGCCATGCTGCACCAGCGGCCTCTGCACCCGTACACCGCTGCGCTTCTAGCGGCTAGGCCGAGTCTCACCGCACAGGTCCGGCCGGTGACGATCTCTGGCTCACCTGTGGCTCTCGCGGACGCGCCAGCCGGCTGTACCTTCGCGCCGCGGTGCGCATACCAGGATAGCCGCTGTAGGCTCGAGCGCCCCACCTTGCGGGAGGGCGGAGTGGGGAGTGTGGCGTGCGTGAGAGCGCACGAGATTGCCTCGCAGCTGGCGGTCGTCGCAGAAAGCGCGCGCGGATGAGTAACGAGGTACTCGTAGTTGAGCATCTGCGGAAGGAGTTTCGGCGTCGGCGCGGTGCGCCAGGTGGTGAATCACAACACCTGATCGCTGTGGATGACGTGTCATTCGCCGTCGCGCCCGGCGGAGCGCTCGCGATTGTGGGGGAATCTGGATCAGGCAAGACGACCACCGCAAGAATGATCGTAGGGCTCGAGTGGCCGACCGCCGGCTCGATCAGCGTGGCTGGGCGCGTGCGTTCGGCCCGTCGTGTGCCGCGCCGAGAGCGGAAGCTCAGAGGAAGAGAAATTCAGATCGTGTTTCAGGATCCGTACCTGTCACTGGATCCTCGCCAGACCGTCGGATCATGTCTCGACGAAGTGTTACGGTTTCATTTTCGGTGGGACAGCCGGACGCAGCAACAGCGCCGCGAGGCTCTGCTTGCTCATGTCGGGCTGGATGCTCGTTTCGCTTCACGGTTGCCGCGGTCCATGTCGGGCGGACAGCGTCAGCGTGTCGCGATCGCGCGAGCCCTTGCAGCCGAGCCGCAGGTGCTCGTGCTCGACGAGGCGGTATCGGCGCTTGATGTCTCCGTGCAAGCGCAGGTCTTGAATTGCCTCGCGGACTTGCGCGCTGAGACCGGAGTGTCATACGTCTTCATATCCCATGATCTCAGTGTGGTACGGCAGATAAGCGATGACATCATCGTGATGAAAAGTGGCAAGATAGCGGAGCGTGGAAGGACCGACGTCGTGCTGGACGCGCCACAGTCCGACTACGCGAGAGAGCTTTTGGCATCGGTTCCAAGACCGGGTTGGCACCCACGCCGTAGGGTCGTAGCGGCCTCAGCGACGCCAGGGCCGGAGCCTGTCGGCTGAGAGAGCTCGGCCTCCTCGCCCGAGCAAACTGGGCCTCGGCCCCAGCCAGGGCTTCGGTGCGTCAAGGATCCGGCCCCCGCCGGAAAGAAGGAGCGCCGGCTGGAACGCTGGCTTCGGCGGCGGCATCCCCCAAGTGGGCAACAAGCCCCTAGCTACCTAGCTAGCATCGGGAGCCTCGGTTAGGGTCGGTGCCGACGCTGAGACGGCGGCGAGGACAGTTGACTCCATTTGAGAGCGAGAGCGTGATTCTATGACCTCAGCGGTTAGGCGGCAGGCCGTAGTCCTCGAGCCTCGGAATTTCGTCGCAGGGTCGTGGAGTAGCGAGGGAGCGATCGCGCAACGCTCTGTGCGCAATCCTGCAACAGACGAGGAACTGTGCGCCGTACCGATGTCCGGGCCAGACGTTGTCGGTCGCGCGGTCGGAGCCGCCGCGTCAGCGTTCAAGTCCTGGTCAGACCAGCCAACGGCCTCGCGACTGGATTGCTTTTACCGGTTGCGATCCCTCGTTGAGGGAAAGGTCGACGCGCTCGCCAAACTCGTCACACTCGATCAGGGCAAGACGCTCGCAGAGTCGCGGGGCGAAATTATGCGAGTACTCGAGAATCTCGAGGCGGTCCAGGCTCTCCCCCGACTGATGGCCGGGTCGAAGTTCGCAGAGCTAGCTCACGGAGTTGACGGCGAGGTGATGAGACAGCCGATTGGGGTATGCGCGGCCATTACGCCATTCAACTTCCCGCTGCTTTGCCCGATTGTGTTCCTGGCCTGGGGCTTGGCGTCCGGAAACACGATGATTCTCAAGCCGTCGGAGCAAGATCCGATGGCGCCCACCCTCCTCTTTGAGCTGATCGAAGAGGCCGGCTTTCCCGCTGGGGTCGCCAACCTGGTGCACGGTGGCCGTGAAGTCGTAGATGCGCTGCTTGACCATGGCGACGTGGCGGCGGTTTCATTCATCGGCCAGACCGCGACGGCGAAATACGTCTTCGACCGTGCGTCAAACGGCTACAAGCGCGTCCAAGCCTCAGGAGGTGCCAAGAACTTCATCGTGGTCATGCCGGATGCGCCCATTCCCGAAACCGTCAGTGCAGTGCTAACCACGGCCTTTGGAATGTCAGGGGAGCGGTGTATGGCCGGCAGTATGCTTGTGGCCGTTGGAGCGGCGTCTGAGGAGTTTGTGCCGGCGCTAATCAGTGCGGCGCGCGAGCTTACCGTGGGCAACGGCATGGATGAGCGAACCGACGTCGGGCCCGTTATCTCCGCTGAGAGCAGAGATAAAATTGAGACTTTCATTGATCATGCAGTAGGTGATGGGGCAGCTCTCCCGCTGGACGGCAGGCTCGCGGAGCCGTTAGCTGGCGCCGCCGGATACTTCGTTGGCCCGACCATCTTCACGGATGTAGACCTCGCCAGTCCGCTTTGCTCCGAAGAGATCTTTGGCCCGGTCTTGACCGTCGTGCCTGCGGCCGACCTAGAGGGCGCTCTGGAGCTAACCAACGCGACTCGATACGGCAACGCAGCCACGATATTCACGACGAACGGAGGGAGTGCCCGCACCTTTGCTAGTCGGGCACAAGCCGGAAACATCGGAATAAATGTGCCCGTCCCGGCGCCCCATGCCGCGCTCCCACTCGGGGGCATGAAGGAGTCATTCTTCGGCTACCTTCACCCCCAGGGTGCGGACGGCCTGGACTTCTTTACGGATCGTAAGTCTGTGACCTCCCGATGGTGGTAACTGGGGGGAGTAGACCTCGGCGAGAGGAGACGTGATATGCGGAAGACATTGACGACTGAGGGAGCGCTCCAAAACTACCCGCTCTCACCTGCGATTGAGACAGACCACTACGTGATCGTGTCCGGAACCGTCGCATTTGACGAGCAGACAGGCCATCGCTCGGCTGAGGCGGACACGATCCAAGCTGAAACGAAGTTGTGCCTTGAGATGATCGAGAAGCTGTTGCGTCAAGCGAACTGCTCACTCAGCGACGTAGTGAAGACCACCGTCTATCTCTCCGATATCGAGTACTACGGTGCCATGAACGAGGCGTATAGCGAATACTGGGAGCAGGGGTACTTTCCGACTCGGGCCACGTTGGTAGTCGGCCTGGTTTCCGATTGCAGGGTGGAGATCGAAGCGGTGGCAGTAAAAGCGTAAGAACATCGGTGAGGTACGGAGTTAATGATCCGAAGCCGGGGTGACGAGTAGAAGGAGCAGCGATGGCAAGCAGTGCTTACCGCGAAGTGACCGACACCGATCTGGACAGGGTGTGGCGCCCGTTCACCCAGCACTCGGTGCGCGACATACCACCAACGTTCGTCGAGGGCCACGGCTGCATCGTCACCGACGCGGAGGGCAACGAGTATCTCGACTCGATGTCGGGACTGTGCTGCGTGAATGTGGGCTACGGACAAGAGCGGGTGATCGAGGCAGCTACCGCCCAGCTACGGCAGCTGGCGTTCACGTCCCCGGGCCACCCGGCACCAGTGACGTATGAGTTCGCCGAAAAGCTCGTCGACGTTCTCCCCGGCAACCTCAATCATGTGATGTTCGTCACCAGCGGCTCGGAAGCGAACGAACTCGCGATCAAGATCGCCCGCCAGTATGCGCGGCAGAAGTTCCCGGGCCAGAAGCGGAGCAAGATCATTGGCCGCTATCTCAACTATCACGGATGGACGTTCGGGGCCAATAGTGCAAGCGGGCAGCTCCAGCGGAAAGTTCCGTACGAGCCCTTCCTTCCCGGCTTTCTCCACGTCCGGCCGCCGGAGATGTATCGCCTGTTTGCGGGAATGGCTCCCAGCGACGTGGCTCGGGAGCTCGCTAGAGAGCTTGAACACGTAATCGAATTGGAGGGGCCGGAGACAGTGGCCGCGTTCATCGGCGAGCCAATTGTCGCTGGCGGAGGCATCATCGTTCCGCCTGATGAGTATTGGCCCCTGATGCGGCAGATCTGTGACAAGTATGGAATCCTCATGATTTACGACGAGGTCGTCACTGGCTTCGGCCGGACGGGTAAGATGTTCGCTAGCGAGCACTGGGGTGCCGTGCCGGACGTCATCGCCATGGGGAAGGGCATCAGCAGTGGTTATGTCCCACTGGGCGCGGTGGCGGTCACGGATGAGGTCTTCGATGCGTTCCTCGGCGACTCAGACGACAATGTCCACGTTGCGCAGGTCAGCACGTTTGGCGGGCACCCAGTGGCGTGCGCCGCCGCATTGGCAAGCCTGACTCTAATTGAAGATCTGGGGCTTGTTGCAAACGCCGCCGCCATGGGGGGACGCTTCCTCGAGGGTCTCCGGAGCCTGCAAGATCGTCATGCGGTTGTCGGTGATGCGCGGGGCAAGGGCTTGCTATGTGGTCTCGAGCTCGTCGATCCACACACGAACGAGCCTATGCCCGTAGCGCAGGTTGATGAATTGGTGAAAGAAGGCCATCGTCGTGGCGTAGTGCTCCATCGCATCTCAGCGATAGCGCCTGGGCGCGAGTCGATCTTCATATTGGGTCCGCCGTTGGTGATAAGCGCCGCTGAGATCGATCGCCTGCTCGAGGTTCTCGATGACGTACTCGGTGCGGCCGCGAGCTGAGTGCAAATACCGACCTGCTACGGACGCCAACACAACGCTGAGAAACAGATAGTGCGGACTGCGGGAGCTGCCGTCTACTCTGCGAAGAGACTAAATGAGTCACCGTGACCCCCGCTATGACGTGCTGTTTGAGCAAGTGGCCATCGGCCCGAAGACGCTGCGCAACCGCTTCATACAGGTGCAGCACTGCGTAGGGGCTGGTTCGGACCGGCCCGGGTTCCAGGCACGCTTCCGGTCGACGAAGGCGGAGGGTGGCTGGGCGGCTGTCTTCACCGAGTCCTGCACGATCGCACCCGAGGCGGACTACGCTCCGTTCGTTGCCGCTCGTCTCTGGGACGAGGGCGACGTACGCAACCTCAGCCTCATGTGCGACGAGGTTCACGAGCATGGCGCACTTGCCGGCGTCGGTCTGGCGTACGGCCCGATGACGCAGGCCGGGACAAACGAGACGCGGCTGGCCCCGTCGAATGTGAGCTCGACGTCGAATCCGCACCTTTCGGGGACCGCGGGAGGCCTGTGGTGCGTCGACCGCCACGATATCCGTCGTATCAGGCAACTCTACGTCGATGCGGCGATGCGCGCCGTTCGCGCGGGCTTCGACATCGTTGAAGTCAACTTGTCGCATACGTCGTCGATTCTGGTCCGCTTCGTTGTACCGATGTATAACCAACGCACAGATGAGTACGGCGGCTCATTAGAGAACAGAACGCGATTCGCCCGCGAGGTACTCGACGACATCCGGACGAAGGTCGGCGATCAGTGCGCGATTAGCGTCCGCTGGGGCATCGATACCCTCGACGAGACTCCATGGGGTTTCGCGGGGCGTGGTGTGCGCGCGGACGGAGACGGCGTCGGACTGATCGCGGACCTCGACGATCTCGTCGACTATTGGAACCTCAACGTCGGGACGGTTGCGCACTGGGGAGAGGACGCCGGTCCGGCCAAGACCCACCCGGAAAACCACCAAGCGCGCTACACCCAGCTGGCGAAGCAGGTGACGAACAAGCCTGTCGTCAACGTTGGTCGCTTCACCAACCCGGACACGATGGTCAAGGTGATCGAATCAGGCCAGTGCGACCTCATCGGCGCTGCGCGGCCGTCGATCGCTGATCCCTTCATTCCCAGAAAGATCGACGAGGGGCGACCCGAGGACATTCGCGAGTGCATCGGCTGCAACATGTGCGCCTCGCGCTGGGAGATGCGAGGGCCTGCACTCGTCTGCACGCAGAACGCTACCTCAGCCGAGGAGTTTCGGCGCGGCTGGCACCCTGAGCGGTTCGACGCGGCCGCGAATCGCGCCAACGATGTCGTCGTGATTGGTGCCGGCCCCGCCGGCATGGAGTGCGCGATCGTGCTGGCAAAACGAGGAATGCGGCGTGTGCACCTCGTCGAAGCCGAGTCCGAGATGGGCGGAACGATGCGCTGGATTACCCAGTTGCCGGGGCTCGGCGCATGGGGACGCATCGTCAGCTGGCGGGCGATCCAGATGCAGAAGCTCTCCAAGAGCCTCACGTTCGTACCTCGCACACGGCTGACAACGGATGATGTCCTCGACTACGGGGCCGAGCTGGTCGTCGTTGCAACCGGCTCCAGCTGGGCCGCGGATGGGCGGAGCGGATTTAATCCCGACGGGATCAGCGGGGTAGATGCGGTCGCGCAGGACTGGGCTCTGACGCCTGAGCAGATCATGGTCGACGGGCAGCAGCCGGTTGGGAACAGCGTCATCGTCTACGACGGCGACGGATACTTCATGGCTCATGAGCTAGCCGAGAAGTTGGCCCGCGAGGGACGATCGGTGACGTATGTAACGCCGTTTCCGACCGTAGCTCCCTACACCGAATACACGCTCGAGCAGCCCCGGGTGATTGCAGGACTGCGCGAGCTGGGCGTGACATTCAGGACGCAAGCCGTGCTTGTCGACGCCGATGGCTCGCAGGCCACGCTGACTGACAGTGTCACCGCGGTCACGCAGGCTGTGCCGTGCGACACCTTGGTTCTCGTCACTCAGCGGAACTCTCACGACTCGCTTTTCCGTGAGCTCCGCGATCGGCCGGACCGTCTTCAGGACGCGGGGATCGCCGGGCTCTATCACATCGGTGACTGCGTTCAGCCGAGCTTCATCGCCCAGGCGATCTTCAGTGGTCACCGTCTTGGGCGCGAGATCGATTCCCCTGACCCGTCCGTGGCCTTGCCGTTCATCCGTGAGCGGCGCATCATAGGTGGCAGCGATGACGACTATGAGCTCGGCAGCGCGGCGATCAGCGCTGGAGAGGTTGTCCCCCTCACGATGGAACTGGGCGGCGGCGGCCTTGCAGATCAGGTGTGACTCCAGCGCCCAGCCTCAGCCCTGGCCACCGTCGATGTGAAGGAGCAGGGAAAAGTCAATGAAGATCGTCGTCACCGTTAAGCAGGTGGCAGCGCTGGATGACGAGTTCGAGCTACTGGGGGATGGCTCGGGGGTGCACCCGGACTCCGTCGAGCTCGAACTTAATGAATGGGATGCATTCTCCCTCGAAGCAGCGCTTCAGCTCCGGGAACGCGCCGGCAGCGACGACGAGGTCGTCGTGGTGACCGTCGGCGGAACAGAGTCGGAGGAGACCCTGGTTGGATGTCTGGCCAAGGGCGCCGACCGGGCGCTGCGGATCTGGGACTCGTCACTTCAAGGTGCCGATGTGCTCGTAGTCGCGCGTGTGCTCGCGGCCGTGGTCGCACATGAGGCACCCGACCTGGTCCTGTGCGGTGTGCAATCTTCGGACGCAGTCAACGGGGCGACCGGCATGGCGCTGGCGGGCTATCTGGAGATGCCGCACGTCGCGGTGGTCAAGGCCCTCGACTACGACCCGGCCGGGTCCGTCGCGACGGTTCGGCGCGAGCTCGAAGGTGGCCTCGTGGAGGTTCTGCGCGTCGGTACACCGGCGCTGCTGACAATCCAGACCGGGATCAACGAGCCTCGCTACGCAAACCTTCGGGCGATCAAGCAGGCGAGCGCCAAGCCGCTGGAGGTGAGGACACTGGCGGAGCTGGGACTCGATGCTGCGAAGGTTTCGATGGCCGCGGGCTCTCGGCGGCGGAAGTTGAGACATCCCGACGCGGGCGGTGGTGCCGAAATGCTCGACGGCTCTCCGTCCGACGTAGCGGCTCGAATCGTTGAGCTCGTGCGCGAGAGGATGACTGGATGAGCGGTGTGCTTGTTGTGGTGGAGACGCGCCGCGGCGAGTTGCGCGAGGTCTCACTCGAGCTCGTCCGCGCTGCGCTGGGAGTCAAGGACTCCTGTGGCGGGCGTGTGCTCGTCGCGGTGCTCGACCATGACCCCGAGCGCTTCGTGCGGGCATTGTCTGCCGAAGGAGTCGATGAGATCCTGCTCGTTTACACGCCGACCGAGCATTTCGAGGCGCACGTGTCCCAGAAGGCGCTGGAAGAGCTGATCGACGCCGAGCGTCCTGGGCTCGTCGTGCTGGGGCACACGATCAATTCGCTGGGATTCGCGCCGGCAGTCGCTGCACGGCTTGGCCTGGGCTTCGCTAGCGACGTTAGTTCTTTGTGGTCGGCAGGCGGGCCTATGGTGAGCCGCGGCGCCTACGGCGACAAGCTCGTCGCCGAGCTCGAGTTCCCCGGCAAGGATTGCACGTTGGTGATGCTGCGGGCGGGGACCTTCGAGCCTGCCGCCGCGGGCGCACAACCGGTTCGAGCGCGCACTGTCGAGCTGGCGCTCGACGGAGTCGCGGCGACCGAACACGTTGGGTTCGAGGAGGTGCAAGACACGGGCGTCGACATAACCAAGGCGCCGTTCCTGGTCTCGATTGGCCGCGGCGTGGAGGACAAGGACGAGATCCCGCGCTTCGAAGCGCTCGCCGAGCGGCTCGGGGGGACCCTGAGCGTGTCGCGGCCGCTGGTGGACGCGGGATGGGTGCCGAGTGCCCGTCAGGTCGGCCAGTCGGGTAAGACGGTCAAGCCGCGCGTGTATCTGGCGTTGGGTATCTCCGGCGCCGTGCAGCACCTGGCGGGGATGCGGACCGCGGAGACGATCATCGCTGTGAACACGGATCCCGAAGCGCCGATCTTCGGGGTCGCGCACTACGGCGCCGTCGCGGACCTGTTCGAGGTCACCGACGAGCTGGAGCGGGCGCTGGATTAGGAAGTGGCACTCCTCGTCGCGGCGACAGAGACGCGACCGGTCTTCTGGCATTTTGTGCCATGGCTGAAGGTCGTCTGGTACCTACTTGCCGTGACGTCGGTGGTGGTGTTCCTATACGGCGTCTGGCGTCCAATCGGCGGCTACCGCCGGGGTAAGGGCGGCTCGTGGCCGCCGTTGCCATGGCGCAAGCTGCCGCGCCGTCTCTTGGGGGGCGCGGGGCTCTTGTTCTCACACCGCACGATCGAGCGTCGCGACCACGCGGCGGGCTGGGGGCACCGTGCGATCTTCTTCGGCTTCTCCGTGCTGTTCGCGGGCACGGTGGTGCTCGGCTTCGACACCGACTTCACGACGCCGGTGTTCGGCTGGAGTTACTTCCACGGCAACTTCTATCTGGCTTATAAGGAGATCCTGAACCTGTTCGGCACGGCGCTTGTGGTCGGCGTGCTGGTGATGATGCTTCGGCGTGCGGTCGTACGCCCGGCGAAGCTGGACTACGCGCGGCCTGACCGCGCACCGCGCGAGCCGCAGTTTGACCGGCGCGTGTACCGGATCGGTGACTGGGCGTTTGTGACGACGCTGCTTGTGATCGCGTTGACCGGGTTTTTGCTCGAGGGTGTGCGGATCGCGATGGACCATCCGGGCTACGGCTGGACTCAGTTCGGCGGCTGGATCGTCGCGCAGGCACTGGGCGGGCTGAGCCATTCGACGCTCGCCGCGCTGCGTCACGGTCTGTGGTGGTTTCACGGGCTACTGGCGATCACGTTCGTCGCGAGCATCCCGTACACGAAAGCCGCGCACATGTTGTCAAGCTACGTCAGCCTGTCGCTGCGCGACCCGTTGGCCGGCAAGCGGCTGCGGACGATCCCGCCCGACCGCGCCGCCGAGCCCGCCGGATACGGCACGCTGGCTGACTTCAGCCCTTTGCATCTGCTTCAACTCGATGCGTGCACGAAATGCGGGCGCTGCCACGAGGCCTGTCCGGCGAACGCGACCGGGCTCCCCTGTCGCCACGCGATGTGATCCTGGAACTGCACGAGCACGCGCACGAGCGCCCGACCGGTTCGAGGATCGGCGGCCTACTCGGAGCGCTGATCGACGGCACCGCCAACGGCGACGGCTTTGCGGCGAACGTGATCGGCGGCGATGGCGTGCACGCCGAGACCGTCTGGTCATGCATGCAGTGCAACGCATGCGTCGAGATCTGTCCGGTCGGGATCGAGCAAGCCCCGATCATCAACCAGCTTCGCCGGCGGCTGGTCGAAGAGGGAGTGCTCGACCCCAACCTGCAGTCGACGCTCGAGGTAATCCACAAGTCCGGTAACTCATTCGGCGAGAACCGCCGCAAACGCGGGCGCTGGACCCAAGAGCTCGACTTCGAGGTGACCGACGCGCGCAAGCAGCCGGTCGACGTGCTCTGGTTCGTCGGCGACTACGCCTCGTTCGACTCTCGCTCGCAGCGGGTCAGTCGCTCGCTCGCGCGGCTCTTTCACTCGGCAGGAGTGGACTTCGGCATCCTGTACGACGGCGAGCGCAACTCGGGCAACGATGTCCGGCGAGTCGGCGAGGAGGGACTTTTCGAGTCACTCGCCGAACAGAACATCGCCACGATCGCCGGCTGCGAGTTCAACCGCATCGTCACGACGGATCCCCACTCGCTCAACACGCTGCGCAACGAATACCCCGAGCTCGGCGGCAGCTGGACGGTCATCCACCATACGGCCCTGTTGCTCGAGCTTATCGACGCCGGGCGCCTCGACGTCTCGGACCGCCTCACTTACCGCGTCACATACCACGATCCCTGCCATCTCGGCCGTTTCCTGGGCGAGTACGACGCCCCAAGGCGAATCCTGGAGCTGCTTGGCTGCACGCTCATCGAGATGCCGCGCAACCGCGACAACAGCTTCTGCTGTGGGGCCGGCGGCGGGCGCATCTGGATCGCAGATTCGCCCGGGCAGGAGCGCCCATCCGAGAACCGCATCCGCGAGGCCGTGAGCCTGCCTGATGTGCAGCTGTTCGTCGTCTCCTGCCCCAAGGACGTGACGATGTATGAGGACGCGATCAAGACCTCGGGCAACAGCGAACGGATACAGCTGCGCGAGCTGACGGAACTGATCGAAGAAGCGCTCCTGGCTGAGCCGGCGATCCCGCTGGCGCACCGGCCAACCAGATAGCAGCGGGCCACGAACTTTCCCATGCCCTTTTGCCCGACGACGTCGGTCGGCGCGCGGGGTGGCGGAGCTAGGACGGCGCGCCGCTTGCGTCCGGGGCCCTACCTTGCACCAGCGCCACGGGCGCGTACGTGTAGTCGAACCTCCGCTTTAGGCGCCTTCGCTGAAGATATCCGGGTTTGGCCGGGAGTACGAACGTCGGTCGGAAGCCCGAGTTTCGGGTGGTCACAGAGAACGCGACCACCGTGTCATCGGCATCGGAGATCGTCTGGACGTAGTGGTCGCGATCAAGGCGGAAGGCCTGGGCGAGGGGCAGCTCAGACCACGATGGTTCGTTGCCCTGCGTTGCGGGACTAGCAACAGCGGCTTCTCCGCCAGCCTGGGGTGTCCGGCCACCACCTCTGGCGCGATCGCTTTGACCTCGGTGTGCCGCGCACCGCGCGCCATCACAATGGCGACTTGACAATTCCTGATCTGATCAGCGAGATCGGCCCGGTACGGTTCCGCTCAGAGACGATTCCCGATGCCGCCCCTTCCTTCTGTTCCTAACGTCCTTGTCGTCCAGTTGAAGTTCACCGTTGGCAGCGCGAACGTGCTCGCCCGTGTTCACGTGAGTTATGCGTCGGCTGTGCCGAGTCGCGACGCTCTGAATCTGTATGCCGCAAATATCGATGCGGAGATCGGGGCGCATCTCCTCCCGCTGTTTTCCACGGAGGTGAAAACGGCCGAGGTCATGGTGACGGACCTTTCGAGCCACGAGTATGGAGCGCGTGGCATCGCTCCGAGCCAACAGGTGGGTCTCCGACCTGGTCTGCCGAACGGCGCGGCGGTGGCCGCACTGATCAACTTTCGGGTCGCTCGTAGATACCGCGGCGGCAAGCCCAGGGTGTACGTTCCATTCTTCGTCGCGTCCGACCTGGCTCCCGGGCTGACCTGGTCTGCGAGCGCCCTGGCTGAAGGCACGACGGGGTGGGCGGGGTTCATGGAGGGCGTGCTGACGAATGCGCCGTCGACGCTGAGGGTAGTCGAGCAGGTCAACGTCTCGTACTACGAGGGATTTGACGTCGTCACGGACCTGCGTACGGGCCGTTCTCGTAACGTTCCGCAACTTCGGCCAGGTGGTCCTTCGGTCGACAAGATCACGCGCTTCTCGATCAACCCGAAGCTGGGTAGTCAGAGGCGTCGCAACTTGCATGCCCGTAGGCGGGCTGCACGCGCGAGGCCCTAGTGGTCCGTCAGCGTTTTAGTTGGTGATTGCATCGAGTGTCACGCGTCCGCGTTGGACCTTCTCAACGATCTGGTCGGCGGTTTTCGTCCAGGTGAATGGCGTGGGGTTGGTGTTG
>Ga0182024_10015251_pt1 | contig 14744 bp, 11 predicted proteins | sample P32metaG_FD_120480 | JGI IMG/M metagenome (GOLD analysis project Ga0182024, IMG submission 120480) | Permafrost microbial communities from Stordalen Mire, Sweden - P3-2 metaG (Illumina Assembly) | ecosystem: Environmental > Terrestrial > Soil > Wetlands > Permafrost | place: Sweden: Stordalen... | reverse complement strand
CGAGCCGGCTGCAGGTCTCCACCGTCGTCTGGACCGGTTCGATTCCCGCCCGATGGCCGGCCACTCGAGGAAGGTTTCGCCTGCGCGCCCAACGCCCGTTGCCGTCCATGATGATCGCGATATGCGCTGGCAGCCGGTCAGGATCGATGGCTTCCGCCAGGCGCCAATCCTTGCTCCCCGGCTTCAGGGCGGCGAACAAATCTTTCATGGAACGCAAGTTCTTATGTTACACCGGAAGCGTAGGGTAAGTCTCCGACTTGCCCAATGTCGCAAGCCGGAGGCTTGCGCTACGCTACTACGCGCCCAACCCGTTGTACCAGTTCAGGAAAAGCTCACCGAAAAACCCGACGCCCAGTGCCGCGGCGCCCAGGAAGGTTCCGAACGGAAGCTCGTAGGTGGAGGCGTCTTTTCCCGTGAACCAGATGTAGCACAGGCCAACGATCCCTCCCAGCAGCGACGCGGCGATTATCGTCAGAAGCGTGCCCTGCAGGCCCAGAAAAGCGCCAATCATCGCCACCATCTTCACGTCGCCGAAGCCTAGTCCTTCGCGATGCCGGACCATTTTGAAGAGGACCCCGACAAACCATAGCGTTCCGGCAAAGAATCCAGCGGCGAAGGCAGCCTCCGCCACAGAAAGCACTCTCTGATTCCGCAGCGAGAACAGGAGAAGGTGCATGAGGCCGTCCCTTTGGGGGACCCATGCGGCAAACAGTATGCCAATCGCGGTTCCGCCGAGCGTGAACTCATCCGGCAAGATCCGTTCCTCAAGGTCGGAAAAGACCAGCGCGATCACAATCGCGCCAAACACAGAGAATTTGAAGGCTCCCGGGCTCAGTCCCAGCTTCCATACCGCGCAAAAGAACGCTGCGCCCGTAAGCAGCTCCACCAGCGGATAGCGTAGCGGAATTCGTTTCCCGCATTTCCGGCAGCGCGCTCGCAACACCAGATAACTGAGCAGGGGAACATTGTCGAACCAGGCAATGGGAGCTTCACACTCCGGGCAAAACGAGCGAGGCGCAACTACGGAAAGATCGCGCGGCAGACGGAAGATGCATACGTTTAGGAAGCTGCCGATCAGCAGCCCAAACAGTCCCGCTAAAATCGCTTCGATCAATTAAGCATCCTCTCATATACGGCGATGGTTCCGTTCACCATGCGTTCGATCGTAAATTCCTTCTCCACGCGAGCGCGCGCCGCGACGGAAATGCGGGCTAACAATACTGGATCACCCAGCAATTGCTCGATCCCTTCGGCTACATTGCGTGCGTCATTCGTGGTCAGCGACCCGGTGACGCCATCTTCCACGATCTCCGGCAGTCCGCCCACGCGGCTCGCCAGAACCACCGCGCCAGCCGCCATAGCGAGCAGCGCCGCTGATCCCAATCCTTCCAACTCTGTAATATAGACGAACACCGCGGCGCTACGTAGATCCTCTATTAGGTTCTTCGAGAAACGCACTTCGACTCGAGCGATCGTGCCTGCCTGCTCCACGATATTTTTGCCTTTTCCAGGATCATCGGAGTCGAGCGCAATCACTCCTGAACGGCCTTCCGATTTGGGCGGCGGAGTGTCGATGGGAACTCCGTCGTACACCACCGTAATCCGCTCTGCCGCGATGCCCGCATCCAGCAGCGTCTGTTTCACACACTGCGACACGGCGATATAATGCGCGGCGCGGCCATATTTCCAGCGCGATCCAACGCCACGCCGCACCGGGAACGCGACCCTTCGCGACACTACCACGGGTTTGCCCCCCAGCAGCGCCAACGTGTGCGCCCGTGCGTCGTGGGCATGAATCAGGTGGACGCCTGAAGTAGCGCCTGCCAGCGCCGCGATCCCGAGCGGCCGCGCATCTATTCCGTCCGCCCGCGCGTGTTCCATCAAAGGAGAGTCCGCCGGCGTCAGCAACCGCACCTGGTGTCCCGCGGCGGCCAGCCCTCGCATCAGATAGAGCGCCTGCCATTGCCCTCCGCGCATCTCGACACCCGAATCAATGTGAAGGATGAACACAGCTATCTTCGCGGATTCATGTTCTTGGCCTTGGCGTATTTCAGGAACGTATAGAGCGCCGCCATGTGCGCGATGGCCAGGCCCTCCATGCCATCCAGAAAACCGCGCTGTATCACGTAGGTGCGGAAGAAGGTCCAGGGAGGTTCGAGCGCCAGTTGTATCCATCCGACGTGCGTCTTCTGATCCACCAGTTGCTCGGCCGCGAGCGTCGTATAGCGGTCCATGGTCTTGAGGTGCTCGGAAAGTGAACTGCATGTGAAGTGCAGGATGCTGGCGTCCAGATGGCCAATGTTGCCTTCGACGAATACCGACTCATGCACGAAATTCCCAACCCATTTAGACAGACGCCGATCGTACAGGCGCACTTTGCGGTCCGGATACCATCCCGAATGCAAGATCCAGCGGCCCAAGTACTGCGCCATGCGTGGCATGGTGTAAGCGTCCACGTCCGGACCGTTCTTTTTGATCTGCCAGATCTCGCCTTCGAGAGCCTCACTCAGCGCTTCGTCGGCGTCCAGCGACAAGACCCAGTCGTTCTCGCATTGCTCGGACGCATAGTTCTTTTGACCGGCGAACCCTCGCCAGCCGGTTTCTATCACACGCGCTCCGAGTTTGGTGGCCAGTTCGACGGTACGGTCAGTGGACCCGCTGTCGACCACTACGATTTCGTCGCAACAGCGGAGGCTCTCGATCACGCGAGCGATGTTGCGCTCTTCATTGAATGTGATGATCGCAGCCGAGATCTTCATCAGGGACTGATGTTAGTGTACCGTGCGCATCCAGGCACCGACTCCCTTACGGTCGCGGTTCGGTTACATCTTTCCGAGCCGCGAGCATAAGCGGCCGGTGGTTGCCCACTGCTCAGAATTCTTTGTGCGGCAACGTGCCTATGTCCGGCAGCGCTACATTCGCCAGCGCATGGCCCACTTCTCCCGAATGTCGTGAGACGTGTAGTTGGACATGATGCCCTGAGCCAGGCGGTCCAGGTCTGGGCGGGAGTGGGCGTCCGGCCGATCGATAATGGTCAACAGCGTCGTCCAGTTGGGGTCACGGTCTTCCTCTGGCCAACAGCCACAATGCCGTTTGTCAGTGCGCAGCTTAGTCTATTCGCTAACACGGGATCATGATAGATTTCCAGAAATCGGTGGTTCTTTGATGAAATTGATACGGCACCGGCTCCCTTACGGTCGCGGTTCGGTAGCGCGTCTTCCGAGCCGCGAGCGTAAGCGACCGGTGCTAACGCACTGCTAACGTCACACCACCCACGCTGGTTCCCGCGCCCACCGTGACCTGCACCGGGACTTTATCCCCTGGTTGCACGTTGGCCGGGATCTGGGCATTGATCTGGAACAGACCCGGCATCTCGCCGGCCGCGGCGCCTGCATATTGCACCGTAGCCGGCAGGCCGCCGATGTTTACCGACACCGCGGCCAGCGGCTTCGGAACTACACCGACCGCCAACCGCCCATCCACGCCAGGCGGATCGGTCAGCCCTTCGCCCGTGGCCCATAGGATCACCACCGATCCCGGATGCGCGGGCGATGCCGCGGAATTAGCAGTGACGCCGTCAGAGTTGGTGGCCGAGGCTTGTCCTTGGCCGGACGAATCCGCCGTGAAGAGGCAGGGCGCGGTGGGGCTCACCGTAATCTGAAACGGATCGGAACGAACGCCCTGGTACTCCACTTGAATGTGCGTGGTCGGATTCGTGGCGCCGAAATAGGGAATCACAGCCGAACACTGCGTGGCTGTCGCGTAGACGATCGGCGCGGGAATCCCGTCGAACAGGATTCGAACTCCGCCTACGCTGGTGCTCATCAGTCCGTTGCTATCCAACTGGAGAGAAGCTTTCTGCGCGGGTCCAAGGCCAGTTCCCCAAACCACCACCATCTGCCCGGGCGCGTAGACGTGCGCGTAGGATGCGGCGCTGGTCACATCCGTAATTTTCGGTATTGGACCCGCCAATGTCGACGGCGGAACAACGAGGAGCGTAATGGAATTGGCGGGGAACACGGTCGAGATCTGGCCGCCGCCGACAGAAGCCGCAGGCTGCTCGACGATCGCATTCAGATTCGCCGCGCTATAGCGCCAGACCTCCGCCTTCGAGCCCGCGTTGAAGTTCGCCAGCGTCAGCGTGCTCGAAAGATCTTGCCCGGTTTTGTTGATGACCATGGCCGTCAGATTCCCATCAGAACGCAGCGCTCCATACACCGAAAGTTGGCTCTGATCAGCGCTCGTGGACTTGGCCGAAGTCTCGCCAAATGTATCGCCTATGCCGTCATAGTTGCGGTAAATCTTGAAGGCGTAGGCGCCCGGATCTGTCGGCGTTGGCGGACCCCACAGCGCTGCGGCGTCCAGGCCTTGATAGCCGAAAATTCCAAGCAGGTCCGCCTGCGCGAGCGCGCCGTTGATATCGTCGAGCGCGCCAAAGTTGTATTCGGTGAGCGCGAGTTTTGTACCCGGATAATTGGCCGCGATGATCGCTTTGAGGCGCGGAATGAAGGCTGGTGCGACGGGACCGCCTCCGTTCTCCACGTCCTGGATCCAATAGTCGTTGCTGACGACGAAAGTCGGATCCCAGTAAACCCGCGTGTACTGAAGCCGAAGCGCCTGCGTGGCGCTGTCGCCAGCCGGTTGAAACTGGATGCTGTCGGGGGCCAGATACGCGTGCTGATCCAGATAGTCGAGCAGGCGCACGCCATGCTGCTTCTCGTAATTCTGGAATTGCTGGAGATACCACGACATCAGCGGCGCTCCGCCATGCGCGTTGCGATCCACCGGATTCTGCCAGTAGTTTCCGACCGCCCATCCCGCCACGATGTCTTTCTTCGAGAAAAACAGAGACGCCCAGTTGTCGCTCACGGGACCGGAAACCAGCGCCGTCGGATCGGCCTGCTTAATCGCGGCTGCGTATGTCAAATTGAGACTGGCCAGCTCGTCGTAGGTGTAAGGATCGGGATGAATGTCGCGATGCACGTCATCCCACCAGATGGGCTCATTATCCATGCTCCAGATCGCGATGCCGCCCTGGTTGCCCTTCCCGTAGCGCGAGATCAGGTATGTGATCCACTCGGCTTGGAGACTCTGGTCGACTTGGACGTAGGCATCGGTGGGATCGTTCTTAATATAGACGGGATTCGTGGGCGCTAGGCCATCGTTCACGGACGGATCACCGCAGGCGGGATCGTAAACGATGCCGTCGCCGCACGTCACCGAATGATACTGCGCGTACGGATCCTGCTTGCATTGCTTTCCATATTTCGACACGTCGAAGCTGCACATTTCCATGCGCGCCTTAGGCGACCAAGGCAGCACCGGGATGGTGCCGATGGCTTTGCCGCCCGTAATCCGGACTTGGTCGGCGAACATGTTGAAGGTAGATCCAGCGGGCAACAGCGAGGCGTCGATGCTGGTATCGGGAAGGACTTGGAAGTACCAGTCGTTCGCGGCATTGTTGACGTCGAATTTCCAGCTATAGCTGGTTTCCGAATCGCCGCCCCAGCGCCGGGCGGTGGCGCGAATATTGGATGCGGCCGTCATCGCGGCAGGCAGCGTGGGATCGCCCGCGGCGGGGAGGGTCCAGTAGAAGTCGATCCCATAAACATCCGGAGAAATCGCGTGCAGGTTGGCCTTCGCGTCGATCGAGAGGGCCGGTCCGGGTTGTTGCGCGAACGCCGCGAGCGCGGTGAAGAGGCAGATGCCGGTTAAGAAAGCCGTTCGCATGGACCGAAGCTCTAATTGATTGTCCTAGAATTTGACCGCAAATTACCAGCCGCAAGAATCCCTACTTACGAACCTGGACGTTATTTAATCAACATATTCCTTGACCAAATTTGAACCGCAGTTTACAATGATTACGTGGTTCGGAGCATTACAACGAAAGGCACTACACGCTGGGCTCGGATAGCTCAGTCGGCAGAGCGCCTGACTTGTAATCAGGAGAACGTGGGTTCGATGCCCGCTCCGAGCTCCAATCATCCAGTCGTCACCTTCGATATCCTCGCGGAAACTCGGCAGGGTAAACGCAGCCTTTAGGCATTTCAATCACCCGCTAGCCTAAAGGCGCTCTATACGCGGGCAATCAATTACTTTCCGGGATAGCTCAATGGGAGAGCAGTTGCTCGGTACGCAACCGACGACAGTTCGATTCTGTCTCTCGGATCCATTTTCTGTTCTGGCTTAGCTCACCGGGCAGAGCACGGGATTCGTACACCTGAGAAGCCGGTTCAAGTCCGGCAGCCAGATCCACGCGGTGGTGGCCGAGCGGCAAAGGCACTTCACTGTCTATGAAGACCAGGTGGGTTCGATTCCCATCCATCGCGCCAGATTTGCGGCCTTCGTTCAGTGGCAGGATTCTTCGTTGCCAACGAAGGGACGCCGGTTCAAATCCGGCAGGCCGCTCCAAGTTTTTTTGCGGATAAGTGAAACCGGTGTCACGCGAGGCTCATAACCTCTCGAAGGCCGTTCGACTCGGCAATCCGCAACCAAGTTCGGGTCTGTCATGCCAACGGGAAGCAGCATCCCTTGCAAGGATGAAATGTCAGTTCGATTCTGACCAGATCCACCAAGTGTGACCGTGGCCGAGTGGTGAAGGCGGCTGCCTGTGGAGCAGTCCACGAGAGTTCAATTCTCTCCGGTCACCCCAGTTCGGCGGGGTGTAGGCAAGCGGTGAGCCGCCTCCCTTGGGAGGAGGAAATCGGGAGTTCGAATCTCCCCGCCCCGACCAGATCTTTGACAATTGAATTTTTTCCTCAGTAGCTCAACGGTAGAGCGCGCCGCTGTTAACGGCGTAATCGTGGTTCGATTCCACGCTGGGGAGCCACTGCCGGGGTCGCCTTCTGGTCGAGGGCTTCTGTCCTACAAACAGAAACAGTGGAGTTCGATCCTCCACCCCGGCACCAGTTTTCGTGGGGCAGGTTGTTAACCTGCGCGCCGATTGGCAATCGGCGCAAAAAGAAAAGCGGGTTGACAACCCGCTGCAGGATGCCATCCTGCCCCACAGTTTTGCGCGTCGGCTCCGGGCGGTTAAGGCTGTCCTGATAAGGCAGTTTAGGCTGGTTCAACTCCAGCGGCGAGCACCACGCTCCGGTTGCCGATGGTGAGGCTAACGGTCTCCAAAGCCGTGATTGGGTGTTCGAATCACCCCCGGAGTGCCAAGTTCAACGCGCCCGTGGCCGAGTGGATTCAGGCTCCGGTCTTCTAAACCGGAACACGCCGGTTCGATTCCAGCCGGGCGTTCCAAAGAACTTTGGGTTATCGTGCGGGTATCAGTCAACGGCAGGCTGGCCTCCTTATAAGGGCTCAACGGAAGTTCGACTCTTCCTGCCCGCACCACGCGCTCGAGGCTCATGAGGATGAGCAGGCGGCTCTTAACCGTCAGGCAGTGAGTTCGATTCTCACCGGGCGCACCAGAATTTTTGGAGACCGTAGCTCGAAGGCCGAGCAGCGCACTTTTAATGCGCGGGCGAGGGTTCAATTCCCTCCGGTCTCACCATAATGTGGGGTAGCAGGCACGCGGCCCGTCGTCTAACTGGACAAGACACCTCGCTCCGAACGAGGAAATTTGCAGTTCGAGTCTGCTCGGGTCGGCCAACTTTGCCCGGTTCGTCTAATTGGAGAAGGCACTCGGCTACGAACCGAGAAACGGGAGTTCGAATCTTCCACGGGGTACCAAATTATCGCGGGTTCGTTTAGTAGGAAAGACCGGAGACTCTGACTCTCCAGAGAGACGTTCGAATCGTCTACCCGCAGCCAGATTAATTTAGTCAAATAAACTTGACTAAGTTAAGAATTACGGTTAAGATTGGACCATGACACGCACATTGCTCCTCAGCATTTCCTCGCGATTGTCTAGCGACTTATCATTTTGTCGCTTTAGTTATTAATCCCAACAATTTAAAGTTTTTTGCCCGAGTGGTGGAATAGGCAGACACACTGGTCTTAGGAACCAGCGCTTCGGCATGGGGGTTCGATGCCCTCCTCGGGTACCAAAGGCTCGCAGGGAAACGGTGACCGCGCCGCCTGCAAAGCGGTTGACACGCAGTTCAATTCTGCGGCGGGCCTCCAATTTTTTGACAAGGCTGGTTGGATCTGGTCGGGTGACAGAGTCGGCCTGAAAAGCCGAAGAGACCGTTCGACTCGGTAACCAGCCACCAAACGGAGGGTACGGGCAACTGGTGGCCCACCGGTCCTGAAAACCGACGCAGCTTCGGCGCATAGGAGTTCGAATCTCCTACCCTCCGCCAATTTTTCGGAGAGGTTGGGTAATTCGGAGAGGTTGGGTAATTCGGAGAGGTTGGGTAATAGGTAGCCCACCGGTTTGCTAAACCGGCGTCCTTCGGGACGTGCGCGTTCGAGTCGCGCTCTCTCCGCCAACCACGGGCATCAGGCGGATATCGGTTGGCCGCACCAGCCTGTAAAGCTGGATCTCCATTGGAGACGTTGAGCGTTCAAGTCGCTCGGTGCCCACCAAGTTTGCCGGCGTGAAGGGAATTGGTTTACCTGCTCAGCTTAAACCTGAGCGTTTGGTGGTTCGAATCCACCCGTCGGCACCAGTGGCCGGTCTGATGCAATAGGTAGACATGCTCCGCTCAAACCGGAGTTTTTCTCGGTTCGAGTCCGAGGGCCGGCACCAGATCCTAGCTAGGTGCGCTTCTTGCCGCATTAGCCGCAAGGGCATATGCGCAATACGAACCATATCGGGGACACTAAGGTCTTAAGAATCAATGTGCGCTTTGTTGGTAACTGTAATGCATCTCACCTTATGGACGCCGGACAGCGGTCCTCGGATGCTTCTGGGGATGCGGTGTTACCGATATCCCTTCGCGCCGGTTCGCGCGGTTTGGCGTCCATAGCGCGTTCGCCGGTGATCATCAGAGAGGCAACCATACGATCCGGTTTTCCCACTCCGATGCTCCCGACGCCAGCCAAATGAGGAGCAGTTCATCGATGCTGCCAACACAATGACCTCCGGGTCGTTCATGCCACGTAATCCAGCCGCGTGAGCCGTCAAGAAATCCACAGACGGCTCCCGACGTAGGATCCCACTTACAATAATCTTGTTGAGGTCGGCGTCCGCGAGAAATCGAACTTTCACGTTCGGCGAGGCGTGTGAAGTTCGTCTCGCGCGCGGATCAACCTCTCGCGCAGATCAGCCGGCAGCGGCTGGGCGGTCCGCTTTCCTTCGGCCCACTTCTCACCCTGGCGAATCAGATAGGCATCGACGTCAGCCTGGTTCGCAAGATAGTAGGCGATCGCGCCATAGACCTCTTCCAGACGAAGAAGCTCGAAATTCTGGCAGACGGTCTCCGGAGACTCGCCGCGAAGGAACGCGTGAACGATGGAATCCAGGGAGACTCGTGTTCCGGCAACGTAGTAGTTGCCGTCCTTCTCCTCAATGTATTCCTTTGCCATGGCTCTTTTTGATTGTAACTGCCACCGCAGGCTCACGGATAGACGGCGGCCTGAGCGGGCATCGCGACCGCGGCGAGGAGGCAAATGCCGGGGAGGAAAGCCGTTCGCATGAAGAGAGCCTCTAATTGACTGTCCTAGGACCGGATCGCGAATGCTGGGCGTCAGATGCCGCTACGACCCGGAACCGGCGGTCGCGGAGTCCTTGGCTTGGCGCCACTGGCCGAAGCGGCGCTAAGATCGAGAATAAGATGGACAGTTTGTCGTTCGATGAGTTTGCTGAGTTCATTCGCCAACGGGCTCACATATCGCGGAACAAGAAGATTGCACCGGAAACCGAGTTTGAAGATGGCCTCGGTATCAGCGGAGACGACGGCTGCGATCTTCTTAGGGAAACTGAGAAGCGATTCGAGGTAGCTCTGTCCTCTGAGGAGGACGGTTACAGGAAGACGTTCAACCTCGGCCGGGATGAGTTTCTATTTCATTCAGAGGGCTTCGGGCCGGATCTTTCGACCATCGTCGGACGGCCTGCGCCGGTGGTCATAGCTTTCACTGTGGGCGCATTGTATGACGCGGTCCAAAAGGCACTGGCTAAAGAAGGCTAGAGAATCCACCGACGATTCGGTTTGACAAAACCTCTACTATGTGTAATTATTCATAGTAGTGAATAAACATACAGAACTCGCGTAATCACCATGCCCCCCGCTGCTGGAACTTCCCTCAAGCCCGTCCGGCGAATGCTGGCCCCCAAAACGTTACCTAAAGTAGAGGGTGGCAATTTTACGCGTGATCTAGATCTCGCTCAGGATGAGCTGGTTGCACTGCTTGAACTCACGCAACAGGTGAAGGAAAGCCCTGCGCGGTTCTCGCAATCCTTGAAGGGGCAATATCTCAGTCTTCTGTTCGAAAAGCCCTCGCTGCGTACCCGTGTGACGTTCGAACTGGCAATCAAGCAGCTCGGCGGCGACTCCATTCTGACTACCGGACCCATCGGCGACCGTGAACCTTTGAAGGACGTCGCACGCAACCTCGATCGCTGGACCAACGGCATCGTGGCGCGCACCTTCTCGCAGCAGACCATTGATGAGCTGGCGCACTGGTCCGAGCTGCCCGTGATCAACGCGCTCAGCGACCGTTACCATCCCTGTCAGGCGCTGGCGGACATCTTCACGCTGCAGGAACACTTCGGCGATCTCGCTGGCCTCAAGCTCGCTTTCGTGGGGGATGGCAACAACGTCGCGCACTCCTTGATGCTCTCGGCGCTGCGTATGGGCATGAATTTTTCAATAGCGACTCCAAATGGTTACGGGGCGGATGCCGAGATCGTCGCACAGGCGGAAGCGCTAGCCGCGGTTTCGGGCGCCCAGCTCGCTATCAGTAATGATCCGTCAGAGGCGGTTTCGGGCGCGCAGGCCGTTTATACCGACGTGTGGGCCAGCATGGGGCATGAGCATGAGCAGGATGAACGCCTGGCGGATTTTGCACAGTTCCAGGTGAACCAGAAACTATTTGCGCAGGCCAGCGACGAAGCTGTCTTCTTGCATTGCCTGCCGGCCAAGCGCGGCCAGGAAGTGACCGACGAAGTTATTGAATCCGATCAATCGGTAGTCTTCGATCAAGCTGAAAACCGCCTGCACGTCCAAAAAGCTTTACTATTGATGTTGATCGGCTAGCCTCTAGCCACAAAACCCAATCTATGCGACCGAAGAAAGTGGCCCTGGCCTACTCAGGCGGCCTCGACACATCCATCATCATTCCCTGGCTGAAGGAGAATTATCAGTGCGAAGTGGTTGCCGTGTGCGGCGACATCGGGCAAGGCGACGACGAGCTGAAGGGCCTGGAAAAGAAGGCGCGCAAAACCGGCGCTTCCGAAGTCCATGTGGCCGACATGCGCGAGGAGTTCGTCAGCGAATATTTGTGGCGGCTGGTGCGTTCAGGCGCAGTGTATGAGCACAAATATTTGCTGGGAACTTCCGTTGCGCGTCCGTTGTTGGCGAAGAGGCAGGTTGAGGTCGCTCTGAAAACGGGCTGCGATGCGTTATCGCATGGCTGCACCGGCAAGGGGAACGACCAGGTTCGCTTTGAGCTGACTTACAAAGCGCTGGCCCCGCAGCTCCAGGTGATCGCTCCGTGGCGCGAATGGAACATTGTGTCGCGCGAGGACGCCATTGACTACGCGGCGAAACACAATGTCCCGATTTCGCAGACCACGAAGAAAATCTACAGCCGCGACCGCAACATCTGGCACATCTCGCACGAGGGCGGGGCACTGGAAAATCCAGCCAATGCCGCTCCTGACGAGATCTGGATGCTCACGCGCAGTCCCAAGGACGCGCCCGATAAACCGGTGGATGTGACCATTGGTTTCGAAAAGGGGCGGCCGGTTTCGGTGAATGGCAAACGCAGCTCGGGCGTGAAACTGCTTGAGACGTTGAACAAGATCGGCGGCGAGCACGGCATCGGGCGCATCGATCTGGTGGAGAATCGCTTCGTCGGGATGAAATCGCGCGGCTGTTATGAAACGCCGGGCGGTACGCTGATCCTGGCGGCGCATCGGGAGCTGGAAGCGTTGACGCTCGATCGAAACACGCTGCACTACAAACAGAAACTGGCGCTCGATTACGCAGAGATGGTCTATAACGGCTTGTGGTTTACGCCGCTGCGCGAAGCTCTGGATAGTTTCTTCGAGGCGACAAGTGAAACCACGACGGGCGAAATCACGCTGCGGCTTTACAAAGGGAACATTCAGCCAGTCAGCCGCAAATCGCCGTATTCGCTGTACTCGCTCAATATCGCGAGCTTCACCATGGGCGCCGAGTACGATCAGAAAGACGCGCAGGGATTCATCAACCTGGTGGGGCTGCCGATTCGCGTAAGGGCTATGGCCGCAAGTAAACGCAAATAAACGCAAATGAAAACCAGCACAAAGCCACAGCTGGCAGCCACATGAAACTTTGGGGCGGGCGATTCGAGACCGGACCGTCGGAAGTTTTCGAACGGTTCTCGGGCTCGCTCCATTTCGACAAGCGATTACTGGATGCCGATTGCCGCGGCTCACAGGCTTTCGCGCGGGCGTTGCAACAAGTTGGGATCGTGACGGCGGAAGAATGCGCGACGCTCGTGGCCGCGTTCGAACAGATCCGCCTGGACGCCACGCAGCCGGGATTTTTTGAGGGCGCTGCGGACGAAGACGTCCATACGCTAGTCATCCGCAAGCTCAAAGATCGCGTGGGCGCGCTGGCGGATAAAATCCACACTGGTCGCAGCCGCAATGAGCAAGTCTCGCTCGACATCCGGCTGTGGCTGCGTGAGGAAATCGATTCGATAGTCCACCAACTTGCGCTCGTAATGTCATCGCTGGTTGCGATGGCCCGCAACTATCCGGATGCACTGGTGCCCGGTTATACCCACCTGAGACGCGCCCAGGCGGTGCTGTGGCCGCATTACTTGCTCGCTTATTTCGAAATGTTCGCGCGCGACCGTGAGCGTTTTCTCGAGGCCCGAGCGCGGGTGAACGTGATGCCGCTCGGATCGGGCGCGCTGGCCGGCAGCGGATTTCCTTTCGACCGCGATGCCATCGCGCACGACCTGGGCTTTGCGTCCGTTACGCGCAACAGTATGGATGTATCCGCCGATCGCGATTTCGCGCTCGACTTCCTCTACGCGGCCTCCGTCACCATGCTGCATTTGAGCCGTCTGGCCGAAGATTGGATTCTGTACTCGAGCGATGAGTTCGGATGGCTGGAGCTGGGCGACGGAGTCACCAGTGGTTCCAGTCTGATGCCGCAGAAGAAGAACCCGGATTCGCTCGAATTGATCCGCGGAAAAAGCGGACGCGTTTTTGGCGATTTGAGCTCGTTGTTCGTCACGTTGAAGGGTCTTCCGATGACCTACAACCGCGATATGCAGGAAGACAAAGAGCCGCTGTTCGATGCGGCCGCGCAGGTGACGGCTTCGCTCGAAATGATGGAGGCCGTGATCCGGTCCACGCGCCTCAATCCTTCGCGGCCCGCTGCCGCGGCGGAAGAGAGTTGGGTGGTAGCTACCGATCTGGCCGAAGCGTTGGCGCGCGCCGGCGTTCCGTTTCATCAGGCGCACCAGTTGGTGGGACGGCTGGTGCTCGAAAGCGTCAAGCAAGGCAAGAAACCGTCAAATTGGACGGCCTCGGCTTTGACGGCATTCGCGCCGGAATTCACTCCCGGAATGTCGCGTCTGCTCAACCCCGCGGAAGGCATGAAGACACGCGAACTCCCGGGCGGCACCGGCCCGGCGGCTGTCTCGGACGCGCTCGACGAGGCCGAAGCGCGGCTTCGCGGCTGGCAACCATGAACAAGACTTTCCGCCAGGGTCAGATCTTGAAACTGATTCGTAACAAACGAATCCTCACTCAGGAAGATCTGGCGCGTGACCTGAACGAAAGTTTCGAGATCCGCACCACGCAGGTGACACTGTCGCGCGACATCCGCGAACTCGGGCTGCTGAAGACGCCGGAAGGTTACCGCCAAGTCACGCAGTCGGTAAGCGGGCCGGATTTGGCGACGGTAGCAGCTGAGTTTCTGAGGGATGCAAGAGTGGCGCAGAATCTGATTGTGCTGCGCACCTCGCCAGGGAATGCCAACGCGCTGGCAGTGGCTCTGGATAACGCAGATTTGCCCGAGATAGTTGGCACTCTAGCGGGCGACGACACGATCTTAGTGGTAGCGCCGGATGTTCAAACCGCGGGGAAGCTACGCGAGAAGCTGCTCCACTACATGCAAGGCGGGTAGTGGTTCTTCCGAGGACAAATCTCGATTCCTTATGGTGATATCTTCCAAACCTATCAGCGCATGGTCAAGCTGCAATCCTACAACGAAGTGTCCCCGTTCCTCGATGCAATAACAGACCTCGCCCAGCCCCAGCCAGTCGTCACAGACGACTTTTATTGCTGCGTTCACCGGGATAGGCCGATCCAGGACCAATCTCATCCCGTGGGGTGAAAGCTGGATGGCATTGGCGGGGGTGCTGTAGCCGGCATCCCCCAGTACTGTCAAGTTCACGGTTTCATACGCGCGGATGCGAGGCTCCCTGCGCCGGTCCATAAGAGCCTTATCGGTTCGGCGAGAGTGTTGTTTGAGCTTATTTTGACCGGTCGCTTACGCTCGCGGCTCGGACAACAGGTAATTAACCTAGTGACACATTCCATCCGGTACAGCGTCTCCCTGGATGAAGTGCGACAAGCATCTGGAGGACAACCATGAGACTATACCGAATAAAGAATGCAGTTCGCGCAGTAGCTACTGAGGAAAGCGGCAACAGGTTGACCGAACTTCCGGCCGGCGCCGTGTTCT
>Ga0182024_10015250_pt1 | contig 14746 bp, 11 predicted proteins | sample P32metaG_FD_120480 | JGI IMG/M metagenome (GOLD analysis project Ga0182024, IMG submission 120480) | Permafrost microbial communities from Stordalen Mire, Sweden - P3-2 metaG (Illumina Assembly) | ecosystem: Environmental > Terrestrial > Soil > Wetlands > Permafrost | place: Sweden: Stordalen... | reverse complement strand
GAGCGCAATCGGGAACGCTACGCATTTTTGAAATGGGGACAGTCCGCGCTGCAAGATTTTCGCGTCGTTCCGCCGGGAACGGGGATCGTTCATCAGGTCAACATCGAGTATCTCGCGCGCGTCGTCTTTGGGGCAGCGAATGCTTCGGACGAACGCGTGCTGGCCTACCCCGACACCGCGGTCGGTACCGATTCGCATACGACGATGGTCAACGGCTTAGGCGTGCTCGCTTGGGGCGTCGGCGGCATAGAAGCCGAAGCGGCGATGCTCGGTCAGCCGGTGACGATGCTGATTCCCGAAGTGATCGGCTTCCGGTTGGACGGCGCGTTGCGCGAAGGCGTGACCGCGACCGACTTGGTGCTCACCGTCGCGCAGATGCTACGCCGCAAGGGCGTCGTCGGCAAGTTCGTGGAGTTTTATGGCAAGGGACTTTCGGCGCTGCCGGTAGTCGATCGCACCACCATCAGCAACATGTCGCCCGAGTTCGGTTCAACGGTCGCGATCTTCCCGATCGACGACCGGACGCTCGAGTATCTGCGTTTGACGGGCCGCCCCGCGGAGCAGGTCGCCCTGGTCGATGCGTATGCGAAAGCGCAGGGGCTCTTCCGCACCGACGAATCGCCCGATCCGGAGTTCGTCGATACGCTCGCCCTCGATCTCGCTGTGGTGGAGCCGAGCCTAGCCGGTCCGAGCCGTCCGCAGGATCGCGTGCCGCTGTACGACGTGAAGCGTTCCTTCAATGTGGCGATGGGGGAGTGGACGGCGGCGCGCGAGCGCTCCAACGGCGCGGTTGCGCGCTTTGAAGACGAAGGCGGCGGCGGCACGGCGACGATCGCGCAGACGGCCGAGGGCGAGCTGTACGACGGCGCGGTGGTCATCGCGGCGATCACCAGCTGTACGAACACCTCGAATCCGTCGGTGCTGGTCGGCGCGGGCCTGCTCGCGCGCAACGCGGTGCGCCGGGGTTTGCGCACGCAGCCATGGGTGAAAACTTCGCTCGCGCCGGGTTCGAAAGTCGTCACCGATTATCTGGAAAAAGCGGGCCTGCGCGAGTATTTGGATCGTCTCGGTTTTAATCTCGTGGGTTATGGATGCACGACTTGCATCGGCAACTCCGGACCACTTCCAAGCGACGTCGCCGAGGCCATCTCCGACCGCGACTTGATCGTTGCGGCGGTGCTCTCGGGGAATCGAAACTTCGAGGGCCGGATCCATGCGCAAGTGCGGGCGAACTATCTTGCGTCGCCTCCGCTGGTGGTGGCGTACGCGCTCACCGGGCGAATGGACGTCGACTTAACCACCGAGCCGTTGGGCATCGGAAGCGACGGGAAACCGGTCTTTCTCGCGGAGATTTGGCCCGGCAACGACGAGATCGCCGCGACGATGGCGACGTGCATCGGCGAGGAGATGTTCGAGCGCGAATACGCGCACGTCTTCGATGGCGACGAGAACTGGCGCAACCTCAACGTTCCCACCAGCGAACGTTACGCCTGGGATCCGAAGTCGGAGTACGTCAAGAAGCCGCCGTACTTCGACGGCATGCCGGAGCGCCCGGCGCCGCTGCAAGACGTGCACGGGGCCCGCGCGATCGCGGTGCTCGGCGACTCGGTGACGACCGACCACATCTCACCCGCGGGCAGCATTTCGAAGAGCAGCCCTGCGGCGAAATATCTGATGGAGCGCGGAATCGAACCGGGCGATTTTAACTCATATGGCGCGCGGCGCGGCAATCACGAGGTGATGATGCGGGGCACCTTCGCAAACATTCGCCTGCGCAATGCGCTAGCTCCGGGAACCGAGGGTGGGGTTACGCGCTACCTGCCGACCGGCGAAGCGATGTCGATCTTCGATGCGGCGATGAAATACAAGGCCGGCGGGACGCCGCTGATCGTGCTGGCCGGTAAGGAGTATGGTTCGGGCTCGTCGCGCGATTGGGCGGCGAAGGGGCCGCATCTGCTCGGTATCGCCGCGGTGATCGCCGATTCATTCGAGCGCATTCACCGCAGCAACTTGATCGGGATGGGCGTGCTGCCGTTAGAGTACCTCGACGGCGCGGACCGCTCGACCTACGGCCTCACCGGCGAGGAGATCTACGATATCACCGGGATCGAGGCGAAGCTCGAGCCTCACATGAGGTTGCATGTCAAGGCGACCGACGCGCAGACCGCCCGTTCGATCGAGTTTTCCGTTCGCTTGCGCATCGACACGCCCAATGAGGCCGAATATTACCGCCACGGCGGAATTCTGCAGTACGTCTTGCGTCAGCTACGATCAGGATCCCGAGAGGTCGACTCGGCCTAACTGTTGGCAGTGGTTTCGACGAACCACATGTTGCGATCGGGGCCTTGCACGATCGCGGTCGGTCCCGAGGTCGAGCGGGGAGATCGGAGAACCCTTCGATCTTAACGTGTTTAACGGCCGGCAGAACTCCGACCGCCGGCGAGGGCGAACTGCCGGACTGGGAGCGGCCGCAACTAGATCCTCGCGCGGCCGGTCCGATCCGCGTACATCTCGACGAACCACATGTTGTCGTCGGGTCCCGCAACGATATCGCCTGGCCCGGAACTGCCGGAAAGTCCCTTCGAGTATTCCGAAATTTTACCGGTCATGGTGATACGCCCAATCTTCGAATCGCGTATCTGGTATGATTCATAGCTCTCGAATTCGGTGAACCACATGGCGCCATCCGGGCCAGCGGCGATGCCGTCGGGCTCTTCGGTCGGAGTAATTCCACGGGAGTACTCGGTGACTTTGCCGCTCCTGGTAATGCGCCCGATGCGCCCACCCGTCGCTTCGGTGAACCAGAGTGCGCCGTCGGGTCCCGGCGCGATCGAGTAAGGGCCGGCTCCGCTGCTGATGCCTTTGGTGTAGGTTGTGATCTTTCCGTGCGTCGTGATGCGACCGATCGCATTGCCGGTCAGTTCGGTGAACCACAACGCGCCGTCCGGGCCCGCGGTAATGTCGTCGTCGAGCTCGCCGGCCGGATAGATCGTGACGCTGCCCTTAGTCGTGATGCGCCCGATTGCGCTGTACTCCGTAAACCAGAGTGCCTTGTCGGGACCGACCGTGATCCCGAGCGGCTCGGTCTTCAGCGAAAAGGTCGAAAAGGTGCCGTCGGTCGTCATGCGCACGATCTGCGAGTTGTAATAGTCGGTGATCCAGAGCGCGCCGTCGGGGCCCGCGGTGATGTCCTGAAATGAGGATCCTTCGGTAGAGCGCCCTTGGTAGTAGAACGTCTTTAGCAGCGTCCCCGACGTGTCGATTCGAGCGACCAAGTTTTCGCCGTAATCTTGATCGATTTCGTCGGTCACCCAGAGGGAATGCTCCGGCCCTGAAGCGATGGCAGATGGCGAGTAGTCGCCGTAGTACTGAGGAAGATCGGCAAACTCTTTGATCCTCACCCGTTCCTTTGCGAATGGCATCGAGAACGATCCGCGTTGCTGCATGCCGGCGTTTTCAGGCACGAGTGTACTCGGAGCCGAGCATCCCGAGACTCCGGCGGCGAGCAAGGCCGCCGCCACGGTGCCGGCGAGCTGAAGGGCCTGTCGTTGCATCCCAACCCACCTCCAAAAAGATGATTAAGGTTACCATGAACCCGCGGAAAAAGCATGAGGGCCCGGGTCGTTTCCCGTCTCAATGGGCATCGAACGAAGCATAGTTGACATATTCTGTCGTGTTTGAGTAGTTTGATGAGACCGTGAAGGCCGACCGGCTCATCGCCCTCCTCCTACTGCTCCAAGCGCGCCGCCTGTGCAGCGCCCGCGTGCTCGCAGAGCGGCTGGAGGTCTCTGAGCGTACGATATACCGCGACGTCGATGCGCTCAGCGCCGCCGGAGTGCCGGTCTACGCGGAACGCGGCGCGGCCGGCGGGATCGCGCTTTCCGAGGGCTACCGCCGCGCTCTGACCTTCTTCGGTGAAGACGAGGTCCGCGCGCTCTTCGCCTCCAGCGCAAGCCCGCTCGCGGATCTCGGGCTCGAGCGCGGCTTGACGCGCGCGCTCGAGAAGCTGCGCGGCGGCCTCGCCGACGTCCATCAGCGCGCCGCCGATAAATCGCGCTCGCGAATTCATCTCGATCAGCGTCGATGGAATCAAGCGCAGCCGCCCCTGGAGCTGCTCACGACGCTGCGCCGGGCCGTCTGGGACGATCGCTGCCTTCGCATCCGCTACGAAGATCGAAATCGCAAGTCGTCGACGCGATGCGTGGAGCCTTTGGGCCTGGTCTCCAAGGCCGGCGTCTGGTATCTCATCGCTCGTTCCCAGAGTGAGCTGCGAAGTTTCCGAGTCGACCGGGTCCGCGCCGCGCAGGAGCTTGCCGAACATTTCCAGCGACCCGAAGATTTCGATCTCGAGCGTTATTGGGCTGAGTCGTCAGCGCGATTTGCCGAGGCGTCGCGCAGCGCCGATTGCATCGTGACGTTTTGCATGCCGAACGACGCAATCGAACGCGTCACTTACTATTGGCCGGCCGAGGTGCTCTCGCAAGACGCAAGCGAAACGCGCGTCCGCGTGACGTTTCCCGGAATCGAAGTGGCGCTCTTCCAAGCGCTTGCGTGGGCTGACTTGGCGACGCTAGTCGAGCCCGCCTCGCTGCGCGACGAGATCGTCGCGCGAGCGCGGCAGGCACTAACGCGCTACGTCTTGCGCTGATGGATGATGAGGCCGTTCCCTTCGGGGTCTGACCCGAACGACATAAAACAGACCGGCGACTCGATCGCGTCGCTGAGCTGCAGGCCGCGCGCGCGGTAGTGTTCGACCGCTGCCTTTGCATCGTCGACCGCGAACATGATCGCGCCGCCCGTTTCGCCGCCCTCGGGTTTCCAAACGCCGAACGTCGAGCCGTCGGCAAGCGTGAACTCTGCGCCGCGCCCTTGGTCGTCGATCTCGGTCGGCTGCATGCCGAGAACGTCGCGGTAAAAGGCGATCTGCGCCTTCGGGTCGCGAACCAGGTAGGCCGCGATATCGATTCCCTTGATCATTCCGTTGGTCTCCTTTGTCGTGTCGTAGCGTTTCCAAGAGCATACCGGGCGAAATATGACACTTACTGTCCACATTAAAAAACGCGTCCGGCTACTTGCAGGGGCGGCGATAGGGCGTCATCGTAATCCTGGACTCCCGGAGGGCGCTTAGAATGAAGTTGTGGACCACGGCATTCGTTGTGCTTGCGGCGCTGTCGGCAGGATGCTCGAGCGGAGCCATTGCCCCCCGCAAATTGGGACGCAGACCGGCGCCGCTCTCAGGCCGCTACTTGCCGACGCCCACAAGAAGACGCAGCATATCTACTGGACCTTCTACGCGGGCACAACCTATCCAGAAGTTCAAGGTGCGAAGACACCGCTAAATGCGAAGTCCAACCTGCTCAACGTAGGCGGCGACGAGCAGAACGACCTCAACTACACCAGCGGCATGACCGTCGATAAATCGGGCCACCTCTGGATTTTGTCCTTTGGTAAATACAGCGGCAACCCGGTCACCGTGCTCGTCTTCGTCTTGCCGCTAAGGGCGTCGTCGTTGCCGAAGTACAGTTTCGTTCTTTCCGGCACCGGCGGCTCCAACGCTTTGGCCTTCGATCCGTCCGGAAACCTCTGGACAAGTTCGCCCGGAAATAGCGAGGTCTTGGAATACAGCGGCCCGTTTACGAAGAGCGGAACCCTCAGCCCCGTGCAGACGATCGATGGCGGAGGGTATCAGCCGTACGGCATCGCCTTCGACAAGTCGGCAAATCTGTACATATCGATCTTTAACAGCACCGGCACGAATTCGATTGCCGTGGCGGCGCCGCCGTACACAAGCGGCCCGTACTTCCTCGACGGCCTTACCTCTCCCGGATCGCTGACGTTCGATGCGGCCGGAAATCTCTACAGTTCGAGCAATGAATCCTCGGGAGCGGCCGTCGTACGCTACGATGCTAACAACCTCAAGAAAGGGGCCAAGCCGAGCATCGTCGATCCGGTCGGTTTGCCTTCGAGTTCGTACATGTCGGCGTTTGCGTTTACATCGACGGGCGACTTATACGTTGCTAACTGCGGTAACTCCGGTAGCGCCGGCATCGACGTCTATCCGACGAGCCGTAAGCAGTTCAGCGCGAAGCTTAAACCGTCGCTGCTTTACACGAATGCCGACATTCAGGGTGCCGGCTGCGCTTGGGGGATTGCGATTCACTAAAGCATCACGCGGCGGAAGTCGGCCAGAAGCTCGGCGACGTAGACCAGGAATCGCGCGGCGCCCGCGCCGTCGACCACGCGGTGGTCGTAGCTGACGCTTATCGGTAAGATCAGCCGCGGGACGAACTGCTTGCCGTCCCAGACGGGTTTGGTGGTCGCGCGCGTCGCGCCGAGGATCGCGACTTCGGGCGCGTTGACGATCTGCGTGAAGGCCGTGCCGCCGATGCCGCCGATCGACGAGATCGTGAAGCTGCCGCCCTGCGTCTGCGGCAGCGTCAACTTGCCCTCGCGCGCCTTGCCGGCGAGCTCCACGGCCTCGCGCGCGATCTCGATCAAACCTTTCTTATCGGCATTCTTGATCACGGGCACCACCAGCCCGCCTGGAGTATCGGCCGCAAAGCCGATGTTGTAGTACTGCTTGAGGATCAGCTCGTCGCCGTCGAGCGAAGCGTTAAACTCCGGGAACCGCTGCAGCGCCGCCACGCTGGCGCGAACCAAGAACGCGAGCATCGTGAGCTTGGGTCCACCGGACTTTACTTGCTCGGCATTGACCTCGCTCCGAAGGGCTTCGATTGAAGTGACGTCGGCTTCGTCGTAGTTGGTGATGTGCGGAATAAGCACCCAGTTGCGGTGCAGGTTTGGACCGGAAAACTTCCTGATGCGCGAAAGCGGCTTACGCTCCGTCGCGCCGTATTGCGAGAAATCGAGCTTCGGCCAGGGGGGCAGACCGGCGAACGGCGTCGCGCCGCCTCCCGCGGCAATGCCGCTCTGCAGAGCGCTCTTGACGAATCCCTGCACGTCCTCGCGGGTGACGCGGCCGTTCGGCCCGGTACCGCGGAGTTTCTGCAGATCCACGCCAAGCTCGCGCGCAAAGCGCCGGATCGAAGGTCCGGCATGCACCATGCCATTACCCGCCGTTGCTTGCGGAGCTGCTTGGGCTTGCTGCGCGGGCTGCACTTGCGGTGCCGGCTTCGCCTGTGGCGCGGCCGCAGCCGCTTTGGGAGACGCGGCGCCTTCGGAAGCGGTGAGTACGAGAATCGGCGCGCCCTGCGAGACTTTGTCGCCAACCTTGACCATGACGTCTTGGACGATGCCTTCGGCCTCCGACGGCACTTCCATCGAGGCCTTTTCGCCCTCGAGGGTGATCAGCGAATCGTTCTTCTTCACGTGGTCGCCGGGCTTGACGAGAACTTCGACTACCGGCACGTCCTTGAAGTCGCCGATATCGGGAACGCGCACCTCGATCGTTGTGCTCGCCGCCGCGGGTTCTGCGGCCGGCTCTGCGGGCGCGGCCGCAGCCGCTTTGGGGGTCGCGGCGCCTTCGGAAGCGGTGAGGACGAGAATCGGCACGCCCTGCGACACCTTGTCACCGACCTTCACCTTCACGTCTTGGACGACGCCCTCGGCCTCGGAGGGAACTTCCATCGACGCTTTCTCGCTCTCGAGCGTAATGAGCGAATCGTTCTTCTTCACGCGATCGCCGGGCTTGACCAAGACTTCGATGACCGGCACGTCTTTGTAGTCGCCGATATCGGGAACGCGTACCTCGATCGTACTGCTCATGCGCCGCTCTTCTACACCGTGATGGGATTGGGCTTGTCGGGATCGATTCCGTATCTCTCGATCGCTTTCTTGACCGTCGACCGCTCGACGGCGCCATCGGCGGCGAGCGCTTGTAGTGCTGCTACCGTGACGAAGTGACGATCGACTTCGAAAAACCTGCGGAGCTTCCGGCGGAAATCGCTGCGTCCATAACCGTCGGTGCCCAGCGCGATGTAACGCCGGTCCATGAAGGGACGCATCTGCTCGGCGAAGGTGCGGATATAGTCCGTCGCCGCGATACCCGGACCGAGCCGTCCGCGCAAACACTGCTCGACATAGGATAGGCGGGGCGTCTCCTCGGGGTGCAGCATATTCCAGCGGCGCGCGGCAACGCCGTCGCGTTGCAGCTGATTGAAGCCGGGTACGCTCCAGACGTCACTTCGAACGTTCCAGTCGCTCGCGAGCAAGTCGGCGGCGGCCTCCACTTCCCGCAGGATCGCACCGGAACCAAAGAGCTGCACGCACTGCGTTTTCTTCTCTTTCTTGCCGGCCGCGGCGCTCGAGTCTCGGAGAAGATACATGCCTCGCAAAATCCCCTCGCGCACCTCGGGCGGCATCGCCGGATGCGGGTAGTTCTCGTTGAGCAGCGTGATGTAGTAGTACACGTCTTCTTGGTCGGTCAGCATGCGGCGCAGACCGTCCTGAATGATGACGGCTACTTCGTAGGCGTACGTCGGGTCGTAGCTGCAGCAGTTCGGAATGAACGATGCCGCGACTTGACTGCTGCCGTCTTCGTGCTGCAGGCCCTCGCCGTTGAGCGTCGTGCGACCCGAGGTTGCGCCGAGCAGAAAGCCGCGTGTGCGGCTGTCGCCGGCAGCCCATGCCAGATCGCCGATCCGTTGGAAGCCAAACATCGAATAGAAGATGTAGAACGGAATCATTGGCAGATCGTGATTGGAGTACGAGGTTCCCGCAGCGATCCACGATGAGATCGCACCGGCCTCGTTGATGCCTTCCTGCAAAATCTGGCCGAGCTTGTCCTCGCGATACCACATCAACTGTTCGGAGTCTTGCGGATGATAGAGCTGACCGACCGACGAGTAGATCCCGAGCTGCCTGAACATGCCCTCCATGCCGAAGGTCCGTGATTCGTCGGCGACGATCGGAACGACGCGCGCCCCGATCTCGCGATCGCGGGCCACGGCGTTGAGCACGCGCACGAAGGCCATCGTCGTGGAGATGCTGCGGTCGCCCGTACTCTGCAGTTGCGCGTCGAAGACCGAGAGTTCGGGTACCGTTAGCGAGGCCGAACGGCGCCGCCGCTGCGGGACGCTGCCCAGCTCCGCGGTGCGCTCGCGCAGATAGCGCATCTCCGGCGAATCCTCCGCCGGTTTGAAGAACGGAATCTTCTCGTAGGAAATCTGCTCGTCGGTGAATGGAAGCGCAAAGCGATCGCGGAAGGTGCGCATCGCCTCCAGCTCCATCTTTTTGGCTTGGTGGGCGATGTTCTGCGCCTCGCCGGCTTCGCCCATCCCGTAGCCCTTGATGGTCTTCGCTAGGATTACCGTCGGCGCGCCGCGATGGTCGCAGGCGGCCTTGTAGGCGGCGTATACTTTGGTTGGATCGTGGCCGCCGCGCTGCAGCGCCCAGATCTGGTCGTCGGTCCAATCGGCGACCAGGGCCGCGGTCTCCGGATAGCGGCCGAAGAACTCGTCGCGCACGTACCTGCCGTTGCGCGATTTGAACGTCTGATAGTCGCCGTCGACGCATTCCATCATGAGCTGCTCGAGTCGCCCGCTGGAATCCGTGGCTAACAGCGGATCCCAACTGCGTCCCCAGATTACCTTGATGACGTTCCACCCGGCGCCTTTGAAGTTGCCCTCCAGCTCTTGAATGATCTTACCGTTGCCGCGGACCGGCCCGTCGAGCCGCTGCAGGTTCGCGTTGACGACCCAAATCAAGTTGTCGAGCTTCTCGCGGCCGGCGAGCGAGATCGCACCTTGCGATTCGGGCTCGTCCATCTCGCCGTCGCCGACGAAGGCCCAAACCTTTCGGCCGGAGGAGTCGGCCAGCGCACGATCGTGCAGATAGCGCATAAAGCGGGCTTGATAGATGGACATGATCGGGCCCAAGCCCATCGAGACAGTCGGGAACTGCCAAAAGTCGGGCATCAGCCAGGGGTGCGGGTACGACGAGAGGCCGCGCCCGTCGACCTCCTGCCGAAAATGCTCGAGCTGCTCCTCGGTGATGCGGCCTTCGAGAAAGGCGCGCGCATAGACGCCCGGCGACGAGTGGCCTTGGAAGAAGACGAGATCGCCTCCGAACGTTTCGCTCGGCGCGCGAAAGAAGTAGTTGAAGCCGACGTCGTATAGCGTCGCGGCCGAGGCGAAGCTCGCGACGTGGCCGCCGAGTTCGGAGCTAACTTTATTTGCCCGGACGACGGTCGCCATCGCGTTCCAGCGGACGTAGTGGCGCAGACGGGCTTCGACCTCGCGGTCGCCGGGCATCGGGGCCTGCTTGTCGGCGGGAATCGTGTTGACGTACGGGGTCGTTAATCCAAGCGATACGTGCGTGCCGGCGCGCCGCGCCTCGTCGACCAGCGAGGCGATCAGCTCGCGCGCGCGGCCGGGGCCTTCGACGGCGAGCACGCCTCGCATGGCCTCGAGCCACTCGCGAGTCTCTTGAGGATCGGGGTCGGGGGCGAAGCTGGTCATTGCTGCCGTCATTTCCGTCTGGCGCGCTCATCTCTTCCAAAAGCGTCCGCCTGCCTGGGAAGAACTGCGCTTCGGGCGTATAGAGTCCATGCACGGGAGCTGAGAGGCTGAGAGGGCGACCCCGAGTCGCCGACCGCACTGTACCTGACCCGGATAATGCCGGCGTAGGGAGGCTAGCATGAAGGTTTATGTTGGGGGCAGCGACCCTTCGATTCGCGTTCCGCGCCGCGCGGTAACGCTGACCGACGGAACGGTCCATACACTGTACGATACCAGCGGTCCGTACACCGATTCGGAGTTGTCACTCGACATCCGTCGCGGCCTGGAGCCGCTGCGCGAGCGTTGGATCGGCGCGCGTAACGATACGATCGAGTTGGAAAAGCCGACCTCGCTCTATCGCCGCGGTCGCGAGGCGATGTCCGAGCTCGACGCCTTGCGCTTTCCGTCGCCGCGCTTGCCCCGGCAGGCGAAGCCCGGCGGCAACGTAACGCAGATGCACTACGCTGCGCGCGGCGAGATCACGCCCGAGATGGAGTTCGTCGCGCTGCGCGAGAACGTCGAGCCGGAGTTCGTGCGCAGCGAGATCGCGCGCGGGCGCGCGATTCTTCCCGCAAACGTCAACCACCCCGAGAGCGAGCCGATGATCATCGGCCGGAGCTTCCTGGTGAAGATCAACGCCAATATCGGTAACTCGGCCGTGAGCTCGTCGATCGAAGAAGAGGTCGAGAAGATGACGTGGGCGACGCGCTGGGGCGCCGACACCGTCATGGATCTCTCGACCGGCGCGAACATCCACGAGACGCGCGAGTGGATTCTGCGCAACTCGCCGGTGCCGATCGGGACCGTTCCGATCTATCAAGCGCTCGAAAAGGTCGGTGGCAAGGCCGAGGAGCTGACGTGGGAGCTTTTCCGCGATACGCTGATCGAGCAGGCCGAGCAGGGCGTCGACTATTTCACCATCCACGCCGGCGTGCTGTTGCGGTACGTGCCGCTCACCGCAAACCGCATTACCGGCATCGTCTCGCGCGGCGGTTCCATTCTGGCCAAGTGGTGCCTCGCGCACCATCGCGAGAACTTCCTCTACGAGCATTTCGAAGAGATTTGCGAGATCATGAAGGCGTACGACGTCGCCTTCTCGCTCGGCGACGGGTTGCGCCCCGGCTGCACCGCCGACGCGAACGATGCGGCGCAATTCGCCGAGCTCGAGACGCTGGGCGAGCTGACGGACGTTGCGTGGAAGCACGACGTGCAGGTGATGATCGAGGGGCCGGGCCACGTGCCGATGCACATGATCGAAGAGAATATGCGCAAACAGCTCGCCGTCTGCAAAGAGGCGCCGTTCTATACGCTCGGACCGCTCGTGACCGACATCGCTCCCGGCTACGATCACATTACCAGCGCCATCGGCGCGGCGATGATCGGTTGGTTCGGCACGGCGATGCTCTGCTACGTTACGCCCAAAGAACACCTCGGGCTACCCAATAAAAAGGACGTCAAGGACGGTGTCATCGCGTACAAGATCGCGGCCCACGCGGCCGATCTCGCAAAGGGCCATAAAGGCGCGGCACATTGGGACGACGTGCTCTCAAAGGCGCGTTTCGAGTTTCGCTGGCAAGATCAATTCGATCTTTCGCTCGACCCCGAAACGGCACGTGAGTTCCACGACGAGACGCTTCCGGCGCCCGGCGCGAAGATCGCGCACTTCTGCTCGATGTGCGGCCCGCATTTCTGCTCGATGAAGATCACGCAAGAGGTCCGCGAGTACGCGCAACAAGGGATGGCCGAAAAATCGCGCGAGTTTATCGAGTCCGGCGCCGAGGTCTATGTCCCTGTGTCATCCTGAGCCTGTCGAAGGACGCGTGAAGCCCTGTGCGGTGCTCTTCGATCGTGACGAGACGATCGTGGTCGACGTGCCGTTCAACGGTGATCCGGAGCGGGTCGAGCCGGCGCCGAACGCGCGCGCACTGCTCGATCGCCTTCGCGAGGCCGGTCTGCCGCTGGCCGTCGTGAGCAATCAGAGCGGCATCGGTCGAGGACTCATCACGCGCGAAGCCGTCGATGCCGTGAACCGGCGCGTCGACGAGCTGCTCGGACCCTTCGCGGGATTCTTCGTCTGCCCGCACGCCCCGGAGGACGCATGCGACTGCCGTAAGCCCAAGCCGAAGCTGATTCTCGATGCGGCGCGAGCGCTTGGCGTCGATCCGACCTGCTGCGTGGTCGTGGGCGATCGGGAGAGCGACGTCGAGGCCGCGCGGAACGCCGGCGCAATCCCCTTACGCGTCAAAGGGCGCGCGGGCTTGGCCGACGCGGTCGAGACCATCTTGCGATGGCACGGCGAGTAGGCAAGTAAGCTAGGTTCCTGGCTGGCTACGAAGCCGGAACTTGACCAAGCGCCGCCAAGGACGGCGCAGTATAGTTGACTATACCGCTCTGTATACAATACTATACTGTTAGGAGTACCTATGCTGCCTGCCTACACGGATATCCCGCAGGGCGACGGTCGCCCGCCCGCCCCCCCCGTCTTTGGTACGGAGATGCGCACCAGGCTGCTGCTGCTTATTGCGATCCTGGAGGAGACCTACCCAGGTGAGCTCTCAAGACACTCTGGCACGAGTATTTCCTCCGTGCAGCGCACCCTGGATCTCCTCGAACGTGAAGGTCTCATTGCCACCAGGCACCGGGTCGTCCGCACCGTTAGACTCAATCCTGTATATCCCGCGATGAAGGAGTTACGGGCCTTTTTATTGCGCGTAGCTGAGGGCTACCCGCGATATCAACAGATTCGGGAATCGATCCGAAAACGTCCCCGGAGGCGCGGAAAGACGTTGTGATCGACGAAACGTCAACGCTAGAAGACGTTTGTTTTGGCGTCGCGGTGGCGCTCGATCGCTGTTCGATCGAGGCCATACTGACTGGCGGCAGCGCCGCTACCATGTATGCACCGCACGCATATACATCGCTGGACGCGGATTTTGTGCTTGCCAACTTTCCCGATCGAGAATCTCTGCGACTAGCGCTCGCGGAACTAGGGTTTGTGCCGTCGGCTACGCTCGGCATGTTCGAGCATCCGCACAGCAAATTCACGATCGACTTTCCGAAGGGGCCACTGGCGGTCGGCGGCGACTACATTCACGAGGTCGCAACCCTCGAGCGCGCAAACATGCACCTTCGGATTCTAACGCCAACCGACTGCGTCCGGGATCGCCTCGCGCACTTCTATTATTGGGGAGACTACACGGCTCTTAAAGCCGCCGTTGCCGTCGCTCAATCTCAGCGTGGTAGCGTTGACCTCTTGAAGCTCCGCGCGTGGACCGAACGTGAAAGCGGCGCCGGCTCAGACCACAGCCCTAAGTTTTCGGAGTTTCTGGATCGGATCGCTCGCACTGGCGACCCCTGACCTTGTCATCCTGAGCGAGGTCGAAGGGCTTTACTGGGTTGGGGGGCCTTCCAGCCAATAAGCGAGGTCGGCTCCGCCGACCGGCGCGGTGACGGCGTAAGCGTTTTCGGGAAGGCGGACCGTCTTTGAAAGCTCCTCCCACGTCGCAAGTACCCGCACGACGTAGTTTTGCGTTTCGTCAAACGGCGGAATGCCGCCGTATTCACTTACCGCTTTCGGACCGGCATTGTAGGCCGCGAAGACGAGGTCGTAGTGTTTGGTCCCAAAGCGCCCGACTAAGCCGCGAAGATAGCGCGCAGCGCCGGAGATGTTCTGCGCCGGGTCGTGCGGGTTGACGCCGAGCAGCGCTGCCGTCCCCGGCATCAGCTGGCCCAGCCCAATTGCGCCCGCGCGCGAAAGCGCATGGGTGTGCCAGCGAGATTCGACCGTAACGATGGCCACGAGCATGTTGGCATCGAGGCGCCAGCGGACGGCGTTGAGGAGCACCCGGCGCGCCAGATCGCGGCTCTGCCAGCGCGGCAACTGCGGATTGATGTGGCTCAGAACTCTGGCGTAAACGGCGACGGCGACGGCTGTGGCGGGTACCGCTCGATTGGCCGCCTGGGCCGGAAGCAGCAGCGGCCCAATAGAAAAGCCGGCCGCAGCCAGGAGGCTCAGGATAATCCTGCGCATATGGGGCCGGTGGGTTCGCGCCGAGCTCTCGCCGTCCTTCTGTTCCTGTTCATCGTAATGTGTGGCCTGATCGCGTGGTCTCAGTGGTACGCAATTCACGTGAACGTTCCGAGGTATCAAGCGCAGCACCGGGCCGCACCCGCGCATTGAATTGATTGGGCGCGTCTTGACCTAGACGAGAGAGGGTTTGGAGTTGATCGTTTCCCTGCTACTTGCGGCGTCGCTTTACGCGGCAAATCCGGTCGCATCACCTTTGCCG
>Ga0182024_10015249_pt1 | contig 14746 bp, 12 predicted proteins | sample P32metaG_FD_120480 | JGI IMG/M metagenome (GOLD analysis project Ga0182024, IMG submission 120480) | Permafrost microbial communities from Stordalen Mire, Sweden - P3-2 metaG (Illumina Assembly) | ecosystem: Environmental > Terrestrial > Soil > Wetlands > Permafrost | place: Sweden: Stordalen... | reverse complement strand
GGGGGTGCTGTTGAAGGATGGCACTCGTATCGATGCGTCAGCTTTTGGTTCGGACTACAACGAAGCCTTTTTTGGAAACGGCGGTTTGGCGGCACTCGGCGCATGGCTGGGGAAGAACACCTCGACGGCCCCGCGCGTAGCGCCGTCGGTGCGTCTGGGAGCTCCCATCTGCCGCCCCAGTAAGATCGTCTGCATCGGCCTCAACTATCGCGATCATGCGGCCGAAACTAAGGCGGAGCCGCCCAAGGAGCCGGTCCTGTTCTTCAAAGCAACCACGTCTCTGGTAGGACCGAACGATGATCTGGTGAGACCCAAGAATGCAACCAAGGTGGACTGGGAAGTCGAACTGGCGGTGGTCATTGGGAAGAAAGCCCAGTACGTGTCCAAAGAGGATGCTTTCAAACACGTCGCCGCCTATGCTCTGCACAACGATTATTCCGAGCGCTATTTTCAACTCGAGCGCGGAGGCCAATGGGTCAAAGGAAAAAGTGCGGACACCTTTGCTCCGCTCGGTCCATTTCTGGCGACTTCCGATGAGATTCCGAATCCCGGGAACCTTCCCATGTGGTTGAAGGTGAATGGACAGCTTCGCCAGAACAGTTCCACCGCTAACATGATCTTTGACGTCGCTACGCTGGTTTCTTACGTGAGCCAGTTCATGACGCTGCTTCCCGGCGACATGATCAGCACCGGAACGCCAGCCGGCGTGGGTATGGGAATGAATCCACAAGTTTTCCTGAAAGCTGGAGATGTGGTGGAGTTGGGGATCGAAGGTCTGGGCGAATCTCGGCAACAAGTCACGGATTACAAGTAGCATGAACAGGGATGAGGTTCCGAGTGCCGAGAAGCGCGATGACGGGTTCCGGTGGCAGCCATGTTCGCTGGTTGCTTATCGTCTGGCTCTTCATTGTGAGTGCTGTTGCATTTCTGGATCGGGTGAATATTTCGATCGCGGGCAGTTCCATCGCCAGCGATTACCACTTGACCAATGTTGAATTGGGGTGGGTATTCAGCGCTTTTCTCGCTGGATACGCGCTTTGTCAAACACTCGGCGGAAGGCTCGCAGACCGCTTTGGACCGCGCCGGGTCCTCGCCGCCGGAGCGATCTGGTGGGGTGTCTTTACCGCGCTGACGGCCGCGGTGCCCCAGGGTATTCGAGGCGCGTTATTTTTTTTCGTGTCCATTCGTTTTCTGTTTGGAGCTGGCGAGGCAGTTATTTATCCCGCTTCCAATCAATTTGTTTCTCGCTGGATACCGGCCCAGGAACGTGGCATCGCCAATGGCTTGATCTTCGCCGGAGTGGGCGCTGGCGCCGGCCTTTCCCCTCCCCTGATCACATTCATCATGTTGCATTACGGCTGGAGGGCATCGTTCTTTGTTTGCGCTGCGATCGGGCTAGTTGTGGGGCTCGTGTGGTTCATCGCCGCGCGAGACACTCCTGCCGAGCATGCGAGCGTTTCGGCCTCCGAGATGACATTCATTCAGTCCGGGCTTTCCGACAAGAACCCTCTGGAACGAGAGCGGAAATTAATTCCATGGGGATCAGTTGTAAAGAGTAAAGCTGTCCTGGCGGTAACCATTAGCTACTTCACCTTCGGGTATGTGGCCTGGATATTCTTCAGTTGGTTTTATATCTACTTGGCACAGGTTCGTGGACTGAACCTGAAGTCCAGCGCGTATTACGCGACGCTGCCATTCCTCGCCATGGCGGTATGCTGTGCGCTCGGAGGCTTCGTCAGCGACCGGCTTACACGTTCGTACGGTCCCCGGATTGGGCGCTGCTATCTCGCGTCGGTTGCCATTTCACTGGCCGGGATATTTCTTGTGTTCGGCTCCGAGGTTGATAGTGCGCGTCTTGCCAGTTTCGTACTCGCCGGCGGCGCTGGAGCGTTGTACCTGGCACAGAGTTCCTTCTGGTCGGTGACGGCGGATCTTGCAGGCGCATCTTCGGGATCGGTTTCCGGCTTCATGAACATGGGCGCACAGGCAGGTGGTTGGTTCACGGCTTGGCTTACACCATTGATTGCCCGGCATTTTGGTTGGACAGCATCATTTCTGGTAGCAGCAGCCTTGTGCGTATTGGGCGCGGTGGCCTGGCTGTTCGTGGATCCTAAACGCACTCTGGAAGCGCAAGCATCCGTTCCAACGAATGGGCAAACCGTGTCGAGCACCGTAATCTCCTTTATGCAGGGTGCCAAGACAAATTAGTTCGTCTTCATTTAATGGATAGACAGGTTTATGGATAAAGAGAAAGTTCGCGATCAAATTCTCGAGATTGGGATTGTCCCAGTGGTGCGCGCCGCATCGTCGCGCGAGGCTTTTCTTGCTTCTGAGGCCGTCTGCGAGGGAGGCATTCCCATTGTTGAGATTACGATGACCGTCCCCGGTGCCCTCGAAGTCATTCGCGAGCTGGCGAAGGACAATACGTCGAAATTTCTCATCGGAGCGGGCACGGTACTCCAAGTTGAAACCGCGCGCCTCTGTCGAGATGCGGGCGCACAGTTCCTGGTCAGTCCGGGATTGAACCTTCCCACTGTGGAATTTGCGGTACGAGAAAAGATGCTGATCATGGCAGGAGCGTTGACTCCAACCGAAGTCATCACCGCATGGAATGCGGGTGCGGATTTCGTCAAAATTTTCCCCTGCGGTCAAGTTGGCGGAGCGAAATACATCAAAGCGTTGAAAGGTCCGTTTCCGCAAATCGCGATGGTGCCGACCGGGGGAGTCAACCTGACGACCGCGGCTGAATTCCTTGAGGCCGGGGCCGCCGCGCTGGGAATCGGCGGAGAATTAGTGCAAGCGGAGGCTTTGAAATCAGGCCAGCACAGAATCATTGTTGAAACTGCCCGCAAGTTTGTCGCAATTGTGCAGCAACACCGGGCGCGCGCTGCTTCGCCAAAAGCGGCTGCTCCCAGTCCTGTGAAGTAGAAATTTATGGTTACGCCGTTGGTTCTACCTGGAGACTGAAATTATGCGAGTTCTAGTCTGTTTTGTTTTGTTGTTCTGTTTTTCCAGCTGCTTATTGCGAGCGCAGGATTATCCCAAAGCCGAAATCACAAATGGATTGATTAAAGCCGAGCTGATGCTTCCCGATTTTGAACACGGCTCCTACCACGGAACACGCTTCGATTGGTCCGGAATCATTTCCAGCCTTCAATTCGGGGGGCATGAATATTTTGGACGTTGGTACGAACATCACGATCCTAAAATCCACGATGCCATTACCGGGCCCGTGGAAGCGTTTCAGACCAATGACAAAGGACTGGGTTATGACGAGGCCAAAGCCGGCGGAACATTTGTCCGCATCGGTATCGGCGCCATTCGCAAACCCGACGAGAAGGATTATCGTCCTTATGATACTTACGAGATTGTCGACCCTGGAAAGTGGACAATCCGCAAGCACAAAGATCGCATCGAATTCACCCAGCAATTAAAGTCCGAGCAGGGATACGCGTATATCTACCGTAAGACCGTTCGACTTGTTAAGGGAAAACCTGAGCTGCTGCTGGAACACTCATTAAAAAACACGGGCAGCAAGGTGATTGAGACAAACCAGTACAACCATAATTTTTTCGTCATCGATCACGAAGCGGTCGGCCCGGACGTGGTGGCCAAATTTGTATTCACTCCCGTCCCAACGCGCGGATTCAACAACCGCGCCGAAGTGCAGGGGCAGAACATCGTTTTCCCCAATGCGATTGTGGGCAAAAATGGAGTCTTCTCGGAATTGACGGGATCAAAAAACGACGTCGAAGATTACGACTTCCGGGTGGAAAACGTGAAGACGGGCGCGGGCGTTCATTTCACCAGCGATCAAAAGCTGGACAAGGTCAATTTCTGGGCCATCAAAACGGTCGCCGCAGTCGAGCCCTACATCCTGTTGAAGATTGAACCAGGGCAGGAATCCAAGTGGACAGTCCGCTACGACTTTTACACTTTTCCGCCTAAACAATAAAGAAGCGTCCGCGATTTATTGTTGTTTGGCTGGCACGCGGACTCCGCCGATCCAGACCGAGTCAATGGCGCGCGTGTTTTTAATGTCGTCGAGAGGATTCGCGGACAACACCAGGAAATCCGCCCACTTCCCTTTTTCCAAAGCGCCCACTTGTTGGCTGATATTGATAGCTTGAGCTGCACCACTGGTTGCGGATACGAGCGCTTGCATGGGTGTGAGGCCAGCCTTGGTTTCGTATTCCAGTTCAAGATGTTCAAAATAGCCCTGGAATCGGCCCGGGCCGCCGCCGCTGTCTGTGCCCATGGCAATCACGATACCTGCGTCTGAAAGCAACTTGAGATTGCGCATGGCGATCGGGAGATGTTCTTTGTACCACTTACCCCCCGCATCGTTGCGGACAGATTCCTGCCGCTTGGGATCATTCATTTTCGCGATTTCCGCAGGATCCGCTTCCTTCAGAAAGAATGGATCGCTAAAGAACGTCGGCGTTTCCGAATAAGCGAACGTCGAGAGCTCGCGGGTAAGAGTGGGGCAATAAAATACGTGGCGCTTCTTCATCAAGCCGATGAATTCGTCATCGACTTCGCGATCACGAACGCTGTGCGCGATGTAATCCACTTGGGCCCGCAACAAACCTTTGGCGTCGTCGAGCAAAACAACATGCGTGGCAGTGCGAAAACCATTTTTGTGCGCCTCATCAATGACGGCAGCATAGACCTCCGGAGCCATCTTTGGCCGCGCGCCAAGGAAATCATCGACCCGTACTTTCACGATGTCGGGCTTGTTGCGAATTAATTCGTCGACGCTCTTGCGCGCCTCTTCCGGAGTCTTGACCGCGACCGCCCCGGGAATGGCGGTGGAGTCTTGTATCGGCCCGGCGACATATAGGCGTGGGGCCGTCCCTGGAGCAGCTTTCGCGCTCTGTTCCCGCAGAGCAAATTCTTTGTCGCCGCCTAAACTGAAGATGGTGGTGATGCCGTCGCGCAGGTAGTAACCGAATTGAACCGGATCGCTAACATGGCAATGGGCGCAAATGAGTCCGGGAATGATGGTCTTTCCGGTTGCATCGATCCGTTCCGCGCCGGCCGGTATTTTAATTTTTTTGCCAACCGCCTCAATGTGGCCATCACTGATAATGAGAGTCGCGTTTTCGATGGCAGGCTTGCCCGTGCCATCGATGATTCGCGCGCCCACCCAGGCTTGCACTTTGTGGCTGGGCAGGTTGTCCTGGGCCACGGCCTTGAAAATATTGAGTGCAGCCAGAAAAACGGTGGCGAGAACGACGCATTGGAAGCACTTTTTAGAAAGGCTCATATCACCTCGACAGTAGTATTATAAGATCATTAAATCAGTTTGTCGCCGACTCTTTAGTTCTGGAGTTCTGGGAGAGTTTGAAAATGAAAAAGCTTTTTGCGTTCCTCGCACTTCTCGCCGTCTCGACCTGCCTCCACGCCGCCGATCCAGAGGGCTTTGCCATATGGAAAGGGACGACTATCGAGAGTTCAGGAAAAGAGCTCGCGAGCAAAATGGACGATCAGAAATTTGCCTGGCAACCGCTGGCCACCTATGACAACCATCTATTGGGAATCTCTCATCGCGAGGGCGACGGTAGTGCCGAGCTTCACGAAACGCAAGCCGATATTCTGATCGTAGAAACTGGCGAAGCCAAACTCATTATCGGCGGAACGATGGTCGAACCGAAAACGGTTAAGCCGCACGAAGTACGCGGATCGTCGATTGAGGGTGGGGAGACCAAGCAGCTCGTTCCTGGCGACATCGTCCACATTCCGGCCAAAGTGCCTCACCAGCTGAAGATTAAAGATGGCACGAAGTTCACTTACCTCGTTATCAAAGTGGATATCAAGTAAAAGCAAGCGAACGCGAAAAGACCGGCTGCCTAGGCGGTTTCCTGGGTCTTCTCTGTGCTGGTTCCTTCGCTTGTCGGCAGCGTCGCGGCAGCCTCTCCGGCGGTCTGCAGGATGCGCGCATTGCGTTCCGCCGCTTGCAGGTGCAAGCGCATGGCGTGGCGCGCTTTCTCTGGATTATTTTCCCGAATCGCCCGGTAGATGGACCAATGTTGACGCAGCCCCGCCTCGGGTACTCCGGGCATCTCGTTGGTGCGCCGGCTTACTTCGATTAAGGGTTCTGAAATTGCCTGCAGAACCATGATGGCAAGCGGATTTCTAGTGGCTTCGGCCACCGCTTTATGAAAGCGGATGTTGGCCTTGCCAATTGCATCGTGGAAAGCCAAATCGGCTTGCGGCGTACTACGATCCATCCGCAGCACGGCTTCCTGCTCAGCCAAAACTTCCCGCATGGTTGCCCAATCCGTTTCCGTAGACTTTTCTGCAGCCAGAGCGACCAACCCCAACTCCAGGACTTTACGAAACTCGATCAGCGAATCTGCCTGTTGCATGAAAGCGGAGGTGGAAAGATACTCCGCATTGATCAGAGCGACGGGAGATGGTTCGAGAACGATGGCGCCAATTTTGGGTCGTACGCTGATCAACTGGAGGGATTCCAGAGACTTAATAGCCTCGCGCACACACGTCCGGCTTACGGAAAGCTCTTCCGTCAGCTGCTTTTCTGTCGGCAGGCGCTCGCCTGGCTTTACCTGCCCTTTTCGGATGAGGTCGAGAATGTACTTGATTACCTGAGCGGTAATCGTCTGTCTTCGAATCAGGGCTGTGCCTCCAGAACTCCTGATAGTCCAAGGAACCGAGAGCCTTCTAATACTATAGCACTATTGCGTGGCCGGTTCCGTGGGCAAAAAAGCGCGGCCGCGATGCGTGGGATGGAAGAGTGACTCGAACCAAAACTCAGGATTTGATGGCCAGCACAGCGTCCAGCGTGCTCCCTGTCATGCGGCCTTGTACGTTCTGGAAGCCGGCTTTTTGGAGAAGGCTCCGGTATTCGCCAAGCGAGCGCTCTTTCCCCTCCGTGCACACCAGCATGTTCAGGGACTGCATTTGGGCCGACGTGGGGCCGCTCTTGTCTTCGTTCAGCAGCTTCTCCGCGAGAAGGATGCCACCGCCAATAGGTAGGCGCTGGTAAGTCTTGCTGAGCAATGCATTAATTTTATCTTCAGACCAGTCGTGCAGGATGCGGGACATCGCAAATAGATCGGCCTCCGGTAATTCGTCGCGGAAGAAATCGCCAGCCTGTAAATCGATGCGTCGGGAAGCTATCGATTTGTTGATTCCGGCACGCGCACCTTCGATCACTTGGGAGAGATCGAACACCACGGCACGAAGATTCAGATAGCGTTCACAGGCCGCGATTGCCAAATGCCCGGTCGCGCCACCGAGATCGCAAAGCTTTCTAAAGCGCGAGAGGTCGAAAGCTTCCACGACTTTCGGGGAACTCAGAAGACCGAGCCCGTGCATGCCTTTGATGAACGTCTGCTTCGCTTCTTCGTTCCGGAAGAAATGATCAAAGATTGCGCCCTCGGTGCCGAATACCTGTTTCCATCGTGGCGTGCCTTCCCGAATGGCATCTTCAAGATGGGTCCACAACGGAAACAAAACGTCATTGGAATAAAGAATGTACCCGGTGAGCGAGCGCTCGTTTTTGCGGCAAAGATAAGTGCTGGCTATGGGCTCATTTTCATAACTGGTTCCGTTCTTCCGCAGGAGCAGGAGACCGACGCAAGCATCCAGCAGTCTCTCCAGCGGCCCGCACTCGAGGCGAAGCTCGGAGGCAATCGTAGCGGTGTCCGCTGGTGCCTCTTCCAGCCGATCGAAAACGCCGAGAGACACGGCCGCGAACATGGCCTTCGACCGGCGAAAGGCTTCGATTAGTTCGATAACCGGAAAAACGTCAGGCATTTCCGTTGGTTCCATTGATCCGCATGCCAACGCATGCTTCTCCTCTAAACTCCTGCCTTCAACTGCTCTGCGGGATCCCAAACAATTTTCTTGTCAGCGTTGATCCCAAGGCTTAGCAGACCGCCCGCGATACAGAGCGCGCAGCACACCATGAAGGGCGTGTTCCACCCATAGAATCCCACCAGATAAGCCAGCAACACTGGGGAAACCGCGCTTCCCAGGTTGCCGAAAGTGTTCATCACCGAGGCAATTGACCCTGCGTAGTCGCCCCCGATATCGAGCGGAATCGCCCAGGACACGCCGACGGTCACTTCCAGACCGAAGACGGCCACACAGGAATACAAAACCGAAGCCGTTGAGTGCTGCGTGAATGTCGCTGGCACGATGAAAACAGCCGCAAGAACAAAGCCCGCCAGTGCGACCGCACGGCGAGCGACTTTGAGATTTCCAAAACGTTTGGCGCAGCGATCCGACACCGTGCCGCCTAAAAGATCGCCGGCGGCTCCCGCCAACAAGGGCAGGCTGGCATACAAGCCCATCTGCGTCAGGTTGAAACCGCGGTGTTCATTCAGATACTTAGGAAACCAGTCCAAATAAACGTCGATACTGTACCCGTAACAGAAATACATCAGCGAAAGTGTCCACAACGACGGACTGCTGAGGATCAGACGCCACGGCACTTTCCGCGTATTTGGCTGACGAACCCCAATCGCGTTTTCAATGAGCCGGCGTTCCACTGGGTTGATACGCGAGTGTTCCCCCGGCGTGTCGCGGTAATACCAGTACCACACAGCCGCCCAGCCCAATCCGATGAGGCCAAAGAGGAAAAATGGCGTGCGCCATCCATAGCGAATCATGATCATCACCACTAAGGCTGGAGTCAGTGCTGCCCCCAGCCGTGACGCCGCGTGCGTAACGCCTTGAGCAAAGCCTCGTTCGGTTGGCAGCATCCATCGCGAAAGCGATCGTGTAGCAATCGGGAAGGCCCCAGCTTCGCCCATCCCAAAGAAAAATCGGCACAGTCCCATGGACGCTGCGTTCCAGGTGAATGCCGTCAACGAGGTAAAGATTGACCACCACACCACCACCAGCGCCAGCGCTCGCCGTCCCCCAATGCGATCGCCCAGCCATCCCCCCGGAATTTGGAAGAACGCGTATCCCCAGCGGAAGGAAGCAAATATCCACCCTATTGTCACCATCGAAAAGCCCAGATCCTTCTGGATCACAGGCACCGCAGACGCGATATTCACGCGATCCATGTAGGTGATCATGTAGGCAGCAACGATCAAGGCGAGCACGACGTGGCGGGTGTGCGTGGGGCGGGAAGCGGTCGAAGATTCAGTCATTTAGCGTAAAATCTCTAAGCCAACCAACTCTACCGTCGGATTGCCTTTGCTTTTCCGCGAGCCCTGCAGTCGTACAGCGGCCACTTGTATTTATCTTACGATATCATATTATCCCTGGATCACTTCAAATCACTGACTCCACCGAGCGGAAGAACCGGTCACGAGGGGGAACAAGTCCATGGCGTTTCAGCTTATAAGGACAAGTATCGCAGGCGTTCTAGCCGTGATTCTCGGAACCTGCAGCGGTGCCTATTCGCAGTCTGGCAAGCAGACCCCTCTCGACTGGCCAGTATATGGCGGGCAAGCTGCGGGCGACCACTATTCCAGCCTTTCTCAAATCGATCATAAAAATGTGCATGACTTGCAAGTCGCCTGGAAATTTGACGCGGGCGAAGCGGGCGGTCTGGAGACCAGTCCAATTGTGGTCGGGCGCGTTCTATACGCCTACACGGCAACGCAAAAAGTAATTGCCATTGATGCCGCATCCGGCAAGTTGATCTGGAAGTTCGACTCCGGCATCGTAGGCAAGAATCCAATCCGGGGCCTTACCTATTGGACAGACGGCAAAGAAAGCCGCATCCTCGCCGCCGTTACGAATTTTCTTTATGCACTCGACGCTCACACTGGCAAGCCCATACCGACCTTCGGAGAAGACGGACGAATTGATTTAAGAAAAGACCTGCGCGGTGATTACCGTTTGCAATCGATCGCAATGACCAGTCCCGGCATCGTCTATAAGGACCTGATCATCGTAGGCGGCCGCAATCCTGAAACCCACCCTTCGCCGCCCGGAGACATTCGGGCGTTTGATGTGCGCACCGGAGAACTGCGCTGGAGATTTCATACCATCCCTCATCCCGGCGAGCTCGGATATGAAACCTGGCCGAAAGATGCCTGGAAAGAAGCAGGCGCCGCGAATAATTGGGCGGGCATGGCACTCGATGAGCAGAGAGGCATCGTGTATGTGCCCACGGGATCGCCGGTATTCGACTTTTATGCCGCTGACCGCGTTGGCGATGATCTCTTCGCGGATTCGCTGCTGGCTCTCGATGCACAGACCGGAAAGCGCATTTGGCATTTTCAGGGTGTCCACCACGACATCTGGGACCGTGACTTCCCTTCGCCGCCCGCGTTGGTTACAGTCAAGCGCAACGGCAGACGCGTCGATGCAATCGCGCAGACCAGCAAGCAGGGATTTCTTTTCCTCTTCGATCGCACCAATGGCAAGCCACTCTTTCCCATCGAAGAGCGCAGCTTTCCCGCCAGCAACGTCCCTGGAGAAGAAACGGCGGCATCTCAGCCCGTACCGCTTGTGCCAGAGCCTTTCGCGCGGCAGATTCTGACTGAAGACCTACTTACAAACCGGACCCCGGAAGCTCACGCCTGGGCGGTAAAAGAATTCAGCACATACCTCAGCGCCGGACAATTCATTCCCACCGCACTCGATAAAGAGACTGTGAACTTCCCCTGTTTTCTTGGCGGCGCGGAATGGGGTGGCCCCGCAGTGGATCCCAGACGTGGCGTGATCTTCATCAACTCCAATGAATGGGCATGCGTGGTTGCATTGACGGAAAACAAGCCGGGCCGGAGCACCGGCGAGAGGACCTACCACAATCAGTGCAGTGTCTGTCACAACGATGACCGAAAAGGCTCTCCCCCTACGTATCCTTCGCTGGTTGATATCGGGACAAGGCTGACGCAAGCGCAGATCGAGGCCACGATTCTTCAGGGAAAGGGCCGGATGCCGGCCTTTTCGAATTTGCAGGGCGATTATTTACAAAAGCTGGTTCAATTCTTGGAAACCGGTGGCGGGCCCGAAGCGAAAGCGGACGGCGGCAACGCCGAGGACGCCGCCAAGACCGTCGCAGCAGGAGAGCCCGAGACCACGCCAGAATCGCACGGGGCAGAGGTCTATGCGAGCAAATGCTCAATTTGTCACGGTGATCACCGCGAAGGAAAACCTCCGGTGTTTCCGGCTTTGACCGGAGTAGGCCGGCGTCTGTCTGCGCAACAAATCGAAACTAGAATTCACCAGGGCAAGGGGCAAATGCCCGCTTTCCGTGGAGTCGAAGGCAAAGACCTGGATAGACTGGTAGCATACCTGACTGCGCAGAATCCCGTGGACGTCGATCCTGACCACGACGCGATCTACTCGAGTACCGCCGAGGGCTCGCCGATGAAATATCGCATCACCGGGTCGAAAGACTTTCTTGATCCCGATGGCTACCCTGCCATCACACCACCGTGGGGAACGCTGAACGCGATCGATCTCAATACGGGCAAGTATGTCTGGAAAATTCCTTTGGGTGAGTATCCAGAACTGGCGACAAAGGGACTCAAGAACACCGGAACAGAAAACTACGGCGGCCCAATTGTGACTGCGGGCGATCTCCTGTTTATCGGTGCAACCGTCTATGACAGGAAGTTTCGTGCCTTCGATAGTCTCACTGGCCAATTGCTTTGGGAAACAGTCCTACCGTTCTCGGCGATAGCGACGCCGGCGACCTACATGATCGATGGAAAACAGTATGTGGTCGTCACCGCTGGAGGGGGAAAAGATCCGAAGTCACCTTCCGGTAGCGTATACGTGGCTTTCGCGTTGCCGTAGTGGAGGGTCTTGAGGGTGCCCCGTCGCGTTAGTCTCTCCGGTTTTTGGATAGTAGGGTGGGCTTTTCTCAATGCCCCCGAGTGAATGGAACACGGAATCGCGAGATCACAAACCCACATTTTCGGTTCTGATTTTTAAATCTGGCGGAGAGAGTGGTGTCGACCACCGATCCGGATGCGACCTATGCGACCAAGGGTGGAACTCCTGCTCGGCTGGGTTACTACGACAACTACTTGATCGACAATCAGAGTTGTGTGATTGGGGGCGTGCAAGCGACGGCGGCACGCATGAGCCAGGAGACGGTGGCCGCGAAGGATATGATCGCTCGCTTCGCCGAACAGCAAGGACGAGAGCCCGTGTCGGTAGCCGCCGATGCCACTTACGGCAACGGCGAGTTCCTGCAGTGGTTAACGGAGGGGGGTTACTCCGTATATGCGCACTCGGGACAATTCCCTGCGCAAGAACAACCCGCTCTACGGTCCCGACCGTTTTACCTATCTTCCCCAAAGCAACAGCTACCTCTGTCCGGCAGGCCAGCAACTCAACTTCGCAGGTTTGAATGTCAGGAATCGAACCCATGCCTACATCGGAAGCCGCAAGCGTTGCGGTGCGTGCCCGCAAAAGGCGCAATGCACGACTGGCCAGTACAAGTATCTCGCCATTCATATCCATGAGCCTGCCCGGCAACGCGCTCGCGACCTTGTCAACACTCCTGCTTTCGCCCACTTGCAACGGCAAAGAAGAAAGGTGGAGGCGCTCTTTGCCGAACTCAAGAATCAGATCGGCCTCCGTCGCTTGCGTTTGCGCAGAATGAAGTTTGTTCGCGAGCGACTTTCGTGATGCCAGTGGCGAAGACTTTGCCGCGCACAAATTTGAGGAATTTCTGGTCGTAGCGTCCAGAAAGGGCGATACCCTGTCTCTTTATTGAAAGAAAAGCTAAAGGTAGCGTTTTCCCGTCCATGCTCGCTCGGCTCCAATCAACTTCGTTTTCTATATCGAAGACCTCTAGCGAGAATTTCCTTCTTCCGGGCAACTCGATAGCGGCCACACATAAGTAAAAAAGTATAGGACAGTCCCGACCTAATCCGATGTGTGCCAGTGCGAGTTTCCTGCCGAATGCGGGAGCCATCTGGCCGGGTCACGCTTTCGTGGCAACGGACATGGGTCGACTTTGCAGGAAGGCGGTGATCAGTGCGCTATTTACTCGCAAGGCGCCATTGTAGCTGACGAAGCCCTTCTTCCTGAACCCATACATAAATTTACTTACCCTTGCGCGGGTGGTACCAACCATCTCCGCCAGGGTTGCTTGGCTCACCTTGAGGGGGCACTCCGGCTTTGATTCCTCGATGATGTGCCCAAGCAGCATCAGAACCCGCGCCAGGCGCCTTTCGCTGAAATTGAAGAATTGATCTACCAGGTCTTCCTCGATTCGAATAATCCGGGAAAGCAGATATGCAACAAACAGCGTTGCAAACTGCGGGTCTCGTTTGAGCGTGCCAACCGTGCTCTCCTTTCGCAGTCGAGTGACATTGGACTGCCCAATTGATCTCGCCGTGCAAATCCGCAGAGTTTGCCCTGCTAGACAGCCTTCGCCAAAAAAGCTGCCTCGGTGCAGAAAGGCGATTATAGCTTTCTTGCGGCTCGTGGAGACCACCGTGAGCTTCACCGTGCCGCTCCGGATGTAGAAGACAGCATCAGCTGTATCCCCTTGCGAAAAGACAACCTCTTCGTCTCGGTAGTTCCGAACCGTCATCCCGGCATGGAACTTTTTGCGGAACACTGTGGGATTGAAACCGCGAGTACGTTTACTTGCCATCCCTAATCTCCTTGGCACAATCAATTCAAGTGGGAATATGGTTCCGTTCTCACGAGGTTGAAGCAGAGAGACTCGGTTAACCTGCGCACTCTTCGGCATTGGCGAACTCTGACTCAGGTCTGCCTTCGCTTATGGAACGGCTCGACTTATCCGCGTCCTAAAGAGCCTTGGAACTCCATGTCCAGTAACAGCGGACAATCGTACCGCTCAGGAACCTGACTCGGATGGTCAATAGAGCTCATACAAAATTGCACACAGTAACTAAATGGTAATTTCGGGCAAACTGCTCTAGACATCAGGTAACCACGGGGCCACCGAGGCGTGCGTTTTCTGAACTGCCCTCACATCACGTAACGCACCAATCGCCCTCTGTCACGTTTCGTGCGTATTGACTCGCAGGCATACTATTCCTCTTGTCTATTTCGAGGACCGTATGCCCCATAAAACTCGGCGGGAAACTACCATCGAACGCATCTTCCGCGAAGTCACGGGCCGTAAAATGCCGCCACCCGCTAGGCGTGTCCTGCTATGAAAGCCCAAGCGCAGACCACCTAAATAGGAGTTTATCTGTAGGGCAGCGAACGTTAGCAAGGTGGGGCGGTTTGACTTTCGACTCCAGGGGTGAAATCATTATTTTATCGAGCGGATCGCAGTTTCGCCCGGAAAAATTGACGTGGTTCTCGCCTTCTTGGGCATTCATTCATCCTTCATCTAGGAACTTGCCTTCTGCGCATTCGGAAATCTTGAAAAGGGGCCAATCGTGACACCCGTGGCAGCGTCCAAGAAACTCAGCAAATTCGATACCAAGACATTCCTTTCGACCATCGACGGCGGTAGAAAGATCGCAGCTTTTTCCAAGAAGCAAACGATCTTTGTTCAGGATGACTCGTCCGATGCCGTTTTTTATATACAGGAAGGAAAGGTAAAACTCACCGTTGTGTCAAAGATCGGGAAGGAAGCCACAATAGGCATTCTGAACGAGGGCGATTTTTTCGGCGAAGGTTGCCTTACAGGGCAACGTTTCCGCCTGTGCTCCGCAACCGCGATGACGGATTGCTCTGTAATGCGAATCGATAAGAAGTCCATGATGGAAGTGCTTCACCGGGAACACGCGTTTTCCGACATGTTCGTGGCATATTTGCTGACTCGGAACATCCGATACGAAGAGGATTTGGTTGACCAGCTTTTCAATTC
>Ga0182024_10015248_pt1 | contig 14746 bp, 8 predicted proteins | sample P32metaG_FD_120480 | JGI IMG/M metagenome (GOLD analysis project Ga0182024, IMG submission 120480) | Permafrost microbial communities from Stordalen Mire, Sweden - P3-2 metaG (Illumina Assembly) | ecosystem: Environmental > Terrestrial > Soil > Wetlands > Permafrost | place: Sweden: Stordalen... | reverse complement strand
GCGGCCTCGAAATAAACCGGAACGAACCCCATGTTGGTGTGCAAAGCGACTGGGAATAATCCGGGCATCAGTGTCGCAACAACGCTAAAAAGATACGCCACACCACTGCCGATGGCGACCAGCGTAAACATGTTAAGGCTGCGGTGGATGATTGACTGCCAACCGCGGACGAAGAACGGCCAGCCGCCCCACAGCACGACCGGCGTTGCCATCGCAAATTCGACCCACTCCATCGTTCGGATGCTCAGGATATGTTTGGTTACGAAAGAGCCGAATACATCGGACATGCTTAGCGAAAATACGGGAATGGTCAGGATGAGGCTCACCCAGAATCGCCGTGTCATGTCTAAGAGTTCGGGGTTCGCCTTAGTAGGTTCTACCGTGACATCGCGTGGCTCCAGCGTCATGCCACAGATTGGGCACTTCCCAGGTTCCCCACGGACGATCTGAGGGTGCATCGGGCAGGTGTACTCGATCTTTGTCGTCTGTGCCGCTGGTGCCACGGCCGTCGCCGGCTCCAACGTCATACCGCACTTCGGACATGCCCCAGGCTTGTCCTGGCGGATCTCCGGGTGCATCGGGCAGGTATAGACGACCGGAGGCTGCGCAATAGCGTGATCATCATGCGTGGACATCGCCATCCCCGTCGGCGATCCGATCAACTGTTTGCCGCTCGCAGCTTGGGATTGTCTAATCATTATGCACTTCGTGACGATCTTTGTGAGGCGGCACCACGATTGGCCGCAACATCCGCATGCCTAAATCGGTCTACGTCACAGTGGCTTGAAAGCCAAGATGGTTTACGGCGTCGACCATCGCAGCCGTCGATGTCAACTTGGGGTCGAATGAGATGCGCGCAGATCCCACTGCAACCGCTTTGACTTTGGCGCCGGGGAGAGACTTCAGCGCATTCGACACCTTTGCGGCACAGCCGCCGCAACTCATGCCTTGGATCGTGAGATTGATCGTTTCCATGATGAACTCCAGTTTGACGTTTCGCGCCTGCGGTCTGCGATGACAAACAAAAAACCGACGCAGTCGAACACCCAAGGGTGTTGAACCGCATCGGCTTACTTTGCAACGAGCCGCCCGGCCATGCCGGGCTGCCTTTTGTTTAGTCGTACACCGACTTGTTTTTGTCCGACATCCAGTTGCCACGAACTTTCGTGACGTTTTGCACTCTATGCCGGCACCCCGGACTGGGGAACGGGCAATATCGAACTCAGCGGCACAATCTTCGACATTCTGCGCCGTCGTGTTCTTGGAACACGCCACTTTCGGGTCGAATCGAGCGGCCATGGCGGATGTTCGCACCATATCAATCATTACGACTCCGCGCATCCCTTCAACATGTTGCCGCACCAATCGAGTCTGCCATTTTGACCGACAATCGGCCGCATTCGCTCAAAAACGCGGTTGCGAGTTCTATTGGTGTTCCGCTGGCTCCACGTCTTGAATCCAAAATCGATCAGTATGCCCGTATCAGTGGACGGCTCTGTGGCTCCCAGCCACAAAAACGATCACGCAAAAGACCGCGCATCAATTTCAACGAAATGCTCGAATCGGCGGGCAAGGTTATCTGGCTCGGGCAGCGTCAGTTACCGTCTCGGCTCATACCGCATCGCCACTGCCCCCGACCCGAACTCCAGCCGGCTCACGAGCTTCAAGTCAACATGCTTCGATAGCCCGGCGAACAACGTCGGCCCGTGGCCTGCCAGCCTGGGGTGCACCACGAACTCGTAATCATCGATCAATCCCAGTTCCGCCAATGCCAGCGGGAGCGTCACGCCTCCCACGAACAGTCCCTTGCCTGCCCCTGCTCCCCGCTTGAGCTGCTCGACCGACTTAGCCAAATCTCCGCGCACCAGCTCCGCGTTCCAATCAACCCGCTCCAGCGTGTTCGACACGACGTATTTCTTTGCGGCGTCGATCGTGCGGGCGAAGGGTTCCATCCACTCGGCCATCCATTCGGGCCGCAGCCCATTTGCCGGCCACCGCCACGCGGCCTGCATCATTTCGTAAGTGACCCGGCCAAAGAGCAGGGCATCGGCCTGGGCGAGTTTCTCGGCCCAGAAACGATGCAGTTCTTCGTCCGTGGAACCTGCACGATGATCGACGCAGCCGTCCAACGTGACGTTGATGGAATAGCGAAGGGGTCGCATTACACGAGAGTACCACCAATGGGGCAGACGCGCAAGGTCAGCCCACTACTGGCGAGGTCTGAGCGACTCCTCCCATCAATTTGGCAGGCAATCCCCGAAATCCGCTCAAAAACGCGGTTGCGAGTCCTACTGGTGTCCCGCTGGGTCCATTTTTCAAGTATTTGCTGACGTCGATTTGCCATTCCTAAAGCGAATTCGAGCATCCCGCTGACCTGTCGAAGCGACACTTCTGAGCCGTAGCCGCTCCCCCCTGAGCATAAGCCACCTGGCTTCGTTTTCGGGGTCCATGTACTGCGGTTCCGCGACGGTGTCGTAGGCGAGGATCTCGACAGGACCCCGCAAGATCGGCCGCGGATGCTGACCTCGGTCGTCTCGGAAACCGGCAAAGTACCGGGCATTGCAACCACTTTGGCAAAACGTAGACGAGACGACACAACCGCTGTAACATCTCACATATGCGGCAGTCCACGGTCTAACCATTTCATCATGCCAGAATCGCCGGAACGGGAAGAGGCGTTGTTGCGAATCGCGATCGGGCTGTCGGCCAAAGAACGCCTGGCGTTTCTTGAAGCCACCTGCACCGGCGATGTGGCGCTTCGGGCACGCCTCGAAGCACTCCTTGCAGCACACGAGCATAGCCCAGCAAAGCCGGGAGAGCCCGCAGGTGAAGGTGAGACCACGCGGCCCGAGTCTCCGGGTTTTCGCGATGCCGCAGGAAGGATAATCGGCCCCTACAAGCTCCTGGAGAAGATAGGGGAAGGTGGTTTCGGAGTGGTCTTCGCGGCCGAACAGCGCGAGCCGGTCAAACGCCGCGTGGCGCTGAAGATCATCAAGCTCGGAATGGACACGCGCCAGGTCGTCGCCCGCTTCGAAGCCGAGCGCCAGGCCCTGGCGATGATGGATCATCCCAACATCGCCAAGGTGCTGGATGCGGGAGCAACGGATTCGGGACGGCCGTACTTCGTGATGGAGCTGGTGCGGGGGATCAGGGTGACGGAGTATTGCGATCAGAACAAGTTTGCCACGAAGCAGCGGGTGGAGCTGTTCATTCAGATCTGCAATGCGATTCAGCATGCGCATCAGAAGGGAATCATTCATCGGGACATCAAGCCGTCGAATATCCTGGTGACGTTGCACGACGGGATCCCGGTGCCGAAGGTGATTGATTTTGGGATCGCCAAGGCGACGCAGCAGGAGTTGACGGACAAGACGCTGTACACGCAGTTGCAGCAGTTCATCGGCACGCCGGCCTACATGAGTCCGGAGCAGGCAGAGATGAGCGGCCTGGATGTGGACACAAGAAGCGATATTTATTCGCTGGGGGTGTTGCTTTATGAGCTTTTGACCGGGCGCACGCCGTTTGATCCGCAGGAGTTGATGAAGATGGGGGTAGAGGGGATGCGGAAGACCATTCGGGAAAAAGAGCCGCAGCGGCCTTCGACGAAACTGGCGACATTGCAGGGCGAGGATCTGACGACGACGGCGACACGCCATTCGGCCGAGGGGCCCAAGCTCGTGCATCTGCTGCGCGGGGACCTGGATTGGATCGTGATGAAGTGTCTGGAGAAGGACCGGACGCGGCGCTACGAGACGGCCAACGGATTGGCGGTGGACATCAAAAGGCACCTCAACAACGAGCCCGTTGCCGCGCGTCCACCGAGCCGGATCTACCGTTTTCAAAAATCGATCCGGAGAAACAAGCTGGCGTTCGTCGCGAGCATGGCGGTCGCCGCCGCCCTGCTCCTGGGCGTCGTCGCCAGCACCTGGCAGGCGATGCGCGCCACCGATGCCAAACGCCACGCCCAGGCCTCGCAGGCCAGCGAAATAATTCAACGCCAACAGGCCGTGGCCAACGAACAAAAGGCCATCCAAGCGCAGGCTGCCGAAGCAAAACTGCGCGACCAGGCGCAGAAGCAGGAACTGGCGGCCCGCCAGCGCGCATATGCCTCGGACATGAACGTCGCCAAGCAGGCGCTCGACGGCGACAATCTTGGCCGCGCACTGGATTTGCTGGATCGCCAGCGGCCCCAGGCCGGCCAGCGCGACTTGCGCGGCTGGGAATGGCGCTATCTCTGGCAGCAGACCCGCGGCGACGCTCTGTACACGCTGTGCCGCCAATCCAACGAAATCGAATCGCTTGCGGCTTCCGCCGATGGCCGGTGGCTCGCGATTGGCGTGGACCACGTAGACGGATTGTTCGTGTATGACCTTCAAACCCGCCAGCCGGTTGCCCACCTGGCGCTGGGGGAGGGTTCAGTGTGGGGCGCCTTCTCGCCGACTGAACCCTTGCTGGCATTTGCCAGTCGCAACCTTCATGCTTCGGGGAATGAGCGCTTCACGTTGCGTTTTTGGAACGCGGCTACACATCAGATGATGGCCGAGCTCCCGCTGGACGACTTGTGCGGTGGATTGGCGTTCGGCAATGATGGACGGACTCTGGTAACTTCGACTGGACGCAGTCTTGTCCTTTGGCGCATGCCGGAAGGGACCAGGCTTGCGACATATTCGGGCGGACAAAGAAACCCTGCGGCCGCAAACAGTTTTGCCGCAACTTCCGATCTGCGCCTGGCAGCGTATGGAACGTGGGGGGGTCAGCTTCACCTTGTTGACTTGAGCAGTGGCAAGGAGCTTTGGAAGGTGGCGGCATCGAACGGGTTTATCACCGCCCTGGCGTTTTCACCGGACGGCAAAACCCTGGCATCCGCCGCCGGCTTCAGTGAATCGGACATCCGCCTGTGGAATGTGGCCGCCGGGACCGAAATCGGACGGCTACAAGGCCACAGCAGTTGGGTCGGCGCCCTGGTGTTCTGGCCTGATGGCCAGAAGCTGGCCTCGTGCAGCGCGGATCAAACCATCCGCATTTGGAACCCCGGCACCCATCAATGTCTGGATGTGCTGCGCGGCCATCGCCTGGAGGTGTGGCGGCTCGCGTTGCTGCCCGATAACAAGACCCTCGTCAGCGGGAGCAAAGATGGCGAGGTTTGCGCGTGGGACACGTCCATCACGCATCCGCGAAACCCCCGCATCACCATCCCAGACAATGTTGTGGACTGGTGCTTCTCGCCGGACAGTCAATCGGTCCTGACTTTCAACTCGCAAGGCCAGGTGAAGCGTTGGACCGGCATTGATTTTCAGCAGAGCGAATTGTTGCTGAAGGTCCGCGCGAACACTTTTTCCATCAACCGCAGGAACCGAGATCAAAACCGCAGTTATTTTTCGGATGACGGCCGTTTCATCGCAGGCGTCTCCGCCGACGGGAACGTTTCGGTCTGGGATTTGTCGCGGCGTGTTCTCTGGCGTGAATTCAAACCCGGCAACGGACGCATTCTTCCCCTCGTTTTTCTGGCCAAGGGAAAACGATTGCTGATCTGGTCGCAGGCCGATAATCGCCTCTCCGAATGGGACCTGGAATCAACCCGCCAAATCCAGTCCTGGCCGGCGCCCGTGGGTTACGAAGGAGTGGGCGTGTCGCCGAATGAACGGCTGGCGGTCGCCGTCGGTTTCGATGGGCAAGTCATTTGCCGAGACCTTCAAAACCACACCAGCACGACTCTTCCGCTTGATGCGCTGGAGGGTTGGACCGTCGCGTTTTCGCCCGACGGGAGAGCTCTGGCCATGTCCAGCGCCTTGGGTTATGCGCGGGTCTGGGACACGGCCACATGGCGGGAAGAAGCGACTTTGCACGGCTTTCTCAATGCCGTTGGCCAGGCGGTTTTTTCGCCGGACCTCCAGCGTCTGGCCACGAGCGGCAGCAACCCGGACGATGCGCTGAAGCTTTGGAGCGGAGACGCCCGTCAGGAGGTGCTCACGCTGGAAGGCGCGGGACACGAAGGGAGTGATCTCACGGGCTTTTCACCCGACGGCAACATGATCGGCGTTATGAGCGGCGACGGAATTCTAAGCCTCTGGCGCGCCCCCTCGATGGCGGAGATTCGAGCGGCGGAAGAAGGCACAGGCCCGTCGCCGGAGCAGGATCAGCTTTCAATCCCACACGCACGCCGATAGGATTTGAGAGCGATAGCCCATTTGCCATGTCAGCGCCCACAGGGGTATCGACCGCTGGTTACAAGCGCCAGAGCGGGATTTGAACTGTATCGATCTGGCATTGCCATGGCTCGCAGAGACCCTTGTCTATGTGCGAAAAAACGCGATTGGGAATATTGATCTCTTCCCTTTCAATTCGCGCATTTCGTCTCCCTTTTCTCATTTCTTCGGTGGCGCGTCGCGGGCGGCTCGCAGTGCGGTGGCGATGGCGTCGGGGTTGACCTTCCAGACAGCTCGGTCGTAGCTCAGTAGGCCGTTGGCTTCGGTCTCGACGTCGGTGAGCTGGCACTTGAAGTTGCCCGAGGTGCCGAACTTGGAGCCGTCCTTCACATTGTCGACGTAGAAGCGGACCATCTCGTCGGTGTTCCATTTCAGCGAGTCTGCGTCGAGCGGGTAGAGCTGTGTGTATTTGCCGGTCGTCTGCTTGCCCGTGGTCGGGTCGTAGGTACCGGTCGCCCAGTGTTCCCCGGGCCAATCATGACCGGGGACGGTCAGGCCGAAGCCGCAGGTTTCGGTGTTAAGACCTGCCTGCAGGGGATGCGTGCCCGCCCAGCCGCCGTGTTGGTCGGCGATGTCGCCGCTGCCGTGCCAGGGAAAGCCGCTCGCCTCGTCCACAAGCCGCGAGGGGTCGAGCGTCTTGATGAGCCGGGCAAAGCGGCGCGTGTCATGCTGCCCCCAGCCTTCGTTGAACGGCACCCAGCCAATGATCGAGGGGTGATTGATCCGCCCGAAGACGAGGTGTTGAAACTCGCTCCAAAGCTGGTCGCTCGCCTCGGGGGAAGTGGGCAGATCCGTGTAGGGATCGCCGGCGTTGCTGGTTGGCATGTCCTGCAGCACCAGGACGCCGAGCTTGTCGGCCCAGTAATACCAACGGTCCGGCTCCACTTTCACGTGCTTGCGAACGCAATTGAGGCCGAGCCGTTTGACCGCTTCAAGGTCAAAGCGCAGGGCGGCATCGGTGGGTGCGGTGTAGATGCCATCCGGCCAAAATCCTTGATCGAGCGCGCCCAGCAGCACGATGGGCTGGCCATTGAGGAACATTCTCTGTTTTCCCCTTTCGTCCTTGGCCAGCGCCACGTCACGCATGGCAAAGTAGCTGGTCACCCTGTCCACCACGTTGCCGGTGTCATCTTTCAACTCGATCTTCAGGTCATACAAGAAAGGCGCCTCCGGCGACCACGCCTTGGGCTTGGGAATGGCAAGTGTGAGGTCGGTCGACGTCCAGGCCAGGGTGGCCTTGTAGAATTTGACGAGGTTGTCGTTGACGTCAGGGAGTGCGAACTCGAAGCCGAGCGCGCCTTCGACTGAGGCAACTGGATTGGCACCGTCGTAGGCGGTGGCCGCCACTTTCAGCGGCGCGGTCGGCACAAGCCGCCCGTTCACCGTGATGCGCAGCGTCCCACCCTTGAGATTGGGAACGAGCAAGAGTTCATCGACGGCGGATTTGGGCACCGGCTCCAGCCAGGCGGTCTGCCAGATTCCGGAGCTGGCTGTATAAGCGGCGCCTCCCGGATGAAGCACCTGCTTGCCGCGCGCCTGCGAACCTTTTTCCACGGGATTGTTCACGCCGACAACGATCGCGTGCGATCCGGCCTTGGTGATGATGTTCTTGAGATTTAGATCGAACGCGAAGTCATCGTAGCCGCCGAGATGGCGGCCCATGGACTTGCCATCAATCCAAACTTCGCAGGCCCAATCCACTGCTCCGAAGTAGAGCTTGATGCGTCCGTCGAGCCACGCCGGCGGCACATCGAACGTGCGGTGATACCAGAGTTTTTGCTCGGGCTGCAAAGCTTTCATGACCCCGGACAACGCCGACTCGATAGGATAGGGTACGAGGATTTTACCATCGTACGCCGCGGGCGGATGTTCCTCGGACTTGGGCGTGATCGCGTAGTCCCACAAACCGTTCAGGTTCTGCCATTCCTTGCGCACCATCTGCGGGCGGGGATATTCGGGCAGCGCATTGGCCGGACTGACGTCCCTGGCCCATTGCGTCGTTAACGGACCAGCGGCGGGTTTCCACGGCTCGGTCGTTTGACCGGCAAGCAACCGCGCCGTCAGCAGAAGAGTGAAAACAATGGAGACGGTCCCTTTCATCATGTGAGAGCCTTTCGCATCATATCCCGCCATGGGCCCGCGTAATCTTCAGGCCGAGTTCTTTGCGTCAATGGCCGAGCCGCAGGCGTTTCGCCTTCTGTTCGAGCACCTGCCTGGCATCTTCTTCTTCGTGAAGGACGCCGGGGGCCGCATGATCGCAGCCAGCGGCCCAATCCTGGAGCGGCTGGGTTTGTCGAAGGAGCGGGACATAGTGGGCAAGACCGACAACGCCTTCTTCCCGCCGGAGATTGCCGCGGCATTTCGCTCCGACGATCAACAGGTCATGCACAGTGGCAAACCGCTCGTGAACCGCCTCGAGGTCTGGTACGACGAGCAGCGGGTGCTCGACTGGTTCCGGAAAATCGCCATCGAGCACGGGTTCTGCGACCAAAGCGCATTCACGCAGCAGTTCCGCAGAAGGACCGGCATGACCCCGCGGGCGTTCAGGAAGCGGCACCAGCGCTGAGGCGCTTTCCGCCCACTCCCCATCGAAATCGCTCAAGGCGTCTTGGACTGATGTTCCACGATCGTGTTGGCCATGCGGCGGCCCAACTCCAGCGTTCCCGCAGTGCCGAAGTGGACGTGATCTTTTGGATACCGCGTGTTGCGGTCGTCAGCCCGCTGGCTCAGGTCATCAGTGGCGACGACGAAGGCGCCCTTAACCGCCAGGGCCGCGCCCGAATCCTGATCCACTTCCTTCTCGCCCTGCCGCACGAGGTCGCGGTTATGCCCGGCGTTGGGCGGTGGCAAAACGTAACCGTAGATGAACAGCATGTCCGGGGCCTGGAACTGCTCACGCACCCGCGTGATGAAATGCGCCAGATTCTTTCCGTATTCGCTTGCGCTCTCCTCTGTCTTGGCGTCGCCCTCGCCTTGCTGCCAGAGCATCCCGCGGATTGTCGGGTCGTACCCCTGTACTCTTAGTCCCATCAGGCCGAGCCGTACGGTCTCGACAAAGGTCTTGAACTGTGTACCAAAGTGATCGACGTCGGCCGCATTCTTCCCCGGGTTCCAATCCTGGTACAGGTTCGCGCCGCTGTGGGCGTGCTTGATCAGCGCGATCGGTCCTCTCGGCTTGAGCTCCGCCAGGCGGTTGCCGAAACCCAGTTCCGGGCCGAACCGATCCTGCGATTCAGAAGCCTGGTGCAAGGGCAACCAGGTATTCGGCTCGGTGCCGCTGTCCAGGTGCGGCTTACCCGAGTGGAACAGGATCACCTTGGCATTCGGCGTGAAGTCGTCGGGAAGGTTCGCCATGTAGCCCTGGCCGGTGGCGTTAGACTGGCCAGCAATCAAGTAGACGTCGATCGGCTTCGCCGACTCGGCGGCGGCGGAAAGGGTCGCCGCCCAGCAAAGGGCGACGAGGCACGCGGGGGTCATGCAGCTTCTCATGCGAAGGACTACGCGCGTCAACCGCCGACGTTTTCCTCGCGGTTCAACTTGGCGGGATTTCAACAAGAATTGGCACCCCGTTACAAAAACAGTGGCGAGCACCAGCCGTAAATATGCATGTACTTCGTACATCTGAGGACCGGAACCAAGCCCTAAATGGAGGATCGCGTGATGGCACGCTTTCGGTTAGTGCCTTTGCTCTGGATGTTGCTGTTGGCGATCGCGCCAACAGCGGCGAAGAGTTCCCCGCAACCGTCGGCCAAAGAGGGCGATGCGGGAAAGACACTCGTCGACTACTTCCTGCCCATACCGACCCGCGCCGCGTTGTCGAAGGACGTCTGGGGAGCGCCGGGAGTGTTGCCGCGCGATCCGCAGAATGGGCTGGAAGACCCCACGATTCAGAAATGGGACTATTGGGACGGGCAGATCATTAAATCTCCGGATGGCAAATACCACCTGTTCGCCAGCCGGTGGGACCATTCCACAGGACATAAGGGATGGACCAGTTCCGTGGCGGTGAATGCCGTGAGCGACAACGTGATCGGCCCGTACGAAGACAAGGGTATGCTCTGGCCCGACAACATGGGCGGCAGGGGGCACAACGTGACGGCGCTGATTATGCCCGATGGCCGTTACGCGGTGACTGTCAGCGAAATTCGACCCGGCGAAGTCTTCGCTTCCAGATCGCCTGATGGGCCGTGGGAATCACTGGGAAAGATCACAGTCAAGGACCAACCCAAGTGGCACGCGTCGAACGTCACGCCGATGCTCCGGCCCGACGGGCAGTACATGATCGTGCAGCGATCGGGGCAGAGCATGCTCGCCAAGGACATCATCGGACCCTACGTCGTCCAAGGACCGCCCATTTACAAAGACATCAAGGAGCTGCCACAGGAACACCTCGAAGATCCGACCATCTGGTACAGCGGCGGGCTGTATCACATCGTCGTGAACAGTTGGAAGATGCGCAAAGCATTCCACCTCACCTCGGAGGACGGGCTTACAAATTGGAAGTTCCGCGGACTGGCCTACGACCCGACGGTCGACTTCATTCGCTACACCGACGGGACGGTCAATCGCTGGGAGAAGATCGAGCGGCCGGCGGTGTTCATCGAAAACGGCCACGTCACGCACTTCACCTTTGCCGTGATCGATATCCCCAAGGAACAGAATAAGGGCAACGACCGTCACGGCAGCAAGGTGATCGTGGTTCCATTCGACGGCGCAGCAATGGACCGCGACCTGGCCGAAATCGTCAAACAGGAAAAGGCAGCTGCCCAAGCCGCCGGAGGAAGTCATGATTAGATCGCACTTGTTATTCGCAATCACCGTCGCGTTGCTGCCGCAGATGGCGTTGGCAAATGACGCCGGCGGCGGCACGGGGCGGGGGCCTGACGTGACCGTCGTCGATCACCACGACGGAACGGTCACCCTTGCCAATGGCATCGTCTCCATCGTGATTGACACGAAGAAGGCTCGGCTCGACCGCGTGACCTACACGCACCGCAGCGAGGACCACGCACGCACCAGGGATGTACTGCTGCCATCCTCAAAAGGCCGCGGCCAATACTACTACGGCGGGTTCTCGCTCGGCAGCGGCACGTTCGACTACGCGCTGGCGACCGACCCGGCCACCAATGGCGGAGCCTACGCCGACGTGAAGCTGCTGAGCGACAGTGAGCACAACGGCGTCATGGAGGTCCACTTCTCCATGCTCCGCGGCTCGCCGGGCTTCTATTCCACCGCCATGATGGCCCATCGCAAACAGGACGTGAAATTTGAGGTGGGCGCATGGGGCGTCATCACCCGCGTCACGCCCGACTTCAACTGGCTCAGCGCCGACGCGGCGCGCAACTTCCTCATCGGCCAGCGTAGTTCCAAAGGCGCGAAGGTTCCCGACGCGCCCCACGAAAGCACCATCCTGCTCGACGGCGCGCAGCAGGGCCAGTACGCCAATAAGTTCATCTACGGGCAGGACCACGCGGACCTTCGCGCGTGGGGTTGGAGCAGCGTCGGCACAGGCGGCTTGAACGTCGGCGTCTGGCTTATGAGCAACATGGAGTTCAGCGACGGCGGCCCGATGAAGCGCGACGTCTCAGTCTACCCCTATAGTGAACTCAACAACTCGATTCTCACCGGCGAGTTGGGCATGGGCTCCGACGGCTTCTTCGCCGACGGCGAGACATGGACCAAGACGTGCGGGCCGTGGTTCTATTACCTCAACAACGTGCCGGCGGATGTCACCGACGCCAAACAGGCGGCACACCTGCTCTACAACGATGCGCTGGCGCAGGCCGACGCGGAGGCAAAAGCCTGGCCGTACGCGTGGTTCAAGCATCCAAACTATGTTCTGGCTTCGGGCCGGGGAACGGTCAGGGGCAGGATCGTCATCAACGACGCCGGGAACCCCAACGCTTCGGCGGCCGGGACCTGGGTCGGCTTGGAACAGCAGCCGCAGACTATCAAGGGATTCTACGACTTTCAGAAGTGGCTCAAGCCCTACCAGTTTTGGGCACAGGCGGATAAAGACGGGAACTTCACCGTGCCCAATGTAATCGCGGGAGAAAACTACACGCTATGGGCGTATGGCCCCGGCGCGGCGGGCACGTTGCTCTCGCAGGAACAGGCCGGCGGCAAGCCGCCGTTGGAATACACGCTGCCCGCCAAGCCCTTCGCGGTGAACGTGACGGGCGGCCAAACCAGCGACCTGGGGACAATCACTTGGACGCCAAAGCGCGTGGGCGCGACGGTCTTCGAGCTCGGCACGCCCGATCGCAAAGCCGGCGAGTTCCGCCATGGGGACGATTTCTGGTCACCGGCGCCGGCGCCGAAGTTGGGTTTCCCCACCCCCGTCTGGGGCGGGCAGGTCGAGTTCCCGCTCGACTTCCCGGATGGCATGACCTACACCGTCGGCAAGAGCCGCTGGCCGATCGACTGGAACTACGTCCTGCCGTCAGCGCCCAATCGCAACGGCACGTGGCAGCCTTGCGCCGGCAAGATCGTCTTCGACTTGGCCGCGCCCCCGCGCGACGGCGCTATCGCGTCACTTTACGTGGGCTGCGCGGGCGACGACGGTGGTCACATCATCGTCAGCGTGAATGGTGTCAATCTTGGCTCGGCCGACGGCGTCACCGCGGCTCCGCAGCCGATCGACGCCTCTGGTTTCAACCCCCCCTACTTCGATGACGCCAGCATCCACCTGAGCAACCACGGCCCGTTCTCCGACGAGCGGATCAACTTCCCCGCACGGCTCCTTCACGCAGGTCAGAACACGATCACCATTCAGATGGATGCGCGGAAGCTCACAGCTTACGTGATGCTCGATTACTTGCGGTTGGAACTGAGCGGCTACGTCCCGCCCGCGCCGGCCCGCGTGACTGCCTACGTCGGCAACAACCGCGCCCTCGTCTGCTGGCCGCTGGTGCCGGGCGCGACAAGCTACAACCTGCTTCGATCGACGGCCCGCGACGGCCGGTATGTGCCGGTGGCGGCCGGGTTCATCGCCCCCGTGTGTGGAAGCGGCCCGAGCGCCGCTCAATACGTCGATGCCACAGCCGCAAACGGCAGCGAGTATTTCTACAAGGTGCAGTCGGTGAACCCCGCGGGTTTGAGTGAGATGTCGCCTCCCGGCGCGGCCACGAAGCCGTCATCTGTGCAATCCGGCGACGTGCCGCCCACGCCGGCGGATATCAAAGTTATTGGATCGGGTCATCATCGGGTGGCCCTCACTTGGACTGCATCGCCGGGAGCCAGTTTTTATCGCATCTGGCGATCGACGCTGCACGCGGACGGCGTCGGCGGGAACTATCCCGTTGGCCGCGTCCTCCTGGATGACGGCATCGAGGCAATCACTTTCACCGACACCTCGCCCACGGATGGGCGTGAGTACAGCTACGCCATCGAAGCGGTGAACCCCGCCGGTGTGAGCGCCCTGTCAGCGTCCGTCACCGCGCGACCCCTGCCGGACCCGCCTGCGGCCGCTCCATCGTCGCTGGCCGGGCACTGGAGCAAGACCCGCGATGGGCAGGTCATCACGCTGACGTGGTCGCCGGTCGCCGAAGCGACCGGGTACGTCATCTATCGCTCCTCAGGACCAGCACCTGCGTTCACTTGGCCGGACCACTACCTGACGGCTGTCGTAGAGACGACCTACGTCGATAAGGGCGTCACGGAGAAGAGCGCCCCGGTGAAGGGCTTAGACGCGACGAAAGACTACGGTTATCAAGTCACTGCCGTGAACGCCGCAGGTATCTCTCCACCGGCCATCGTCCGTGTACCTGGACGCTAACCATGTTGTCAGCTAGCAACGTTAGAAGGTGCGTGCTATGCGACAGCCTTGACGGAGAAATGGCGAAATTCCCTCAAAAACACGGTTGGCAGTTCTACTGGTGTCCCGCTGGCTCCAAAGAGCGGGACGACATTTACGTTCCGCAGCAAATCGAACGGTTTTTCACGGCGCAGGATCTACATCTGGGTCAGTCTGGAGTTGGGCCTCGACACCGCGGCCGCCCTCGAAATCATCCGCCAGACACACCGGTATGTGGACCGACCTCTACAATCTCCAGGCGCCCGGCGGGTGCGCCGCTTGACAGACTCACCGCCAGGGCGTCCAGGATAATGCGCGGTAAGGATCGCGAGCGCTGGTCGTAAGCCGTGTGGCGGACTTGGAAGAACGCAGGACACCGCAGGCTTCATTACGTTTTCGCCGACACTGCGGCTATTCGCAAGGGCAGCCCGTTCGCTTTGCGACATCGTGCCCGAAAGAGGTATAAACGCGAGGGGGTAAAGGAGCTGATGCGATGGACGCCGACAAGGAGTTCTGGTGGATCGTGAAATGCTGGGAACGCGGGAAAGAGTGCTGCACCGTTAATGAACTCCTCTCCCATCTTTCTGATTACGTCGGGCGGCACCCCGAGCAGCTTGACGACCTCACCCGCCATTCGAATCAGTACGTGCGGGAGGCGGCTTTGGACGTCCTCGACTGGAAAAGGCGTGACGCGGCGCAGGTCAAGGACATCGCTCGGATCAGCCGCACCTCCCCACTTCAGCCG
>Ga0182024_10015246_pt1 | contig 14747 bp, 6 predicted proteins | sample P32metaG_FD_120480 | JGI IMG/M metagenome (GOLD analysis project Ga0182024, IMG submission 120480) | Permafrost microbial communities from Stordalen Mire, Sweden - P3-2 metaG (Illumina Assembly) | ecosystem: Environmental > Terrestrial > Soil > Wetlands > Permafrost | place: Sweden: Stordalen... | reverse complement strand
TCGAAGATCCATCCCACGTCGCCACGGTCGCCGAGTGGGAAAAGGCGCGAACGCAAACGAAGGAGACCTGGACCGTCCTCGACCCGGCCAAGTTCACCTCGACCGGCGGGGCCACGACCACGAAACTGCCTGATTTTTCGATTCGCTATGACGGCAAACGCCCCGACAAGGACACCTACGTCATCGAGGCCGACGTGGACCTCGTCAAAATCGCGGCCGTGCGCCTGGAGGTGCTGACCGACGACGCCTTGCCGCACAAGGGGCCCGGCCGCCAGGATAACGGCAATCTGCATCTGTCGGAGTTCAAGGTCGAGGCGATCCAGGCCGGCCAGCGCAAGCCGCTCCCCATCGCCCGGGCCTTCGCCGATTTTGACCAGGCCGGTTGGGAAATCAACCGGGCCATCGACGGCATTGTGCCCACGGCCTGGGGCATTTACCCGGCGGTCGGCCAGGCGCACGTGGCAGTATTTGTGCTGCAAACGCCATCGGCAGGGCAGGGGGGCGCGACCCGGCTCGTGTTCACGCTCGAACAGCAGCACGGCGGCGGCCATCTCATCGGCCGACCTCGTTTGTCCGCGGCCAGCGAGGTGCCGACATCCACCAAGTTCGCCATGCCGCCGAGCATCACCAAAATCCTGGCCAAGAAACAGGCCGAGCGAACCCAGGCCGAGAAGACCGAGTTGGCCGTGCACGTGCTCAAAGCCAAGCTGGACGACGAGCTCGCCTCGCTGCCGCCGCTGAAGCTGGTGTACGCGGCCGCTCCCGAATTTGTCGGCGACGGGTCCACCATGGCGTCGAAGGGAACGTGCAAGCCGGTGCACATGCTGCGGCGTGGCGACATCAAGCGACCGCTGGCCGCCGCGGCTCCGGGGACCCTGGGTTTCGTCAGCACTCTCGAGCCGACGTTCAAGCTGGCGGCCCCCGAGAACGAAGGCCAACGCCGGGCTGCCCTCGCTCGCTGGATCAGCAGCCCGAAGAATCCGCTCACCTGGCGGTCGACCGCCAATCGCGTCTGGCATTACCATTTCGGCCAGGGCATCGTCAATACGCCGAACGATTTTGGCCGCATGGGATCGAGGCCGACGCATCCCGAGCTGCTCGATTGGCTCGCCAGCTATCTTCTCGAAAATGACGGCTCCTTGAAGAAGCTGCATCGCCTGATCGTCACCAGCGCCAGCTATCGGCAATCGTCACGGCACAACGCGGATTACGCCAAGGTGGACGCGGACAACGCCTACCTGTGGCGCATGAACCGCACCAAGCTGGACGCCGAGACCTTGCGCGATACCATCCTGGCCGTGACCGGCAAACTCGATCTGACGATGGGCGGGCCGTCGGTCAAACACTTCCTGCAAACGCCGGGGATTCATCGCACGCCGAACGTCGATTATCTGAAGTTCGACCCCGACGCCCTGGGGGCCCATCGCCGCAGCATCTACCGCTTCATCTTCCGCACAGTGCCCGATCCGTTCTTCGACAGCCTGGATTGCCCCGATGCGTCGCAGTTCACTCCCGTGCGGGCCAACTCGCTGAGCGCACTGCAAGCTTTGACGCTGCTCAACGACCCGTTCATGGTGCGCATGAGCGAGCACCTGGCCAAACGCGTCGAATCGGCGGGAACGGTCGATGAACAGGTGCGGTTCGCGTATCGGCTGGCGCTGGGCCGGGAGCCGACGGATCGTGAGCGCACGGTGCTGACGGGTTTCGCGGGGCGGCGCGGCATGGCGAATGCGTGCCGGGTGCTGCTGAATTGCAATGAGTTCATGTTTGTGAATTGATCCCTCGGTCACGCAGAAGGAATTCGTGACACGGCACCCCCTCCACACACCCTCTCCGGCGTCATCGTGCGAGGATCGGTCAACCGTCCAGCCCTGAGCAATCACTCCGCAACCGCTGTGTTTGCATGGCTTTGCGGCGTTGGCCAATCGGGCTGCGAGTTCTTGTCATTTCCGAAGATTCGTGACAAGGGGGTAGCTGCAAAATTACCCGAAACGGCGAAGAGCCCGATTTCGCTGATTTCTGTTTTGCGACAATTCTCGAAAGCATCGCGCGTGCGCTTCCAGTCTTCCCCAACGTGGATTGTGCCGATGCGAGCTATTGTCTCATAGCATTTGGCAGCGAAGCCAAAACGCAGGTGTGGCCGACGCACGGACAATGCAATACGACAACGTTGTGATGCGTCCGGGTGGTGCGTGTAACATCACAAATTGCGGGCATTGCCGAGCGTGATCAAAATAGCTGTTCTTGAGTCCCGGCAGGGACGACAGAAAGTAGCCCAGGACGTCAGTCCTGGGCCTAGACGAGAAGGAATTGGCAGCCCCGGCAGGGGCGAAAGAATCAGGGCGCTCGACCGGAATGTGAATCCCCCAGGAGACAACCGTGGCGCATTCCTTTACTTCTTGCCTCTTTCACTGCATCTTCAGCACGAAAGAGCGCCGTAAATCGATTTCGCCGCAACTGCAAGAACGCCTTTGGCCATATCTCGGCGGTATCGCTCGTGACAAAGGCATGAAGGCTTTAGCCGTCGGCGGGGTCGAAGATCACGTGCACATGCTGCTTTCGCTACCGGCGACTCTCGGGCCGGCGAAGGCGATGCAGCTATTGAAGGCGAATTCGTCCAAGTGGGTGCATGAGAAGTTTCCGGAGCTGGATTGGTTTGAATGGCAAGAAGGATACGGGGCATTCAGCATTGGCAAATCGCAGGTGCCCGCGACCGAAGCGTATATTCGCAACCAGGCAGAACATCATCGGACGATGACGTTTCAGGAGGAGTTTCTCGCGATTCTGCAGAAACATGATATCGAGTATGATCCGCGGTTCATTTGGGGTTGAGCAGCGGGCCGTTTTTGAGTCCCGGCAGGGACGACAGAAAGTAGCCCAGGACGTCAGTCCTGGGCTTGCCGAACCGGATGTATGCGAGTCCCGGTAGGGACGACAGAATCTGATTGCTTGCTGATTCTGTCGTCCCTGCCGGGACTCCAAGAGCAACCCACGGCCTGCCCAGGACTGACGTCCTGGGCTACTTTCTGCCGTCCCTACCGGGACTCAAAGAGTTGCACATGCGACCCAATCTAAAGGACGCAGCTACCATGAAACGCGTTGTTTTAACCATCCTCGCCTGCGTGGCCCTCACCTCCCAGGCCCGCGCCCAGCTTCCGCTCATCCGGCTCGATCGCATCTTCCCCCTCGGCGGCCAGGCGGGCGGCGAGGTGACAATCGATGTCGTGGGGCGCGATCTCGATGACGCCAAGGATTTGCACTTCGATCATCCGGGGCTCAAGGCCGAGTGGCTCAAGGCCAATCAGTTTCGCGTCAAGATCGATGCCCAGACTCCCGCCGGTACCTATGAGTTGCGCGTCGTCGGCAGGTTCGGCATCAGCGGGGCCCGAGTCTTCGCCGTCAGCAAGGACCTGGCCGAAGTGCTCGAAAAGGAGCCGAACGATTCGCCGGACAAGGCCCAGGTGGTGCCGATGAACTGCGCCGTCAATGGCTTCTCCGATAACAACGGCGACGATTTCTTTCGCTTCCCCGCCAAAAAAGGGCAGCGCATCGTCATCGACTGCCAGGCCGTGCGGCTCGATTCGACCATGAGGCCGATGCTGTCGCTCGCCACCGCGGAAGGCAAGGACCTGCAAGCGAGCCGGCCGTACTATTTGCGCACCGATCCGCTGCTGGACTTCGTTGCTCCGGCGGACGGCGACTATATTGTCCGCGTTTTCGATCAGACGTTTTCCGGCGGCAAGCCTTATCGGCTCATCATCAGCGATCATCCGCACATCGAAAACGTCTTTCCCGCCGCGGTGATTCCAGGTGAAAAGACGACCCTCGAAATCCTGGGCCGTAATCTACCGAGTGGTAAGCCGGCCCCCAAGATGATCATCCAGGATCATCCGCTCGAATCGCTTTCCATCTCGTTCACCGCTCCGAAAGACGACGTAACCCTGCAGCGGTTTTCCTTCCTCAATCACCTGGCCTCGCCGAGCCTGAACGCGCGCGGCATGCAGTTTTATCCCGAGGGCCTGCCGAAGCTGCTGAACCCGGCGACGGTGGTCTTCGCCGACGCTCCGGTGACGCTGGACCATGAGCCGAACGACACGCCGGAGACGGCCCAGCCGATCACGCTGCCGACAGTGATTTGCGGCCGGCTCGACAGGCCCGGCGACGCGGACTGGTTTAGTTTCACGGCCAAGGCGGGCGACACCGTGGCCGTCGATTTGCTGTGCGAACGCATGGACTTTCCCGGCGACATTTTCGTCATCTTCTTCGACTCGAAGGGCAATGAGCTGCAGACCTTCGACGATCACGGCTCCAACTTCAACGCCCTGGCCCAGTACAATCGCGATCCGCTCGGCGTCTTCCGCGCCCCGGCCAACGGCGACTACAAGATCTTCGTCCAGGAACGCTATCGCAACGGCGGGCCACGCTATCAGTATGTGCTCAAGCTGACGCCCGTGGTGCCGGACTTCTACCCGGTGGCGTTTCACGAAACGCCGAATGAGCCGACCTGTCCGCTGGTCTGGCGCGGCGGCTCGGCGTATTGCGAGCTGTGCCTGAATCGCCGCAATTATCAGGGGCCGGTGACGGTGGAAGCCGAGGGTTTGCCGCCGGGTTTGACGTGCCCGCCGGTGCTGATGAGCCCGCAAGCGAACTTCGCGACGATGGTGTTCACGGCGGCGCCTGATGCCAAGGAATGGGCCGGGGCGGTACGGCTCAAGGCGTGGGCGATGATCGACGGCAAACGGGTCGAACGCGAGGTGCGTGGCTGCCAGCGGCGCTGGAACATCGCGAATATCAATACCTCGGTGTCTTTGCGGCAAGTCTGCGTGGCGGTGCGCGAGCAGGCGCCTTATGCCTTGCGGCTACCGGTGGAGAAGGTCAGCGTCGCCGCGGGGGCGGGCTTCGAGAGCAAGGTGACCGTGGCCCGATTGTGGAAGGATTTCAAAGGCCAGGTACAGCTCACGGGGCTGAACATGCCGCCGGGATTCGCTTTGCCGACAACGGTTATTCCGGCGGACAAGGCGGAAACGGTGCTCAAGTTCAACGTGGCCGCGAATGTGCCGCCGGGCGAGTATACGGTGGTGCTGCGTGGCGATGCTCAGGTGCCGTACAATCGTGATCCCGCCGCTCCGGCTCGGCCGCTGGTGCGGGTGTCGGATCCGTCAACGCCGTTGGTGGTTGTTGTCACGGCACCAATCAAGAAATAACCTTCAAGCCCGCATGCGAGGTACTCCGAGCATGCGGGGTGAGTATTAAGCCCGCATGCTCGGAGTACCTCGCATGCGGGCTTGGTGGATGATTGTTGTTTGAGTTCTCAACTTCCTGGAGTCCCCATGCCCGCCCATCCATCCGAAAGCCATCGTAAGCATGCGTTCACCGTTTGGCTGCTGATTCTCGCCGTGTCCATCTCCGGCCTGGCCGCCACCTACATGTTCTTCGTCGAAGCCCCGCCGCCCAAGAAGGTGGTCATCGTCACGGGAGGCAAGGAGGGCGCCTACTACAGACTCGCCACGAAATACGCCAAGGAACTTCTCGACAAGGATGGCTTGATACTGGAAGTGCGCACGTCGAAGGGCTCCGTGGACAACGTCAACGAATTGTTGAAAGAAGGCTCCGACGTTTCGGTCGCCATCATTCAAAGCGGGGTCATCAAGCCGGAAGACAGCGACAAGCTCATCGCCCTGGGCAGCCTTTATCGCGAGCCGCTCTGGGTCTTCTATCGCGGCGACAAACCGCTGTTCATCGAATCGTTGCCGCCCAAAAAGGCCGTCATCGCCACGGGCGGCAAGGCGGGGGCATATTATCACTTCGGGCAGAAATATGCGGACAACCTCAAGAAGGAAGGCTTCACCCTGGAAGTGCGCGAGACAAAGGGTTCGGTCGAGAATTTGCAGTTGCTGATGGATGACAAATCGGGAGTCGTGGCCGCGATTGTGCAGAGCGGCGTGGCGGGGCCGGCGGAGCGCGAGAAGCTTGCGGCCCTGGGCAGCCTGTATCGCGAACCGTTGTGGATCTTCGTTAGCTTTCCTCCAACTGGCTACCAAAGCCTCCGCGAACTGAAGGATCGCCGTATCGGTGTCGGGCCTCCCGGCAGCGGCACTCATGCCGTCGCCATGCAGATGCTTGCCGCCAATGGCATGATCGACGATAGCCTCAAGGCAACAGGCAAGGCCACCCTGGTCACGGACAGCGTCGCCGAAGCCGCCAAAAAGTTGACGAAGGGCGAACTTGACGCTGCCTTCTTCGTCGCCGCGATTGAGACGGATTACATCCGGAACCTCATGAACGATCCCAAGGTTCATTTGTTGAGCCTGCACCAGCACGAGGCCTATCAGCGCAAGTATCGCTTCCTGTCGCAGGTCACGTTGCCGGCCGGCCTTTTCAATCTGGCGGAGAGTCTGCCGAAAGAGGACATATCCCTGCTCGCGCCGACGGCCATGCTTGTCGTGCGCAAGGACGCCCATCCCGCTTTGGCTTCGCTGCTGCTCGGCGCGGCCATTCCGGTACATGGCGAGGGCGACGAGTTCTCGAAGCCCGGCGAGTTCCCGTCCGACTCGTTTATCGACCTCCCCTTAAGCGAAAACGCCAGGCCGTTTTTTAAGTCGGGCCTGACGGTGCAAAACCTGCCGCCGCCGGACCGGCTCAGTTATCTGGAAGGCAAACGCATCGGCATCGGCCCGCCCGGCAGCGGTACGCATGCCATCGCCGTGGAGCTGCTGAGGGCCAACGGACTCGAGGGCAAGGCGACGCTGGCAATGGACCTGGTGGGCGACGCGGCCAAGAAGCTGAAAAAGGGCGAACTCGATGCCGCGTTTTTCGTGGCCGCGGTCGAGACGGACTATCTCAAGGATCTCATGGACGATCCCTTTATTCGCCTGATGAGCTTCAGCCAGCACGAAGCGTATCAGCGCAAGTTTCGCTTTCTGTCGGAGGTGACGGTGCCGGCCGGGCTGGTCAATCTGGGCCATAACATCCCGCGGCAGGACATCTCCCTGATCGCGCCCACGGCCATGCTTGTCGGCCGCAAGGACTTGCACCCCGCCTGGATCTCGTTGCTTTTGACCACGGCCCAGCACTTTCACGGCAAGGGCGACGAGCTGACCAATCCCGGCGAATTTCCCTCGGCCAACTACACGGACATTCCCGTCAGCGAGCATGCCAAGCACTTTTACAAGACCGGGCCGCCGGTGCTGCAGCGCATGCTGCCGTTCTGGCTCGCGTCGCTGGCGGATCGGCTGAAGGTCATGCTCATTCCGCTGATCATGCTGCTTATGCCGCTGGTGCGGGCCGCGCCGCCGCTGGTTCGCTGGCGCACGCGCCGCAAGATCTACATGTGGTACTCCGCCCTGCGCGAGATCGACAAGAAGCTGGCGATGGGTCTGTCGGGGCCCGCTCTGGATGCGGAGATCGCCCGGCTGCGCGACATCGAACACCAGGTGGCGTTCGTGGAAGTGCCGCTGAGTTACATGGAAGAGTTCTACCACCTGCGTTTGCATCTGACGATGATGCAGCAAACTCTGGAGAAGTTGCGGACCCCGGAGGGTCCCAGAAATTAGCCGGTGGTTGAGCGCAGCGATACCACCGGAAACGGCAACCGGACGATGTGCCGACCCCGGTAGGGGTCGCAGAAACCTTCTTCCCCCAGCGTCAACTCGACCATCTAAACGCCCGGAGGATTCGCATGCCTGGCCAGGTATGAAGATCCCTGCGACCCCTTCGGGCAACGCCGTGAACGATTCTTGCCTGTTCCTACCCCGAAGGGGTTGAATCTCAAAGTCCAGGGTTGCGTACTCGCAACCCTGGGTGGAAAAGCAAGATACATGGTCGTACCCCGAAGGGGTTACATCATATGCCCCGATCGTTGTCGGCGTCGTCGATTTGATGTAACCCCTTCGGGGTAAACACAGGTCGTCTCTCCTTTCTTCCCAGGGTTGCGAGTACGCAACCCTGGGCTTTGAGATCGAACCCCTTCGGGGTAAGACCGAGAGATCCGCCGCCGAACCATGCCTGAAAAATCCTTCACGACCTTGCTCTTCAATTTGTTCGGCGTCGCTGGGAATTGCAATGAGATTGATGAAAGGTTCGTGAAGACCTCGAGGGATCCGAGCCAATGCGGCTCGGGGCGCGAAGACAACGAACCAGCCGCATTCCCAACGACGAGGGACAGCCATGTTGACATTCCACTGGAAAAATTGGTTCGCACGTTTGGTCCGCTTCATGCCGCGCAGCGTTCGCCAACCCCGGCCGGCAACGCGCCCGGTTCGCCGCTCCCATCTGGAGCTCGAGGAACTGGAAGACCGGACCTTGCCTGCCGCTTCTCTGCTGAACGCGGCCACGGTGATGATGAAGCCCACCTATCAGTTGCTTCAAGCACGCACGCCGGCCGTGCAGCCCGCGGACGCCCCTGCCGGTTTCGGCCCGGCACAGATACGAACCGCCTACGGGTTCAACAACATCACGCTGCCGGGCAATGTTCCGGCGAACGGGGCTGGGCAGACCATCGCCATCGTCGATGCGTATGACGACCCCACGGCGGCGCTGGATTTGACCGCGTTCGACGGACAGTACGGGCTCGTCGATCCCAACTTCATCAAGGTCGGCATCAACGCTCAGGGCCAGGCTTCGACGTCGAGTTTCCCCAGCCCCGATCCAGATTGGTCGATCGAAATCGGGCTCGATGTGGAATGGGCCCATGCGATCGCGCCGGCAGCCAGCATTCTTCTGGTCGAGGCCAACAGCAACAGCTACAGCGACCTCCTGGCCGGCGTGAATTACGCCCGCAACTACCCTGGCGTGGTCACGGTTTCGATGAGCTGGGGCGGCAGCGAGTTCAGCGGCGAAACGGCCTTCGACAGCTACTTCACCACTCCGGCCGGTCACAACGGCGTCACGTTTTTCGCATCCTCCGGCGACGCCGGCGCCCCGGCCGAAGTGCCGTCGATTTCCAGTCATGTGGTCTCGGTCGGCGGCACGTCCTTGACCCTGAATGGCTCCGGCGACTGGTCGGCTGAAACCGGCTGGAGCGGCAGCGGCGGCGGCATCAGCGCCTATGTTAGCCAGCCGAGCTATCAGAACAACCTGTCGATCTTCGGCGAAGATGCCGGCGGCATGCGGGCCACCCCCGACGTTTCCTACGATGCCGATCCCAACACCGGAGTGGCCGTGCTGTCAACGTATGGCTACGGCGGCTGGCTCCAGGTCGGCGGCACCAGCGCGGCCTCCCCGCAATGGGCCGCCCTGCTGGCCATCGCCGATCAAGGACGCGCCCTGGCCGGCGAGGGCTCGCTGGACGGCTTTACGCAGACGCTCCCCGACCTCTACGCTTTGCCGAGCCTTGATTTCCACGACATCACCGCCGGCAACAACGGCTACCCGGCCGGGCCTGGCTACGACCTCGTCACCGGTCTGGGCTCGCCGGTCGCCAACTTTATCGTGCCCGACCTTCTCGACATCACCACCACCCAGGTGCCGACCTCGCTGATCGTCACCCCGTCGAACCCGGTGATCTACGACGGCAGCCAGGAGCAGCTCAGCGCCATCGTCCTGGACCAGATCGGCAGGCCCATGGCCAATCAGCCTAGCTCCGCCTGGTCAATGGTCAATGGCCAAGGCACTGTGGATGACAACGGCCTGTACACGGCTCCGAGCACTGGCACAGGCACGGACACGGTCGAGGCCTCGGCCACGTTGGATGGAATCAGCCTCAGTGCCACGGATTCGGTCGGCTACGCTCAGGGGCTCACGATCACCTCGATCGGCGCCAGTCCCAGCACGGTGACCGGCACGACCACCACCGTGAGCGCGACGGCCGCGAATATCGGCGGGGACTACGCATTCTATTTCTGGTACGGCCTGTATCTGCCGGCGGGCGGGGTCGAACCGCTTTTCGACAATCCCGACAGCCCGACGACGACCGCCACGTTCTTCGGCCCCGGCACCTACACGCTGAGCTTCATGGCCATCGATGGCCTGGGCGACCTCGCCTCGGCAACGGTCAACGTGACCGTGGTTTCGACGCTCACTTCCGTCGAAGTGTCGCCGCTCGTGACCAACGTGCCCGACGGCAGTCAGCAACAATACACCGCCCAGGCGTACGACCAGTTCTATAACCCGATGCCCTCGACGTTCGCCTGGTCGATCGCCAACGGCGGCGGCTCGGTGGATGCCAACGGCCTTTTCACGGCGCCGGCGACCGGCTCCGGGACAACCTATGTCCAGGCGACTTCCACCGTGAACGGCGTCAGCGGCCAGGGCTATGCGATCCTCGTGCAACCGCCGGTGGTCACTTCGATCAGCGCCGCGGCCAACCCGGTGAACGGCGTCAGCACGAACCTGACCGTGAACGCCTATGATCCGCAGGGGGAAAACCTGAGCTTCCTCTGGAGCGTGACGGCACAACCGGCCGGAGCACCGGCGCCCACTCTAACCGCTGCGAACAACTGGACCACCAGCGCCAAGTTCTTCCAGGCGGGCAGCTACACGTTCCAGGTCGCGGTCACCAATGACACCGGTGTGACAACGCTTGCCAACGTCAACGTGACGGTGAACTCGGTCCTGACGTCGGTCGCCGTGACACCTCTGAAAGCGACGGTGGCGGACGGCAGCCAGCAGCAGTTCTCAGCCATGGCGTTCGATCAATTCAAACAGCCGATGGCGGCGACGATTTCCTGGTCGGTCACCAGCGGCCCGGGATCGGTGAACGGCGCCAGCGGCCTCTACACAACCCCGGCGACCGGGACCGGCACGCCGATCATTAAGGCGAGCGCCAGCATGAACAACGTCACCATGAGCAGCACGGCCAGCGTGACTCTGCTGCCGCCGCCGGCGATCACCTCGATCAGCGCCTCACCTAGCCCGGTGACCGGCACGACTACCACGCTGAAAGTTGCGGCTTCCAATTCCACGGGCGGAAACCTGTCTTACCAGTGGAAAGTCACCGGTCAGCCCGCCGGAGCGAAGACGCCCACGATTGCCAACGCCGCTACCGCCGCCGCGACCGCGACCTTCTTCCAGGCTGGCGCCTATGCGTTCCAGGTCACGGTAAGCAATCAACTGGGGCAGATGACGCAGGCGACGGTGAACGTGACCGTCAACTCGGTTCTGACCTCGGTCTCCGTATCGCCAACATCGGCAACGCTGTCGGGCGGCAGCCAGGATCAATTCACGGTCAAGGCGCTCGACCAATTCCAGCAGATGGTGGCCCCGACGATGAAGTGGTCGCTCGTCAGCGGCGCCGGGTCCATCAACAGCAGCACCGGCCTGTACACGGGCCCGAGCAGCGGTAATGGCACCACGGTTGTCAGGGGTAGCGCCACCCTGGGCGGCATCACCCTCAGCGGCACCGCGAGTGTGACTTTCGTCCCGGCCCCGACGATCAGCTCGATCAGCGCGACTTCAGTGACCGGCACCGCTGCGGCGCTCAAGGTGGTTGCCTCCGACGCCGGCGGCAATCTCTCCTGCTCCTGGTCGGTCCTGACTCAGCCCGCCGGAGCGCCGGCGCCCACGTTCAGTGCCGGCAACGCCAGCACCACGAGCGCCACCTTCTTCCAGGCGGGGACCTATGGCTTCCAGGTCACCGTCACCAATCAGTTCGGTAAGACCGCCCTGGCCAAGGTCAGCGTTACCGTCAACGCCGTCCTCACCTCCGTCGTGGTGACGCCCGCAACCGCAACGGTGCCGCACGGCTCACAGCAGCAGTTTTCCGCCGTGGCCCTGGATCAATTCGGCAACGCGATGGCCAAGCCCTCCATAGCGTGGTCCGTCAGCGGTCTGGGCTCGATCAACAGCAGCGGCTTGTACACGGGCCCAGCCTCGGCCACGGGTTCGGCCACCATCAAGGCCAAGGTCACTGTGAATGGGATCGGCCTGACTGGCACCGCCAACGTGAACGTCACATGAAACGGGGGAAACTCGTGATCGCCAGCACAATTTGTTGGACAAAGACGAATTGCGCAGCGATGATGATTGCCATGATCTCCATCAACGCAAAAGTAATGGGCACGCTGGCTCGCCGCGAATTGTTGACGGTCGGGGCCGTCGGACTGCTCGGCCTGAATTTGCCGGATGTGTTGCGTCACCAGGCCAGCGCTCGATCCGCCGGGGTCCCGGGGCCACGGAGTGCGGGATTCGGGCGAGCGCAATCGCTGATTTTCCTTTATCTGCAGGGTTCGCCCAGCCATATCGATTTGTGGGACCCCAAGCCGGACGCTCCCGCGGAGTATCGCGGCGAGTTTCGCCCGATCGACACGGCCGCTCCCGGGATGAGGCTGAGCGAAGTGCTGCCGAAGCTGGCGCGGCAAGCGCATCGCTTCACGCTGCTGCGCTCGCTCGGCACGACTCCGCGCGGCCTGGCCAACCACGGCGCCGCCATCTACATGCTCATGACCGGCTACGATCCGAGCAACTTTTCGCCCACGGGATTGGCGGTGCCGCCTGCGCGTGAGGATCTGCCGTCGGTCGGTTCGCTGGTGGCACGCTATCGTCCAACGGATCGCGGCGCCCCCGCCTATGTCGCACTGTGCGGTCCCGTGCGCGAAGGCGCGGTCACCGGCGTCGGCCAGTTCGCCGGGGTGCTCGGCGGCGCCTACAACCCCTTGCAAATGTACGACGATCCGACCCAACCTTTGCGCCTGGAAAGTCTGGCCCTGCCGCCCGACGTGACTCTTGGCCGACTGCAAGCGCGCATCGATCTGCGTTCGCGACTGTCCGTACTAACTGGCTCTGGCCAGGGCGACATGGAAAGCTATTATCGGCAGGCCTTTCACCTGCTCGAATCGGCCCGTGCCGCCCGCGCCTTCCAACTCGACCACGAGGCGCTGCTGACGCGCGAACGCTATGGCGCAACGAAGTTCGGCCAAAGCTGCTTGCTGGCTCGCCGTCTGATCGAGCGCGGCAGCCGCTTTGTGCAGGTCAATTGGCCGTCCGGTTCCGACACGGAGCCCGTCATCGGCCCCGATGGATCCTGGGACACGCATCGCAACAATTTTCCGATGCTGCGCGACTGGCGCTGCCCCGTGTTCGATCGTGCCCTGTCCGCCTTGCTCGAAGACCTGGCCGAGCGAGGCCTGCTGGAGTCAACCCTGGTGGTCGCGATCGGCGAGTTCGGCCGTTCGCCGCGCATCGGCGCCCCGACGACGAACAACGTCGGCCCCGGCGGCCGCGACCACTGGCCCTCGTGCTTCACCTGTCTCCTCGCGGGCGGCGGCGTGCCCGGCGGACAGGTCTACGGCGCCTCGGACCGCTACGGCGCCTTCCCCGAACGCCAGCCCGTCCACCCCTACGACCTCCTGGCCACGCTCTATCACGCCCTCGGCATCGACAGCGCCACCGAGTATCGCGATCACCTGAATCGGCCGCGCCGGCTGGTGGAGCATGGTGAGGTTATCGCGGGGTTGTTGTGACGCACGCACCCCGGGGGCAATCGCTCAAGACCGTTAGCCCCAAGCCCGCAGGTCGTGGATTACGACACCTGGGAGCCGGAGTTGTGCGAAGACGAGGACATTCTCCGGCACAATAAAGGTCGGGGCATTTGTCCCAGTAGGCATCCATCACGGTCTTGACGGGGCGTTCGCGGTCCACCTTCGCATCGGCGACGACAAGGAGCTTGCCAAACTGACCAAGCAGGAATCTGGCCACATCCTTGCCGAGTCGGAGCCATACCAGTTTCGGTCTTCTGGGCGAATTTGCCTCAGCGGATTGGAACACGTTGAGGGCCACCCTGGCCGTCACGTGGGGTGCGTGCCGGCTGCAGAGGGGCAGTATTCTGTCAAGGTGTATCTGATCGCATGGGATGACGAGCCAGGGATGAAAGATCGCCAAGGGCGCCCGAAGCCAGGATCGTTGCCGGATTTTGTCGTGTTGGCGAACCCGAAACCGAAAGGGCGAGTACGATTTCGGAAGAAGGTGCATGTGCTCGATTCACCCAAGTAACCGCGCCGAACCAGGCGTTGCACCACGACCGGGGCCGCATTCTATTTTCGCGCGACACCACGCCGCTGCAGCGGCCCCGGCGGGTGAACTGGTGCGTTCGGCGACTTGGCGTAGCGAGGTCTTATGGTTCGTATCGTAGCGTGGTCTGCCGCGTTCATATTGATCTTGGCAGGATGTGAACGCCAGCAGCTGCCGCCAGCACCTGTCAAAGAGGTCGGCAAGGTCGTTGAGCGCGAGGCCCCGCCTGTGGATCCGCAAACTACCGATCGCGACCTCAAAGCGCTTCAGGGGAAGTGGGAGTTGGTGTCGATCAAACGAGATTGGGTTGAAGCCAAAGAGCCTCCAACTCACTACGTCTTTGAGGATGCGACCATGACGGTCTACCCACGCGATAAACGCGAGAGCTATTACACTTTGAAGCTAGACGCGTCAAAATCTCCCAAGCAGATGGATATCATTGCCACGTGGCCAGACGGAAAGGTCACGAAAGCAGAAGTCGTTTATGAGCTCGACGGCGACCTGTTTCGATGGTGTCACATCGACGGCAAACGGCCGAGCGTGTTCCTTTCCGAACGGAACCCTGCAGGCACGTTGAATGTCATTCGCAAGGTTAAGGAGTGAAGGTTACGCCGCCGAACACACATATCATGGCCCACCTGTCAAGAGCGCGCACGCTGATTGATCCCCTCTTTTTCGGATTTTTTTCCAGGGGCAAGCCGCAGGCTTGATGAGTCGCGAAGCGACGATGCTTTGAGGGCGCCGCGAGGTTCGGTTGTTGCGGTTGTCGCTGGTGCGGCCAGCGGCACCAAACACATATGGGG
>Ga0182024_10015245_pt1 | contig 14748 bp, 8 predicted proteins | sample P32metaG_FD_120480 | JGI IMG/M metagenome (GOLD analysis project Ga0182024, IMG submission 120480) | Permafrost microbial communities from Stordalen Mire, Sweden - P3-2 metaG (Illumina Assembly) | ecosystem: Environmental > Terrestrial > Soil > Wetlands > Permafrost | place: Sweden: Stordalen... | reverse complement strand
GATGAGCAGCACGATCATGACCAGTCCCATGAGGGCGCCGCGACGCGTGGTCGGTGCCCGATCAGGCTCCCGCTCCGGGGGCTGCCAGTGGTCTGGATTTCTCATCTGTGACTTTTACACCACGGAACCATTCGCATCCTCCCAGCGGTTAAGTCAAGCTCGTGGCGCCCTTTGTCAATTAAATGTCGCGGAAAGCGTGGTGCTTGCGCCACGGTAGGCTCAAGATACATAAACGGGGGAAGTGCGTCCACAGGGTGTGGGTACCTTGATATCGGCTACAAGCGAGGCGTGGCCTGTAGTCAATTGCCAAGTCCGTGTCGTCCAACCCTCAAGAATCGTCGGAATAAGGCGAGCCAGGGGGAAACAACATGTCTTCAAAAATCAATGGGGGAATCCGATCGCAGCAGGGGCGTGCGTCGCTTTTCAAGGCAAGCTCATGCGGTGCGTCCGCGCTCACCCTTGCCGTGCTGGCAATCCTGCACGCCGCGCCCGCGAGGGCCGCCGATACGGCGGCGGCGGTGGAGGACACGGCCCTGACCGAGATCATCGTCACGGCGGAGAAACGCTCGGAGAACCTCGAGCGGGTGCCGGACTCAATCACCGCGTTCACCTCCAAGACGCTTGATCTGCAGGGCATAGCGTCGGTTCAAGACATGACCAACTACGCGCCGGGTCTGTATTACACCACCTACGATAATCGCCCCTACATGCGCGGCATCGGTCGAAACACCGATAATCTGGCGGTCGAGTCCGGCGTCGCCGTGTATGTTGACGGGATTTACAATGGCGCCAACGCCTCCACGATCTTGCAGAACTCCACGCTGTTCACGGACCAAGTCCAGATTCTGCGCGGTCCGCAAAACACCTTGTTCGGCCGCAACGCCGACGGCGGCATGATCGACTATGTCTCCAAGCGCCCCACCAACGATTTCGAGGCCGAGGTTCGCACCGGCTACGACAGTTTCCAGAAGGCCTTCGTTGAAGGCGCTTTTTCGGGACCGATCAGCGACTCCATGCGCTATCGGTTTGGGGCCAATTACACCAACCAGACCGGCGACGGCTTCTACAAGAACTTGAACGGCGTTAGCGAGGGCGGCGATGTCGCGCAGGGGGGTAATGGCACCAGCTATCACATCGAGGGCCAACTCGAAGGCAACATCGGTTCGGTTTTCGACTGGTGGGCCAAGCTTGCCACGAGCGATTACGACGTTAGCTATCACACTGAAACGCTTCTCGGACCTTTGGATACGCGGGAGTTCCCCAACCCGCTGTTTCCGAACGCCAATTTCGGCACCTGCGCGCTGCCCGGGGGCGCGGGCGGCTTGGGTTGCGCCGGCAGCCCGGACAAGCTGGTCAGCGTCGTTACCGGCGCAAACACCATCGCCGGAAATCCCAGCGCGCTCGGGACCGGTACATTCGACTCGGGCTTCCAGTCGCAGTCCAAGCAACAAAACAATTTGATCTTTGCGACTCATCTGAACTTTCATGCCGATGAGTTCGACGTGAAGTACTTAGGGGGCTATCAGAAGTTCAATTACGATCTCACTGCGCCGTGGAACAACAACCAGGGCACCTCCAGCGGAGTTCTTGGATACACCCTGCAGGGACCTGCCGCGGTTACGCCGCTGTGCGGCCTTTTCTTTGGTGCTACTAATCTTGCTGGGTGTACTCAAAATCTGGCGGTCGACTCGGCTCACAATAACTTCACGTTTGATGAGTACGAACAATTTTTCAGCAACGAGCTGGACATCGCCTCGACCGGCACGGGACCGTTGCAGTGGATCGGCGGTCTGTATCAATTTCACGAGAAATACACGCAACCCATTAATGTGAACAGCCCTGACCAGGCGCAGCTCGCGACGCCCTATAATTTCCTTGCCCTCGTTGGCGGATTAACAGGCGCTATTCCCATCCAGGACTCGTTCGTGCGGGCAGCTGGAAACCCGACGCGCTCGGCGTACAACGAATACACCGCACTCGCTGAGAACTCCTACGGCATCTTCGGACAGATCGATTGGCAGGCGAGCAGCCAATTCAAGATCACCACCGGCCTGCGCTACTCCTACGATAAAAAGGACGGCGATCAAACCTTTCGGATTATGGCATTCAACGCCGAGACCCTCATTCCGGGCCTTCCGCTGGGCGTGAATATGTTCGGCGCCAACACGCCGGCCTTCGATATCACGCCGGTTGCCACGACCTGCACCGGCCAGAGTTACCGTGGTACCGGCCCTTGCACCTTCAATGCCAATGGTGCGGCTCAAACGACGCTGGACGCGCATTGGGATGCCGTCACTGGAACAGCCGGCGTCTCTTGGACGCCGGCCCCGGACATCCTCGCCTACGCGAAATACAGTCGCGGCTACAAGGCCGGCGGCTTCAACTCCGGTATCAACGCGGTCGACCCAGAAACGTCACAGGAGACCGTGGATGCGTTCGAAGTCGGCTACAAAGAGACCTTTGGACGGACCTTCCAGGCGAATGTGGCGACGTTTTACTACAACTACAAAAACGACCAGCAGCCGCTTGGAGAACTCGATGCGGCCACCAACGTTATAAACACCATCATTGTCAATATTCCCGTGGTGCACACCTACGGTGCCGAATTGGAGACCATTTGGAACCCGATCACCGACCTGGATATTCTGCTTAACTACGCGTACCTGCACGCGACCATCCATAGCACGAACGGTGTGTGCTACCAGGATGCTGCGGACCCATTGGCGCTTGCGCCCGGCGCGAATACCAGTGGATGCGCGGCCGGTACCGGCTTGCAGAACCTCGTAGGCGCGACACTCCCTGCGTCGCCGCGCAACAAGATCGCATTGAACGCAATTTATACTTTCCACTTCACTCCGGGTTCTTTGGCCCTGTCCGGCACCTACATCTGGAGGGATAAGACATACGACTCGGTATTTAATCGTTCGTATAACTTGGACCCGTCATACGCCCAGGTTAACTTGCGTGCGATCTGGAGCGACAACTCCAATCACTACAACGTGATTCTCTATGCCAACAACGTCCTCAACAAGATCGCTCAGGACGCCCAATTCGGCTTGGGGGTTACGAACTCAGGGCCTGGGCAAGTCATCGATCCCTTGGTTAGCTACATCCCGCCCAGGGTCTACGGCGTGGAGCTGCGGTACCGCTTCCACTAGCAGGCTGTTGAAGAACAGCCTGCTAGTCTCAAAGCTAAGCTGCTGACTTGTGTCAGTTCAAGCACTACCATCCAGCGTGTTTGCAACGCTGGATGGAGCATGAGCAAATCGAAGCACGCGCAAGATGTTACGGCACTTTTAAACGGCGCCGCTGCCTGTTATGCGCAAGGTCGTTTAAGCGACGCGGCCGATCTTTATCGACGGGCCGCCGTCGTCGACCCTAAAGACCTGCGACCGATCTATTCGCTGGCGCTCATCGATATCCGGCGTGGCCGCTTGGAGAACGCCCGGCAACAGCTAATGGCGGTGGCGGCCCAAGATCCCAATCTCTATCCCGCGCAGCAAAATCTCGGAGCGGTTTGCCAGAACCTCAATTTGTGGCAGGAGGCGGCCGACGCGTACGCTCGTGCGCTTAGCTTAAATCCCACTGCCGTGGAGACTCATTTCAGCCTTGCGCGCGCGCTGGCCGTGCTGGGGCGAGTGGGGGAATCAAGCGCCTGCTATCGCGCCCTGGCCGCCAATCCTTCGGTGCGGCTTCGCGCCCTGACGCGCCTCGCGGTGCTCGATCCGGCAGCGATCGACGAGCAAGATCTGACGGCGTTACAGCGCACGGCGGATGATCCCGCGACGGTGTCTGCGACGCGGATCGAAGCCTATTTCGCGCTTGGGTTTGGTCTCGAGCAGCGCCGCGCTGATCAAGCCGCGTTCGCCGCCTTTCAAGCCGGCAATCGCCTGAAGCACGGCGCCCTGATGGCTTCGGCGGACCTCGCGGCACGGCCTGACGCCTTGGAGCGTGCGCACGACCTCGCGGCGCGCTTCGTGATTGAGCGATTTGACGAGGCGTTCCTGCAGCGCTCATTGCACCGGGGCAGCGCGTCGGCGGCGCCGATTTTCGTCATCGGCATGCCGCGCTGCGGATCCAGTCTCATAGAGCAGATCCTATCGAGCCATCGAGACGTTCAAAGCATGGGGGAAAATGCAGCGCTCTCCACGGTGGTCGATCAGGGCTTCACCGAAGTTCAGCGGGCCGCCAACTGGGGAGACTTAGCTGAAGCCTATTTGGGCTTGATGCGCCAACTCGGTTGGAAGGGTGCTGATCGCTTCGTTGATAAAACCCTGGAGAATCATTTGCGCGTCGGCATGATTCACTTGATGTTTCCAAAGTCGGTGATCATTGACAGTACACGTGACCCGGTTGACACCTGTCTTTCTTGTTATCGCCAATTGTTCACGGAAGGCAACGAGACGCTCTACGACCTTAGGCAAATCGGTCGAGCCTACGTTCGCTATCGTCGCGTGATGGAGCATTGGGACCGCGTGTTGCCGGGCCGCGTGATCCGGGTCGAGCACGAAAAACTGGTGGCCGACACGGAAGGGCAAGTCCGCTGGCTTGTCTCGGACGCCTGCAAGCTAGAGTGGGACCCGGCATGCCTGCGTTTTTATGAGGCGGCCAGTGCTGTCCGCACCGCCAGCGCCGCTCAAGTTCGCCGCCCCGTGTTCTTAACGTCCATCGGACGCTGGACGCGATTTGCAAGCGAACTTGAACCCCTCTTGAAGGCATTGGGGCCTTATGCTTCACAGCAAAATGGTCGGTGATGTGACTTATATACCACTATTATAATTTCGTCCTCCTAGTGGTTATATCAAGCACATGGCGCCATTTGTCAATCAAATGTCGCGCACGGCGTGGTGCTTGCGCAACGGTTTCCGTAGCCTCAAGATACGCACCGGTCGCGGTACGTCCACCTGACGCTAGGCCTCGCCTTATCGCAGGCGAGGCGTGGCAGCGCGACTTAAGTTGCGAAAAATTCACTCGATCAAAAGGTGTATATGACAAATCAAACGGTGCCCTCACGGGCCATTTCTCTCATCCTCGGCATCACGGCGGCTTTTGCCGGCGCGGTGGCCTGGGCGGCGGACGCTTCGAGCGCACCGGCCCTGGAGGAGATCATCGTGACCGCGCAGAAGCGGTCGGAGAATCTTCAGGACGTACCGATTTCCGTGGTGGCGATCAACGCGCAGCAAGTGCAGGACGCGGGCATCACCAATATTAGAAATCTCGCGATTTTGACCCCGGGTCTTACTGTCACCTCCGAAGGCAATGAAGCAATCACCACGGCGCGCATTCGCGGCATCGGCACGGTCGGCGACAATCCGGGCCTGGAGTCCTCCGTCGGCGTGAACATCGATGGTGTCTATCGGCCGCGTAATGGCGTCGCTTTCGGTGACCTAGGAGAGATCGAACAAATCGAAGTTCTCTACGGTCCGCAAGGCGAATTGTTCGGCAAGAACAACGACGCCGGCGTCATCAACGTCACCACCGTGAGACCCTCAAGTACGTTTGGAGCGATGGCAGAAGTGACGGGCGGAAACTTCAACGACCGGGAGTACCGCACCTCCGTCACCGGACCGTTAAGCGACATCATGGCGGGACGCCTGTACGTTGGCTACCAGCAGAACAGCGGTTTCCTTCAAGTGGTCAACGGCGTCGGTCCCAGCGAGCAAAACAACACCAACGACCGCAAGTCCTACAATACCCGCGGTCAATTGCTGATCACGCCCAGCGACGATGTGGATTTCTTGCTGATTGCCGATTATGCCAAGCGCAATGAGTCCTGCTGCAGCGCCGTCGTAGAGTACGGGGGTCCGTTCCAAGGGCTGGTGAATGCATTCGCCTCGAACCCTCTGTTGGGCGGCAAACCCGGCGCGCTCGGCGATTCCCCGCTCATCGGCCAGCCCGGCGTGGTGCGGCTGCCCAGCAGCTACGTAGCCTATGACAACCAAATCATCACGCAGAACGTGCGCGACATGGGCATATCCGGAGAACTTAACTGGAACCTGAGCTTTGGAAAACTGACTTCGATTACCGCTTGGCGAGACAACACTGTCGCCGGCGGCAACGATGTCGACTACACAGGCATCGACCTTTTGTCCTATCCCGACGACGGTGATGCGAACTCGACGGATTTCAAGCAATTCAGCGAAGAGCTGCGGCTAGCCGGCAAGGCGGGATCCTTGAACTGGTTGGTGGGCGGGTTCTTCAGCAACGAAATCCTGACGACGCGAACGCTCGCTGATATTGGAGATCAATTCGAACCTTACATCAGTGCGGTCGCATCCGAGGCAAGCGTTGGAGCCTTCAATCCGCTGCTCGTATCGACCTTAACAGGCAATGCGCCGGGCACCACATTCTTCGGCACCGGCTATGACGACATCTATCAACAGACGTCCCGAAGTTTTGCACTGTTCACCAACGAAACCTACAACATTACTCAGGGATTGGACCTGACAGTCGGTCTGCGTGGCACCGAAGAGAAGAAAACCGCAACGGCAAGCTTCAATAGCATCGGTGGCGGACAGGGCTGCCAAGCACTCATAAACAACGCCGGTAAAGTTTTAACGCAACCTGGGGCCGCGCCGTTGTTCCTGATTGGCTACGGCTGCTTCAGCGGTCTCGATCCGGCGTTTTCGGGCACGGGATTCGACCAGTCGAATACCGAAAACAACTTGTCGGGCACGGTCAAACTGTCGTATCGCTTCAACGAAGAAGCCATGGTCTACGTCTCGGGCGCGAATGGCTACAAGGCCGGCGGCTACAATCTTTCGCGCGTAACGGCACCTCAGACTGCGCCGGGAGTGGGTACGCTTCTCGATCAGCTTGGGCTGACCCCCGATTACGACACCCATTTCCCCCGCGAAACGGTGGATTCGGGCGAAGTGGGCATCAAGACCACGCTCTTCGACAAGACACTGCGGTTGAATGCGGCGGCGTTCTATCAGCGATACACGGACTTCCAGCTGAACACCTTTACGGGAATTCAGTTCGTGGTCACGTCGCTTGATCGCGTCGTGTCAAAAGGCGTCGACGTGGACTTCGCCTGGGCAACCCCGATCTCCGGGCTGACCCTTGCCGGAGGCGTGACCCAGGATTTGACCAACATCGACAATTTCGGCAACGCATTGCCCGACTTCTGCGGCGGCCCTGGAAATGGTTGCACGGCCCGCGACAACAATCGCCTTTCATTCGCGCCGCTGTGGTCCGGAGCGCTCTCCGCCAGCTACCTGATACCGTTCGGAACCTTAGGGTTACGCACCAGTGTGGAAGAAAAGTACAACTCGTCCTACAACACCGGCTCCGATCTTGATCCCCGGAAAATCCAAGAGGGCTTTGGACTGCTCAACGCCCGCATCGGCTTTGGCGCATTGGATGAATCCTGGGCCATTGAGGCATGGGGCGCGAATCTTGCGGATAAGTACTATTATGCCGTTGCGTTCGACTCGCCGTTCCAGTTCAACACCATCTCGTCCTACCTGGGCGCTCCGAGGACTTTTGGTTTGACGGCGCGGGTGAAGTTCAAGTAACTAGAAGGTTTTAAGTATTTGAATCGTTACAACGGCGGGCCTCAAAAACCCGCCGTTTTTTTGCCATAAAAACCATTGGATTTGACAGGGGGATCTCATGGAGAAGAAATTGGCCGCAGCCCGTGCCGACGAGGCCACAAGTCGTCGCGATTTCCTAAAATCCTCAGCCCTGACGATTGCTGCCGCCGGCGTGACGTCGCTGGCATCGCAGGTTCAGGCGGAGACTGCCCCGGCGCAGCCCGCAGCGCGCAGTGCACTGGGCGGAGGTGCCACCGGCAACGTATTCGTCGAGACCGACACCGTCTACGGCAAGGTCCAAGGCATTCAGAATACCGGCATCAAAGAGTTCAAGGGAATCTCCTATGGCGCTCCGACCGGTGGCCGCAATCGATTCATGCCGCCGAAGAAGCCCGCGCCGTGGAAAGGCGTGCGCGAGTGTTTTGCACATGGCCAAATCAGCCCGCAGCCGCCGACGGATCTGCGTTCCGACTACGGCATGATGATTCACTGGGACTATCACCCGGGAGGCATGGGTGAGGATTGCCTGAATTTAAATATTTGGACGCCGGGTCTCAAAGACGGCGCAAAGCGCCCGGTGCTGGTGTCCTTTCACGGTGGGGGCTTCACCACCGGGTCCGGCAACGCCATCGGCTACGACGGAGCCCAACTGGCGCGATTCGGCGATGTGGTCGTCGTCACGGTCAATCACCGCCTCGGCACCTTGGGCTACACGCAGCTTGTGGATTTGGGCGCGCCTGCTGAGTTTGCTTATGCCGGGTGCGCCGGCATCATGGATTTGACGGCATCGCTGGAATGGGTTCGGGACAACATTGAAAGCTTCGGCGGCAATCCGGGCAATGTCATGATCTTTGGCCAATCCGGCGGCGGCGCAAAAACCAGCGCCATGTTGGCAACGCCCGCGGCGAAGAGTTTGTTTCATCGCGCCGCCGTGCAAAGCGGATCGATGTTGAAATTCGTGCCCAAGGATCGGGCGACGCAGAGCGCGGAGGCACTGCTCAAGCAGCTCGGTATTGCAAAATCGCGCATTGCGGATTTACAGAAAATATCGTGGCAACAACTGCTGGAAGCGCAGATCGCTGCCGGCGCCTCGACGCCCGGAATTGGCGGCGGTCCGGTTCTGGATGGAAAGTATTTGACCCATGATCCTTTCGATCCGACCGCGCCGGTTGAGTCGGCAGAAATCCCGCTCATCGTGTCGACCACCCTGGAAGACGCGGCCTTGAGTCTGACCAATTTCACCCTCAGCGAAGCGGACCTCAAGACGCTGATCGACAAGCGCTTCAAGGATAGGGGTGCGGACATTCTGGCGATGTACCGCAAATACTATCCGGAAAAATCGCCTTATTTGATTCAGGCGATGATCCTCACGGATGCCGGGTTTCGCCGCTCGGCCATCCGCCAAGCTGAACTCAAGGCAGCGCAAGCCAAGGGCGCCATTTACATGTATCAATGGGAATGGCCTACGCCGGCCTTCGGCGGCCGCTACGGCGCTGTGCATGGACTCGACGTGTCAGGTTCCTTTCGGGAAGCGCGGGAAGGAAACGATATGGCGCGTGTTGCCGACCAGCTTTCATCGAGCTGGGTCGCATTTGCGAAGACCGGTAACCCCAACAATTCACGCATACCGCCTTGGCCAACCTTCGATGCCGCAACGCGCGCCACGATGATCTTCGGCACGCCGACGCAATTGGAAAACGATCCGCGCAGCGAAATTCGAAACTTCTGGGAGCACATGCCGCCGCCGGGTGGGCCGCTTGGTTGATATATAAGCTTCCGGCGCCGAGGTGCGGCACACTAAGGGGCGACTTAAGCAGGTCCTTATTATTCGGGGAGTATAATTAATGTCTGTTAGCCCGCAATCGATCGAGGGTGGCGCTCCCGTCGGCCAGAGCGCCAGCGTTTTAACGAAGGCCGCAAGCGGCGCGAAGTTTGCGCTGTTTCTCCTCTTCGCCATCAATCTGCTGAATTTTTTCGATCGTCAATTGCTCGGGGCGCTGGGCGAGCCGATCCGCAAGGAATTCCTGTTGAACGATACGGCACTGGGATTGCTGGGCACGGTGTTTACCCTGATGTACGCCGTCGTCGGGCTGCCATTCGGGCATTTGAGCGATAAATGGTATCGAACCAAGCTCCTTGCCATCGGCACCGCGGTGTGGAGTCTGCTCACCGCCGCCACCGGCATGGCGCAGAACTACGCTCAGATTTTCATTGCGCGTTTGGGGGTGGGATTGGGCGAAGCCGCCTGTGCTCCCGCGGGCCAGTCCTTGATCGGCGATTTATTTCCGCCGGCGAAACGCGCCTTCGCCATGGGCATCTTCATGTTGGGACTGCCCGCCGGCATTTTTCTGGCGTACTTGAGCGCCGGATACATTTATGCACATCTGGGCTGGCGTGCCGCGTTCTACATCGCATGCGTCCCCGGCATCATCCTGGCACTGGCGGTGCTCACGATGCGCGAGCCAAAACGAGGTGCGCTGGATGTAGGCCGCGTGGTGACCAGCTCCGCCGACGGAGGTAAATCTTCATTTGCAGCGGTGCTGGGGCTGCCGACAATGTGGTGGATCATCCTTTCCGGGATCTTTCACAACTTCAATATGTACGCCCTCAACTCCTTCAATTCGCCATTTTTACAGCGCTTTCATGAAATGAGCGTGCGCGAGGCCAACAATGTGTCGTCCATTGCGGTGGGCGCGGTGGGCGCCATCGGCTTGATCGTAGGGGGCTGGGCTGCCGACAAGCTGAGTGTCAAACGCCGCAACGGCCGGTTGGTGCTGTCCGCGTGGTGCATGACCATTGCGGCGCCGTGCATTTTCTTGGCAATCAATCAGCCCAAAGGTTCGATCACTGCGTATGTTTTGTTCATGGCCGTGGGCTCGATCACCATGTATGTGTACTACGCGACCGTATACACCGCCATTCAAGACGTTATCGAGCCGCGTCTGCGCGGCATGGCCGTAGCCATTTACTTCTGCTGCATGTATCTATTCGGTGCAAGCTTAGGCCCGGTGGGAACCGGCAGGTTGAGCGATCACTTTGCGCACAAGGCGATGACGGATGCCGGCGCCACCAGCATGACCGAGGCGTTCAAGGCGACCGGCCTGCACAACGCCATGTACATCATTCCGATTCTCGCGTTGGCGGCTGCCGCGGTGTTGTTCGCCGCCTCGCGCACCATGGAAAAGGATGTGCGCAAGCAGGAACTCGCGCATCCTGAGCTTAGAGCTTAGGAAGCCGGACGCAGCGTGTCGCTGAAGCTCGCGAGGTGGTAGTCGGCATCGCCGAAGCTCAGGTCGATCATCGTCAGGCGCTTGAAATAGTGACTCACGATGAGTTCGTCCACCACCCCCATACCGCCGTGCATCTGCACGGCGTGCTGACCGACGAGCCGCCCAGCCTGTCCGATGTACGCCTTGGCCGCCGACACGGCGCGATGGCGATCGGCCGCGTCGTGCGAATCGGCGTGGACGGCGGCGATGATGGCCATCGAGCGCGACTGCTCCGCAGCGATCAGCATGTCCGCCATTTTGTGCTTCAATGCCTGAAAGGTCCCGATGGCAACTCCAAATTGCTTGCGCGTCTTCAGGTAATTCAAGGTCGCTTGATTCAGCGCGTTGATAATGCCCACAGCCTCTGCGCATAACGCTGCATTAGCCCGTTCCACGGCACGTTCGATCAGGGCTAAGCCTTTCGATGGCGCGCCGATCAACGCGTCGGCACCCAACGTCACATTCTCGAGCTGCAGGTCGGCCGCGCGCGCGCCCGACTGTGTTGGGTACGCGGCGGCGGTGAGACCCTTCGCGTCGCGCGGCACCAGAAACAGCGATATGCCGTCGCGATCGCTGACCTTGCCGCCGCTGCGCGCCGAGACCAGATAATGGTCGGCCGATGCGCCATCGAGCACGACCGTTTTCCGTCCCGATAGCCGCCAGCTCGCGCCGCACTCTTCCGCAGTACAGCCGACATAGGACAGTTCATACCGCCCCGCCGCTTCGTAGGCAGCAAGGGCTAATTTTGTCGTGCCGGCGGCAATCGCCGGCAGCAGCTTTTGCTTCATCGGTTCCGATGCGGCATCGCGGATCAATCCGCCGCAAGTCACGACGGTGCTCAAGTAAGGCTCCAGAAGAAGCCCCTGACCAAACTGTTCCATGACCAGCATGATATCGACGGCATTGCCGCCGAGACCGCCGAAATCTTCGGGAAACGGCAGCGCCAGCAAGCCAAGCTCCGCGAACTGGCTCCAGGCTTCCGCGGAATACCCCAGGCTCGACGCCGAGAATTTGCGGCGTTTGTCGAAATCGTAGTCGCGTGAAATAAAGCGCTGCAAAGTGTCCTGCAGCGCCAATTGCTCTTCGCTGTAATTGAATTCCATGTTTGCTCTTTAGAGGCCCAGAATCATCTGCGAGATGATGTTCTTCTGGATCTCGGTGGATCCGGCATAAATCGTGGTCTTGCGCTGGTTGAAGTATTGCCCGGAAATCGGCGGTGCGTAGGAACGGTAATGAGCGCTCAGCAGCGGATTGCCGACCCAGGCCATATCGAGCGCCTCACGCACATAAGGCAGCGCGTCATGCCCGAGCGCATGCATTTTGAGCTCAGCGAGCTGCTGAATGATTTCCGATCCCTTGATCTTGAGAACGGATACTTCGGGCCCCAGCGCCCGTTGCTCCTTCGCCGTCGCTGACAGCACTCGCAGATTGGTGATCTCCAGCGCCATCAATTCCATCTCGACCTGAGCGATGCGGTCGCGAAATCGCGAGTCTTCGATGAGCGGGCGGCCGTTGGACATCTGCTCGGCCGCGATCTCCTTGAGTTTCTTCAGCGCGCGCTTGCAGGCGCCGATGCCCGCATTGCCGCTGCGCTCGTGCGTGAGCAGGAATTTCGCGTAGGTCCAGCCCTTGTTCTCCTCACCGATCAAGTTTTGCGCCGGCACCTTCACATTGTCGAAGAAGATGTCGTTTATCTCGTGCTCGCCGTCGAGCATGATGATCGGCCGGACCGTGATGCCTGGGCTCTTCATGTCGATCAGCAAAAACGAAATACCTTGTTGTTGGCGCCCCTCGCTGCTGGTTCGGACCAAACAGAAAATCCAGTCTGCGAACTGGCCCATGGTGTTCCAGGTCTTCTGCCCATTGACGATGTAGTGATCGCCCTGGCGTACGGCACTGGTGCGCAGCGAGGCGAGATCGGAGCCTGATCCGGGTTCGGAATATCCCTGGCACCACCAGTCCTCGCCGGAGAGTATCCGCGGCAGGAAGTACTCCTGTTGCGCGGCATTGCCGAATGTCTGCATCACCGGCGCAAGCATTTTCAGGGAAAACGGATTCTGCGGCGGCGCGCAGGCGTCCGCGCGCTCCTCTTCAAAAATGTGCTGCTGCACGATGTCCCAGCCGGTGCCGCCGAAACGGGTCGGCCAATTGACGGCGCCCCAGCCTTTGCGAAACAGTACCTTCTGCCAGCGCACCAAGTCGTCCTTGGAAATGCGTCTTCCCAGCTGCAACTTGGTGCGGATGTCCGTGGGTAATTCGGCTTCGAAAAAAGCGCGCACTTCGGCGCGAAATTTCTCTTCTTGCGGACTGTATTTAAGATCCATGGTTGTTTCCTTTAAAGACGCACGCTTAGTCCACCGTTACGACGATCTTGCCGCGCGCGGCGCGCGAACCGAGTCGGCCGATCGCTTCGCCCCCGCGTGACAGCGGAAATCGCTCGGTCACGGCAGGTCTTATTTTACCATCCAGGTACAGCGCCATCAGCGCAGCCACATTGGCGGCGTGCAGCGCAGGATTGCGCTGGGTGAACTCGCCCCAGAACACGCCGACGATTTCGCAGCCCTTGAGCAGCGCTAGATTGAGCGGCGGCTTCGGGATGCCGGCGGTGAAGCCCACGACCAAGTGGCGGCCCGCCCAAGCGATGGCGCGCAGCGCCGCTTCGGTGTAGTCACCGCCGATTCCGTCATAGACCACGTTGGCGCCGCCCGCGCCGCAGACTGCCTTGAATCTGTCCGTCAACGCACGAGCGGCCGTCTTGTCCAGCGGTCCGACCGGATACTGAACACCGTCGTCCGCGCCATGCTCGCGCGCCAGCGCCAGTTTGTCGGCGCTCGAGGCCGCCGCGATGACGCGGGCGCCCATTGCCTTGCCCAATTCCACGGCAGCCAAGCCGACGCCGCCTCCGGCCCCCAGTACCAGCAGCGTCTCACCGGAACGCAACTGCGCGCGATCCTTCAACGCGTGTTGCGACGTGCCATAGGTCAGGAGCAGCGCCGCCGCTTCGTCGAAAGGCATGCTGTCGGGGATCTTCCAGCAATTGCCCGCGCCGGCGATGGCCTTCTCCGCCATGGCGCTGCGCACCGGGCTCACCAAAACGCGATCGCCCACCTTGACGTTGGTTACGCCCTCGCCCAATGCCTCGACCACGCCGGACAGCTCGCCGCCGGGCGCGAAGGGCCTGGGCGGTTTGATTTGATACAGGTCCTGGATGATGAGCAGATCCGGGAAATTGACCCCCACGGCGCGAACCTTGATGCGTACTTCGCCGCGTCCCGGCACCGGTTCCGGAATCTCCTCCAACACCAGTGTTTCGGGGCCGCCCGCTTGACGGCTGAGTAATGCTTTCATGATTGCGCCGCCATTTGAGAAGTTGCTTTAGCGTTTTCGCGTTCCTGCAGTTCGCGCCACATGATCTTGCCGGCGCCCGACTTAGGCAGCGCGTCGATGAATTCAATGACTCGCGGCACTTTATAGGCCGCCATATTTTCCCGGCACCAGTCGATGATGGGCTGCGCTTCGATCTTGCCGCGCCACTCAGCCCGCAGCACGATCACCGCTTTTACCGTCTCGCCGCGGTGCGCATCCTTGGCGCCGATGATGCAGGCTTCCTGGATCGCCGGGTGCTGGTACATGAGCGACTCGATTTCCGTCGGCCATACCTTGTAGCCCGACGCATTGATCATGCGTTTCAACCGGTCGACGATGAAGAAGTAACCCTCTTCGTCCATCTTGCCCAGATCGCCGCTACGAAAGAATTTTTTGCCGTCGAGCTCAATGAATACTTGTGCCGTGTCCTCGGGCTTTTTCCAGTAACCCAAGAACACTTGAGGTCCGTGCATGATGATCTCGCCCACCTCGCCGGGCGGCAGTTCACGTAAGGTGGCCGGATCGATGATGCGCGAATCCACATCGTGGATCGGAATACCCAGGCACTGCTGCTT
>Ga0182024_10015244_pt1 | contig 14748 bp, 16 predicted proteins | sample P32metaG_FD_120480 | JGI IMG/M metagenome (GOLD analysis project Ga0182024, IMG submission 120480) | Permafrost microbial communities from Stordalen Mire, Sweden - P3-2 metaG (Illumina Assembly) | ecosystem: Environmental > Terrestrial > Soil > Wetlands > Permafrost | place: Sweden: Stordalen... | reverse complement strand
CACCCCGCTTGCGGCGGCGGCGGAAATGCCGGGCGTGCCGCCATAAAGCTCGCCATTCTTGATCGCGCTGGCCAGCACCGTCAGGCCGGACCGTTCATTGGCGACATAGGCGGTCTGGCGCTGCACGTCGCTGGAGACTTCGCCCAGCAGCCGGTCGATCAGCACGATGGTCTGGCTGGTCTCGTCTTCCAGAAGCGACAGTTGGCGATGATCTTCATCCACCGCGCCCGAAACATTGAAGGTGGCCGAGATCTGGTCCAGGACGAAATGGGCGGTGGAGGAATCGCCCGTCACGTCGGTGCCCAGCGCGCTCAATTGATTGATGTTGGCCGACAACCCGTCGAGCGAGGTCTGGGCGCTGTTCCATTCGCTCACCAGCTCGGGATTGCCTTTGGTGGTGCCGACCTGAAGCCTGGTGGTGATACGCGCCTTGGATTCCTGATAGGCGCCGGCCGCCTGGGCGCCCGCATTCCTGAGATCGGAAAGACGTTGGGCATTGGCGGCGAGCTTGCTCTCCAGGCCCGACATCTGGGCGCGAAGGGTCTGAATGGTCTTGTTGACGGCGGTGCCGGTGTCGGGACCCTGTTCGATCGTGACCGGGGTGATGGTGGCGACCAGGGCGTTGCCGGCGGCCGAAGCCGGACCTTCGGCGGTGGGCGGGGCGGCCCCGGCCGCGCCCTCGGCAGTGGGCGCTGGCGCCGAGGAGGCAGACATGTCGTTGCTGCCGCCAAACATATTGTCGATGTCGGAACAGGCCGCCAGCCCAAGGCTCGCCGCCAGCACGCACGCCAAATAAAGGCTCGTTTTGAGCCTCTGATTGGCTGTATGTCCGCTCATTCTGCTCTCCGCTGCCGGCGCCCCTGCCCCTGAATTAAGGGGGGCGGCACGCATTCATCCCAACCCACTCGGCCGAAGGCCAAGTTGTACAGATTGAGTCTTAACGAGGCCTATGGAAGGGGACAAGGGCGTCGGGGCCCCTTTCTCCCTTTTACACAATCGTTTTGGGGACTTGGCAACGCTTGAGGCACCCTTGCCGCGCAAGGGTCGCGGGTCCGGGCCCGGATGCGCTTGCCTTTGGGGAGGCCCCTCAATAGGTTCGCCGCCTTCGACAGCGCCCGTAGCTCAGCTGGATAGAGCATCAGACTACGAATCTGAGGGCCGGGAGTTCGAATCTCTCCGGGCGCGCCATTTTGCAGGCGCTCGGGCCGTTCGCGCTCCGCGCGGCCCCCGGCCTGCACTTCGAGATGCGCGCCCAGATTGCCTTCGGCTGCGGCCACAATCTTATCAAGGCAAAATTTTCGGGCGGTTCAAGCTTTGGGTTTGGCGTCGAAGGCGGCGAATTCATGCGCAATGCTGGCGTCGATCAAGCTGCGCCATACTTTTTCGGCGATGACAGGCGACAGGCCGGCGCGCTTTCCTTCATCCACCACCTTGCGCACCACTTCCTCGATCCGGGCGGCGTCATGGACGGCGCCGCGTTCAGCTTTCAAGACGGCGGCGCGCTCGACATAGGCCTGCCGCAGCGCCAACAGCTTGACCAGCCGCGCGTCCAGCGCGTCGATCGCCTGGCGCAGCTCTGTCATCGAAGCGCAGGATTGGGGCGGTGTAAATTCGTGGAGCATGTCAATGTCTCTGCTGTCGGGCGGCGGCTTTTACACATGGTGCCTCGCTTTCCCAAACCCTATAGTTGAACCTGCGACATTCGGTGGGGCGGTCATGGCAAAAGATACAAAACACGGGCTTGATCGCCGCGGAATCTTGGCGGGCGCGGCCGCGATGGGGGTGGCGTTGGGCGCGCCAAAAGCGCTGGCGTCGACGCCCGTGGTCAACACCAAATACGGAAAAATTCGCGGGCTCAGCGATGGCGCGGTCAAGATCTTCAAAGGCGTGCCCTATGGCGCACCCACCTCAGGCGAGGGCCGCTTCCTGCCGCCCAAGCCGCCCGCGCCCTGGAGCGACGTGCGCGACGCCACCATGCTGGGCCATCGCGCGCCGCAGACCGACACCGCCGGCTTCATGGAGGAAGAAGTGGTGGCGTTGGATCGCACCCCTCAAAGCGAAGATTGTCTTTGCCTGAACATCTGGACCGCCGGCGACGGCAAGAAGCGGCCGGTGATGCTGTGGTGCCATGGCGGCGGCTTTACCGGCGGCTCGGGCGGCAACATCCGCTATGACGGCGCCAGCCTGGCGAAGAAACACGGCGTGGTGCTGGTGACAGTCAATCACCGGCTCAATGCTTTCGGCTTCCTCTATCTCGCCAAGCTGGGCGGCGACAAATATGCCGACAGCGGCAATGTGGGCATGCTGGACATCGTCGCCGCGCTCAATTGGGTGAAGGACAATATCGCCGAATTTGGCGGCGATCCCGGCAATGTCACCATTTTCGGCCAATCGGGCGGCGCCAGCAAAGTCACCACCGCCATGGCGATGCCGCAAGCGGCGGGACGGTTTCATCGCGTGATCGCCGAAAGCGGCGTGGCGCTGAAAGCCATCACGCCCGACGAGGGGAGCGAGATCGCCTCCCGGCTGATGACCCAATTGGGCGTGAGCCAGGTGGACCAATTGCAGCAGGTTCCGTTCCCGCAGATCGTGGCCGCGCTGGGACCCCTGGGTCCGGCGGGCCGGTTCGGGCCGGTGCTGGATCATCGCAACTTGGTCTCGGGCAACGGGCCTTTCGATCCCCTGGCGCCGTCCCTGTCGGCGGATGTGCCCATGATCCTGGGCTCGACCCTGACCGAGATCACTTTCCTCAACACCACGCCGCTTGATGCGATTGACGACGAGACTTTGCGCCGCGATCTCAGGCGCGACCTCAAGCTGGACGATGCCGAGGTGGAAAAGATGATCGCGCTCTACAAGCGCGATTTCCCCGGCGCGGCGAATGTGCGGCTCTATCAGATCATCGCCAGCGACAATTGGCTGACCGCCAATGTCGCGCTGACGGCCCAGCGCAAAGCCGCCTTGGGCAAGGCGCCTGCCTATCTCTATCATTTCGAGAAACTCACGCCGGTCCACAACGGCAAGCTGGGCGTGCCGCATACACTGGAAGTCTCTTATGTGTTCGACAATCTGGACGGCCCCACCGATGACGTGATTACTGGCACGGGCAAGGACCGCTATCCCCTGGCCGACAAGATGAGCCGGGCCTGGACCCAATTCGCTCGTACCGGCGATCCCAATGTCGCGGACCTGCCGCATTGGCGGCCTTATTCGGCGTCGGATCGCGCGGTGATGATTTTCAACGATACCTGCAAGCTGGCGGTCGACCCGCGCGCCGAAGCGCGCCAAGCGATCACCGAACTTCACGTGCGGCAAGGCCAGGTTTCGGGCGCTTAACCCGGCGGCGCGGCGCAAGTGAAATTCGCCGCGTCATTGGTATCGCCTCTGCCCTTGTATTTCGCCACCTGGGGATAGGGACAGATGCGCCGCGTGCGGTCGGCCATCTTGGTCTGCTCGTTGATGTGCGTGCCGATGAAATCGGTGGGGGCATTCTTCGCCCTCACCCACTCATCCAACGCGGTGACGATGTCATGCTGGGCGTCGGGCGCGCTGGCCGGACCGGCGGCGCCGAAATTGCCCGCCCCCGGGCCGCCGGCGCAGTGATAGATGCCGGGCAGCATATAGAATTTGAGGAACTGATCGGTCTTGGCCTGGCCCAGCTTGGCCACGATCTGCTGATAGAAATCGATGCTGGCGTAGGGCGAGATCTGCTGATCGGCCCAGCCATGATACATGATCAGCTTGTGGCCCATGGCGTGGAAGCGGGTGAGGTCGGGCTTGACGTTATAGACGTCGGCCACTGTTTCCTTGCCCACCACCTTGGCCGACAGCGCACGGTCGGTGTCCTTGTCGTAATCGAAACCGGTGTTCTTGAAATTCTTGTCCTGGAATACCGAATAGCGGAAGAAATCGTAGGACGATCCGCCTGGCGCCGCGCCCGCCCATATGCGGGACCATTGCGCTTCGCTGCCGCGCGCATAGCCCTGGAAGATGGGCGTGCCATCGGAACGTTTGGCGCCGCCATAGATCGCATTCGCGGCGGCGACCTGCGCCGGCGTGAGGCATTCGCCCGCCGCGTCGCCCTCCTTGCACAAAAGCGAAGCGGGATCGAAATGGCATTGGCGCGGATCCTCGATCACGCCATCCTTGACGCCGTCCAGTTCGTCGCAGGCCGCGATCACTTTGCGATTGAGCAGCGCGGCGCTTTTTAGCGTCAACGCCTCGGGATCCAGCAGCGCCGCCCGGCTGTTCCAGGTGGCGTTGATCATCTGGTTGGCCCAATGCCAGGCCGGCGCGCCCGCCACGATGCCATCAAAGTCGGCGGGGTAGCGGGTGGCTTCCATCAAGGCGTGATGGCCGCCTTGGGAACAGCCTACGAAATAGGATTCGCTGGCTTTCCTGCCATAGAAACGCTGCACCAGGGTCTTGGCTGCCACGGTCGAGACATGCATGGCGCGGTAAGCGAAATCGACCATCTTTTCGGGATGGCCCAGCGCCCAGCCTTGTTCATTGCCGCCATTGGACGCGTTCGGGTCGGTGATATGGCCATTGTCGGTGGACATGGTGGCATAGCCCGCCTTGAGCGCCGTCAACATGGGGCCGGGCGAAATCGCGCCGGCCGAGCCGCCTGAACCCTCAGCCTGGAATTTGCCGTTCCAGGTGGATGAGGGCGGCATCCAGACCTCGAAACCGACGCGCGAATCCTTGGTGGGCGTGGCCAAGCCCACGATCCTGCACATCGGCACATCCACCGCGGTCTTATCCACCATGGTGCTTTGCTCATACGCGGCCGAAAGCACCATCATGTCAGGCGCGATCATCTTTCCCGAAAGCGCCTGGCAGCGTTCCTGGTCGCTTTTGCTGGGCGCGGCATGGCTGGCCGGCGCCAGGCTCAACACGGGCAACAGAGCGAAAACGGAAACGAAAGCCTTGAGCTGCGCTGTGCTGGACATGAACCCCTCCCGGTTTTGGCGGATGTTCTATGCCCTGCAGGGGCCGGTCAAGTGTGCGGCGGGCTGTGAAGATAGCTTTCGACCAGCGAGCCGGCGATCAGCCGCCAGCCATCCACCAGCACGAAGAAAATGAGTTTGAACGGCAGCGAGATGATCACCGGCGGCAGCATCATCATGCCCATGCTCATCAGGATCGAGGCCACCGCCATGTCGATGATGAGGAACGGCACGAAGATCAAAAAGCCGATCTCGAAAGCGCGTTTCAGCTCTGACAGCATGAAGGCGGGCGCAAGGGTGGTAAGCGCGGTGTCCTCGGGCTTGGCGCTGGGCTTCACGTGAGACATGTCCATGAACAGTTTGAGGTCGGCGTCGCGCACATGGGCGAGCATGAATTTCTTCATCGGCCCCATGGCGGCGGTGAAGCCCTGCTCGGTGGTGACCTGATTGTTCATCATCGGCTCGATGCCCTGGTGATAGGCGTCGGTCAAAGTCGGCGTCATCACGAACAAAGTGAGGAACATCGCCAGCGACACCAGCACGCTGTTGGGCGGGCTTTGCTGCAGGCCCAATGCCGTGCGCAGCAGTGACAGCACCACCACCATGCGCACAAAGCTGGTCATCATGATCAGGATCGAAGGCGCGATCGACAGCACGGTGATCAGGGCGATGATCTGCACCATGCGGTCGGTGAAAAGGCCGCCGCCATTGAGATCGATGGAGAAGCCGGCATTGGCGGCCGCGGCGTCGGCGGCCGCGGGCGCGGCGGCAAAGGCATAGCTGGGCGCCAGTAGCGCCACCGCCAGCACAAGAATGGGAAGCAGCGGTCTCAAGCGGTTCATGTCGTGGAGCCCTTGGCGCTTGCGATGCGCAGGCCGGAGGTGGCTGGTATGTTTTCGATCAGGCAGGCGCCTTCAGGTCCGGCAAAAATCAGATGTTCGACATTGTCGCGGCGCACGATGAAGAGACGCTGGCGCGGTCCCATCAATAAGGTCTCGACCACCGCCAGGCGTTTTTGCTCGACCGCGCGGGTAACGCCGGGCACGCCCCATTTGCGCGCGGCCACGCCCGCCGCGCCGATCAGGGCCAGCACCAGAAGCAGTGCCCCCACATAACGAATGATCTCGAACGCCATGACGATGAGTAAAGAACCGTCAACCTTAATCCTGGGTTAAGCGGCGGCAGGAAATGCCGGGCAAAAATCTCCGCCGTTAAGCCGCGCTTAAGCATGTCGCGCACAGGATGCGGGGCTTTCGAAGATGAAGGGAAAGTTATGGCGATGAATCTGCCCGATATCCCGATTTTCTCGATGCTGCGCGAGCGCATGGCTTGGCTCAATCAGCGCCAGACCGTCCTCTCGCAAAACGTGGCCAATGCCGACACGCCGGGTTATGTGGCGCGCGACCTCAAGCCGTTGGATTTCTCCCACGCGCTTGAATCCGCCAGCGGCTCGAAAGTCACCGGCCTCACGCTCACCAATCCGCGCCATATCGCCGCCAACACCACTACCGGCTCGGGTCCGTTCGACGCCGAGGACACGCCCGACGTCGAGGCCAATCCCAATGGCAATGCCGTGTCGTTGGAACAGGAAATGATCAAGGTCTCCGACACGCAAATGCAATTCCAGGCCGCCGCCAATCTCTATGGCAAGGCCATGAGTTTGATGAAGACCGCCATCGGCCAGCCCTGACATGCGCAGGCAGAATTAAAGGAGAAGGACAATGGAATTTTCCAATTCAATGACCATCGCCGCGTCCGGCATGCGCGTCCAGTCCGAGCGCATGAAAACGATCGCCGAGAATATCGCCAACGCCGATTCCACGTCGCCCACGCCGGGCGGCGATCCCTATCGCCGCAAGGTTTCCACCGTGACCACGGATTTCGACCGCGAGTTGGGCGTCAGTCTGGTCAAGAGCGGCAAGACCGTCGAGGACAAGAGCGAATTCCGCAGCCAGTACGATCCGGGCAATCCCAACGCCGACAAGCAAGGCTATGTGAAACTGCCCAATGTCGATCCCCTGATCGAGATCATGGACATGAAGGAGGCCCAGCGCTCTTACGAGGCGGATCTCACCGTGATGACCTCCACCAAGGAGATGATGTCGCAAGCGGTAGGCTTGCTGAATAAGTGATGAAGCCCGCACTGGCTTTCTTCCCCCGCGCCGCGAAGCGGCTGGTGGGGGAAGATGTCTCTGAGCGCTTGCGCGAAAGAGACAGATGGGGGCAACCGAAATGTGAAAGGAATTAGACATGGCTCTTCCTGCTGCTGCCGCCGCCGCCTATCAGAACGCCGCCCGCATGGCGCTCACCCCGCCGGTGCCCGATGTCGCGTCCGGCGGTCTGCCGAATTCCAGCTTCTCGGATTTCCTCTCGGGCGCGATCAAGGATTCCGTCACCACCCTTCACCAAGGTGAACAAGCCGCCACCGCCCAGGCGATGAACAAGACCAATGTGGTGGACGTGGTCCATTCCTTGAACGCCGCCGAACTCACCTTGGATACGGTGGTGGCGGTGCGCGACAAGGTGGTCGCCGCCTATCAATCCATCATGAACATGCCGATTTGAATTCGCGTTATCATTTGAAGGAAACAGCATGGACGCCGCCAATATCATGGACTTCGCCAGAACCTCGATCCTGGTGCTTCTGGAAATCATTGCGCCGGCCATGATCACCGCGCTGGTAGTGGGTCTCGCCATCGGCCTGTTGCAGGCGCTCACCCAGATTCAGGAACAGACCCTGGTGTTCGTGCCCAAGATCGTGGCCGTCTTCATCGTGCTTCTGCTCGGCTTGCCGTTCGCGGGCGCCGCCTTGGGGGGATTGATGACTGACATCGCCAGCCGCATCGCCGCCTATTAGCGGGGGCTTTTTGATGGCCTACCGCTTCGCTACTTGAGGCCCCGCCCGATGCACATCCATCTTCCCGCGCTTTCGGGCATCCTTCTCACATACCTTCTGGTGTTTTCGCGGGTGGGCGCGATGATCATGCTCCTGCCGGGCCTGGGCACCATGGGTGTGCCCGCACGTGTGCGCCTGGTGCTGGCGCTGGCGGTGGCTTTCGCGCTCACCCCGGTGGTCGAGGCGCAATATCCCGCAATGGTGCCGCAAAGCGTGACCGCGCTGGCGATCCTGATCGGCCAGGAAATCACCGCCGGCGTGCTGGTGGGGGCGATGGCCGCGATCATCATGAACGGGCTTCAGGTGGGGGGCTATCTGATCGCCACCCAGGTCGGCCTGGCCTATGCGCAAAGTTTCGATCCCAGCCAGAACACCCAGGGGGCGGCGGTGGGAAATTTCCTCGCTTTGTTGGGCACGGTGGTGATTTTCGCCACCGATCTTCATCATCTCGCCATCGGCGCCATTGTCGGCAGTTACCGCATGCTGCCGCCGGGTGGGCATCTGCCCACCGCCGACATGGCGCAATTGGTGATCCAGCTTGTCTCGTCTTCTTTCGCGCTGGGGTTTCAGCTGGCCGCGCCATTCCTGGTGTTCGGCTTTGCCGTCTATGCGGGCCTGGGTCTTCTTGCCCGCCTGATGCCGCAGCTCCAGGTCTTCTTTCTCGCCATGCCGATCAATCTTCTTTCCGGCTTCGCCATCATGTTCGCGATGTTGGGGGCGATGATCACTTTGTTCCTCAACTATTACACCGCCTCGATGGGAGCGTTCTTGTGAACGGATGACCCATGGCGGATGACCAGGACAAATCCCAGCAAACCGAACAGCCGACACAGAAGCGGCTGGAACAGGCGCGCGAAGCCGGCGACACCGTCAAATCCGCCGAAGTCTCGGCCTTTGTGCTGTTGGCGGGCGGCACGCTGGCGATCGCCATGTTCGGACGTTCCGTCGCTGTCGGCCTGGCCGAGCTGCTCTCTCAATTCCTTCAGCAGCCCGACCAGATGGCGGTGGATGGCGCGGGCCTGGCGTCTCTGATGCGCGGCGTGTTGTTTCATCTGGGGATGATCCTGGCGCCTTTCATGGGCGTGATGCTTGCGGCCGCGCTTGGCGGCCATGTGCTGCAAGGCCGCCCCGGCTTCAACCCGGAAAAACTCCTGCCGGATTTTTCCAAACTTTCCCCGATGGCCGGACTTTCGCGGATCTTCGGCCTGGACGGCGTGATCAATCTTCTCAAGGGTGTGCTCAAAATCGCCATCGTGGGCGTGGCGATCTGGACCCAGTTATGGCCCGAGCGCGGCATCCTTGAAGGCATCCTCACCCAATCGCCCCAGGCCGTGGTGGGTGACATGAACCATCTCCTGTTCAAGGTCCTGGTGGCGGCGCTCTTGGCGCTCATGGTGATCGCGGGGCTGGATTACTCCCTGCAATATGCGCGCTTCATGCGGCGCAATCGCATGTCGCGGCAGGAAATCAAGGAAGAGTTCCGCCAGAATGAAGGCGATCCCGTCATCAAGGCCAGGGTGCGCCAGATCCGCCAGGAGCGCGCCAGGAAGCGCATGATGGCGGCGGTGCCCGAAGCCACCGTGGTGATCACCAATCCCACCCACTATGCGGTGGCGCTGAAATATGAATCCGGCAAGACGCCCGCGCCCATCTGCGTGGCCAAGGGCGTGGACGCGCTCGCCTTGCGTATCCGCGCTGTGGCCGAGGAGCATGAGATTCCCGTGATCGAGAATCCGCCTTTGGCCCGCGCGCTGCATGCCAGCGTGGAAGTGGATGACGCCATTCCGGCCGAGCATTACAAGGCGGTGGCGCAAGTGATCGGCTATGTGCTCCGCCTCAACGGAACCTTGGCGCGCCGCTAGCAGTTCCTGGACCTTCCTGTTGATAAGAGCGGCCAAAGCGGGAAAATTTAACGCCCATTAGCCATCTTGGGGCCGCGGGAAACCATTCGTTAACCGAATCCTGTAAAGTGCAGGTGATGCAGGATTCCCGCAGCTTTTCCGGTTGGACCATGGGTGTATCGGCCGGCGCATGGCGCTGGGCGGCCCTGGGCTTCGGCCTATTGGCCCTGGCGACGGCGGGTTTGGCGCTGGTCTATCCCGACAAGGCGGGTTTCGCCGGCTATGCGCTTCTGGGCGGCATCGGCGCCGTCGCGGCGCTGCTGCTGTATGCGGTGTGGCCGCGCGAAGGGTTCAAGATTCTCGAGGTCAAGCGGGTGGCCGAAGCCGCCGCCCGCGCCAATGTGGCGTGGGCGATCACCGGACCGGACGGCGCGGTGGCGGATTGCAATCCCGTCTATCGCCTGATGGCGGGGACCAAGGACGGCGACAGCCCCGCGCCTCCCGAACTGGCGCTGGCGGGCGAACCGTCCAGCGCGGTGCTCTATCGCCTGGCGCGCGACGCCGCCGAAGGCCGCGCCCGCGAGGAAAGCTTCCAGGTGATGCCGGGGCTGGAACTGGTGGCCGCGGTGCGTCCCCTGAAAGACCAGCAAACCGTGTGGTGGTTCACCCCGCGCTTGTCCGCCAGCGTATCGCCGCTTCATCTGACGCCGCCCGCCCCCCTTCAGTCCGCGCCCATGGCCAAGCCCGCGATGGCGCCCGAGCCGCGGCCCAGCCAGACCATGAGCGCGCTATTTCACGACGCGCCCATCGGCGCGGCCTTTATCGACGGCCAAGGCGTGATCCGCGAGGCCAATGCCGCGTTTGTCCGTTTCTTCGGCCTCAGCGGTTCGCTGGCGGGCCGTGAGGTGACGCAATTGGCGGAAGCGGACGATCGCGCGCAATTGCGCGATCTCGTCACCCGCTCGGCCAAGGGCGAAAATATCGGCCGGCCGGTGGAATTACGCCTGGGCGAAAGCCGCATGGCGGAACTGTTCGCCAGCCCCGTGCTCGACGGCGCGCTGCTCTATCTGATGGACGTTTCCGAGCAGAAGAAGCTCGAGACCCAATTCGCCCAGTCCCAGAAGATGCAGGCGGTGGGCCAGCTGGCGGGCGGCGTGGCGCACGACTTCAACAATCTCCTCACCGTCATCATCGGCAATTGCGAATTCCTCTTGATGCGCCATCCCGCCGGCGATCCCTCGTTCAAGGAGATCAACGAGGTGCATCAGAACGCGCTGCGCGCCGCCACCCTGGTGGGCCAGCTTCTCGCCTTCAGCCGCAAGCAGACCATGCAGCCCAAGGTGCTGGCGCTGGGCGACATGCTGAGCGAACTCACCCAGATGCTGCGCCGTCTCTTGCGCGAAGGCATCGGCCTCAAGCTCGACAATGGCGCCGATCTTTGGCCGGTCCATGCCGACGAAGCCCAGCTTTCTAACGCCATCATCAATCTGGTGGTCAATGCGCGGGACGCCATGCCCAATGGCGGCGTGGTGAGCATCGCCACCAGCAACGACACGATCACGCGCGCCGTCTCGCTGGGCACCGCGATCATGCCGCCGGGCGATTATGTGAAGATCGAAGTGAGCGACACCGGCACCGGCATCTCCAAGGAACATATGGGCAAGATCTTCGATCCCTTCTTCACCACCAAGCCGGTGGGACAGGGCACGGGGCTGGGCCTTGCCACCGTCTATGGCATCGTCAAGCAATCGGGCGGCTTTATCACTTTGACCAGCGAAGTGGGGCGCGGCACCAGCTTCAAGGTCTATCTTCCCCGCCACAGCGCCGAAGCGAATGTGCAGGTCGAAGCCCAGCCGCTGGCGCCCCGCGACGTCACCGGCCAGGACACGATCCTTCTGGTCGAAGACGAAGAGGCGGTCAGGAGCTTCGCCGCCCGCGCGCTGCGCCTGCGCGGCTATCACGTGCTGGAAGCCAGCGGCGGCGAGGAAGCGCTGGAGTTCGTCACCAAGGGCCAGCATGAGATCGCGCTTTTGATCACCGACGTGGTGATGCCCAACATGGATGGCCCCACCCTGGTGCGCCATGTGAAGGAATTGAAACCCGACCTGGCGGTGATCTTCATGTCCGGCTATGCCCAAGAGGCGTTCCGCCGCAATGACGAAAATGCCTCGGACCTGCATTTCCTGCCCAAGCCTTTCGGCCTCAAGCAATTGGCGGCCAAGGTCAAGGAAGTGCTCTCGCATGTCCCCGCCCGCAAGGTTGGATAGCTTGCGCCGGGCGGGCCGCTGGCCCACACTCGCCGCATGACCCCTCGCATCGCCGTTTGTCTGGCCGCCGCTTTGCTTTTATCCGCCTGCAGCGACCAGGATTGGTCGCATGCCCTGACCTATGTGGGCGTCCATGACTCCAACACCGCGCCGGCGCAGCCCCGGCCAGTGGCGCGGACCACGCCCGCGCCGGTTCAAGCCGCCGCCGCGCAGGCGCCGCAGCCTAATCAATTCTGCGAATCCGTGGCGTCGCAGGATGCCCAGACCAATGATTTCGATCCGCCCACCCAGCGGCGCGTGTTCGTGCAGAGCTATCAGCAATGCGTGACGATCTTCGGCGACGTCACCAAATAAGATTCACGCCCGCACATAGACAAAGGCGTCCAGGCCCGACTTCAGGCGCGCGGCGATGCGCTTATACGCGTCCACTTCATAGGCGTCGGCGCGTTCCAGCTCGGCCTCGCTGATCTCGAACACCATTCCCGAAATTTCGTCGCCTGCTTCGCCCGGCACCAGGATGGGATGACAGCGCTCGCCGGAGAGGCAGAAGACTTCGGCATCGAGAATCTCCACCATCTCGCGCCGCCAGCCGGGCAACGCGTCCGGCTGGCCGTGGAGCGCGCGCCCGAACGAGGCGATCTGCACGCTCTCCTGCTGCAAAGTGCCATAGGAGAAGAGATAGGCCATGGCGGATTATTGCCCCGAAATAGGCGTCGGGCGAGCTCCGTGATTAAGCGGGAACGTACGTCAACCGGATTGTATCCTCGCCAATGCGATCGGCGGAAACAAAGCGCAGCGGCGGCCGGGGGCCGGCGAAGAACGGCGTGCCGCGGCCAAGCACGACGGGGTGGAAATAGAGCCGATACTCATCAATAAGACCGGTCAGGCTTCGGGCCAGGTCCGGTCCGGCAACCGCAATCTCCCCAGCGCGCTGAGCCTTCAACCCCCGTATCACCGCCTCGATGTCATCCGAAACAAGGGTGGCGTTGGGGCCGGCCGATTTCAGCGAGCGCGACACGACCCATTTCGGTTGGCGCCGCCAGGCCGCCGCGAACGCGTGATGTTCCGCACTCCATTCAGGACGGTCTTCGTCCCAGTAACGCATGATCTCGTACATGCGGCGGCCGTACACGCTGCCGGTCAGATCGCGGACCTGCTCAATCCAGTGACGAAAGAGTGTGGGATTGGGCGGAAGTTCCGTGTGGTCGACATAGCCGTCCAGGGATTGGTTCATTCCGAAGACAAGTTTCGCCATGCACCAAATCTCCGCCGAGCAATCTGGTCAGTCTAACGGACGTTATGAAGAACCGGCGAAGCCGCGCCGACTCTACAAAAGCGCACTATTTCTGCCACGCCGCTTGCAGGGCATTCTGATTAAAATGCAAGTCCGCATATTGGGTTTGGGCCCAAACCCTTTCCAGAATTCGACTCTACATGCATCGCATCCGGATCATCCTCTTTGAGAAACCAAAATGTAAACGTGGCCCCTTGCCAAAATTTCTCCGGTATTTTGATTAAGGCTGATCGCCGCATAGAGAAACGGTCAATTTCTCTACCCCATGCCGCAATCTGCCCCGTGGAAAGCAAATCCAACAATTTGTTGCCGACTTCCTCCCATTTCTCCTCGTCTATGTTGTCAATCACGGTTGGTTCGAGGGCGAAAAAGGCGTCATGAATAGGCCAATCCGGCTTGGAAGAAGATGCTAGAGCTGCGATTAGGGCCCTTCGTTCGCGTTGCCATATTTTGAATGACACAAAGACGAGCGCGACGATGCCCAGCAATCCTAAGCCGATGCCCCACGGCGTATTAGGCCACAGGATGCCTGCAGCCATTAGTGGAACGCTGAGGCCCCCGCTCATCGCTTCAAACCAGTTGGAAGTGAAGGCGCGAAGAAAGGTGCTGAAACGTGCGTCCATATCCGAGACCCCTCCGTCGGCCCAATAGGATCACGTTCCAATGCCCGGCGGGATGGCCTCGCGATTCGAGGGGCTTTAGGCCCCAAAAATTCAAACTGGTGCACTACCATTGGCGATTATATACTTGACTCAGCATAATTCCTGGTCCATATTACGGATCAAGGAGATAGGCTATGGCCAAAACAGCGAACTCAGCCCTTCAGAACCCCATTTTCCAGCACCCTGAAAAGGCTCGGAATTGGCTCGAAAAACTGCTCTGGGCCGATGGCCGTTCATGCGGTTATTGCGGCGTGGTGGATGACTCTACGGACCTCCCGGCCCGTCCTGGCTTCTACCAGTGCAATTCCTGCCGCAAGCAGTTCACGGTCATGGTCGGGACCGTGTTTGAGCGTTCGCATATCCCGCTCAACAAGTGGCTTATGGCCGCTTTCCTGCTTTGCGCCTCCAAGAAGGGCATCAGCGCCCACCAGATGCACCGCATGTTGGGGATAACATACAAGTCCGCTTGGTTCATGATGCACCGCCTACGCGAGGCCATGAAGCCTTCCGGCAAGCCTAGCCCCATGGGCGGGGAAGGCCGCGTAATCGAGGCCGATGAAACCTATCTTGGAAAGCGTGACGGCAAGCCCTCCAAGCCCGATACCTTCATTTCGGGCTTTGGCTGGCAGAGCCACCCCAAGATTGATACGCAGCGCAAGATCGTCGCCCTGGTCGAACGTGGCGGTCCAGCCCGTTCATTCGTGGTGGACAGCGTGAACAAGAAAACGGTTGGCAAAATCCTTTTCACGAACGCGGATCGCAAGTCGGTTCTTATGACGGACGAACATAGCGTTTACCCGGCAGTCGGCGCTCACTTTGCCGATCACCAGACCGTCAAT
>Ga0182024_10015243_pt1 | contig 14748 bp, 14 predicted proteins | sample P32metaG_FD_120480 | JGI IMG/M metagenome (GOLD analysis project Ga0182024, IMG submission 120480) | Permafrost microbial communities from Stordalen Mire, Sweden - P3-2 metaG (Illumina Assembly) | ecosystem: Environmental > Terrestrial > Soil > Wetlands > Permafrost | place: Sweden: Stordalen... | reverse complement strand
GCGCGCTCAAGCTGGAGAAGTCAGCGAGCTGATGCCGCTCGAGCCCTCGCCTCGGGCTCGCGCGGTCCTCGAGCAGACCTTCGGATTTGCGGACTTCCGGCCGGGACAGGCCGACGTGGTCGCAGCATCCGAGGCGCGCGCGGACGTGCTTTTCGTCGCGCCGACGGGCTCCGGGAAGAGCATCGCCTACTGGGTTCCCGGGATCGCCGGCGGCGGGCTCACAATCGTGGTGTCCCCGTTGATCGCGCTGATGGTCGACCAGGTCGCGCGCCTCAACACGCTCGGGGTTCCCGCGGCGTGCCTGCACAGCCAGGTTTCGGCGGCGACCCGAAGCGAGTCGTTGAGAGCGGCCGCCGCCGGCGAGCTTCGGTTCCTGTACCTCGCACCCGAACGTCTCGGCGCCCCGGGCTTCCTCGACAACTTGAGCAGGCTGAGCGTCGACCGATTCGTCGTCGATGAGGCGCACTGCATCTCGAGCTGGGGTCATGACTTTCGCCCGGACTACCGGCGCCTCGGCGATGCGATCATCGCCTGTCGCCGTCCGCCCGTCGGCGCGTTCACCGCAACGGCGACGCCTCGCGTTCGCGCCGACATCGCATCGAGCCTCGGGCTCAGCGCCCCCGTCGAGCGGGTCACGGGATTCGTACGCGAGAACCTCACCATGTCGGTCCTCCGCTGCCGTGGAGCGGCCGACAAGCGCGACGCGCTGCTCCGCCTCGTCGGACCGGGCAGAGGTCGCGCACTCGTGTACTGCGGGAGCAGGCGGACGACCGATGAGGTCACGGAACTGGTCGCCGGCGCCGGCATCGCTGTCGCCGCCTACCACGGTGCGGTCGACGGGGACACGCGGCAGGACGTGCACGAGGGCTTCGCCGCAGGGCGTCTTCAGGCGATCGTCGCCACGTCGGCATTCGGCATGGGAGTTGACTTCCCGGACATCCGCCGGGTGATCCATCACGACTTCCCCGGGAGCCTCGAGGAGTACTACCAGCAGGCGGGCCGCGCCGGACGTGACGGCGAGCCGTCCGAGTGCATCCTGCTGTACTCCCCGGCCGACCGTCAGTTGCAGGAATTCTTCATCGAGCAGGCGTATCCCGAGCGCGACGTGGTCCGCGCCGTCTACCGAGAGTTGCTTCGCGAGGGCAGCGACGCGATCGACGACTGGCAGGCCAGGGGTGTCTCGGTCAACGGTGCGCGTGCTGCGCTCGACCTGCTCCGCCGCGCCGAGGTCATCCAGGCCGACGGCAGCATCCGGCGGCTGACCGGTGCGCCGGTCGACTTCGACGAGCAGACCGTGCTGAAGGCCAACGCCTACGCGCGCGTCAACCAGGTCATGGAGTACGCCGGCACGCGGGGCTGCCGGCACGCCCGCATCGCCGACTACTTCGGCGAGCAGGGGGTCGCTCGAACCTGCATGGCGTGTGACAACTGCCTCGACAGCAACCGCACCACATACGCGCCAGTCGAGGCTGCACACGTGAATGCAGCGCTCGCCTGCGTGGCGCGGTTCGACGGGCATCTCGGCGGCGTCCGCATCGCCTCGATCCTTCGCGGTGGCGTCGATGCGTGGACGTCCTCGCGATCGTGGGTCACCGAGCTGCAGCAGTTCGGCGCGCTCCGAGGCTGGGAGCTGGAACGGATTCGCGAGCTGCTCGAACGCCTGGTGGAGCTGGGATGCATCAGCCGTGGCCACGGCGAGAAACCCACCCTCGGCATCACGCCACGCGGCAGCGCGGTGCTGCGCGGCGAGGAAACGATCGACGTCGATGTCCGCGCCACATCGCCGGTGCGCGCGGCCGGCGGTCGCAAGGCCGCGGGCGGATCCGCCCCAGCGCTCGTGATGACTCCAGAGGTGTCGGCGACGTTCGATGCCCTACGGAGATGGCGGCTCGAGGTGGCGAGAAGCACCGACGTGCCGCCGTACGTGGTCTTCCACGACCGCACCCTCGCCGAGATCGCGCAGCGCCGCCCCGCGACGGCCGGCGCGCTGGCAACCATCCCCGGCGTTGGGCCGGCCAAGCTCGAGCGCTACGGCAACGCGGTGCTCGCCGTCCTGAAAATGCACTCGTAGGCCAATGCCGAAGACGTCCCATGACCCGGCGTTGTCGACCATTCTGATGCTGCCCGGGTCGCCACAGCAATTGAACAATCGGAGGCGCTCGCGCTACAGCATCCTCAGCGTACGGCCTTTTTCACCAGCGACGTGATCTTTGCCTCTTCGGTGGCAGTCAATTTGGTGAGCGCGTACTGAATCGGCCACATGGCACCGTCGTCGATCTTCGCCTTGTCGCTGAAGCCGATCGTCTGATATCTGACCTTGAACTTTCCAGCGTTCTGGAAGTAGCAGATGACATTGCCGTCCTTGGTGTAGGCGGGCATTCCGTACCACGTTTTCGGTGCCAGGTTCGGTGCTGCGGCCGTGATCAGCGCATGAACCTTTTTGGCGATGGCCCGATCCGGCTCCTGCATCCTGGCGATCGCCGCGAGCAGTTCCGTCTCGCCATCCGCCTTGGCCGCCTCCGCCTTCAGCTCCCGGACGCGCTCGCGCGCTGCGGCCTTCTCTTCAGGGCTGAATCCCTTCGATGCTGTGGCACTCGAAGTGGTGCGCTTCGCAGGTTTTTGCGTGCTTTTGGTCGTCGTTTTGGTTGGGGCCATCCTTCGCGCTCCTATCCAAGGTTTGACGATTGGGGCGGATCGTGGACGCCCGCACAGCCGAGCGCCGGGTTTGTCGTCCAGCGAGCGTTACGCGGGAATGTTGCACGTGGCAGCGATTCCTCGCCGCGAAAAGTACTTCTGGTGATACTCCTCGGCGTCCCAGAACTGAGCGGCAGGAACGATCTCGGTGACGATGGGGCGCCGGTAGCGGCCCGACACCTCGAGACGCTTCTTTGATGCGACCGCCGCGGCCTCCTGCTCCCGCGAGTGGAAGAAGATAACCGACCGGTAGTTGTCGCCGACGTCCGGGCCCTGGCGGTTGAGCTGCGTCGGGTCGTGGTTCATCCAGAAGATGTCGAGCAACGTGTCGTAGCTCACGCGCGCGGGATCGAACGTGACCTCGACGGCCTCCGCATGCCCGGTGCGATGCGAGCACACATCCTGGTACGAGGGCGCCTGCGTGAAACCGCCCGTGTAGCCGACCTTGGTCGCAGTGACCCCCTCGACCTGTTCGAATACCGATTCCACGCCCCAGAAGCACCCTGCGCCGAATGTCGCTGTTTCCATGGTCCGAGTATGCCTCGACGCGGCCTCAGCCAATCACGAGGGGGCCGAGAGCTTGACCTGCCCGGTGGCGTAGACGGGCGGCCAGACCACCACGCTGTGCCGGGGCGACTGCCACTGCCACACCACCGCGGCCGCCCGGGTGTTCTGTCCCAGCTGACCGGCTGCGGATGAGAACAGCACACCGCCCCCGTTGGGGAGGCTGCCGCTCGGAAGATCGAGGGATCGTGCGGCCGCGGCGATGCTCTGAGCGCTGTCATCCCCCGCGCGGCCGAGGACATCCGCGAAGAGCACCCACGCCGCGGTGAACCCGGCAATCCCCTCCTCGTCCGGGGCGGCCTCGCCGGTGCGCTGCTTCCAGAGGGCGGCGAAGCGGTTGTACAGCGCCCGAGCCTGCGGATCCAGCGCACCCGGGTTGAAGTCGCCCTGGGGGCGATCGGAGGCGAACACGCCGACCGCGGCGGCGCCGAGGACGTTGCCGAAGTCCTGGTCGCACTGCGCCATGGTCGTCCCCATGAACACCTTCACCCCGAGGCCGGCCGCGAGGAATGAGCGCCGGAATGCGATGCCGTCCTGGATGTGCGACGACAGCACCAGGATGTCGGGCTTCTCCGTGGCGAGCGCACGCATGACCGGCGCCCAGTCAGGTGTGTACGGGTTGTAGACGGACTCGCCGCTGATGTGGATGCCGCCTGCCTCGAGCGCGGTGCGGGTCGCGTCCGCGACGCTGTGGCCGTAGTCGTCGTTCGCGGTGACGAAGGACACGCGGATCTTGCCGGCGGGAATCCCCATGCGCGGCACCAGCTGCTGGAGCATGAACTTCCCGGAATTGGCACCGAGCTCGGCGCCGTTGACACCGACGCGGAACACCAGCGGCGAACCCTGGCCGGTCACGCGGTCCGCAACCGCCCCGGTCTCCCAGTACACCATGCCCGCGGCCGACACCGCGGCGGCGGCGGGGATCGAGAGCTGCGACGAGTATGCGCCAATCACGACTGGAACTCCATCGGCGCTGAGGCTTGATACCGCAGCCGGGATCTGTCCCTGGTCCTCGACGTCGCGCAGGTCGAGCGAGATCTGGTGGCCGGCGACGCCGCCGTCGGCATTCGCCATCTGCGCGGCCAGGGTCGCGCCGAGATACTCGTCGGTCGAGTCCGGCGCCGTGGTGCCGGTGAGCGGAAAGATCGCACCGACCCGGAAGGGCACGGGCCCCGCGGCGGCGACGCTGGCGCAGGCTGCCCCCAGCACCGCGAGGACGAGCGCACCGACCAGCCCGAAGGGACGGGAACGCTCGGCGCGGGGGCGCTCTGGCACCGGCCGATCTTACGCGCGGGGCCCTCTGTGAGGGCGCGTGGTGGAGTGAGCGGAGGGGACCCCGGCTCCGGCTTCAAACCGGACTATTCAGCCTCCACCGGGGTCCCCTCCGCTCACTAGGATGTCTGCACCTGGGCAGGCCGGGGTCGCGTTTGGCCGGTGCGGCGTGACGATCGGCGGTTTCGCCGCCAGGCGGACCATCCCCTGCCGACTGCGTACGTCCCCGCACCGATGGAGCCGACGAAGAACCCGATCGGAAGATTGGACAGGTACGCAAGCGCGATCGCCGACCACACGGTGCCCAGCGCGATCAGCACGGACAGGCCCATCGCGGTGAACGGCCGGTCGGTGAACGACCGTGCGGCAGCCGCCGGGCTGATGAGCAGGCTGAAGATCAGCAGTGCACCCACCACCGGGACCGCCATGGTGGTGGTGAGCGCGACCACGAGCAGGAACACGACCTCCATGCGACCTCTGCCCACGCCGCGCGCCTCGGCGACCTCGGGCATCACCGACGAGAACAGGAGCGGTCGATACACGAGGAACACGGCGGCGATGCAGACCACGCCGATCACCGCGATCGGCACGAGCTCACTGCTGCTCACCCCGAGCACCTCGCCGAACAGGAGCGAATAGATCTCCGGCGCATATTCGGTGGCCATCGACAGGAACAGCGATCCCAGGCCGAGCATCAGCACGATCACGAGCGCCGTGGCGACGTCGTGGCGAGCTCGCCTCCCGAGCCCGGCAATGGTCAGCGCCCCGAGCACCGAGAAGACCGCGAGCCCGACGATCGCGTCGACGCCGATGAGGCTTGCGCCTGCCGCGCCGGCAAAGGCCCCGTTGGGCAGCGCATGCGCCGCAAACGCCGATCCGCGCAGGACGATGAAGAATCCGACCACGCCGGCGACGATGGCGACGATCGACGCCGACCCCCAGGCGTTGAGCATCAGGTCGGAGAACATCAGCCTGCCTGCGCGGCGGTCGAGCGGCGCCGTGCGGCGGAGTGTCCGCGAAATCGAAGCTGGGAAAGGAGATACACCAGGAAGATCAGGGTCACGACGAAGAAGCTCACCGGCCACCCGCCACCGTTGGGGAACCAGTAGTACGAGTCATAGGCGAGGAGCACGCCGAGCCAGGTGGCTATGATCCCGATGCCCGCCGCGATCACCGCGGCACGACCCGTCCGGTTGGTGATGCGCAGCGCCGTGGCCGCGGGTCCGATGAGCAGCGCCGTCGAGAGGATCGCCCCGATGGTCACCGCGGACAGCGACACCGCGAGCGCCAGCGCCACCAGGTACCCGATGCCGACCAGGCGCACCCGAATGCCCTGCGCAATCGCCAGGTCGGCGCTGACCGAGGTGAGGATCAGGGGCCGGTACATCACGAGCACGATGCCCGCGGCGACGACGCTGAAGATCGCGATGAACGGGACCATCGATGCGGGCAGGGTGAAGATCGATCCGAAGAGAACGTTGACGGTCGCCCCGGTGGTGCTCGACGCCGTCGTGTCCAGGTAGAGGAACAGCGCCGCGAGCCCGAGGGCCGCACCGAGCACGATTCCGGTGGCGAGGTCACGGCCCCGCGGCCGCCGGATACCGATCCACTCCATCACCCCCGCAGCCATCAGATTCATCGCGACGAATCCGAAGAGCGGACTGATCCCGAGCACGAATGCCGCCGATCCACCCGCGGTGCCGATATCGGCCAGCGAGTGACCGGCGAAGGACTGGCCGCGCATCACCGTGAACGTGCCGACAATGCCGGAGACGACCGCGACCACTCCGCCCACCACGAGGGCGGTCTGCACCGGCAGGTTGGAGAAGAAGCCCGGCTCGATGAGCGGCGAGAGGAAACCGGGCACGGCTACATCAGCTCGACGATCGACTCGGTGTCACCGTGCTGGAGCGCCTCTTCGCGGCGTCCCGCCACCACGAGAATGCGATTGTGAACGTGGATGACGTCGACGTGCACTCCGTAAAGCTTGGTGAGCGACTCGCTCGAGACAACTTCCGCGGTCGTCCCGGTCGCAATCCGGCCGTTGGCGATGTAGACGATGCGGTCCATCACGGGCAGCAGCGGGTTCATGTCGTGCGTCGAGATGAGTACGGCGATCCGCTGGTCCCTCGCGATTCGCGCCAGCAGGTCGACCACCTCCTGCTCGCTGCCGATGTCCAGGTTCGCGAGTGGTTCGTCGAGGAGCAGCAGGCGCGGACGGCTGATCAGCGCGTGGGCGATGAGGATCCGCTGCTGCTCGCCACCGGACAGGTTGCCGACACGCGACTCCGCAAAGCGCGTTGCGTCCACGGCCTCGAGCATCTCGTCGACCTGCTTGCGCCGCGTGGGCGACGGCAACGGGAGACCGAACCGCTGTCCGTCGATGCCGAGACCGACCAGGTCGCGGGCGCGCAACGGCATGTCCGGGTCGAGCGTGATCCGCTGGGGCACGTATCCGATCAGCGGCTGACGCCGCAATCCGCCTTCAACGCGAACCGTGCCGGCGCTGGGGCTGATGAGCCCGAGGATGACCCGGAGCAGCGTTGTCTTGCCCGCACCGTTCGAGCCGATCAGCCCGGTGAACTCACCCGCGTTGATGTGGAAGGTGACGTCACGTAGAATCTCGCGCCCGGACAGGGTGACGCTGATGCCGTCGACGGCGAGGATTTCGTCCGAGCCGGTTGCGGCGCGTCCCTGCACGGCTACAGGTGCTGCGTGGAGATGCCGTCGGCGACGGCCTGCTGCAGCGCGGTGACTTCCGCGAGCATCCACGACTGGTAGTTGTAGCCGGGCGTCGGCATCGTCTCGTACACCCCGATGACCGGGATCTTCGCGGACTGCGCGGCGCTGATGAACGTCTGCGTCAGCGTGTCGGTGACCTGCTGGTTGTAGACCAGCACCTTGACCTTGTGCTGGGTGAACAGACCGGTCTCGAGCGACACGTCCTGGGGTGCGGGATCGACCCCGTTCATGATGTCCGCCTGAAACTTGAAGGGCGTCAGGTTGTCGGCGCCCGCCGCCTGGAGCATGTAATCCGCGACCGGTTCGGTGGTGGCCACCGGCGTCCCGAAATACCGCGCCCTGAAGCTCGCGAGGGCCTGCAGCCAGGGGTTGAGCGACGCGATGAACCGGGTTGCATTCGCGGTGAAATACGAGGCATCGGCCGGCTTCAGCGCCGCGTAGTCGGCGGCCAGGGCGTTGGCGACCTTCGGCATGGTCGTCGGGTCATACCAGAGATGCGGGTTGGGGGTGCTGTCCGGGAGCCCGAGGAGGTGCTGCACATCGATGACCTTGCGAGACTGGCTCGGTGACGCCGACAGGATCCTGGTCATGTAGTTGTCGTAGCCGACCCCGTTCTGGATCACCAGCAGGGCGGCTCCGACCTTCTGCGCAATGCTTGGGCTGACCTCGTAGGTGTGGGGATCGGTGTTCGGGTTGCTCTCAACGGACGTCACGGATACGTCCTTCCCACCGATCTGCGCGGCCACGTTGCCGTACTCGTTCTCTGCGGCGACCACCGCGATGGTAGCGGTTCCAGGCTGGCCGCTGGTCGCGCCGCACGCGCTGACCACCGCGATCAAGCCGAGCCCGGCCGCCACCAAACGGGCCATGTCCGAGGCGCGGCGCCGACGTGGAGACCTCATGAGACGGCAGTCTACATGAAACTCAGTCTCGTTTAGATCCCCGTTCCATCTCCCATCAGGGCCACCAGCTCGTCGTGGAGCAGGCCGTTGGTGGTGATCACGTTCCCCGAGTCGATCCGCATGGCGCCATCGAAGTCGCTGAAGCGCCCTCCCGCCTCGACCAGGATGACCTGGCTCGCGGCCACATCCCACGGGTTCACCCAGGCCTCGACGGCCACATCGATCACGCCTTCGGCGACGAGCATGTGGGACCAGAAATCACCGAACGCCCTGACCACCCGGGCACGCTCGAGCAGGGTCCGAAAGCCTCGCTCGCCCCGCCGGGTCGCGAAATCGCGGATGTCGGTGCACGAGACGTAGGCATCCTCGAGGGTCGGCGTGCGTGAGACGTGGATGCGCTGTCCCGCGCCGGCGAACGCCCCCTGGCCGGTCGCCGCCCACCAGCGCCGGCCAAGCGCGGGTGCCGACACCACGCCGCAGACGGCTCGGTCGCCGCGCATGAGCGCAATCAGCGTCGCCCAGACCGGGACACCGTTGGCGTAGTTCACCGTCCCGTCGATGGGGTCGAGGATCCACCGCCATTCGGCTTGCCCCTCCCCGCCAAACTCCTCGCCGACGATGTCCTGACCGGGACGCAAGCGCTCCAGCGCATCACGAAGTGCCTGCTCGGTGGTCCGGTCGGCATCGGTCACCGGCGTGCTGTCCGACTTGGTGTCGATGCGCAGGTCCGGCGCTCGGAAGCGTGCCGTGGTGATCGCATCGGCAATATCGGCGAGCTCGAGCGCGACTTCGAGATGAGATGACATCGGCGCGCCATAGTGTCGCGTTCCATGCCGGCGCCATGCTCGGACGGCGCGCCCATACCATGGGTTGATGACCGACGCCGCCGCTCCCATCCCGGCCAGCACGGTTGCGCTGCTCCGCGACGTGCTGGGCGGTGTCGAGGTCTGCATGCTCCGCCGTCCGGTCCGGAGCAGCTTCGCCGCGGACGCGTTCGTGTTTCCGGGCGGCGCGGTTGACGTGGCCGACGGCAGCGGTGACGACGCTTATGCGGTTGCGGGGGTTCGTGAGGTGCTCGAGGAGGTCGGCATCCTCATCGGCGGGTCGGCGCGCGATGGCGATGACGGCGACCTCGACGCGCGCATCCAGGCGGCGCGTTCGGAGCTGCTCGCGGGCGGCGGCATCGGCGAGGCACTCGCGGCCCATGACCTCGTGATGGCGCCCGAGCGGCTCGTCTATATCGGCCACTTCATCACCCCTCCGCGCGAGGGCCGCCGCTACGACACGCGCTTCTTCGCAGTGGGTGCCTCCGACGACCAGGCGGTGAACGTGCATGCCGCCGAAGCGGTAGAGGGTGGCTGGCACCGGCCCGAGGCGATGCTCGAGCTCGCGATGCCGACGATCATGCCGCCCACCCGGATGATGTGCCACACCTTCGCCCGGCTCGGGTCCGTCGATGCGATCCTGAGCACGCTGGGCGCCAACCCGATGGAGCAGACCGAGATAACACCCGAGATCATCGCCGGCTGGTTGTCACTCCAGAACGAGCAGGACCCGTCGTGAGCGCGCCGCCGACGCGGGTGCTTGCACCCAACCCGTCGGTGTTCACCGGGCGCGGAACCAACACGTACATGCTCGGCGGCTCGTCACTCGTGTGCATCGACCCCGGTCCCGAGGACGATCAGCACCTCGGCGCGATTCTCGACGCCGCCCGAGGACGCGGCGGCGGCATCACGACGATCCTCCTGACCCATTCACATCCAGATCACCGTCCGCTCGCCCGTCGCCTGGCCGAAGAGACGGGCGCAACCGTGCACTGCTTCGACCCCTCCGCCGGCGACGAGCATGCGCATGCGATGTCCGACGGCGACGTGGTGCGCATCGACGACGTCGAACTGGTTGCCGTCTACACGCCGGGGCACACACGTGACCACCTGTGTTTCCTCGATCCCGCGGCGCGAACCCTCTACTCGGGCGACCACATCCTCAACGGCACCACGTCGGTGGTTCATCCCGGTGAGGGCGACATGACCGACTACCTGGAGTCGCTGCGACGGGTCCAGGCGCTGCAGCCGCTGACGATCCTGCCCGGGCACGGCGAGCGGGTCGACGACGCCGGCGCGCTCATCGACGAGTACATCGCGCATCGGTTGGAACGTGAGGCACAGGTGCTCGCCGCTGCGCAGGGACGGCCGGCATTCACGCCGATGGATCTGGTGCCGGCGCTGTACGCGGCCTACCCGATCGAGGTGTACCCGCTCGCCGCATGGACAGTGCAGGCGCACCTCGACAAGCTGGTGCGCGACGGTCGAATCGATCGTGTCGGCAGCGGGTCGGAGGCGGATCCACCGCGATACAGAGCACCCGGCGCCTGAGTGCTCATCGCCGCCGGATCTTGCCCAGCGACGTGCGGTCCAGACGCTCGACGATGATCAGCTCGCGGGGCAGCTTGTGGCGGGCGATGGTCTCTGCCGCGTGATCGCGCAGCGACTCGAGCGTAGGCGGCGTCGCGCGTCTGCGCGGAACGACCCGGGCGACGACGCGCTGGCCCCACTTACGATCTGAGCTTCCCGACACCAGCACTGCCGCGACCTCCGGGTGGCTCTAGAGGGCCGCCTCCACCTCCGCGGGCCAGATCTTCTCGCCCCCACTCACGATCACGCCGGCGAGCCTGCCCAGGACACGAACGGTCCCGTCGTCATCGACCTCGCCGCCGTCGCCGGTGCGCAGCCAGCCGCCCGGCTCGAACACCTCCACCGACGCCGCCGGGTCGAGCCGGTAGCCGAGCATCAGCGTCGGTCCACGCACGAGCAGCTCGCCCCACCTCGCGGTACGCACCTCGACGCCCGCCAGCGGACGTCCTCCGTAGACCACACCGCCGCACGTCTCGGTCATCCCGTAGGTCGGCACCACCCGAACGCCAGCCTCGGCCACCCGGTTCGCGAGCTCGGCGTCGATGCCGGACCCGCCGACGAGGATCGCTCGGAACCGGCCGAGGTCGGCGCCGGCGTCGAGCAGGCGCGTGAGCTGGGTCGGCACCAACGATGTGAAGCGAGCGTCACCGAGCCGCGCGATGACCGACCGGGTCACGCGGCGCCGGAAGGTGACCGGAGCGCCGAGGAGCAGATGACGCTCGAGCACGAGCAGCCCACCGATGTGCGCGACGGGAAGGCACGAGAGCCAGCGGTCCTCAGGGCGCGCGTCGATGGCGGCGGCGGAGGCGAGCACCGCGGCCTCGACGGCCTGGGCGGGCAGCTCGGCGAGGCGGGCGTGCCCGGACGTCCCCGAGGTTGCGATGACCAGGCCGATCGCCGGATCGATCGGCACGCCATCCGCACGCCGGACGCCGTTCTCGTCGGCGATCACGCTCGGCCGCGCCGTGGCGATCAGCGCCGCCCGCTCGGTTCGGGACAGGCGAAAGTCGATCGGAAGGATCGCCGCACCAACGTCGCGAGCGTGGCGGAGCACCGGAAGCCACGCGACCCCCGGCGCGAGCGCGACCGCAGCGAGGTCGCCCGTACTCAGCGCGCGCCCGAGCTGGGGCACTCTCATGCCGCGAGGGTAGCGCCGCGGCCCGTCCTGACCCTGTCGGGCTACCATCGAAAGCGATCAATGCGAGTTCAACGTGAGGTGCACGCCATCGTGGAATGGGTCGCGGCCGGCGAGTGGGAGGACATTCGCTACGAGACCGCCGGCGGCATCGCCAAGCTCACCATCAACCGGCCCGAGGTACGCAATGCCTTCCGGCCGACGACGCTCTTCGAGCTGTCTCGCGCCTTCGAGATGGCGCGCGACGACCCGCAGATCGGCGTCATCGTGCTCACCGGCGAGGGAACCAAGGCGTTCTGCTCGGGCGGCGACCAGCGAGTCCGCGGTGACGACGGCTACCGCGATGCGGCCGGGATCGGGCGCCTCAACGTTCTCGACCTGCAGGTGCAGATCCGCCGCCTGCCGAAACCGGTCGTCGCGATGGTGGCCGGCTATGCGATCGGCGGCGGACACGTCCTGCACCTGGTCTGCGACCTCACCATCGCGGCCGACAACGCCGTCTTCGGCCAGACCGGACCGAAGGTGGGTTCCTTCGACGCCGGCTACGGATCCGGACTCCTGGCGCGGACGATCGGGCTCAAGCGTGCCAAGGAGATCTGGTTCCTCTGCGAGCAGTACGACGCCGCCACGGCCGAACGCTGGGGACTGGTCAATCGAGTCGTCCCGCTCGACAAGCTCGAGGAGGAGACGGTCGCGGTGTGCAAACGGATGCTCGAGATGAGTCCCCTCGCGCTGCGCCTGCTCAAGGCCGGCTTCAACGCGGATGCCGACGGTCTCGCCGGCATTCAACAGCTGGCCGGCGATGCCACCCTGCTCTTCTATATGAGCGAGGAAGCGCAGGAAGGTCGCGACGCGTACGTCGAGAAACGCAAACCCGACTTCGCGAAGTTCCCGCACCGGCCGTGATCGCGGAGGCGGCGCCCAGACCGGGTCCGCTCGCCGTCTGGTGGATCGGTGCGCGGCCCCGAACCCTGGTCGCCGCCGTCGTTCCAGTCCTGGTCGGGGCGGCGTGGGCCGGCCGCAATGCGATCTCGGTTCCGCGCACGCTGCTCGCCCTGGTCGTCGCTGTCGGCTTGCAGATCGGCGTGAACTACGCCAACGATTATTTCGACGGCGTCAGCGGGGTCGACACCGCAGCGCGTATGGGCCCGCGGCGTCTGGTCGCTTCCGGGCTCGCCCCGCCTCGCGCGGTTGCGACGGCGGCCATCGTCATGGTGTGCGTCGCGGCGGTGGCCGGCATCGTGCTTGCCCTGCTCACGACTCCATGGCTCATCGCCGCCGGCGCCCTGGCCGTGATCGCACTGGCGCTGTACTCCGGTGGTCCGAAGCCGTATGCGGCGAGCGGGCTCGGCGAGGTCTCGGTGTTCGTCTTCTTCGGGCTCGTCGCCACCGGCGGCACCGCGTTCGTCCAGCAGGACCGGCTCGATGCGAGCATCCTCTGGCTCGCGGTGCCGGTCGGCCTGCTGGCGTGCGCACTGCTCATGGTCAACAACCTGCGCGACATCCCGACCGACAGCGCGGTGGGCAAGCGGACCCTCGCGGTGCGTCTCGGTACGCGGTCAAGCCGGATGCTGCTCGTTGCCGTCGTCGTGATCGCATTGGTCCTGCCAACCGTGGGCGCGCTGGTGCGCTCGCTCCCCTGGCTGGTCGCCCTCACCCTCGCGACCATTCCCCTCGCGATCGGCCCGCTGCGCGTGATTCGCAACGCCGAGGGCCGGGCGCTCGTCCCGGCACTCATCGGCATCACGCGGTTGCAGCTGCTGTTCGGTCTCGTGCTCGCCGGAGCGCTGCTCGCGTCGTGAGGCGGGTCCCCTTCAGCATCGCGCTGCGTCACCCGGTGATGGGCGTGACCATGCGCAGCGGGTACCTCATCGAAGGCCCGGCCGGGTGGGGCGAGTGCTCGCCCCTGCCGAGCTGGAACGACGCCGAGCGGTCGGCGGCGGAGCGATCGGCGCTCGAAGCCGCGACCCTGCCGTTTCCCGCGGTTGCGCGGGATCGCGTCGCCGTCAACGCGATGATTCCGAGGGTTGCGCCCGACGTCGCAGCCGCGCTGGCGCTGAGCTCCGGCTGCGCCACCATCAAGATCAAGGTGGGCGACGAGCATTCCATCGACAGGGTCGCGGCCGTCCGGTCGGCATGTGGACCGCGCATCAAGCTCCGCCTCGATGCCAACGGTGCGTGGGATGTCGAGACTGCGATGCGCGAGCTGGCACGCCTCGCCATCTACGACATCGAGCTGGTCGAGGACCCGGTTGCATCGCTCGAGGAGCTCGCCGCTCTGCGCGGCCGTGCCGGGATGCCCGTCGCCGCGGAGACGAGCATCCGCACGACCGCGGACGCGCGCCGCCTCCGCCGGCTCGAGGCCGCGGATGCGGTCGTGCTCAAGCCGCAACGCATCGGCGGAGTGCGCGAGGCGCTCCGCGCGGCAGAGGAGAGCGGCGTTCCGGCGATCGCGTCGAGTGCGCTGGAAACATCGGTCGGGCTCGCGGTTGTGGTGGCGGTGGCGGCATCGCTCCCGGACGCGCCGTTCGCGCACGGCGCGGGCACTGCGTCACTGCTTGAATCGGATGTCGTCGACCATCCACTCATCCCCGTCGACGGCTGGCTCGCACCGTGCAGGCCCACCGTCAACCTGCAGCTCCTCGCCGGCACATGATCGATCCGCAGGAGGGCGACGTCGCGCTCGCGTCCGTGACCGCGCTGCTCGACGAGCTCGTGCGCGGCGGCTTCACCCACATGTGCATGACGCCCGGGTCTCGATCGACGCCGATTGCGCTCGCGGCCGCACGTCATCCGGGCATCACGTTGCACGTCCACGTCGACGAGCGCGCCTCGGCATTCTTCGGGCTGGGGATCGCGGCGGCCTCGGGACAGCCGGTCGCGATGTTCTGCACATCGGGCACCGCGGCGGCGAACCATTTTCCTGCGGTCGTCGAGGCATACATGGCACGCGTGCCGATCATCGTCATGACGGCAGACAGACCCCCCGAGCTGCACGATGTCGGCGCCAACCAGACGATCGATC
>Ga0182024_10015242_pt1 | contig 14748 bp, 12 predicted proteins | sample P32metaG_FD_120480 | JGI IMG/M metagenome (GOLD analysis project Ga0182024, IMG submission 120480) | Permafrost microbial communities from Stordalen Mire, Sweden - P3-2 metaG (Illumina Assembly) | ecosystem: Environmental > Terrestrial > Soil > Wetlands > Permafrost | place: Sweden: Stordalen... | reverse complement strand
GGCCTCGAACTGGCCGTCGTCGTCGGCGGCGGGAACATCTGGCGTGGCGCGACGGGCGCGATGGCCGGGATGAATCGGGCCAACTCCGACCTCATGGGCATGCTCGGTACCGTCATCAACGCCCTCGCGCTGCAAGACGCCATCGAGAATCACGGTCGACCGACGAGGGTGATGTCGGCGATCAACATGGACCAAGTCGCCGAACCCTACATTCGCCGACGCGCCGTTCGTCACCTCGAAAAGGGTCGCGTGGTGATCTTCGCGGCCGGTATGGGCAACCCCTACTTCACGACCGACACGCCCGCCGCGCAACGCGCCGCCGAAGTCGAAGCCGAGATCGTCTTGAAGGGCACCCACGGCGGCGTCGACGGCGTCTACGACAAAGACCCGCGCGAGAATAGCGACGCCGTGAAGTTCGACGAGATCTCTTTCGACGAGGTCATCGCACGCGACCTGCGCGTGATGGACATGACAGCGATCACGTTCTGTAAAGACAATCACTTGCCGTTGCGTGTGTTTGACCTGATGGCTGAGGGTAACTTAGGACGAGCCCTCGACGGTCGCCCCGTCGGTACGCTGGTGAAGTAATGGATAACGAACTCGTTGACCTCGTGATGGAAGACACGCGCGAGCGCATGGTGCGCGCGATTGAACACGTGAAGAACGAGTTCGGTTCGGTCCGTACCGGTCGGGCCACGTCGTCACTCATTGAGGGACTGCTGATTGACTACTACGGAACCGAGACACCGCTCAAGCAGTTGGCGAACTTCTCGGTACCCGAACCACGGCTCTTGGTGGTGTCGCCCTTCGACAAGGGCTCGATGGCCGCCATCGAAAAAGCCATCGGCAACGCCGACCTCGGACTCACGCCCTCGAACGATGGTCAAGTTATTCGCCTCGCCTTCCCCGCTCTCACGGAGGAGCGGCGCAAGTCCTTCGTGAAGATGGTCAAGACCAAAGCCGAAGAGGGTCGCGTGGCGCTACGAGCGGTTCGTCGCCACGCTCGTCAAGAGCTCGATACGCTCGAAAAAGAGCAAAGTCTCTCCAGTGACGAGATCGAACGGCTGGAAAAGCTGCTGGACAAGATGACCCAGGACGAAGTGGCCGTCGTGGACGCGCTACTCGCTCACAAGGAGCAGGAACTACTTGAAGTCTGACGACGGATCCAGCTTCGACGAACCCACTGGCGAGTTTCCGGTGACGAGTCCGCACGACCCGCGTGTCACCATTACCGGCGCCGAGATGGCGGCCGACTTCGTCGACGACGCGCCGGCGGTCGATCCGACGACGCTGCTGCCGCACTGGACCGACGCGCCGACGGGTCAGGTGCCGATCGTCGTCGCGCGCGAGGCGGCCCAGAACGACGACCCGTGGTCGGCCGTGCCCGCGCCAGCGTGGCGTGAAGGCGAAGCGGACTGGGTAGCGCACGAAGATCAGTTCGACGCTTCCATCCTCGCGGGGGAAGAAAAGGTCGACGACGCACGCCCCTGGGAGTTCATCCTGCCGGAAGAAGAGATTGCGGAAGAAGAAGTAGTGCGCGTCGAAGCGCCGCGACCGGCGCCCACGCGCGCCCAGCGCACTCGCCATCGCGCGACCTCGAACCCCCTCGCGGGACGAGCGGTTCGACAGAGTTCGTCCAGCAACGTCTCGAGCGCGACGATGACGGGCGTCTTGCTCGCGATCGTCGTCTTCGCCGTGTTCTTCGCCGGGCCCGTCGGCGTGACCGTCTTGATCCTCGCGTCGCTGGCGTTCGCGAGCGCCGAGGCGTACGCGGGCTTTCGCGCGGTCGGCGCCCATCCCGCGACGATCTTGGGCATCGTCGCGGTGTTGACCCTCGGCGTCGCGGTCTACAACAAGGGCCTGGTCGTACTGGGCGCGGTGACGGTACTTCTCACGATCTTCGGATTCATCTGGTACATGAGCGCCGAACGAAAGATCGACGTACTCGACGGTCTGGGCGCGACCATCTTCGTCTACGTCTGGGTCGGGGTCTTAGGTTCGTACGGGATCTTGATGCTTTCCCCGCACACCTACGCCAACCGCCACGGCATGGCGTACGTCTTTGGCGCACTGGTCCTCACGATCTCTAACGACGTCGGCGCCCTCTTCACGGGTCGTTGGCTCGGTCGACGGCCACTCAACGCCGCGCTCTCACCCAACAAGACCGTCGAAGGTACCATCGGCGGCACCATCATCACGCTGATCGCCGGGGCCATCATCTTGCCCTTGATGACCCCGTGGACGCGGACCCACGGTGTGGAAGCGGCGGTGGCGCTGGCCATCGTCGTGCCTCTCGGCGACCTCTTCGAGTCGATGGTCAAGCGCACCTTGGGTCTGAAGGACCTTGGTCGACTGTTGCCGGGCCACGGGGGACTGCTCGATCGCATCGACGGACTCTTGTTCGCGCTGCCGACGATGTACTACCTCCTCCACCTGCTCAAACTGAGCTAACGATGTCGCCCTCGCGCCGAAGCGTGGCGTTGCTCGGTGCGACCGGCTCCATTGGCGTGCAGACGCTCGACGTGTTGCGTCGTGAGCGCGAGCGCTTCGAGCTCGTCTCGATCGCTGGGGGTGAACAACTAAGCGAACTCGCGGCCATCGCGAAGGAGTTCGGCGTGAAGAGCATCGCGGTGAAGAGTGAGCGCCACCGTGCAGACCTCGTCGAACTCGTCGGACCCGGCGTCGAGGTCGTGGTGGGTGACGAGGGTCTGCACGATCTCGCACAACGTGCCGACGTCGTCGTGAACGCGGTGATGGGCTTCGCGGGTCTTCCCGTCACGCTCGGCGCGCTCAGCGCGGGAAAGCGGCTTGCCCTGGCGAACAAGGAATCGCTCATCGCCGCGGCGCCACTCGTGGCAAAGGTGCGCAACACGATCGGTGCGACGTTGTTACCCATCGACTCGGAGCACTGCGCCATTCACCAATGTCTCGCGAGCTCACCGGGTGCGGTGGGTTACCCCGACGTGAAGCGAATCGTTTTGACGGCGTCGGGTGGGCCGTTTCGGGGTTGGAGCGAAGAGCAACTGAAGGGCGCGACCAAACAAGACGCACTGCATCATCCGACGTGGTCGATGGGCGCCAAGATCACCATCGACTCGTCGACGCTCATGAATAAGGGTCTCGAAGTGCTCGAGGCGTCAGCCCTCTTTGGTATTGACGTCGATCGGATCGACGTCGTCGTGCACCCTCAATCCATTATCCATTCGATGGTCGAGTACGTGGACGGATCGGTCCTCGCGCAACTCTCTCGACCCGACATGCGTCTTCCAATCGCCTACTGTCTCGGCCAGCCCGAGCGGCTGGCGTACGCGTACGGCGAACTTGATTTTTCAAAAGCGATCTCGCTGAGTTTCGAGCCACCCGACGGCACTGCCTTCCCGGCGCTCGGACTCGCGTACGAAGCCGCGCGCGTGGCCGGCGCCGCGCCCGCGTGGTTGAGTGCGGCCAACGAGGTCGCGGTCGCCGCGTTCCTTGCCGACGAGATCAATTGGTGCGACATCGTCGCCATCGTCGCCTCGACGATGGACCACTACGTGGCCGATCCCCTCGAATCCTTAGCCTCTCTTTACGAAAGTGACGACGCTGCACGACGATGGGCGCGCGCTAGCCTCGAAAGGTAGCCATGGAACACCCGTCGTCCCTTCGTCAGTCACCCGTGGCGCTGCTTGTGGGAGTAGTGGCGCTCGTCGCCTTGCTCACCTGGTTGGTGGGCTGGGCGCTTCCGCTCGTAATTTTCCTCATCATTGCGATGGTGATGGGCCACGAGTTCGGCCACTTCATCACCGCTAAGCGCGCTGGGCTCCTCGTCACGGATTTCTTCGTGGGCTTCGGTCCGGTGCTCTGGTCGACGCAGCGCGGTGAGACGCGCTACGGCGTGCGGGCGCTTCTCTTGGGCGGATACGTGAAAGTACCCGGGATGACGTGGGGCGTACCCGTCGAACCCGCGATGGAGAGCCGGACCTACCGCGCGGCGTCGTACCCCAAGAAGGTGCTCTTCGCTTCCGCCGGATCGATCATGCACGGCATTATGGCGCTCGCACTGGCGTGGGCGGCGTTGGCGTTCATCGGGGCGCCGTCGGCGAGCCACGTGGGAATCCAGTCCTTCTCCGCGTGGCAAGGACACACGAAGAACGTGGCGCAGTTGGCTGGCCTCAAGGTTGGCGACCAGATCGTCAGCATCGACGGTCACGCGATCACGAACTACTCACAACCCGCGAAGCTCATTCACGAGTCGGTGGGCAAGAAGATCACGCTCGTGGTGGATCGCAACGGGCGCGATCTCACGTTGTACGCGACCCCCGTCAGCGGTTCGACGATCAAAGTCGCGGGCAAGGCCCTTCCCGCTGGAGGCTACATCGGCGTTGTCTTGGACGAACTCACGGTGAAACGCTCGCTGCTTGGTGCCGTGCCGGGCGCCTTCTCAGAGATAGGTTCACTGCTGTCGGCCGCGGGGCACAACATCGTGCACGTCTTTTCGCCGGCCGAGTTCACGAGCCTCTTTCACCAAGTCACCTCATCGGCCGCCGCAACGAACGTGAAGAACCAGGACACGAGACCGGTCTCGATCCTGGGCGTGACGCGTATCGCGGTCCAGGGGGCCAATTCGGGCATTGGCCCGCTCCTCGCCGTCTTGATCGAGGTCAATATCTTCGTCGGGGTCTTGAACATGCTGCCGATCCTGCCCGTCGACGGCGGGTACGTGGCCGTGGCCACGTACGAACGACTGCGATCACGTCGCGGTATCCGCCACCAAGCCGACGTCAACAAGTTGGCGCCCGTTATCTACGCCTTCATTGGCGTTTTGCTGTTTCTCTTCGCTTCCACGCTCTATTTGGACATCGTCCACCCTTTGCCTAATCCTTTTGGCTAGGCGCTTCGAGGCACCTCCGAACACGGCAGAATAGAGAGTATGGACGTCACCGCTACTTCTTTGACCCCGCGTCGCGTGACTCGTCAAATCTCCGTGGGCTCGGTCAAGGTCGGTGGCGACGCGCCAGTCTCGGTCCAGTCGATGACGACGACCAAGACCGCCGACGTCGAAGGCACGCTGCAACAGATCTACGCGCTCGCCGCCAACGGCGCCGACATCGTGCGCTGTACGTGCAACGATCAGGCCGCCGCCGAGGGACTCGCCCAGATCGTGCCGCGTTCGCCGGTGCCGATCGTCGCGGACATTCACTTCCATGTCGAGATGGCCCTCGCCGCGCTCGAGGCCGGCGTGAACGGACTTCGGCTCAATCCCGGGAACCTTCGCAAGCCCGAGGAGATCAAACTCGTCGCCAGCGAAGCGCGTGATCGCGGCGTACCGATTCGCATCGGCGTGAACGCGGGGTCGTTGCACCCCGACATCTACGAACGCTTTGGTGGCGCGACGCCCGAAGCGTTGGTGGAGTCTGCGCGCATCGAATTGGCCTACTTCCAAGAAGTGGATTTCTCGGACGTCAAGATCTCGGTGAAGGCGTCGTCGGTGGCGACCATGATCGCGGCCTACCGACTGGCGTCAGAGACCTTCGATCACCCCTTGCACCTCGGCGTCACCGAAGCTGGACCACTGCCCGGAGGACTCTTAAAGGGCACGGCCGGTATCGCGACGTTGCTCGCCGAAGGCATTGGCGACACGCTTCGCTACTCCCTGACCGCTGATCCCGTCGAAGAGGCGCGCGCCGGACGTCAGTTGCTCGAATCGCTGGGACTGCGCGAACGAAAGGGTCTGGACCTCATTGCCTGTCCGAGTTGCGGACGCGCCGAAGTCGACGTCATCAAAGTCGCCACCGAGGCCCAAGCGGCCCTCAACGCCCTCGACGTCCCCCTCCAGGTCGCCGTCATGGGTTGTGTCGTCAACGGCCCCGGTGAAGCGCGCCACGCCGACCTCGGTATCGCGGCCGGCAAGAAACGCGGTCACCTGTTCATCCAAGGACAGATCATCCGTGTCGTACCCGAAGACGAGATGGTCGAGGCGTTGGTGGAAGAGGCGAAGAAGATCATCGCCGAGGGCGTCGAGGCGCGTCTACTCGCTCGCGACAAGTCCGCCGAGGCCGAGGCCGAGGCCGATCGTGCCGCGTTGCTCGACGACCGCGGCATGGACGTGAATAACGCGCAGCAACGCATCGAGAAGATTCGTCGTCACGTCGAGCACTAGGGCTCTCGGTAGGCTTTGTCCACTCACAGAGGAGCATCGTGGCATCGCAGAGCGTTCTTACCCCCCAGTCCGAGGACTTCCCACGCTGGTATCAAGACGTCGTCGCTAAGGCGGAGATGGCCGACAACGGCCCCGTGCGCGGGACGATGGTCATCCGCCCCTACGGCTACGCGATCTGGGAACGCATGCAGAGTGAGATGGACGCGCGCATCAAAAGCACGGGCGCGAAGAACGCCTACTTCCCGCTGTTCATCCCCGAGAGCTACCTCTCCAAAGAGGCCGAGCACGTCGCGGGCTTCAGCCCGGAACTGGCGGTCGTCACCCACGCGGGTGGCGAGAAGCTCGCCGAACCCGTCGTCGTTCGCCCCACGTCGGAGACGGTCGTTGGCGAATTCATGGCCAAGTGGATCCAGAGCTACCGCGATCTGCCGCTCCTGCTCAACCAATGGGCCAACGTCGTGCGCTGGGAGCTTCGTCCGCGACTCTTCCTTCGTAGTTCCGAGTTCCTCTGGCAGGAGGGACACACGGCGCACGCGACGAACGAGGACGCGTCGGCCTACGCGCAGCGTATCCACTTAGAGGTGTACAACGACTTTCTGGTCAACGTTCTCGCGGCGCCGACGTACCTCGGCATCAAACCACCAAGTGAACGATTCGCCGGCGCCATCAACTCGATGACGTGTGAGGGCATGATGCGTGACGGCAAGGCGCTGCAGATGGCGACCACGCACGAACTCGGTCAGAACTTCGCCAAGGCCTTCGACATCTACTACCAGAGTGAAGATGGGCAGGCTGAGCTCTGTCACACGACGTCGTGGGGTGCTTCGACGCGACTCGTCGGGGGACTGATCATGACCCACGGCGACGACGCGGGGCTCTTGGTGCCACCACGGCTCGCGCCCGTGCAGGTCGTCGTCGTCACGGTGCGTGACGAACCCGAGGTCAACGAGGCGGCCGATCGGGTAGCGAAATCACTTCTCGACGCAGGCGTGCGCGTGGAAGTCGACCGGGGCCGCGCGAGCTTTGGTCGTCGGATCACCGACTGGGAGATCAAGGGCGTGCCGTTGCGCGTAGAGGTGGGGCCGCGCGACCTCGCTCAAGGGATTGTCACCGTCGTACGGCGCGATAACGGTGAGAAATCAACGCACGGACTCGAAGAGCTGGTGGGCGTGGTTCCCACGATGCTCGAAGCGTTCCAGCGCGACCTGTTCGCGAGCGCCCAGGACTACCTCGTCGCGAACACCCACGACGTCACGAGCGTCACCGAGGCGATCGACGCCGCGAAGGACGGTTTCGCTCGATTGGACTGGGACCTCGTGGCGGGTGAGGGGGAGAGCGAACTCAACGCCCAGGCCGTGAGCGTCCGCTGCCTACAGCGCCGAGACGGTTCGATGCCGGTGAGCGACGAAGAGGGCGACCTGGTCTGTCTCGTCGCGAAGTCGTACTGAACGGGCGCGAAAGAGGTATTTCTCTCACGCTTTCGTAATTTTCTCCACCGACTTTCCAATTGTTTCAAGGCTCTTCGACTGCTACAATTGATGTCTACAGTCCGCTCAGGACGTTTGGACTCGTTTAAGCGCGGGCCTCGGGCCCGCGCTTTTTCAATGTCTGGACGTCCGTAGCGACAGCGAAAGGAGACGGCCATGGAATGGGACACCACGCTGCGGCCCATGCTATCTTCGCTCGGACTCGAGCTGTATGACGTGGAGTTTTCCGGTGGAACGCTGAACGTCGTCGTTAACCGGCCCGGGGGGGTCGACCTAGAGTCGCTGACCAAGGCCAATCGGACCATTTCGGAGTGGCTGGACGCGAACGACCCCATCGCGGGCCGCTTCACCCTGGACGTGTCGAGTCCGGGACTCGAGCGCCGTCTGCGCACGCCCGCTCACTTTCACAGCGCCATTGGTGAGTTGGTGACGCTGCGCGAGCTTCGTGACGGCGAGCCAACGCGTCGCCTCGAAGGCACGCTCCTCGCGGCGGACGAGTCGTCGCTCACGATTGACGACAACGACATCGGCACGGTGACGGTCGTCCTCGACAAGATCGAACGCGCGCGCACGGTCTTTGCGTGGGGCGCCACCAAGCCCGCGACGTCCAAGGGTACGAAGGCTTCATCGACGAGCAAGAAAGGCTAGCCATGGCGAACTTCGAATTTCTTGAGGCCCTCGGTCAGATCGCGCGGGACCAGAACATTGACGAAGGGGAGCTGTTGATCGCCTTGGCGAACGCTCTGCTCGCCGCGTACAAGCGCCGTCCCGACTCCGCAGAAGACGCCGAAGTCGAGATCAATCCCGAAACCGGAGAGATCAAGGTCTGGGGACTCGAGCTCGACCTCGAGGGCAACGTCACGCGCGAGTGGGACGCAACGCCCGATGACTTCGGTCGCATCGCAGCCCAGACCGCCAAGCAGGTCTTGATGCAGTTGATCCGCGACATCCAACGTCGCCAGATGTACGAAGAGTTCGCCAATCGCGAGGGCGACATCGTCTCAGGTACCGTCCAGCAGAACGACAATCGCTACACCTTGCTCGACCTCGGTCGCGTGGAGGCACTCCTTCCCCAAGCCGAGCAGATTGCCTTCGAGCGCTACGAGCACGGCGCGCGCATCAAGGTGTACATCGTCGAAGTACGCAAGACCAACAAGGGTCCCCAGATCGTGGTCTCACGCACGCACCCCGCGCTCGTGGCGAAGCTCTTTGAGATCGAAGTGCCCGAGATTGCCAACGGCATCGTGGAGATCAAGGCGCTCGCGCGTGAACCCGGTCACCGCTCGAAGATCGCCGTCGCGTCCAACGACCAGATGATCGATCCCGTCGGCGCCTGCGTGGGAGCTCGCGGATCACGCGTTCGCAACATCACCAACGAACTGCGCTCGGAGCGCATCGACGTCGTGCCCTACAGCGACGATCCCGTCGAGTTCATCCAGTCGGCCTTGCAGCCCGCGCGTGTGCGAGAGGTACGTCTCGACGAAGAAGAGGGCATCGCCACCGTCATCGTTCACGATCAGCAACTCTCGTTGGCGATCGGCAAGGAAGGTCAGAACGCGCGTCTCGCGGCGCGACTCACCGGTTGGCGCATCGATATCCGTTCCGAGAACGAGGCCAACGACGAAGTCGTCGAAGAGGTGTGGACCGACGGTGACGTGGTGGTCGACGAGACCGTCACGGTCGTCACGGATGAGAACGGCGAGGTCGAAGCCGTCGTCGTCGATGAGGTCGTCACCACGGCCGAGGGCGACGTCGAAGAGGTGGTCGTCGTGGAAACGATTTCGGGGGACGAGGCATAGCACCGAAGCGAACGTGTGTCGTGTGTCGGACCCGTCGGGACGACGCCGAGATGACCCGTGCGGGCCGAGACGCCCAGGGAACGTGGTATCTCGGTCGCGGTGTCGGTCGCGGTGTGTGGTGGTGTCACGGCCAGACTTGCGAACAAGAATTAAGAGTTACTCACGTCGCTCGAGCACTTAGAACCACGGTGGTCGAGAGCGACGTGGCGGCACTTCGGGGTCTCACGACCAAGAAAAGGCCGCAGTTGTGAAAGAATAGGAAACTGTGCCCGCCGAACGTGCGGGCGCGCGAAGTAAGGGAACGTTTTGGCGCCAAAGAAAATTCGAGTGCACGAGCTCTCAAAAGAGCTCGGTCTGACGAGTAAAGAGTTACTCGCACTCGCCCAAAAACTAGGAATCGGCGCTTCGAGCCCGTCGGCGTCGATTGAAGACGCTCAGGCCGACCGCATTCGTCGACGTGCCGACGCGGACGGACTGCGACGTGAAGTACCCGCTGACGCCCCGAAGGCGGACAAGGTTGAAAAGGCCACCAAAGCCACCAAAGCCGCGGCGCCGACGGAAGAGGTGAAGACCGTGCCGGCCGAGCCGACGCGCGTCTCACGTGTCACCAGCGCTACGAGCTCTCCTGTCGTGTCGACGCCCGTGGCGAGTGCCGAGCCATCGTCGCCCTCGTCCCCCGCTCCGGCGGCACCGGAAGAAAGTGCGCCGAAGGTCGTTCGATCGCGGGCGGTAGTGCCGAAGCCCGTGCCGACTCGTAGTGTGTCGCCCGACGGTCCTACGACGATTCGCCCCACGCAACGTGGTGGGTCCGGTGACGGAGAGGGCCAGAATCGTCCGCCCCTCAGTTCAACCGGTCGTCCGATTCCGCCCCCACCTGGTCGACCGTTGAGTGCCACCGGTCGTCCTATTCCGCCACCACCGGGCATGCGTCGGCCAATGCCGAGCGCCACCGGTCGCGGTGGGCCTTCCAGCGGTCCACGTCCCATGAGTGCTCGTCCGAGCACGGGCGCGCCACGAACCGGCGGGCCTTCTCGTCCCGGCGGCGGCTTCAGCGCGACGCGTCCCGGCGCGCCCACCGGTGGCGCTCCCGCGGGCGCGAGTCGCAGCGGCGGTCCGGCCAGAGGCGGCGGCGGTCCGCGTGGATCGCAGCGCAAGGTCACGCGCCGACGTCGTCGTAACGTCGAAGAGCTCGAGCCCACCCAGATGACGACCTGGCAGCCCAGTAGCGCGCCAGTGCCTGACGGTGAGATCATCATCGAACGCGGATCCACCGCGAAGGACGTGGGGCCCAAGCTGAACCGCAGTGCGGCGGACATCATTCGTTTCTTGTTCCTCCAGGGCGAGATCGTTACCGCCGTGCAGAGTCTCTCCGACGACATGATCGAGCTCTACGCCGCGGAAGTCGGCGCCGAAGTCCACCTCGTGGATCCCGGCGAGCAAAAGGAAGCCGAACTCCTCGCGAAGTTCTTCGACGAAGTGGAAGATGACGTCATCGTCCCAGACGCTCCGCGTCCTCCGGTGGTGACCGTGATGGGTCACGTCGACCACGGCAAGACGCTCTTGCTCGACAAGATTCGTAAAGCCAACGTCGTCGCGGGTGAGGCCGGTGGCATCACCCAGCACATCGGTGCCTACAAGGTTCCCTGGCACGGCAAGTCGATCACCTTCATCGACACGCCGGGCCACGAAGCCTTCACCGCGATGCGCGCCCGAGGCGCCAAGGTCACTGACGTCATCATCTTGGTCGTGGCGGCCGACGACGGCGTCATGCCCCAGACCGTCGAGGCCATCAATCACGCCAAGGCCGCGAACGTGCCGATCATCGTGGCCATCAACAAGATGGACCGACCCGACGCCAATCCCGACCGCGTGCTGCAACAACTCGCCGAGCACGCGCTCGTTCCCGAGAAGTGGGGCGGCGACACCATCGTCGTCGAGATCTCCGCGTTGCAAGAAAAGGGCATCGACGAACTGCTCGAGCAGGTCCTGCTCGTGGCCGAGATCGGCGAACTCGCCGCGCCTCCTTCGGGTCGCGCGGTCGGCACCGTGCTCGAAGCGAACCTCGAAGTCGGTCGCGGCCCCGTCGCGACGGTCATCGTGCAAAAGGGACTGCTGCGCGTGGGCGACCCCGTCGTCGCGGGACCGGCGTACGGCAAGGTCAAGGCGCTTATCAACGATCAAGGCAAGCAGATCAAGTCGGCGGGACCCTCGACGCCGGTGCAGATCCTCGGCTTTAGTGAGCCGCCCTTCGCGGGTGACGAGATGCGCGTCGCGCGCGACTTGGCGCACGCCCGCTCGCTCGCCGAAGCCCGTGCCCAGCGCTCACGACTCGTGGGCCAACAGCCCGTCGCGTCCTCGAGTGGCGCCCGTCTCGAAGACCTCTTCGAGCAGATTCAGCGCGGTGAGACCGCGACGCTCAACATCGTCTTGAAGGCCGACGTGCAGGGATCACTCGAAGCCTGCACCGAGTCGCTCAAGAAACTCGAACGTGACGACGTGAAACTCGTCATCGTGCACCGTGGCGTTGGTGGTATCACGGAGAACGACGTGCAGCTCGCGAAGGCGTCGAACGCCACGATCATCGGCTTCAACGTGCGACCCGACAAGCGCAGTCGTGAACTCGCCGTCAGTGAAGGCGTGCAGATTCGCACCTACGAGATCATCTACAAGTTGATCGAAGAGATTGAGTCGGCGATGCTCGGTCTGCTCACGCCGGTCTTCGAGGAGATCGTCACTGGCGAAGCCGAGGTGCGCGAGGTCTTTCGCATACCGCGCGTTGGTGCGATCGCCGGGTGCTTCGTGCGCGACGGCGTCATCACTCGCGGCTCGAAGGTGCGATTCCTTCGCGAAGGGACCATCATCTGGAAGGGCACGGTCACGTCACTTCGTCGCTTCAAGGACGACGCGCGCGAAGTGCCCGCGGGCTTTGAGTGTGGCGTGGGACTGTCGGACTACCAGGACCTCAAGTCCGGTGACGTCATCGAAACGTTCGAAGAGCGCGAGATTCCGCGCACGGCCTAACTCATGGCCCACTCCTCAGGTTCGCAGCGCCCCTATCCCCGCACCGCGCGGGTGAACCAGGTGCTACGCGAAGTGATCTCGGAAGAGCTCGTGCGGATATCGGACGTGGACGAACGACTCGGGTTCCTCACCGTGACCGGCGTGAACACCTCGCCCGACATGGCCCAAGCCATGGTCTACTTCCACGCGCTCAGCGACGGCGCGAAGGCCGCTCTCGAAGAACGGCGTGGTCAGATCCAGGGCGCGGTGAACGCGCAGACACGTCTGAAGCGCACTCCCAAGCTCTCGTTCATGGCCGACCCCGCGGTGGCGAACGGGGCGGCAGTCGAGGAGTTGTTGCGGCGCCAGCACCATGACGACGAGTAACGGCCTTCTCTTAATTGATAAGCCGAAGGGCGTAACGAGCCACGACGTCGTCGCTCGCGTGCGTCTCGTGATGAACGAGCGTCGGGTGGGACACGCCGGCACGCTTGATCCGATGGCGACGGGCCTCTTGGTGCTCGCGGTCGGACCCTCAACGAGGCTCCTGCGATTTGCCCAGAGCGAGACCAAGCGCTACGAGGGCGTCGTGACCTTTGGTGTGAGTACTGACTCACTCGACGCCGACGGCGTCGTCCTCGAGCGTCGTGAGGTGCCCCACCTTACGAGCGATGCCGTGAACGAAGAAGCCCTTCGAATGCTCGGCACGCAGTCGCAGATCCCTCCGATGGTGTCGGCGATAAAGGTAAAGGGCCAGCGCCTTCACGCACTGGCTCGCGCGGGCGTCGTCGTCGCGCGCGAAGCGCGCACCATTTCCGTCTCCTCCTTTTCGCTGAGTCCCACGACCGAGGCGAACGAGTGGGCCTTTGACGTGACGTGTTCAGTGGGAACCTACGTGCGCGTGCTGTTGAGTGATCTCGCTGAGCGCCTCGGCACGATTGGTCACTTGAGTGCCCTGCGTCGCCTTTCGAGTGGCGACCACCGCGTCGACGAAGCACTTACCCTCGATCAACTCGAAGAGCGCTTTCGCGACGGCGCTGTGGTACTTCAACCACCACGATCGTTCGTCACGCAACTTGAAACGGTCGTCGTCTCTCGCGACGACGAGCGCTGCCTTCGAATGGGCCAGCGCGTCGCGCTCGAGGGACTCCGTGAAGACGAAGTCGCTGCGGTAAGCGAGGCTGGATCACTCGTCGCGGTGTTGCGCCGACGAGGCGAATCGTGGCAGCCAGCGGTCGTGTTGCCCGACGAAAAAAACGTCGAGCACGGGTAGATTGCTGGCATGTTTGTTCTTCGAGACGGCGAGATCGACACCGGTGTGAGCGAGCCGAGCGTCGTCACGATCGGCGTCTTTGACGGACTGCACCGTGGTCATCAGGCCGTCATTGCCCAAGTCGTCGCCCTCGCGCGTCAGTACGACGCGCGCTCGACGGTGGTGACCTTTGATCCTTCGCCGGCGATGGTGCTCGCGCCACTCAAGGCGCCGCTTCTCTTAGCGACGTTGGACCAGCGCCTCGAAGGGCTGGAAGCCCTCGGCGTCGACCAAGTTCGCGTCATCACCTTTGACGACGTCCTCAAGCTCGAGACCGCACGTCACTTCATCGAGCGGGTATTGGTCGGTGAGCTACGCGCGTGCTGCGTGGTCGTGGGCGAGGACTTCCACTTTGGTCACAACCGCGAAGGGACGGTGGCGATGCTGGTCGACGTCGGTGCGCAGTTGGGCTTCGACGTAGTGCCAGCGCCACTTTACGGTGACGTGGAGCGCTGGAGTTCGACGTCGGTGCGAAGCGCTCTCGAGAACGGCGACCTCGCGGACGCGGAGCGCGTGCTCGGTCACCCCTTCGTGTTGCGTGGCGTGGTCGGACACGGCGACGCGCGCGGCGAGTCCTTGGGTTACCCCACGGCCAATCTCGCGCTGGCGCCCCACCAGGCGCTGCCCCGCGAAGGGGTGTACGCCGGCGCGACGAGACTTGACGGCTCGTGGTGGCCGGCGGCGATCTCGGTGGGAACGCGTCCGCAGTTCTACGAAGACGGTGCGCTCCTCGTCGAGGTGTACGTGCCGGGCTTCGAAGGCGATCTCTACGACCTCGACCTCGAGGTGACGTTTTTGGCGCGTCTGCGAGAACAGATGACCTTTCAAAGCGTCGACGAATTGACAGCGCACATCGAAGACGACGTCGTCAAAACCCTTGAGATCTTTGAGGAATATTCGTCCGGCGATAGGAAACTGCTAGGATAGAGATTCGGTCAGCGACGCTGATCGTGTGGGTCGTCTCGTTGGCGGCTCGCAACGGGACCCCCGACTCAATAAGGCAAACACGTT
>Ga0182024_10015241_pt1 | contig 14749 bp, 9 predicted proteins | sample P32metaG_FD_120480 | JGI IMG/M metagenome (GOLD analysis project Ga0182024, IMG submission 120480) | Permafrost microbial communities from Stordalen Mire, Sweden - P3-2 metaG (Illumina Assembly) | ecosystem: Environmental > Terrestrial > Soil > Wetlands > Permafrost | place: Sweden: Stordalen... | reverse complement strand
GAGGTCGGAGAGCGAGAGCGCGCAGAAATCGTGGCCGAGCGGCGCTCCGACCCGGGCGGAGGCGGCCTGCATCGCGCTGATCCCGGGGGCGACGACGATGTCGACCGCACCCCAGTCGCGGCGCGCTTCGCGGTCGATCAGCTCGAACACCAACGCGGCGAGGCCGTAGATTCCGGCGTCACCCGACGAGACCAGGGCGACGCTGCTCCCCGCGGCGGCAAGGTCGAGAGCGAGGCGCGCCCGCTCCTCCTCCGCGCCGATCGCGCCCGGATGGCGGCGCTTGCCGGCAATCGCCCGGCCGAGGAGATCGAGGTAAAGCCGGTACCCAACGACATCCTCGGCGGCGGCGATGAGGGTGCTCGCCTCCGGGGTGCGCCAGGCTGGGTCGCCCGGGCCGATGCCGATAATCGCCAGCCGGCCGCGTGGGCGTCCCAGCATCGCCGCGTCGATCGGCAGGGCGGCGCGCGCCACGGCGCAGGTCGCATGCCGCGACTGGCGGCGCGCGACGACGAGCTCGCCCGCGGGGCCGGCAGCGGCCAGCGCCGCACCCTCGGCCACCCCCCAGCAGCCGGTCGCGCGAAACGCCGCCTCAGAGCGCACGGTCAACCGCGGCGTTTCGGCAAGGAGGCGCGGGGCCGGGAAGAATCGCGCCGGAACCCCGAGCGACCGGGCGAGGGCATGGATCCCCGGTTCGTCCGCCTTCAATTCGATCGAAACGATTGCCGCAACCGCGCCCGCCGCAAGACCGGCTTCCTCGAGGCTGATGTGCGCCAAGGCAGCGATCTCCTCGGCCGGGCAAAAGCGCTCGCAACCGATGCCGAGCGCCAGCACCGGGGGATGGAAGATAAGGGCTTTGCTATCGGCAGGATGGGCGCGGTCGGTCACAATGATTTTGCGGCTCGCTCCCTCCGCCCAACGCACCGAACCTTCATGCAGCCAAGGGGCGCGGCCGGTCTCTTCGACGAGCGAAACCGGCTCCCCGGCGAGGAGCGCCGCGGCGACCGGCTTGAGCCGATCGGGGTTGGCGATCTGCCAGCCCGGCGGCGTCTCGTCGAGTGCAAAGCCGAGCCGCAGATCGCCGGCGGTGGTGATCGCGGCGACGCAGCCCAGCTCATCGGCGAGCGCGCGGGCGAGCGCGTTGGCGCCGCGATGCCCGCCCACCAGCGGTACCGCGACCGAGCCGTCTTCGGCCAGCGCCACGACCGCCGGCTCGACAAGCTTGTCGTCGATCAGCGGCGCCACGGCGCGGATCAGGATGCCGCTGGCACACAGCCCGACAATCGGCCGGCCGTCGGCAAACAGCTCGGCCAGGAGCGGCACCACCCGGTCGTAAGCCTCGTCCCAATCGCCCTTATGTACGCGCGGGCCGTACAGCCGCGCCCCGGGCAACACCCCGCAAACCCGGCGGCCGAGTGCGGCGCCGCCCGGCCCCAGCACGACCACCGCGGCGCCGGTCGGCAGCACCGGCTTCATGCGCCGCGCCCTCGGCCCCGCACCAGCGCTGTCGCAAAATAGGGCACGCTCGCCGGGTCGACCGTCGCGAGCGGCGCGACAAGCTGGGTCGGCAGGCTGGCGCGCTCGACATAGAGGGCGTCATCGAGCAACCCAAGGCGCAAGAGAACCCGCCGCAGCTTTTCGAAATGCCGGCCGAGCTTGATGACTGCCGCAAATTCGCTCGCCAGCAGCCGCGTCGCGAGCTCGTCCTCCGATAAGCCGGCGGGGATCACCGCCAGGGTGGCGTCGCGTTGCACAAGCGGCTCCAAGGCCGCGGCGGCGCAGGCGGTCAGCGACGAGACGCCCGGCACGACCGTGACGCTGTAGCGTGCCGCGAGCCGCGTCAGGATCCCGGCGAAGCTGCCGTAGAACAGCGGATCGCCCTGGCACAGATAGGCGATATCTTCGCCCGCATCCATGACCGCGGCGAGATCTGCCGCCGCCCGGTCATAGATCGCGGCCGGCGGCGGTCCGGGCCGCATCGGAAAAAGGATCCTGATCTCGCGCTGGGTTGGGTCGATCCACTCCGCGACGATGCGGCGGGCAAAGCTGTCGCCGTGCTCGGGCGCCGGATAGGCCACGACCGGGGCGGCGCGCAAGATGCGCAGCGCCTTCAGCGTCACCAGCTCGGGATCGCCGGGCCCGAGGCCCAGCCCATAGAGGCGGCCGGTTGCCATCTCAGCCCAGCCTCATTCTAGTTCGGGGCGACATCGTACAGCGTCAACACCATTCGCTGGCCGTTCGAATAATCGAGGCCGGGGACCTCGCCGACCGTCCGCAGGGCCAGACCGCGCGCGCCGAGCGCCTGGCGGAACATTGCGTCTTCGCGGTTGCTGACCAGGGCTTCGCCGCCGCCGGCGAGCGCCTCCGCCGCGCCGCGCGACGTCGCCAGCTGGAGATCGGTGCCGAGCAGGAATACGAGGCTCGGTTCGCTGTAGCCGACCGCCACGAGCCGAGCTCCGGCTGCCGGCGGGTGGCCCGCAACGAGCGCCGCGGCGGCACGGCTCAGCCACAGCCGGTCGAGCCCGGGCAGCACGCTGAGCGCCGCCGGCACGGCAAAGGCAAGCGCTAGCACCGCGATGACCCCGGTCGTGATGCCCGGGCCGGGGCGATACCACAGCAACGCCGCGGCGAGGACGAGCAGCAGCAGGGCACCGAGGACTCCGGCGATCGCGATACGGCCGCCAAAACGCAGCGGCGTCCCGATCAGCAGCACCGCCAGCCCGAGGCTGACCGCGGCCCACAGTATCCGCACCAGAATGTCGAGCCGACGCGCCCAGCTCGCGGGCGGCAGGTTCACGCCATCGGCAAGCGCGGCGGCGGCCAAGAGCGCGAGCGCCGGAAACAGCGGCAGGACATAATGCGGCAGCTTGGTGGGGACCAGTTCGAGCATGACCCACGCCGGCACCAGCCAGGCGAGGAGGAAGCGCTCGGCCGGCATGTCGAGGCGGCGCCAGCCGCGGATGATCGCCGGAACCAGCAGCAACGAGCCGGGCCAGAAGCTAGCCACCACAAGCAGCAGATACGAAAACGGCGGCGCCCCATGCGATTCCTGCGCGCCGACCAGCTTCATTAAGAGGTCGTGGCCGAGCGCACCGGCGAGAAAGCCGCCGCCGGTGGCGCGCTCAATCGCGATCAGCCATGGCGCCAGCACAATGACGAGAGCGATGATGCCGGCCACCGGGTAGAGGCCGCGCAACCAGCGCCACTCACCGTCGGCGATCGACAGGGAGGCGGCGGTGACGACGGCCAAGGCCGGGCCCGGCGGTCCCTTGAGAAAGATCGCGGCGAGTTCGGCGGTCCAGAACATGATTGCGAGCCAGGCCGGGACCGGCCGGCCCGCACGCGCCCGCACATAGGCAAGGCCAAGCGCTCCCTGGCCGGTCATCGCCGCGGCGAGGAGTGCTGCGTCGGTCTTGGCGATATGCGCCTCGGCAACCACCCCGAGGGCGCTCGCCAAGAGCACCGCCGCGATTGCCGCGATGCGCCGGGGCTCGCTCGCCTCGCCAAACAGCGCGGTGCCCAGCGCCAAGGTCAACAATACCGCCGCCATTCCTCCGAGCAAGGAGGGCAGGCGGTAGGGCCAGATTGCCGTCGCTTCCGCGCGGCTGAAGGCGCTGACCGAGAGCGCCTGCAGCCAATGGATCCCCGCAGGCTTCTTGTTGCGGGCCTCGTCCTGGAAGCGGATCCGCAGGAAATCGCCGGTTTCCAGCATCTGGCGCGTCGCCTGGGCGAAGCGGGCTTCGTCGCGGTCGAGCGGTGGAATCGCGGAAATGCCTGGCAGATAGAGGAAAAGGCACAGGCCGACGAGCAGGGCATAGGGCCGCCCACCGAGAAGCCAACCGGCGGGCCCTGGCATCTCAGCCGGGCTTTGTCGCGGCGAACTGGGTCACCGGTAGCAACGGCCGCCAGGCGTGGTGGCCGCCGAGCGGCTCGGAGCGGCTGAGCGCGATCCGGGCCAACTCGCCGCCATGTCGCGCCTGCCAATCGAGGATGGCGCGCTCCCCTTCGAGGCTGACGACATTGGCGACGAGCCGCCCCCCCGGGCGCAATTCCGCCCACAGCGCCTCCAACAAGCCGGGCTCGCCAATGCCGCCGCCGACAAAGATCGCATCGGGCGGCGCCAGCTCCGGCGGGATCTTGCCGAGCGCATGCGGCGCGGCATCGGCGATGATCCGCAGCCCCGGGACGCCGAGGGAGGCGGCGTTGCGCGCGATAGTCGCCGCACGCGCGGGGTTCTGCTCGATGGCGACCGCGGCGCCGCCCGGCATCGCGCGCAGCCACTCGATCGCGATCGACCCGCTGCCGGCGCCGATATCCCACAGCGTCTCGCCGGGCAGCGGCGCGAGGCGCGCCAGGGTGACGGCGCGGATTTCCCGCTTGGTCAGCTGGCCGTCATGCTCGAAGGCATCGTCGGGCAGCCCGGCCAGCCGCGACAGCGCCCGGGTGCCGGGCGCCATTTCGCATTCGAGGGCGATCGTGTTGAGGTCGGCGCCCTCGTGCTCGCCCCAATCCTGCGCGGTGCCGTGCCGCACCGCCTCGCGCGGCCCGCCGAGATGCTCGAACACGGCGATGCGGCTCGGCCCCCACCCTGTCGCGGCGAGCAGCCCCGCCACGAGCCGCGGCGTCGTGCGGTCTTCCGACAGCACGAGGCAGCGCCGGCCTGGCGCAAGATGCAGGCGCAAGCTGTCGAGCGGGCGGCCGTGCAGGCTCAATGCCGCGCACTCCGCGACGGCCCAGCCGAGCCGGGCGGCGGCCAGGCTGAAGGCGCTCGGCTGCGGCAGGATCGTCATCTCCTCGCGGCGAAAATGGCGGAGAAGCACGGTTGCGACCCCGTACCACAGCGGATCGCCGCTTGCCAGCACCGCGACCCTCGCGCCGCGCCGCGCCTTGATCTCGGCGATCGTATCGGCGAGCGGCTGGCGCCAAAGGAGCCGCTCGGCCCCACCCCCCGATACCATTGCCAGATGGCGGGCGCCGCCGACCAGCGTCGCCGTAGTCTCAACGAGGTTGCGCGCGGACGGGCTCAACCCGGCCAGCCCGTCATCGCCAATGCCGATGACGCTGAGCCACGGGGTCATGCGGACGGTTTGGGGCAAAGCGCGTTGACTGCGGCGGCGGCCAGCGCGCTGCCGCCGCGCCGGCCCTTGAGCGTCACATGGCGGAGCCCGTGGCCAAACCCGGCGAGCGCCTCCTTGGCCTCGGCGGCGCCGACAAAGCCGACCGGAAAAGCGAGGACGAGCGCCGGCCTGTCGGCGCCCGCCGCCAGCATCTCGAGAAGATGGAACAACGCCGTCGGCGCGTTGCCGATCGCCACCACCGACCCCGCGAGATGGGGGCGCCACAGCTCGACCGCGGCGGCGCTGCGAGTGGTTTCATGGCGCGCCGCGAGGGCGGCGACCGCCGGGTCGTGCAGGGTGCAGATCACCGGGTTTTGGCCGGGCAGCCGCTCGCGGATGATGCCTGAAGCGACCATCTCGCTGTCGACGAGAATTGCCGCGCCGTTCGCCAGCGCGCGCCGTCCGGAGGTAACGGCGCCCGAAGACCAGGCGAGGTGATCGAGGATCGCAATATCGCCCGCGGCATGGACGAGCCGGACCGCCAGCGGGCGCAAGGCCGGCGGGAAGCGCGCGATGTTAGCCTCGGCCCGGATCAGCGCAAACGACCGCCGATAGATCGCCGCCGGATCGCGCAGGTAGGTGTAGGCGGAACTCTTGCCCTCTCCGCCTTCCTCTGTCGTCACCCCCGCGGAAGCGGGGGGCCAGGGGCCAGCGGCGGAGCGTTTGCCCCTGGATTCCCGCTTTCGCGGGAATGGCGACAACTTTTGAGCCAAAGACTTTGGCGGGCGCCGCGGCGCGGTCACCCCCAAGGTCCAGGCCTCTTCGCTTTCGATGATGCGGCGCTCGGTGCCGGTCAGGCTGGGGGCGCCGGCGAACCACGCCGCCAGTTCGCCGACGCGGTCGCGCGCTGCGAATATTTCGGCGACGGTGCGGACTTGGGCCTTGTCGTTCGGCGGACCATGGTCAGCCCTGATCTCCTTCCGCCACCATGACGGCCAGACCTCGGCAAAGACAATCCGGGCGTCGGCCGGGAGGCCGAGCCCGGTCTCGAACGGCCAGATCCTCGCGCGGTCGGCCCAGCGCGGATCGCTTCGCAATCCCCGCACCACCGGGATGCCGGTCAAACTCTGGCTTCCGACCGATCCGGTATAGGCGAGCTTCCAGCACGGCTGCGCGCCCACCATCCACTCGTCGATCAGCCGGCGCTCCTTGAGCGGTTCGTCGCTCGTATGCAAGCGGTGATGGCGCGGACCGAGAAAGTCGTGGTTGAAGCCGACCGGACAGCCCCAGAACGGAAATCGCGCTTTGCCGTTCGAGACACGGCGGTTGAGAGTCGCACCGATATCGAAGCGGTTGTTCCTGTTGTTTTCATCGTCGTGCAAGAGGCCCGCGATCTCGTCCCACAGGGCACGCCACGGCGTCCCCGCAAGCCCCAGCCGGGCGGCAAACCCGGCTGGGTAGCCGAACGGAAAGTCGAACCCCGCAACGACCCGCTCGCCGCGCTCCTTCGCTCGCGCCAGCATGTCGGCGAGCATCCCTTTCGCCGCGTGGCGGGTCGGGGGATTGCAGACACTCTCTCCATCCGCACCAAGGCTGCAGATCCAGATGCTGTCGCGCCCCGTCTTCGGCTGATTCGCCGCGCTCCAGTCCACGATCACATAACGGTCGAACAGTGCCGCCATCGCGTCTCAGTCGTGCCCGCGATCGTGGGGATGCGGGTGATGGTGGTCAGCGCCGCCGCGCACATGGTGGTGATGGCCCTGCTGCGGCGCGCCGGCCGCCTCCTCGTAGCCGACGATCCGCGTGCGGTATTTGCATAATTGGCAGTTCATCTTCGGTTCGCCGGCGGCAAATTCGCCGACTCGGTCGAGAAAGGTATCGATCACCCTCTGATGGTCGCGCAGGTAGCCGGCCTTGACGAATTCGATATCGGGAAACCGCGCCGCGACGCTATCGGTCTGGGCGTAGATGCGTTTGACCAGGATTCCGGTGAAGAGGAAATAGGGGAAGACGACGATGCGGCGGAAGCCGAGCCGGGCGGCGCGTTCGAGCGCGGCGTCGACGCGCGGATCGGCAACCCCGCTGAACGCCGCCTCGGCCCAGCCGAACCCCATCCCCTCCCACAGCAGGCGCGCGATCTTGGCGATATTGGAATTGGCGTCGGGGTCGTTGGTGCCGCGGCCGACGACGACGAGCAGCGTGCCGGAGCGCCCGTCCGGCACCGCCGCTTCGATCCGCTCGGCGGCGGCCTCGAGCAGCTTAGGCTCGATCCCGAGGTCGCGGCCGAGCCGGACATCGATGCCGGGGTTGTCGGCAATAAAGCTGTTCATCTCCCACGGAAGGTCGTTCTTGACGTGGCTCGCGGCGAACAGCATGCCCGGGATCGCGAGGATCCGCCGCGCCCCGCGCTGGGTGAGCGCGGCCAGCCCCTCGCCGATTGTCGGCCGCGCGAATTCGAGGTAGCCGGTGGCGAAATCGCCGCCCGGCGCCACGCTCGCGAGGCGCGAACGCAATGCCGAAGCGGCCTCTTCGAACTCGCCGACCGCTTCGGGGTCTCGGCTGCCATGCCCGCATAGCAGCACCGCGGTCTCGCTCATTCGACATTCTCCAATCGGTTGATTGCGGCGGCAGCGCGGCCGACATTGGCGGCGCGATGACGGTCTCGATAATCCTGCCGAACCTGCACGACCCGCTCCTGCTGCTGCTCGCCGGCCTCGCGATCGATGCGGCGTTCGGCGACATGCCGGCGGTCTTTGGCCGTGTCCCGCACCCGGTCGTGCTGGCCGGTCGGGCGGTCGCGTTCTTCGAGAAAAAGCTCAACCGCCCGAACCGCAGCGACTGGAGCCGGCACGAGCGCGGCGTCGTCACCGTCATCGCACTGGTCGGCGCCGCTCTCGGGCTCGGCTGGGCGCTGCATTGGTTGTGCCGCGGCAGTCTTCTCGGTGCGATCGTCGAGGCGCTGGCGATCGGCATCCTGATCGCGCAGCGCAGCCTCTTCGAGCACGTCGCCGCGGTCGGCGCGGCGCTCGCATCGGGCGGCCTGCCAGCCGGCCGGGCGGCGGTCAGCCACATCGTCGGGCGCGACCCGATGCAGCTCGACGCGCATGGAGTCGCGCGCGCGGCGCTCGAAAGCCTCGCCGAGAATTTCAGCGACGGCGTGGTGGCGCCGGTCTTCTGGTACCTGGCGCTCGGGCTGCCGGGCCTCTTCGCCTACAAGATGGCGAACATGCTCGACAGCATGATCGGGCACCGCTCCGAGCGTTACCGCAGCTTCGGATGGGCCGCGGCACGCTTCGACGACCTGGCGAACCTGGTGCCGGCGCTGCTCAGCGGCCTCCTCTTGTGCGGCGCGGCGCTGTTCGCCGGCGAGGCGAGACCGGGGCATGCGCTTAGGGTGATGCTGCGCGACGGGCGAAAGCATCATTCGCCGAATGCCGGCTGGCCCGAGGCGGCGATGGCCGGCGCGCTCGGCCTCGCCGTCGCCGGGCCGCGCACCTATGCCGAGGGCGAGGTGCGCGACCCCTGGCTCGGCGACGGCACGGCGAACGCGACGACGGCCGATATCGTCAGGGGATTGCGCCTTTATATGCTGGCCTGCCTGCTGCTGGCCGGTCTCGTTCTCGGCGCCTGGATGATGGGGCATATCACGCAGCCCGTGTAAGACGCGGCGGTCGCGCCGCGGCGAGCAATGCTGCAAGATCGAGATGCCGTTCGAGATGGTCGGCAAGGCCGTCGAGCACCCTATCGATCACCGACTCATATTCGATTCCGCCGCCAGCCACTCCGAGCCGCGCGAGGAAGGCGCGGCGGAACGGGTCGCTAGCGAAGAGCCCGTGCAGATAACAGCCGGCGACCCTCCCATCGGCGCTGACCGCGCCATCGGATCGGCCGCTCAGCTGCAGCATCGGACGGGACGCGCCCGGGCCGGTGCTCATGCCGAGATGCATCTCGTAGCCGCGCACCGGCATGCCGCTCGCGATCTCCAGGCCGGCGGCCTCGGCGAGAAGCTTGTCGCCGCCCAGCACCGTCTCTACCTCAAGGAGCCCGAGCCCCGGCGCCGCGCCGGACGGGCCTTCGCTGCCGTCGGGGTCGGCGATATGGTGGCCGAGCATCTGGTATCCGCCGCACAGGCCGATGATGTGCCCGCACTGGCGATGATGCGCCAGGATGTCGATGTCCCAGCCCTCGCCCCGCAGGAATGCGAGGTCCGCGAGCGTCGCCTTCGAGCCGGGCAGGATGATGAGCATCGCATCGCGCGGCAACGGCGTTCCCGGCCGGACCAGCACGAGCTCGACCGCCGGCTCGGCGGCGAGCGGGTCGAGATCGTCGAAATTGGCGATGCGTGGCAGAAGGGGGACGGCGATTTTGATTGTTGAGGACTTTCCAGCCCCCACCCCAACCCTCCCCCGCTTGCGGGGGAGGGGGCTGTCTGCGGCAGCGACGCCGCACTCCCTCCCCTGCAAGCGGGGGAGGGTGCGGGCTGGCGCCGAAAGCGCCATCGAGTCTTCTGCGGGAAGCGCGGCGGCTCCGGCAAAGAACGGCACCACGCCGAAAGATCGCAATCCGGTGCGCTCCCCGATCGCGGCGATGCCGCCGTCGAAGAGGCTGATATCGCCGCGAAACTTGTTGACGATGTAGCCGGCGAGCCGGGCGCGCTCGCTCGGGGCCAACAGCGCGTGGGTGCCGACAAGCTGGGCGATGACCCCGCCGCGCTCGATGTCGCCGATGAGCGCGACCGGTATGTCGGCGCCCTCGGCAAAGCCCATATTGGCGATGTCGCCGGCGCGCAGGTTGAGTTCGGCCGGGCTGCCGGCGCCCTCGACGAGGACGAGATCGGCTCCGGCGGCGAGGCGGTCGAAGGCGGCGAGCACCACCGGCAACAGCGTCGGGGCCAGCGCGCGGTAATCGCGCGCCGAGGCCGTTCCATAGACGCGGCCGCCCAGCACGATCTGCGCCCTACCTTCCGCTTGCGGCTTCAACAGCACCGGGTTCATGTCGATGCTGGACGCAATCCCACAGGCCCGCGCCTGCAATGCCTGAGCCCGGCCGATCTCGCCGCCATCGGCGGTGACGGCGGCGTTGTTCGACATGTTCTGCGGCTTGAACGGGCGCACCCCGAGGCCGCGCCGGGTGAACGCGCGCGCCAGACCCGCGACCAGCAGCGATTTCCCGACATCGGATCCGGTGCCTTGCAGCATCAGGGCGCGGGCCATCAGAATTCGATGCCCTTCTGCGCCTTCACCCCGGCGCGGAACGGATGCTTGACGAGGATCATCTCGGTGACGAGGTCGGCGGCCTCGATCAGCTCTGGGAGCGCGTTGCGGCCGGTCACCACGACATGGAGGTCGCGTGGCTTCGCCTTGAGTGCCTCGACGATTTCCTCGGCCGGCAGATAGCCGTAGCGCAGCACGATGTTCAATTCGTCGAGGAGGACGAGGCGGTAGGAGGGGTCGGCCAGCATCGCCCGCGCCATCTCCCAGGCGGCCTGCGCCGCGGCGATGTCGCGGGCGCGGTCCTTGGTGTCCCAGGTGAAGCCCTCGCCCATCGCCCGGCAGGTGACGAGATCGGGGAACCCCGCCAGCACGGTGCGCTCGCCGGTGCCCCAGGCGCCCTTGACGAACTGCACCACACCGACCCGCATGCCGTGGCCGATGGCGCGCAGCACCATGCCGAAGGCCGCGGTCGTTTTCCCTTTGCCGGAACCGGTGTGGACGATCAGGAGGCCGCGTTCCTCGGTCTTGGTCGCGAGGACCTTGCGGCGCGCCGCCTGGCGGCGCTCCATCTTCTCGCGATGGAGACGGTTGATCTCGTCTTCGCCTGTTGTCGGCTCACTCATCGCGCATCGCCTCCGCGCGTACGCTGTTGCGCGTCGGACGCCAGAGGCCGCGCTCGATCGCCTCGCGGAAGCGGCTCCTCGTTTCGGCGAGCGCAGCCGGGTTATGCGCGGCCATGAAGCCCGCTACCGCATCGTCGCTGAGATAGGCCTCGTAGAGCGCCTCGAAATGCGAGTCGTCGACCGCGCGAGCAGTCGCGGCGAAGGCGAAGAGGTAATCGACCGTCGCCGCGATCTCGGCCGCGCCTTTGTAGCCGTGCCGCATCACGCCGGCGATCCACCGCGGGTTGGCGGCGCGGCCGCGCACGATGCGGCCGATCTCTTCGCGAAGCGTGCGGATGCGCGGCCGGTCGGGCTGCGAATGATCATTGTGGTAGACCGCCGGATTGCGCCCCGAAAGGTGGCGCACGGCGAGCGCGAGGCCGCCCTCGAACTGGTAGTAATCGTCGCTGTCCAAAAGATCGTGCTCGCGATTGTCCTGGTTGTGGGCGACGGCATCCGCAGCGGCGAGGCGCGCTTGGAGGAGCCCCTGTTCGGGGCGGCCCTCAGCACCGGCGCCATAGGCCCATCGGCTCCAGCCGAGATAGGCCTCCGCGAGATCGCCGTCGTCCTGCCAGATCCGCTCGTCGATCAAGGTCTGCAGGCCGGCGCCATAGGCGCCCGGCTGCGAGCCAAAAATCCGATAACCGGCGCGCAGCGCGGCCTCGTCGGGGGCGGCGCCTGCGGCTTCGAGCGCCTGGCGGTCCTCGGCGACGCGCGCGGCAAGCGGGTTGGTCTCGGATGGCTCGTCGAGCGCGGCAACGGCGCGCACCGCGCTGTCGAAGAGGTCGATAAGCCCGGGAAAGGCGTCGCGGAAGAACCCCGAAATGCGCAGCGTCACATCGACCCGCGGCCGGTCCATCACCGAGGCTGGCAGGATCTCAAACCCGGTGACCCGCCCGCTCGCAGGTTCCCAGACCGGCCGCGCGCCAATAAGCGCCAGGGCCTGGGCGATGTCGTCGCCGCCGGTGCGCATGTTGGCCGTGCCCCAGGCCGAGAGCGCGAGGCGCGCCGGGTAGTTGCCGTGCTCCTGAACATGGCGCTCAACCAATAATCCCGCCGAATGCCAGCCGAGCTGCCAGGCTGCCGGGGTCGGCACCGCGCGGGTGTCGATCGAATAGAAATTGCGCCCGGTCGGAAGCACTTCGGGCCGGCCGCGGCTCGGCGCCCCGCTCGGGCCGGGCATGACGGCTCTTCCGTCGAGCGCGGCCAGGGCTCCGGCGATTTCCGCCTCGCCGCAGGCCGCGACCGCGGGGCGCAGCACCCGCACGATCCAGCCGAGCACGGCCCGGGTCGCGTGCCATTCAGGCGCCGGTTCGGCATCACCGCTGACCAGCCGCAACGCCAGCGCCTCGAGCCGCTCAACCGTATCGCCGGCGGTGCGCCAGGAGGCGCCTACTTCGTCGGCTTTTCTTTTCTCGTCATGGCCGGGCTTGACCCGGCCATCTGGTTGCAGCTCCGCGCTGATCCCCGGGTCAAGCCCGGGGATGACGTTGAGAATGTGGGGCCTTGGCCCTACCCAGGGCTCGGCGAGATCCAACATCATGGGGTCGGCGCCGAGGGCGAGGTCGGCGGCGAGCGCGCGCAGCAACGATTCGGCTTCCGCGCCGGCGCCGCGCCTGGCGCGGGCGAAGGCGAGCAGCAACGAGTCGCACCGCTCGCCCGCCGGGCTTTGCCCGAAGACATGCAGCCCGTCACGGATCTGCAATTCCTTCAGCTCGCACAAAAAGCCGTCGAGCTTTTGCAGCGCGCGGGGCAACGCCTCGCCGGCCGCGATCCCGCAATCCTTATCGATCCCGGCAGCCCGGGCGCGCTCGAGGATCTCGGCGGCGAGCGGCGCAACCCGGCGCGGGTCGCCGCGCGCGGCCTCGTAATATTCGTCGATCAGGCGCTCCAGCTCGGCCTGCGGGCCATAGCTGCCGGCGCGCGTCAGGGGCGGGGTCAGATGGTCGATGATGACCGCCTGCGAGCGCCGCTTCGCCTGGCTGCCCTCGCCGGGGTCGTTGACGATGAACGGGTAGAGGTGCGGCATGGGCCCCAGCACCGCCTCCGGAAAGCATTCCGACGAGAGCGCCAGCGCCTTGCCGGGCAGCCACTCCAAGGTGCCGTGCTTGCCGAGGTCGATCACCGCATCGGCGCGAAAGCTGTCGGCGAGCCACGCGTAGGCCGCGAAGTAGGAATGCGGCGGCACCAGCGCCGGGTCGTGATAGGTCGATTTAGGGTCGAGATTGTAGCCGCGCGCCGGCTGGATCAGCACCGCGACGTTGCCGCTCCAGAAGCCGGGGATGGCAAAGCGGCCGCAATCGACCCGCCCCGGGCGGAAGAACGGGTCGCGCTCGGCGGCACCCCATTGCGCCGCGACGCGCTCTCGCACGGCCGTCGGCAGGCTGTCGAAAAAGGCCGAATATTCGGGGAAGGACAGGGTCTCCTCGGCCGGCGCCCCGGGATGCGCGTTGGTGGGGCCGGCAAGGAGCCGCTCCATCAGCCCGGCCCCGTCCTGTGGCATGTCGCCGGTGCGGTACCCGGCCGCGCCGAGCGCGCGGAAGATCGCGATCGCCGATTGCGGCGTATCGAGCCCGACCCCGTTGCCGATGTGGCCGTCGCGGTTGGGGTAATTGGCGAGGATGATCGCGACCCGCCGCTCGGCGGGCGGCTTCGCGCGCAGCCGCGCCCAGTTGCGCGCGAGATCGGCGACAAAGGCGATCCGGTCGGCGACCGGCCGATAGCCGACGAGGTCGGCCTCGGTCTCGGGATCCCGCCCGAGGGGAGCCTTGAACGAGACCGCGCGCGCGAGGATGCGGCCGTCGATCTCTGGCAGCGCGACGTTCATCGCCAGGTCGCGGGGGCCGAGGCCCCTTGTGCTCTCGCGCCAGGATTCCTCGTCGCCGCCGGCGAAGACCACCTGCAGCACCGGGCACCCGGCCTGGAGCGGGTCGGACCCGCCGGCGGCAGCTACCGAAAAGCCGGTCGCGTTGAGGATCACATCGGGTGGATGGGCGCCAAACGCCTGCGACAACAGGCTTGCGGCTTCGGCATCCTTGAGGCTGTGGACAAAGACCGGCAACGGACGCAGCCGGCGCGCCAAGAGCGCCTGGACGAGTGCATCGACGGGCGCAATGTTGCCGGATTGCACCAGGGCCCGGTAGAAGACGATCGGCGCGATGCCGCCATCGGCGCTCCGGTTTGGCTCGTGCCACGCGGCGGCGATGTCGGCGAGGCTCGGAACGGCGCGGCCCGGCCAATAGAGCCCGGCGCGCAACAGCGGCGCCGGCTCGGCCCACTCGACGCCGTTGCCGATGAGGCTCCCGGCGTAGCGCAGAAAATTGTCGGCATTGCCGGGGCCGCCTTCGGCGAGGTAGCGCCAGAGGCGCCGGCCGGCGGCTGGCGGCACGGTCGAAAGCTCGGCCAGCTCCGGGTCGGGCTTGTCGTCGCCCGGTAAGAGCGCCAGTGGGACGCCATGCTCGCGGCAGATCTCGACGAGGCGCTCGACCCCATAGGGCCAATAGGCGCTGCCGCCCAGGAGCCGCGCGACAACGAGCCGGGCCTCGGCCGCCAGCGCCATGTAGAGGTCGACCGAGAAATTGTGGCCGAGGCGCATGACCGGCGCGAGCCGCAGGCTTGGCGCAGCGGGATTGGCCGCTCGCCGGCGCCCCTGCGCCGCGGCGAGCAGCGCGATTTCGGTGTCGGCGCTCGCCAGCACGATGATGTCGGCGGGGGTCTGGGCGAGATCGATTGCGGCCGATCCGTCGGCGATGATCCCGGGCTCGGTGGCGAGCAGGTGCATGTCATGCGGCCGTCAGCGCGGCGCGGATCGCGGCGCGGT
>Ga0182024_10015240_pt1 | contig 14749 bp, 16 predicted proteins | sample P32metaG_FD_120480 | JGI IMG/M metagenome (GOLD analysis project Ga0182024, IMG submission 120480) | Permafrost microbial communities from Stordalen Mire, Sweden - P3-2 metaG (Illumina Assembly) | ecosystem: Environmental > Terrestrial > Soil > Wetlands > Permafrost | place: Sweden: Stordalen... | reverse complement strand
GCGTGGCCGATGACTTCGACGAGAGCCTCGACATAGGACGCAAAACGCGCTTGGCTGGCTTGCCCGGAAAGATCCATATCAACGACCCTTTGTCGGTCAACGAATCACCAAATTACCAGATCACCGAGCAAAGCGAATCCCATCAAATTTCATGACTCAGTAGAATTAGGGGGGATGCGGCGGTAGAGTCCCAAGAAGAGCGCGCAATCCAAGTTCGAAATCGCTGGCTTCTGTGATGCGGTCGATGCTGCCTTTGCGGAGTTCAAGGTTCAAGGCGAGGACGTTCATAGTGACCTGACGCAGCAGGTGGTTTTGCTTATCCAACCGGTCCAATTCCAGGCTTTGAGCAGCCGACGGGCCTTGGGTTCGCCAGCGGCGGATTTGTTCATCGTAGATATCGACGAATTCGAGCTGCTCGCCGTGGATGCGGTCGCTCCGACAGATCGTGTCGTCATCGAGCAAATGGGGGCGCGCTCGTGCTTCGGTCAGAGTCGTGAGATGGACCCTCGTGTCGTCGAGGGCGACGTCGATCATGCTCGCGATGAGTGGTATTTCGCTGATGGGCTGCCAATTCACCGGCTCTGTGCGGGAGCTGGGCATGCGGGCCTCACTTTGATTGGCAGGTTTCATGACTGCTTGTTGTTTTGTGCAATCTACCAAAGAGCCATTTTTGCTGTTGCCTGAAATCCAGCGACGTCGACGGGTGGAATCATGCCAAGCTTGTCGATGAGCAAACTATTTTCAAGGGTAAACAGCTTGAGGCGAGTCCAACTTGGAAACTTCAGACCAGCTTGCTCCCATCGTTGGAGATCATAATCGTTCGGCCAAGCGCTTTCGTCACGCTTGGTGATCATCATCATGATTATATGCCCAGCAACCAAATTGAATACGCGATTGGTCAGGACGGCCGCGGGACGTTTTTTGACCGCGGCTCGATCCGTGAAAGGAAAAGGCACGTGGACAACGTCCCATTGATCGCTAATCATTGTAGACGTCTTCGTCCGCGTTGCTCCACTCGCCCATCATTTGGGATTGGCCGGCGTTCCAGGACGCATCAATCTCCTGGGCTTTCTCAATGCAGATCTGCCCATTTTTAAAGGAGAATAGAACCTTGTCGCCGGGCTTGGTCCCGGCCTCTCGCCGGATCTCGGCGGGGATGGTCGTTTGTCCTTTGCTTTAGGCGGATCGAGCCGGACCTGTGGACGGAGGATTCATCTGTCGCGTCAATATCGTTCATCTTGAGCATTGGCGCCCATTATCTAGTAAGACGTAATACGACAATGCGTATTACGTCTTACTAGATAAGTTCCTTGACCCAAAGGCACGTAAGGCGACACGGCCTTTTCAGGAGATGCTTTGAAATCGGCCATTTTTGCTGGTTTTCGCCCCCACTTGACGTCGAGATTTGAGGACAATTTTTGGGGGTGGATCAGGCCTCAACCGCGGCCTCACGCCATGTCGTTTTACGTACCTTTGAGTAAAAGAACCCTTTAATGGTAGGCAGCGGGAGCGGCGCTCGAATCGATGCGTCGGAGGCGCTTGATGCGATGTTTCTGGTACGCCGCAATCTCACGGGCGACTGGGAGCTTGCGATCAAAGGCAAGATGCGTGATTGATGCGAGGAAGACCTGCTCTTTGTTTTCCTTGTCGAAAACCAGATGGCACATGACGCCGCCCTCGTCGCCCATATAAATGACTTCGGTGACCTTACAATCGAGGGTGATCCTGACTGTGGAAGATTGCTCCTGCAAATTGGCCATCAGAGCCGGGGTTAGGAACGCCGTCAGCGGCAGCGCCTCGGTCAGCTTTCGGAGGAGCCGTTCGACCTGGCCTTGATTGTCGATCATTATCGCACAATCCCATCAGGCGAACTCGTCCACATGGACGATGTAGCGAAAACCAACTGGATCAGCGCTTTTGTCGAGCGTGTCCAGGATACGTCGTATGCGCGCGGGCGAGTCGTACGGACCGGGCATGAAGAAGGGTTTTCCATTCTTGCCGAACGAAAATGTTTCTGTCGCCAAAGGGATGTCGCCGAAGATCGCCTCGACCTGAGTGAAGCTCGCGCTCGGCGCAAGGCCGAAAGAACCCGCGTAGGCGGCAGCGTCATGCAGCAATGTGCGCGCAACCGACGGATCGATATTGACGACCGGTTGTTGCTTTTGACTCGCGCCCATCCGTTCGTCGAATTTCTGCTGCGTCATGACCACAAAAAACGCGTCCTTGACTCCTAGGCACCAGACATCGACGAGGAAAAAGCTCGCGGCGATTCCTCCCGACGGCAACATCCGCGCCATCACGATCCAGCCTATGCCATCGCCGAACAGACTTCAGCCACGACACAGGTTTTGAACTGCGCCCGCGCCGCGTCGAGGACTTGCCGTGCTTGGCTCCCAACCATTGTTCCCGTCTCGGCTCTACGCTTTTCGACGACGACGGCCTTTCGCCGCGATTCTTTCTGAGCCGCACGGCGCAACCGCTGACTTTGTGACGCAGCCATATTCGTTCCTGACCCGAGCATGAAATCCGTCGTCGCCGCGCGATTCTAAAGGTAGATAGAATCGAGGCTTCGTCTGATTCTACCCGTCCAATGCAGCTGGCGCACCCCGCCGCCCACAGCCGCTCATTGTTGCTCACACATTTTTTCGGTTAAGCGGAAACCTCAGCTGTTTGAGAAAGCTGATACGGCATGGCGCGGTTGTCAGGTGGCACTTTGGAGGGCTCTGCGTCATTCTCCGTGCAGGTAGGAACCTTTCAAAGCGAAAAGAGCATTGGAAACACATGGCAAATCTGGTCCGGCCCGCTGATTTTTGCGAAACCATTTTTCTAAGAGGCTTCTCACTAAATCCTGTCGCGTTTCCCTAGTGTTAGGGGTCCAAAACGGTTACTGCCTGCGCGGAGAATGACGCAGAGCCTCCAGGCATGATTTTCAAAGCTTGTAAGGCGCGCGGCAGTCAGGATCGGCGTTCGGGTAAACCTCACCGCCGGAAACGAGGTGTCCACCGTCCGGGGAAATCCTTGTCATCGCCTTCATCGTCATCAAGACCGCTCTCCTGCCCAATTTTTTCCGACGCCATATCGTCCGAGCCCGCCGACCTCCTCACTGACGATTGCCGATTTTGTGCCGCCCAGCCAATCGAGGACATATTCAGGCGGACCATGCGGCCGACCCGGTAGTCGGCGGCATACGCCTTTGCGAACCGCCATCCGCTGCCGGTCTGCAGATTGACTGCCAATGAATGTAAGACTCGGCTCGTCTGGAATGTCCTGCAGCGTGGCTCGGGCAAAGAGATGCCGGTCATAGGCGGCAGCAACCTCATTCCACCGCCGCCCTGGCCACACCCACTATCAGTCTACAACCTGATTTCACTGCAATTAAATCAGGTTGCAGACTGATGAACATCGAAATAAAATCAGGCTACAATCTGATAACTAACTGCTGGAAGTCAGGTCACAGTATGAAAAGTGATACCAAAAGCCGAGCGCGGCAAAGGCTCGATGAGCGCCTGCAGCCCCTCAAGCCGGTCGATCGCTTCAGGTCGCCGCCGAAGGGCTGGCTCCGGGCCATCCGCGACGCTTTGGGCATGACCGGCGTGCAGTTCGCCGGCAGGCTCGGAATCAGGCCACAAAGTGTGGAGGCCTTGGAGCGCTCGGAAGCCAACGGCGCGATCCAGCTCAAGACCTTGCGCCGCGCCGCCGAGGCCCTCGACTGCACGCTCGTCTACGCCCTCGTGCCGAACAGCTCCCTCGAGGAGGCGGTGCGCGAGCGCGCGCGCAAAATCGCCATGCGCGATCTCGGCCGCGTCGCGCATACGATGAAGCTGGAGGCGCAGGAGACAGGCGACGCCAACCTTGAAGCGCGGATCGAGGCTTACATCCGCGACATGCTCAAGGAGCGGGATCTCTGGAACGAGCCATGACGGACATTTTCCAGGAGCCCGATGACGCCACGCCGCTGGCGCCGGAGGAACGCGACGCCCTGTTGCAGACATGGATCACCGATCGCAGCGACCTCAATGAGGCCGAACAGGAGAATATCGTCAAGGGCGCGGCCTGGGCCCGCCGTCGTCGCGGCAAGGCCGTCGATCTGCTCAACGACGATTTCGCCAAGCCCCTTCACAAGCAAATGTTCGGAGAGGTCTGGAAATGGGCAGGGACGTATCGCCAAACCGAGCGCAACATCGGCATCGAGGCTTTTCGCATTCCGGCCGAAATGCCGGCGATGTTCGACGACGTGCGTTACTGGGCGGAACACGACACCTATCCGCCCGACGAGATCGCGATGCGGCTGCATCACAGATTGACCGCGATCCATCCGTTTCCGAACGGCAACGGCCGCCACGCACGTTTGATGGCCGATCTCGTGATTGAGCGCCTCGGCGGCAAACCGTTCACGTGGGGCGGCGGCAGTCTTGCCGATGTCGGTGAACTGCGGAAGAGCTACGTCACCGCGCTCAAGGCCGCGGACAATCACGACATTGGCCCGCTTCTGGAATTTGCGCGCTTATGAAGGAACGGAAGGCTTAAGACAAAGCGGCCATGGAGTTCAGCGTTTCCGATCACACTCTCCTGGTCTTCGTCGACGACACCGGCCATGAGGCGCTCGTGCCCGGGCATCCCGTCTATGGTCTTGGGGGCTGCGCGGTGATCGCGGGGGATCTTGAGCGCGTCATCCGTCATCCCTGGCACGAGGTGCGCCGCAAGGTTCGCGGGTCGGCGGACACGCCTTTGCACGCCGCTTCGCTCGGGCATCCGCCGCGCCAGGAAGACATTGAGGCCGTTGCCGGATTTTTCAGGACGCAGCCCTTTGCGCGCATCGGCGCGACCATATCGACCAGGGCGACACGTGATGACGCTATCTCGGCGTTGGGGACGATTGCCGGCGTGCTCAAGCAGCAGATCGTCTCCATCGCCAAATGGTTTCCATTCACCGAAGTGAGCGTCATCTTCGAAGCCTCGGGCCGCGCGGATGCGCTGATCGAGGACGCCTTCGGGGATTTCAGCCTGAACGAAGGCGGCCGGCCAATTCCGATCGAGTGCTTTTTCATGCCCAAAGCGGTCGGCGATCCGGCGCTTGAGGCCGCGGATTTCGTGATGCACGCCGTTGACCGGCAGGCGCGGCGCAAGCTCGATGGCCGGGGGGATTCGCGCCGGATTACGAGGCCGTGTTTCACAACCAGGATCCGAAGCGCGTGAGCTATATCGATGTGGATCGCGTCGAGCGGAGGGCGCGATGACGAAGTCCGATTTGAAAAGGTGAGTGCGCGCCATGTTCGACGATCTGATTACGCGTCGTGCGGCGCCGCCGAACCGCGTCGGCACGTGCGACGGCGGGAAGGAGCAGCATCTGCCAGAAGGCGCGGTGATGGTGGCGTTTGCCATGCACCTGCTGCGGACAATGCCGGGGTTGCGCGAAGTGTCCATCCATCCAGATGGCGAACACGGGAAGCGCTTTGACTTTCAGGGCTGGCTTGGCAAGCGCGGCTTCACAATGAAGGCGGCGCTCGGCCAGACATCCTATGATGGGACCTATGCGTCGCCTGATGGGAGGACAATTGTGGTGAACCCCAGTTCGGGCCGCGGCGACGTGGTTGCGGAAGGGCAGGGCTTCAGCATCGTCGCCGAGTGCAAAGGTGTAATCGTCAACACCCGGCATGCCGGGCAGACGTCGCGTTTGCGGCAGGGCCTGTGCGAGACCATAGGGCTGTCGCTTGCATAGCCCGCGATAGACGGGCGGCGGCAATTCGCGATCGTGCCGCGCACCAGAGTGACCGAAAGTCTCGCACGCCGCATGGCGGGCCGCGCGGGGGCGGCCGGGATCGAAATCGCGCTCGTCGATGGCCGCGGCAATGTCTTTGACGTGGCGGCGCACGAGGAGGCGAAGCGCTAAGTGATGGTGATTATCATCATGATGCCGATCGCGGCGGCCATGGCGGTGATGATGATTGCGATGACCGTCATGGCGGCGCCGATGATACCGATGCCGGTCATCCGCGGTTAAACAGCGTCGGTCTGGCCGTGGGCGCCGGCATGTCGGCGTGGTGCCTGGTCCGGCGCGGAAACGTAAGCGAATCAGGTTGCAGCCTGATCGTCATCGCCGTGAATCAGGCTGGGGCCTGAACGTTCAATGCACGAATGTGGATTTGTAGACCGCAACGGCCCGGCGCCGGCACCGTTACCAGGCAACCGGCGCGACGCGCTCGCCGCGGCTGGTCAACTCCGCCTCGATCGCGTCCACCTGCTGGCGCCAGTCCGGATATTCGCGGACACCGTACTTCTTGGCGTTCGGCGGCAGCGCGTCGTCCTCGTCGCGCCTTTGCGATCGTCGTGTGTAGCAGTTTCAGTCCGTTTGTGCTCAGTCCCTTTATATTCATTCAGTTCTCCTTGGTTGAAGCGGTCCAGCAGCGGAGCCGCTTAACGCGGCGAATGTTCTTCAACGCCGAGAAAACCCGCGAAGGCACGTCAGCGTCCGGCATCGGAACGGGCCGGAACATAGCCCGGATTGAGCGTGCCGAAGTCCTGTTGCGTCAGCACCGTGCTGCGGTATTCCGGAGACTTCAGATCGAGATCGATCAGTTCATGCACGGCGCCGCCGTGCAGGAGGCGCAGCACTTCGCTGATGGCGAGGGTTGCCGCTGCGGCGCCGACGAACGGCGCGCCCACCGCCCTGCCGGCGAGCAGCGTGACGCCGCAGCGATCCAACGCGCCGGTCTTGAGCATACCGGCGTATGCAGGCCGGTCATCGACCTGCTCGTGCTCGCGCTCGCCGTGCCAGATCTGCGCCGCCGGCCGCGAGGCCGGCAGCGTGTGCAGGCGCACGGCGCGGAAGTCGCGATGCCCGCGCCCCAATCCCGCTTCGACGACGAAGTCGAACCCGACCTGATCGAGCGCCTGCCGGCCAGTGCCATTGTCGAGACCGCACAACGCGACGGCGGGTTCATCGTCCTGGCGCCGGAACGGTGCTTCGAAGAGGCGTTCGTGGATGGCAGTGGTGAACCCGCGGCGCTCGGCCCATGCGGCCATTGCGCGTGTCTTCTTCATCTTGACCAGCGCGGCGTCCGTGAGGATCGAGGTGCTCTCAGTCGAAGGCGTGATGATGTCGATGTCCTGCAGAACAAGGCTGAGGTCTTCCGGGCGCGCAAAGGGGAGTAGGCCGAGCGCCCAGAGATAGGCCTGGCCGAGATGGCCGAGGCCGATGAGCCACAGGCGCGAGGGCAAAAGCGAAAGCGCGGGCTCCGCGCAGGCATCGGCGAGCCAATCACAGGTCGGCGCGGGATTCCACAGCGACAGGCCGACCGCACGCCGGCCGGCGACAGCGCTGTGACCGGAGACAAAGAGGAAGGCTTCATTGACGGCGAGGGCGGCGGCGAGCATGGGCGCAAGCGCCATGACCGGCGCCGAGACCGGCGCGGCATCGGCGGGCGCCGGAACGATCCCGCCGCGCCAGCCGGCGAACAGCGCGCGGACGTGAAACGGCGCGCGACGTGCGCGCGGCGCGCCGCCGATCTCGATCAAAGGAAGGCTATCCGCCGGCTCGGTGATGCTGGCGCCAAGGGCGACGACCGCGTCCGCAAGGGCGGTGCCGAAGGGAAGAGGGGCGAGAAGCGGCGTGTCGGGAAGCGCCGCCACGTTGACACCGCCCAGGAACACGCGCCGGGCGAGCGCGACGGCTGTCAGGAGCGCCGCCTGGTGATGCGGGTCGCGCGCGGCCTCCGGGTCGATGCGCAGTGCGAGGCGATATCCCGCGAACAGGGCCTCGGCTTCGGCGATGCTTGCGGCGGCGCCGCTGTCGAGCGCGTGCTTGACCAAGCGGTGCAAATTATCGGCGGCGGTGAAGGCGCTCATGATGACCTCACAATCCGATATGGAGGAAGGCGCGACGCGCGCCGGCCGGCACGGCGTGCCAGCGCTTGTCGCCGAGATAGCGGTAGATGCCGATCGTCTCGGGCCGCACTGGCGGCCGTGCGAAGTCGGGCAGGATGAGCGCGACATGACCGGCGCGCGAGATCATCGGATGGTCGCGATCGGACGTGCTCTGCCCGGCGCCGCCGGGATGCACATGCACGTCGGCGACGACGCTCATGCCGCGGCGCTTGCAGATGTCCCAGAGCGTGCCGAAATAACGGCCGTCGAAGCGCACGATGCCGGTGTCGAGCGCGTGCGAGTCGAGATCGTCATAGAGAATGAAGTCGAGGATCCGCGCGCGGCCGTCCTTGCGGTGTCCAAGCAGGAACGCGCCGCTTTCCCGGCTCGCGTTCCTGATGCGCTCACGCAACTTCGCGCACAGGCGCTGCCACAGAAACCACGAGCAGGAAATCTCATGCCGCGGCGACCAGAGGCGGGCAATAATCTGCGCAATTGAGAAGTTCATGAACAAGCTCCAGGTATTGGTTGATGCCGGCCGATGGCCGCCAGATTTTCGAGGGCAGCTCATGCCGCCAGTTGTCATGGCCCGCGATGCTCTCGCGATCGCAGGGCAGGTAGAGTGCGGTGCCGCCCTTCCAGTCGGTGCGAAACACTGTTCCGAGCCGGCCGCCCTTGCTGCGCGGCCAGCGCGCGAAGGCGAGGATCGCGTCCTTCTCCGGGTCCCACGGTCCGCCGGTCGGCGGCTGCTGCGGATAGCCTGCGCAGTTGAGGCGCAGGACGTAGCCGCGGCCGTCGGCCGCCATGATGGCGATCAGCACGTAAGGCCAGGCGATGCCGACCAGGCACCAGCGGCCTTCCGCCTGCGCGAGGCGGAAGTCGGGCTTTCCGATATCGGCCCGGAAAGCCCGTTCGTCCGGCAGAGTCATCGCGATCCTCCCCATCCGTTGACGCGGTCGTTCGGGACGAGATCGAAGGCGATACGACAATCCGGGCAGGATGCGATCGTGCCCAGATGCGTGCCCGGGTCCGGACGGTCCTTGGTGCCGGCGGTCTGCAACACGTGCTCGCCGGCTTCCTGCGGGGTCATGCCGAACTTGCGCTCGGCCGCCCAGGTCTTGACCCGCGCCACGGTCGTGCCCGGGCCGAAGCGGTGATGAACGGTCTCGCCGTTGAAGGTGACGGCGACCGCCACGTGGCGGCAGCGGTGCACATGGGCCTTGATGCCGGCATGGCCGGCATGGTCGCGGAGCAGGCAGCTTTCATCGACCGGCTCGTCGCTGTCTTCGAGGTAGATGAGGGTCTCCTTGTTGAGACCGTGCTTCTCGATGATCGCGAGCTTGATGACAGCGAAGGTATGGTCGTGATCGGCTTCGAAATACGCGATCTCGCGAATTCCCTCGCCCTGGTAGAAAACGTCGATTGAAGTCATGGCGTAGCACTCCTTGCGGGGATCAGGAGTGCGCGGCCCCTTTGCCGTTCTCCGTCCCTTCATCAGGTGATCGGAAAAACAGAGGGTACCCGGAAAGGTGGAGCAAAGATTTTTACGTGAGAACCAGAGGTCCTTTGGATGCCGAAGGACAGATAAAGAAGTGCGGGCAGCGCGGGCAGGTCACGGCGTTGATCTTGGCCGGGAACGCGCCGGCCATGATACCGGCGAGCATGCCGTCGGTTTCATTGCGCCGGTTGCCGAGCTTCTTGTCCGTTATCTGCACGTCCTCCATGGTCTCGTCGGTCAGATGCAGGGCCTCGACGGCGTATGATCGCCCGAAATGCACCGAGCCTGCGAGGTGATAGAGCGTGTATTCAAGACCATCATACTCGTCCTGCGTCCGGTAGCCGGTGCGCACCCGGCGCAGGACGACGGTGCCGTCGTGCATTTCGGCGAGCTCGTTCGGCTCGACGATGACGCGGCCGTTCGGAAAGTCGATCGCAAGCGGTTCGGACTTGCGGAAGCGGCGGCCGGCACCGGATCTGACTAGCGCGCCGACGAGACGCGAGGCGAGGCGGCGATAGTCGGCAGCGAAGGCGAGCGTTTTCGGGCCGCGTTCCTCCCAGATGGCTTCGAAGGCGGCTTCGGCTTGCGCGGTGTCAGGTTCGCCCTCCAGGCGCGCTTCGGCCATCCAGCGGATGAGGTCGTAGAGACAATCATGCGTTTGCGAAAACGCGGTCGCCTTGCGCGCCCCGCCAAGGCCTAGCAGGTGCGTGTAGAAGAAGCGCCGCGGGCATTTCTGATAGAGTTCGAGGCGGCGGTCGGAAATCGCCCAGTCGAACGCGTAGGTGATCCGGATGGGCTGCGGCCGCGGCGCGTCCGGCGGCAGTTTCAGGACCGGCGGCGCGGCGGTCACATGGATGAGACGCGCCGGCACCTTGCCGAGAAGCTTCGACGATGATCGATTGTTGCCGTTGTCCTGAAAGCGCGGGTGATAAAAGCGCAAATGCGTGCGGGCGCGCGACATCGCCACGAAGAACAAACACTCCTCTTCCATCGCGTGCGAGCGGCTGGCTTCCTCGGAAACGCTCAACCCTTCGGCCCCGGCGATGAGGCCTACCGGCGGCGGGCAACGCTGCCCGCGATAGGACAGCGGAAAACTGGCCTGCGTCAGCCCGGGCACGTGCACGGCCTCGAACTCAAGTCCCTTGCTGCCGTGCACGGTCATCAGCCGCACCGCGTCCATGTGCAGGGCCGGCGCGGGGACCTGCCGCAGATCGCGCTCCTCGGCGAGAAGGACAAGCTGGCGCACGCGATCGAGCGCCCGCTGTATCGGCATGCCAATTCCCACCGGGCTGTGCTCGCGCAGGAAATTAAGGAATTGCCAGATCGCGACGTTGCGCATGCACGCTGGCACGCTTGCGGCGCCCGCCATGAGGCGCCCCACATCGGTGCGATCGAGCAAATAGCTGGTCAGGAGGTCCCACGGCCGGCTTTGCGCCGGCAGGTTCTCCAGGTCCTTGGCCAGCAGCGGGAAGCCGGCTTTCGCTTCCTCTGACAGGTCGGACAGCGCGGCAAGGGTGCCAAGGCGCGTGAGCGCCGTGCCGGGCGTCTCGCGCAAATGCCTGAGCGCGGCATGGATGTCCTGAAGCGGGACGCCGTAGCGCGGAAACGCGGCGACGCGGATCAGCGCATCGCCGAACGGATCGATGGCAAGACTCAAGAGCGCCAGAAGATCGCGGACCTCGTCGCGCTCGAAGAGGCTGCCAAGATGAAGCACGGGAATGTTGCGCGCTTCGAGCACGGCGGCGATCTCGTTGAGCCGCCGGTTCGAGCGGCAAAGCACCGCCTGATCGCGCAGGCGGACGCCATTGCCCTCCAGTTCACGGATGGCTGCCGCAATGCCTTCTTCCTCGTCGGCATCGGTGTCGAAGCGCCGCAGATCCGGAAGCGCGGGGCCGCTGCCGCGGTCGGCGGTGAGATGAAGAGGCAGCGTGCCGGCCGATGCGCCCATCTCCTTGGCGAAGGCGACGAATGCGTCGACAATCTGCTGGGTCGAGCGGTAGCTGATTTCGAGTTGGTCGGGCACCGCGTCGGGAAACTCCGCGGCGAACCCGGCCATGTTGGCCGAGGACGCGCCGCGAAACCTGTAGATGGACTGACGCGCATCGCCGACCACCCAAAGCCGCTTGCCATCCGCGGCCAGAGCCTTGACGAGACGCACGCTCGCGCGATTGACGTCCTGGTACTCATCGACGAGCACATGCCGGTGGCGCAACCGTACGGCTGCCTGGATCGCCTTGTCGTTCTCCAGCAGCAAGGTCGGCCGCATAATCAAGTCGCCGAAATCAACCGCCTTGTGATCCGCCTTGGCGCGCTCGTAACGCTCGTAGACAGCCGCGACCTCAAGGCATTTCTGCGCTGCGACCTGTTTCTCCTCGTCGTCGCCGGCATCGTCGCGCATCTTTTCGGCAAGGGCGAGATAGCCCTTGTCATCGACCAGCTCGTCCTTGGCGCGAGAAATGGCGCTGAGGATTTCCTTTAGGACCAGCGCGGGCTCCCAGAGATTGCGGTAATGAACCAGCGGCAACGTCGGCAGGATCTCTTCAAGCACCGCGATTGCGTCACTGCGATCGAACAGCGCCGGGTCGGGCGGAAGTTTGAACTCCTCATAGTGCCGGCGGATGAGATCGAGCCCAAAGGCATGGAAGGTGCCAATCCAGATTTTCGGCGCCTTGTCCGGCGCAGCTGCGCTCACCCGTTCGGCTAGCTCGCCGGCCGCCCGGTTGGAGAAGGTCAGAACGAGGATTGAAGCGGGGTCTACCCCGTCATTCAGCAAAGAGAGAATGCGCTTGACCAGGGTTTTCGTTTTGCCCGTCCCTGGGCCGGCCTGCAATTGAAACGGCTTGCCGCGATGCGCCGCCGCGCGATCCTGCGCCGGATCGGGGCGCGACGGGCGGGCGAGGGGGCTTTCCGAGTCTTGCTCAGCTTGGGGCGGCGGAAGAAGAACCACATCAAGAATTTGCTGACGCACCAGCGGTAAGGGCAAATCGAGCTGCGCGGCGATCGCCGAGGCGCTCAGGCCTTGCGCGACAAACATCCGCCGCGCCAGCGAGCGCGGGAAAAGAAACTCGCGGGCAAACACATTGGCTTGCAGTTCGCGCCGCTCATGCGCCCCGTAATCCTCCACGCGCTGCAAGCCGACCGGCGCAGCCTCGGTGGAACGTGAGGGATCAACGTCCTGCGCGGTGCAAGCCGTCGATCCGGTATGAATGCGGTCGTGGCCGATCTCATGCGCCACGAGCAGGGCCCGCTCCGCGGGCGTGCCCGCATCCTCCGCAAAGATGGTCCCGCTCTGGTCGTCGAAAACGGCCCGCGCGCCCTTCAAAGCGGGGTCGCCGCGCAGGAGCCACGTCAGCCCTAGCTTGAGGTGTGCAATGGCGGCGCTGACAAGCTCCAATGGCTGCTTTGGAGAAGAGTCGTCGCCGACAATCTCCAAATGCAGGCACTCGGCGGCGGCGCGGATGGGCTCGAAGGAATCCATCGATGTTCATTTCCGAAATGACAGCAAACGGCGCTGCTGTTCGTCGCTCAGGCCAGATCCAGCAACAGCTTCCTCGAAGCTCTGCCGTGCGGTGAGGGTCGGCTTGCCTACCGCCTTGTACAACTGGCGCGCTGACGAGACCTCTGGCGGCGCGTACAAATGCGCGATGAGCGCATCCACGGGCTCGTCCATTTCGTCGGCGAGGTGGTCGCAAAACCCTCTTGGTATCGTCGCCGGGTCAATCAGCCGGTCCCGCAGCTTGGAAAGCATGACTGCGTTTGCGTCAATGCTTGATGCAAGCGCGCGAAATCGCTCGCGGTCGAGGGACGCGAAAGGATTGGCAATGGAAGTGGTGGCGACACGCGCGGACGGGGCCGCCGTCCGCTCCTGCGACACTTCGAACAAGCGGTTCTGAAACTGGCTCATCACGCGCGAGACGGCGGAGCTGATCGCCTCCAAATCGGTGGGGACTTCCGTTTCCTCATCGTCGTCGCCATGCGTCAAGGCGTCGATGGCAAGTTCAATGGCGAAGTCGGTCAGCGCTTCGGCATGCTCCGGATATCGGCGCACAAACTCATCGAGCAGCTCGGCGTCCGGAACAGACTTCGCCAGCGACATCGCGTACATGGCATCGCGCAGCGGCGTATTGGTCATGATCTGGTTCATAGGTCCTCCTTCAACTTCTTAAGCTGTATGTCGGCGCGGGCGAGGCGGTAGCGGATGGTGCGCTTGTCCACCTTGCAGATCTTCGCCGTCTGTTCCTCTGTGTGTCCAATGATGCGGCGGAGCACGACAGCGCGCCTCTGGTCCGGTGGCAGGTCGTTCACGGCCTTGAGGACCTGGGGCAAATAGACCCGGTCCTCCTGCGACCCGCTGATGCGCGCCATACGCGACAAGAGCGCCAGCGCTTCTTCATCCGGCATCGTGCCACCGTCTTCATTCCTGACTTGCGGCAGATCGGTCACACCCTTCTGCTGCGATTTCTCGGCCTCGATCCGATCAAGACGTAGCGACTTGAAAGCGCGGCCGAACTTGCACTCGTAGTAATCGAGCGTGTCTTCCGCCGCCGCCTCCGTGAACAGCATCTGAAAGCTGCTGAGGATGTCCTCTCGAACCGCGGCGGCGTTGCGCATCGCGCCATCCGGAACGGTCTTCAAAAGATTCGCCGCGCAGCGCAACAGAAGCGGACGCATCAGGACCGTGGCGAGGCGCTGATCATTGCGGCGGATCGCGTCGCGGATCAGATGGACCAGACATTCCCGCGTCAGGAAGTCCGGGACGTTCGGATCGGCAATCTTTGCGCGCTTCGACAGGGTCTCCCACTGGCCGAGGGCTCCGTTGATCCTGGCTTCAATAGAGGGCGGACGGACGTACAGCACGCCCTTCTGGTCTTTCTTGATCAACGGACGTGCCATATCGCCCCCTTTGAGCAGCGGGTTATCGGGCGTCCAACTTGTTCAGGCCCGCCGTTTACCACCTGATCGGAAAAAGGTGGGGGACCCGGAAAGCCAAACTCAAAAAAATTTTCGCTCCCCGAGTCATCTGACTTTATCATGGTTTATCAATAACTTAGAAGAAGTGATAACATTATGGAAATAATAGCAGGCGGCGATCCGCTAGCCCGCGCGCTGCCGGGGTCAAGCTGCCTCCGAGTGAATGGGTGCGGGTTCCGGGGCGGCCACGGCCGCCGCGGCCGCCGGCAACGTAACTGTCGCTACCGAAGTGCCAAGCGCCTTTTGCGCGACATCCAGCAGATGCTGGTGGTGCGTGAAGAACAGAACCTGGGTTGTAAATTCGCGCGCAATAGTGACCCCCTGAGGGGCGGTTTTCGCGTCCAATCGTGACCCCCCTCTGACGTTGTGTCAGTGTCCCTTCCTTTTGGCCCGTGGTGGTCGGGAAGGGCGTGCGGG
>Ga0182024_10015239_pt1 | contig 14749 bp, 7 predicted proteins | sample P32metaG_FD_120480 | JGI IMG/M metagenome (GOLD analysis project Ga0182024, IMG submission 120480) | Permafrost microbial communities from Stordalen Mire, Sweden - P3-2 metaG (Illumina Assembly) | ecosystem: Environmental > Terrestrial > Soil > Wetlands > Permafrost | place: Sweden: Stordalen... | reverse complement strand
CTCGGAGATGTTGGTTGCACGAGTATCAACATGTGCGGCAAGAGCGTGTGCAAGCCGTGAAAGGCGCTGCTCGAAGCCGCTCTCAAGTTCGCTGCTGCGCCAAACGTGGTTCGTGGCGCCGATACTCTCAACAATAATTTCAGCCTCATCGAGGCTGCGTCGCAACGTCTGTTTGGAAACCAGCGCAGCGGCAGTCGTGGCCGCATCACGCCACCGCTTCGCGATTTCGGTCGGTAAATTGGTAGTCCCTACATAGGCATCGAGGCGTCCCACCGCCTTGTCTAGGTCGCGGCCGACGCCGTCGTGGTAAACGACTCCCATTACAAGACCGATGGCGAGAGCTCTAGATCCGTGTTCTCCCTCAATACAGCCCAGAATGGAGGATGCGGCATCTCCAGCCGCTTCGGCGATCCATGCCTTCGCCGCTTGACGGAATTCTATCGGGCAATCGCACCATCGAGCCGCCAAGTTGCCTTCTGCCGTGCCTTTGAGAAGCTCGACGACGTCTGGGTGCGCGCCGGAAAGACCTAGACGCTCGGTGAGCAGGATTCCCCAAACCGTATCCGCATCCACCAAGCCTCCCGCGACAGGCTGAAAATCTCGAGTGATAGCGTGTTCGAGTAGCATCTCCGCGAGAAATGCGTGGCGGGTGATCCGCGGGTCGAGCTGCTTAGCCTTGAAAAGCGACCGGACGATCTCCCAACTGTTGATGGGATGCAGTTTGCGCATCGCCATGCGCACTAGGATGTCATCGCTGACTTTCCCCTGATCCAAGGGTGTGACGAGCACCGTTGCTGAAGCTGTGTCCGGGGCGCTCTGGAGTGCCAGGCGCATCTGCAAGGGAGAATCACATTGGTAGACAGCAATTTGGTCGCTGCCCGCTCCATGCACTACTGGCCCCGTCCACCTTCCGGGCGTGAAGATGCCGAACACCCTTGCATTGGGCGCCTTGTTGCGAATCGCCCGGATCTGCGCCCGGATGACTCCGATTGATGGACTCGCTGTTGCCATAGCCTTCTATTCCTCAATCACCCAGGAGACATTGATCCGCGCTATCTGGCCGCCCTTGGCCCTCTGTCGAATGCGAGCAATTTCGCTTTCCGCGTCGGTTAAGCTCAAGTTCTCCCGTGCGCCGCTATCAACTACCGTCTTGCCGGGCTTGGCAGGCGGCTTCGCCGGGGGAACAATCGGTGGATTCGCGGGAGGGCGAGGTGGTGTCGCGGGTGTTAGCAAGTCAATCGCCTTGCTCTGCTCAATCCGCAATACCGGACCCAACGCCGTTACATGTTGATCGTTTTTCAGCGCATCGGAAACTCGGCCGAGGAGCGCCTTTGCCGCGATGGCGCGGTCGTCTTGCAGACTGCGAATGCTCTCAAATAGTTTCCACTGGGTGGCTGCCAGCGCGCCGACCACATCGGCCGCCGACGCGAGACTCGAACCCATCGCCGCCTCGGAAGTTGTTGGCTTGAGACTAGCGAGGGCCTCGATCACCGTCGCAGGCTTGGCATCCCGCACAGCCTCCATCAGGTCGAGCACCGCATCAGCCGTCTGATACCGCGATGCCTTCTCCTTCGCTTCGGCGAAATCTGAAAGGTGGCTTGCCAGTTCGTCCAAGATGCGCCGGCACGATTCGATGTTCTGCTTGGCCCGACCCTGAATGTCGTCTGCCAACTTGGCCAAGTTCGAGGCGTTCAGAAGTGGCGATGACACCGCGCCGAAGATGCGGCCTGCTCGTTCAACCGCTGTCACCCATGACGTCTCCGGCGGCAACTGCTGCTCTCGCAGTTCCACTTCGTCTGGCAGATTGGCCAATGTTGCATCGAACGGCGCGCCGTGGCGGAAACAACTCCGATTCGTCTGGGCCGCAAAGACGAGAATGATGAGATTGCCGCAATCTTTCGGCAGGCCCATGTTGCGGGGTTCATCGATCCACTTCCGAAGCGACTGGACAGTTATGCTGCCGCCTGACTCAGCGGCTTTACGGGTGAAATGATCCTTCCATCTTTGCCCCAGGACAAAATGCGTCTCGCCCTGTTCACCCAGGTTGAGCGGCTCGGCGATCTGCTTGAGCAGGCTGCGGACGCTCTTCTCGACAAGCGCCCGCCCGCCTTTCTCAGACACCGCCTTCAGAACCTCCTCGTACACCTTGCGCAAATGAAGACTCTTGATCTCGGCGCCGAAGCTGGGGTGCGCCGGGAATTCAAAACCAAGCGCTTGACCAAGTAGCTCCTCGACTGCCCCCTTCAAACTGCTTGAGGCCGGCGGCTGAAGATCCAGGCCCGGATAAAGCGAGTTGTAGGTGTTTGCAAGTGTGTGGGAATCGTCGATGGACTTGCTTTGGCTGCCTCGGATGCCGTACGCGGCCTCGATGTGTTGCTTCACCCGCTCCTGTAAAGAGCTTCGCTGATTTTCCAGCAGTGTGCGTGCGGTAGCGCGATCCTGTGGCGACAAAAACGCCGCGTAGCCGTTGAATCGCTCGCCGGTCAGAATGTGTTCGATGATCACTAGGCGGCTCAAGTCGCGACGTGCCGTTTCGGAGAAGAACGCCGGAAGCCAGACGAGCGTCCGTGTCCCGCTCGGATTATTCTGAGTGTAGATTTGTAGTTTCCCCTGGTCATCGCGCGTGGTGTGGCCCGGTTCGTCGAACGGATAATCAACGATGACTTTCCATGTCGGCGCGTTGGCTGTGAGGCTGGTTTCCGGCAGGGACCGCACGTTGCCGTAGATCACGTCGCATTCGCGTGTCGTGTTCCGCCACAGGAACTCATACGACAGGAACATCTGATCGACGTTCTCAATCTCTAGTTCCTTAAACAGGATCTGGCGGACCATGCGCATCTGGTTGCCGAGATTATCTTCGTGCTCAGCGGCAGCGATAATTGCTTCGGTATCCACGCCGCTGAGTTGGATTGAAATCGTCGGGTTGGGCGTGTCGCGTTCGACCTTGATCTCACCCACCTGGCTGGACCAATCCTTCACCTTCTGCAACACCAGCCCGGCTTCTTTACCGGGGATCGGGGAGCGAATTGTGCCGTGGTTGAGCGCAGCCAGACGATTAGCGTTTAGTGCCCGCAGCGAGTTCACGCCCGGCACGAGTGCCGCGAGCAGCAGCGTCTTCACTAGCCGATCGTCGTTCGTGAAGTTCATTCGGGCCTGATCTTCGATTGGCTTTGCCAGCAGCTCGTCGCGCCGGGCGCCGTGCTGGGCTTCCAACATCGGCAACAATTTCTCATGGTAGAGTTTGCGGGCGTTGTCGAAGTGGACCTTCATGTCCTGGCTGAATGCCTCGTCGCCATGGGCTACGGCGTCATACAAATCGCCTACCGGCACCAGGTCGCCAACCTTCAGCGTTCCTTGCTGCTCAACTAGCAACTGCATCATCACCTTTAGCGCCGTCCGCTCGCGCTGGAGCATGCTCGATGCCGCAATGAGCGTTTCCATCAAAGCGGGGCTGAACGGATAAATCAGGCGGAACATCTCCCGGCCGTACTCATCGGTCAGGAGCGTATCCATGACATCCTTGCGAATTTTCGCCGTTTCCTCGAACGCCGCGTCCAACTCCTGCCGCGCCGCCTCACTACGGGGCTTGAGCACGCGCTTGTTGGCGATCATTGGCAGGTTGCGATCTTCTAGCTTCACAACGCCGAACCGTCCATCCGACCAGTCCACCGAGTCGTCAAAATTCAGCTTCTGCGCGCCGGGCACCGTGTCGCCGATTAGCTTCCGAAGATCACGCTGGCGGGCCACAAAACTTACGATGGGAATCGGCCGATTGGAGTTCTGCGCCTCGACCAGCTTCACCAGCTTCTGCGTCTCGCGATGAATGAAACTCAGGTCAGCAGCGTGGCTGGCCAGCCACAGAATCAACTCGTCCAAGAACAGGATTAGCCCGTCGTACCCCAGCGCCTGGGCGTGCTGGGAAATGACGGCCAATCCTTTGTCCAGGTCGAGATACGCTTCATCCTGTCCCGCCGCCACGTTGTGGTAGCTGCGGAAGAACGCGCCAATTAGGTCACCGACCAGCCGCGTTCGTTCCTTATCGCCCGGCACAGCGGCAACGGCTGCGTCAAAACTCGCGCCGTTCCAACCTGCTGAAATGCTCCCCCATCCGCCGCCGGCATTCTTGTTCTGGTTGAGCTTCTGGAAGAAGCCCTCGTCCCCCATGTCCACGCGAAGGCTCTTGGCATCTTCAAACAGACTCTCAGCCAGGTAAATGCCGGGAATCGGCGCGTTAGGATGGAGTTGCCTGACGTAATTTGCATACTGCCCCAGGATACCTTGTTCCATGCTCCGGCTGCCGATCATGTGGAACGGCACCAGCAAAAACTTCCGGCCCAGCGTCCAGGCGTTGTGTTTGGCAACCGCGTCCGCCAGTTCTTTGATGCCGCGCGCGTCGGCGTTATTTCTCAGAAGAAGGTGCAGTACGGCCATGAAGTGGCTTTTGCCGCTGCCGAAACTGCCGTGCAGGTAGCAGGCCTTGCTCGATGTGGAATCCACCGCGCCCTTAATGAAGCCGAGAGCTTGGTCAAAACAGGCCGCAAGTTGCGGAGTCACAACATAATTGCGCAGGGTCGCCGATGCGTTCGCATCCGCTACGCCCGCGGCCAGGTTGAGGACGAAATCGCCCTTGTTCACCTGCGTCGGGAGGTCGAGTAGGTCTTTAATGTACTTCATACGTTCACCTTGCCCCTTTTGACGTGTTGCAGCGCGGGCAGAGCAACTGCGCATTGTCTAGCGAGGTCTTGCCTCCACGGCTGTGCGCTTTCTTGTGGTCAACATGGAAGTCACCCCAGCGCAACTTCGCCCGGCAGCGTTTGTTCTTACAGTATTGCTCGTCCTCACTGTTCCAAAGTAATCGTCGTTGTGCCGAGCTGAACATCCGTTGCTCGTCTTTCCTCTCGAAAAGGCCGGAGAACAGACCGTGGATGATCTCCGCTCTGATCTTCCGCTGGCTCAGTGCATCCGTTCCCTGTTGCACGGACAAAAGGTATCGGGTGTAAAGCATTTCATCGGCGCGCGCGCCCTTCAGCTTCTTCTGCCGCTCTCGCACGTCATCCACGCCGTTGGAGAACTTCTGGAGCAGGGCCTGTGCGATGCGATTTCTTTTCATATCGCCGAGAATGAGCTTCTGATGCTGAAGCTCATAGACCACCATGAACAGGCTGTAGAACTCGCTGATGTTGTGAAACCGCGTCGCGTAAATATTGGGGAAAGTCTTCCGGAGTTGATTCATTGTGCCGGTGAACTCTCGGACGATTCGCTTAATGGTGTTCCCATTCACACCTTCCCCGTCGATGGCACGGTCCACAGCGGCCTTCTTGTTGATTAACCCGCCGTTGACCAGCGATGCGAGCAGCTCGCTCACCAGTTCGACATCCTTCATTCGGATCACCTGGGATGGCGAAACGATACGAGCCTCCTCGAAGTAGCGCCGGAATTTATTCGCCAACTTCCGGGCCTGCCGCATGAAATCCTTCTTGTAGAACTTGGCGTTGCGGACCTCCGCGCGCGTTAGCGCTGTTCCCGTGGAGTTGATGCGGACGAAAAGTTCCACAATATCGGACAGCTCTCCATGCACTTCGACAACCTGCATTCGATAGGATCGGAATCCGGTGGCCTTACCAGCTTTAGTGAGGGCTCTCCAGTCCAGCCATCTGTCCTCTTCCTCGCTTGGAAGCCGGTACTTCACCTCTAACTCTTCTCGCCGAACGCCTTTGATTTTCGCAAACTTGAAAATCGTTTCTAACCGCTGTTTGCCGTCCAGAACGTGGTAAGTGCCAGCGTCATCAAGGTAGAGGAAAATCGAAGGAACCGGGTAGCCATCAAGGATTGTCGAGATGAACCGGCGACGATGCAGCGGTTTCCAGACGCTGTCGCGCTGAAACGACGGATTCAGGTTCAGCTGCCTGTTCTCTTGCAGGTTGATGAGGTCCGTGACGGTCTTGTCCGTCAAATGGAATGTCAGTGGTTCGCTCATGTAGTCACCTTTCCGCCTGCGCCGCTGGTCGGCGCATGCAACTCCTGCATCTCGACCTTTTTGCCGCTGTACAGTTCCTGATTGCCTTGCTCGAACCAGATGTTGAGCGTGGTCATTCCAGAAGGTATTGAATCTCGATTCATCGCTGCTCCGGGATGAGTGGAACATCTTCTTGTGAGGTCAAAATTCGCGCAAAAAGTAGTCCCTTTTCCTCGGAAGCATTCAGCGTCTCCTGGACTGGTGGCTTGTCCCTCATGGTCGGTGGTGGCGGAGTAGTCGTGGTGACAATGTACTGAAAGGGCGGTGGCTGTCCTTCGCTCGATGACGTTTCCAAATCGAATATGAGCCCCAAAAAGTTCCAGTAGATGTGCCGCGCCAAGTCGGCTTCACGAGGGCTGTCATGAATCAAAAAGCGAGGTAGGAATCCTGTCCCTTCAATGCTGGCGATGAGCGAAGTTAAATCGGCCAGTAGAACGGAGAGAATGTTTATAGCTTCGCCACCCAACGCCGGTCCGCGCGTTATGTCGAATCGCAGATCTTCTTCGGACAAGGTCACGTTTCCGCTGTACCTTTGGGATAAAACGGCCTTGACGACTCGTTCAAAGAGAGTCGTCAATCGTTGCCGGCTGGATTTGTGAAATTTCAGAAGGTCAAGAACCTTCTCTTGGGACTTCTCGACAAGCTGTTCTCGCTCCACAAGCGTCGCCGCCAATGGGGCGATTCTTGGATGAGGCTTGTCGCCCGTAAGAACTGCTCGCCATTCTCTCAAATCGGCAATGGCAATTGAATAGTTCTCGACACGGCGCAAGATGTCGTCCCGATTCTTTCGGATTTGATCGCGCTCCTCCTTGTCACTCTTCAGTTTCAGCCGAGATTGTTCAGCTTGAGCGGTAAGCGTACTGGTCTCGCGGCGTAAATCGAGGATGGCTTGCCGGCGCTGCGCTAGCTGGTTGGCATCTCGCAGATCAGTGGCGGCAGCAGAAAAAACCAAAGACCGGTGACTCAGCCGGGCTTCATAAAGACTCCAACATTCCACATCCTGCACTAATTTCTGGCTGTAGGGGCAAGTCCACAATTCCGTGAGGCCGGCGGTATCCGCCTCCTTGATCTCCGTGCGACCTGCCTCCAATTCCTGCGCGCCCGCCTCATGTTGGGCCAGTAGTTGCAGGCAGTCATTGAGTTCGCGGATTATGTTTCCACGTTCTCTATTTGCCTGGGTGGATTCGCGCTCAAGCTTCTCCAACTCGGTGTCTAATCGATTCACCTCTTGCTGAGAGTCTTTCTGAAATTGCTCTACTCGGTTTGCAATGCTGCCGTTCTGAAACAGATCGATGGCTTCTAATGGAGCATCCAGCGGGATTTCCAGGCCAGTGCAAAGGAGATTGGTCAGATGCCGATCCCAATACTCGGGTTCTTTCCTGGCCTCCGCCAAGTCTCTAAGCGCCTTGTCTCTTTCCGCCTCTTTGTCCTTTAATGCTTGCAAGGCGGCTGGCTCATCGCCGGAAACAAGCCCCAGAAGCACTCGCATCACGAACACAGCGTCAACTTTAGGCCTTTCAAAACCGAGAGCTTCTGCATCGCTGCGTGACGACCGCCACGACCATACGTCCTCGTAATGTGATTCCTGGTCGCGGGAACACCATGCGAGAATCTGCTTCCAATGAATTGGTAGACCAGTCCTTGGGTTTTGTCGGATCGTGAGCGGATTGAGGAGAGCGTGTTCGATTGCGACGAGAAAATTGGAAAACTCATTTGCGTGCGTCCTGGCTTCAAGCAGTTCTTTCACTGAGAGATCGGCCGCCGCATAGTGTCGGTTTCCAGTTCCAATAGGGCGCGCCACCGCCCATCGTTTCCCTTCCAACCAAACAATCGCTCCAACGTAACCATCGACCAGGTTGTGTCGAATGAGTTTTTGCCCGTCTTCAGTTCCGAATCGCTCCTCGCCCAAACAATATCGGAGCAGGCGGCAAAGCGTCGTCTTGCCGGCGCTGTGGCCGGCGACCTCAGTGGGGCCGATGGCATCATTTGCTTCTTCTTGTTCAACCGCCCAGATTACGTTCACACCTCGGCGAAACTCGATTTCGCGAATAGGTGTTAGTGGGTCGACTTTTTCAAAGATGACAAACCGCTCAATCCAGAGGGCAGGATCGTTCTGCCGTGGTTCTATCTGGATTCTGTTGGAGGTCGCCATGTTTGAGTTCCGTGGTTATGCCGCGCCGCGTTCCCGCTGCCGGGAAATGTTTTGGTCGTTTTGAATTGTGCTCGTCGCGTTTTGGATTGAACGGGCCGCATTAATTGCGACACGCGCAAGATCGTCGAGCGATTTTCCAAATTGATTGCGTAACTTCGAAAAGACTGGCTCCTTGCGAGTAATCTGTCCCGAATGAACATCGACTTCGATGGCATTCGCATGGCGCAGCAGATCACGAGTCTGTTTCCATTTGGCACCGGTTTCAGTCCAAAACTCCGAGTTGATGCCCTTAATTATCGAGTCAAATTTGGAGGTGTCCGAAGTCATTGCACGGCATCTCTCCGGTGTCGTCATCAGAATTAAGGAATCCAAATGCAGGTCTTCGGAAATGCCATTCGTCCCAACGAGTGAGAGTCCGGCGGTAATTAACAAAACATCGCGATCACTATCTGGGAATCCGCCTGCCCCCACTGGCACAACCTTGCGCTCGGCCTTCTTCACTTTCTTGACCTTTGCGGGCGGAGCCCACGCCCTCACCTGCTCGACGCTCATGCCCAGCACTTTGGCTTCCTGGGCAAGGTACTCCTCGAAATACTTGCCCATGCGCGTGCCGCCGAAGGCCATGTTGGGGTCGTTGTGCCACTGTTTGAGCCAAGGGATTAGCTCGCCGATGGCCGTCAGCAGAGGCACGAGTTTGTGGCCCTCGTTTTCCTTTGCCAGCTCGTAGCGCTCGGCGATGGCGCGAGCGAGCTGCAGGTGGTCGTAGCCGGCCCAGGCGATGACCAGCGTGCCGTCTTCACCATCGCAGTGGGGGAAGCTCACCCAGCGTTCTTTGGGAACGTCCAGTTTGCCGCGGAGGTGCCAGACGTTGCCGGAGAGAAAATCGGCGCTGGTGTATTTGGGGGGAACGGGGATCGACGGGAGTTGCGATTTTAGATTGGCGATTCGCAATTGAACCGCCGCCGTGGGGTTTTTCTCGGGCTCGGCCTGCTTCCCTAATTGCTCGACCTCGGCGTTGATTCGATCTTCCTGTCGCTGCAGCTCCCAGGTCCGTTCCCATGCTCGCCGTTTGTCCATCGCGGCTGGTTTGTATCTTAGCACGGGCAACACAGGGACACTCTCAGCAGCGATGAGTTCACCGACCAAAACTCCAACGGCGAAATCCATACGACCGGTGAAGATCTCGGCGACCTGCATGAACTCCTTGTCGGCCCGCGCGAAGTCTGCCAAGGTGCCGACATTGGTAAGCTTCGGTTCGGCGTACCGACGATTCACATTGACCGTACTGGCATCCGTTGGTTCAACGTTGGCTGTAGAAACCCCGCGAGTCATCCTTCCTTCGAGGTCAAAGTAACTCTCCAGCCGATCGAGCAGCCAGCCGCGCAGTGCCCGCTCCTGCTGCTGGTCCCACGGCTCTGTGTTCCACCGGCGTTTGTATTCCGGGCGCTCGATCAACGCGATGTTGGCGTCGCTTTCGATAATCTCGATTCTGCGCTGCACGAGATTGCGGTAGTCATCTGGCCAGTCACTGGGGATTTCGGTGATCGGTGTCGAGCCATGACGCTCGAACCAAGTCGATTCCTCTTCACCCGCCGCGATGCGGCGCGCCAGGACGATCTCAAAAGCACGTTGCCCGCGGTATACCGTCGGCGGGGTCAGATGGAGTGGTGGATCAGGCAATAGGCCGTATAAGCGATAGCATTCCCAATCGAGCTCCTCCTGCGTCGCAATCATCTGGCCGAGAATTTGTGTGGATATTTGCCATGCCTCTGCCAAGGTATCACCGTTGGGAATTGAGACGCGACAAACGTTTTCAGGGAGGTTGGCTGCATAGGCGATGGCATACCGGTCGAGCAACTTCGCAAGTGCGAGCGGAGACTCTTGTGAGATAGGAAACTGTTCAAGGTTCGTGGCGTTGAATGCGTGCCGCTCATCCCAAATGCTTTTTCGGACGCGTGCGCCCTCTTGGCCAACATGATCGCCTCCCTTTGGGAAACAGACCTGCCGCATCCAAAAGCAAGCGATGGAGCTGTTGAGCAATCCCAGGACGGCGAGATGGTCATCTTCGGTCGCCTCAGCGGGCAGCTTGATGACTGGGGCCGTTTGTTTGAACACCTTCCCGCCGCGGTCCAACACGAAATGGTTGTGCGTCGCAACTTCGGCAAACACAATCGACACGAGAGTGCGGTTTCGTTCGATCGGTATCTGGTGATATTCGTGATATGGGCGACCGCATTCGCGGTAAGTCCGTTGACTGAAATCCCGCCGTCCTCCTAGGAGCACGCGAAGCGACCAAAGCCATCGATGGATCGCTGGATTGTCTATTAGTTCAATTTTCGAATTGTATGGAAAGAGAGCTTCCGTCTGCCAGTTTAGCGACCAATCCCTGACCAGTTCGCCTTCTACAACGGGGCGCGTCAGTCCGGGTGGTAGGAGGTCAATTGACGCGCGGCCACGCGGAACACTAAAGGCATCGTCCTCGCCGAGAATCATGCTGAAGCCGGCACAGACAATCAGGTCACTCAACTTCCTTTTCTGCACACTATCCAATTGCTCTTTCAGTTCCGACGCTCCACCGCCGCCGATGGACCAAGGATGTTTCCCGAACTGTCCGCGCGGCGTATCGTTGACGCTGACGAACGCGCTCTGACTTCCGACCTGGTCAATCTGATTTGTAATGGCGGTCCAGACCAATCCCTGTGAAGGATCATCCGGCGTTGCGGGTTCGCCCTTGATTCCCATGACGGCGCGGATGGTTGGCGCGACTGGGTGCCGGTTGCGACCAAACAAGATCACCGTCGGCGTACCGTGGCCGGGGATATACGCCCCGCTGGTGTCGATGACGTGAGTGATGTCCCAGCGCGGGATATATGACTCGACAAGCTTCTTCCCAAACTCACGCTTCATGAAACTGTTGGATGTGATCTGTCCGGTAAAGCCGCAGCGATAACCATTTTCCGTTGTCCCCTGTACCGCCAGGTCGAAGATTCGCTCCATGAATGGAACGGCCAGTGCGTACTTCATGTGGCAGGAGCTATAACGGGCGCGGATATTGGCGTTTTGTCTGGCATCCTTGGGAGTGATGTACGGCGGATTGGCAACGACGGCGTGATACTGCCCGTGCCGAAGATATTCGACCAGCTTGGAGCGATCCTCGACGCTGTACACGTGCTGCGTGTTGGGATCATGCGGGTCCAGCGTGCCCTGCACACCTCCGGTGAAGGGTCGCTCGCCATGCAAAAGTGAATCACCGCAGGCAAGGTTGAACTGCACCGCCGGCGCTTCTTTCAGTTTGGTGATGCCATATTCCTGCATGACTGCCAGCAGCAAACGAAAACGCGTGACGATGATGGCGTAAGGATTCAGGTCGACCCCGTAGACCGAGGCGATGGCACGGTTGATCAGTTCGCGGTGATTCGCACCGGGGTCGCGCTGCCGCCAACGTAACAGCAATCGCGCGAATCCCCCGAGCAAAAAGTGTCCACTGCCGCAGGCAGGATCGATCATTCTGAAGTTCTCAAGCCCAAATTCCTGAATCGCTGGTTCGAGCGTGCGGTCAAGAATAAACTCCTCGATGAAGACGGGCGTCTGAAGCAGCGCGTACTTCTTCCGGGCCAATTCTGAAAGATCTTGATAGAGGTCGCCCAGGTAGCGCCGTCCCCAACCACCGGCCTGAGTACCACCTGCGTCTTCAGTAAAATCGTGGATCAACTCACCAGTGCCGTCGGTGTCGACTTTCTGAAAGAATTCGATGAGTTTTTGCGCGGCGTCGCCAGAAAGCCAATCGCGGTATGCTGGAATAAGAGCGGTGTTGTGCGGGCCGAATACGTCTTTAGTTGCGGGAAGCCTAGCCAGATCGTCAAAGACGGATAGAAGGTAATCGCGGTCGGTCTGCTTGGCGTGGGCCTTGAAATACGTCTCTCGCTCGTCGCGGGCGCGCATCAACCCCAGATCGGCTGCCGCCCCATGCAACGGCCCGGCGATGCGAGGCGGCACGATTAGGGCGTTGTCTTCGAGAAACCGCACGAAGACGCACGAGAGCACCCACGCCACACCAACCTGAGTAATCAGGTCCGCTCGCCATTCTTCGTAGGTGACGCCAGTACGGTCGGCGGCGCGGGCCTGCTCATATTCGCTTTTCAGGTCAGCGTCGATCTGCGGAACCTCATCGCATCGGGCGCGAAGGTCGGCCTCCACCTCTTTCAGGATGGGCTTGAGATCGGCGAGTAGTTTCTGTCGATCGATCACGGAGCACTCCCCGCTCGGGCCGCCTGTGCCTCTACGGCGTCCGCAATCAACGGTGCATTTAACCTGAGCATCGCTAGGCCGTCGGCTTTGTTTGCGAAGGCCAAATATTGCTCGTACCACCGTCGTCGTTGGCGAACGATTCGCTCATCATGATCGAGATGAAGTCGCTTCAGCGTGTCCTCTGCGAGCTTCCGTTGTGCTGCGGGGACTCGGTCACTGACGACAAGCTGAAGAGACGGCAAGATCACCTTGAACCAATCAACTTGGACTGCACACGGGTCAAGAACTGTGCCGTCCGCGGTTTGTTTGCTGCTGTTGATCCACTGGGAGCAAAATCGGTAATTGTTCCATTCATAAGCCTGCGTGGCGTCGGTATCGCAACTGATGAAGTGGTCAACGGTTCCCACGGGCTCGTACATTGCCCCGTAGGCACATAGTTGGCGAAACGCATCGGAAAGGTCATTTCGGAACTCAGACCAGTAGTCATGAGGTCGCCATCGTTTACCGTTTGGAGTTGGCAGAGGCTTCGGATTTTGCGCGAGCCACTGGCGCCCGCGCTGTCGCGTGCGGGCATCAAAACGGGCAGGTTCTTGGCCTGGTGAACAAGGGATCATCGCACACTCTCCCCAGCGGTGACGATCCACCTGGGCCAAAATGGATCATGGCCCGGTAGAACTCGGACCAATTCTTGGTGAATCTGCTGTCGTGTCTTGAGTTGCGTGGGCAGTGATTCCCGATCTTGCCGCATGAAGGCTTCCGCGGCCTCGATCGCACGTTCTGCTTCGCGAGAGCGTGCTTGCTTTAGGCCGAACGCGTCTGAGACAAGCCAGCCCAGGACATCGCCTTGCTTGGACCATTCTTCAGTCACCGCAATCACGTCTCGTTCCTTCTTGCGAGGGGTGAACGTGATTAAGCGATCTATTTCGGGGGTAAATCGAGACTCAACCGAGGCGAGCACCAGAGGCGCGTGTGTTGTTGCGAGTATCTGTACGTCGCGTTTGAAGATGTCAGAATAGAGCTTGCCTATCACATCCAGCAGAGCAGGCAGGAGAACCCGCTGCCACTGTGGATGCAGGTGCGCCTCGACTTCATCGAATAGGAGCACGAGCCGGTCAGTCGGTGGCTGGTGAAGAAGTGCGGAGGCCGCCTTGTGCTCAGACCAAGTCCAAACGAGCAGGTACGCCAGTGCCAGCACGCGGCGCATTCCGGCGGAGGCGACCGAAACTGGGATAGTCCCGTAAGGGAGTTCAAGTGTCGGCTCGTCACGCGCGTCAACGAGTGAGGAGCGGACTGGCTCACCGGGGCGCAAAACCTCATCCGGATGAGGCGAAAGTCCGGCCAGAACATCCGTCAAGACTTTGAATAGATCCTTCTTCTGATATTGCCAGAGAATCCAGTCGCGAAGAAGCCCATTACACAGGACTGTATTCTCACTCCCTTCGCCTGCTTCTAGGCCTTTCCAGACTTGGTCCTGCGTGAACTGAAAAGACGATGGTCGTTCCGGGCTTTCGTAATCCCGCGCGACCAACTTCTTCCAATAATTTCGGGCGGGATCCCATATTGAGAAACCACCGTCGATGCGGACGTACATCACAAGGCCCGGCATAGGAGGTCGTCCTGCTGGTGGAGTCCACGATTGCATACGACGATCGAATTTTCCCGTCAGCACGCCCGTCTTCTTGGTCTTGCTCCACAGCCGGTATTCAATCTCGGGTTTGCCCTTGCGTTCTCGTCGAGGCATGGCGGGTTGTCCCGCCCATGTTCGAGTGAGTGTCCACCATGCCAGGTCAAGAGCAAATGTCTTCCCTAGGCCGTTGTCGCCTGTCAGGAGATTCAAGCGGGGGCTAAATTCGAGCAGCATCTTGGGTGACGGCCCGACGTTTTCGAGCCGAATGTAATCAATCATTTGGCAACTCCTTGTCGGCTGCGCTCAGAGTCGCTTTAGCGACTCCATTGCTGTTTTTCTTGATGTCTGTGCGGTGAAGATTCTGACACCAGCTTTCGGGGATGTGCGCCCATTGGTTGTTGGTGATGACCGGAACTGCCGCGCCATCCAGCAGCGGCATTTCAGTCTGCGGGCTGGCGGGGATCAGAAGCCACGCACCGTGAAGGCGACCATCCTGTACTGCCTGGGCGATGCGGGTGAGCATGACCACCTGGCCGTAGCGCTCTAGCCAGTTTAAGTGGTACGCGAGAACCGTTTGGCCGGTGACGTTGCCTTTTAGAAGTGCCTGTTCGACCTGGGGGATGACTTTGCTGGCAATGAGGTGGTTCAGGTTTCGCCAATCCTCGCTGCGGCGCTCGGCAGCATCGGCGTTGACGACGATGGTCAT
>Ga0182024_10015238_pt1 | contig 14750 bp, 10 predicted proteins | sample P32metaG_FD_120480 | JGI IMG/M metagenome (GOLD analysis project Ga0182024, IMG submission 120480) | Permafrost microbial communities from Stordalen Mire, Sweden - P3-2 metaG (Illumina Assembly) | ecosystem: Environmental > Terrestrial > Soil > Wetlands > Permafrost | place: Sweden: Stordalen... | reverse complement strand
CTGGGGACTGTTTGGCGCGGCTTTCGTTATCGCGCTTCTGTACCTCTGGATGAATTTTCGCTTTGCGGTGAAAAACGGGGCCACTTTCCGAGTCAGTGGATTGACCGGCGACTCTGCCATTGCAACGAGACTCGGCGCCCAGATCTCTCCTACGTTTTTGAAAGTGGCTGTGGGAGCGTTGGCGATTGTCGCTGCTCTGTTCTTTGCGCTCATGTTCTATGCGAAATGGGACACGTATCTCCGCTTTCGTTACAGCGGATCCTTCGGGTTGTCCGATCCTCTCTTCGGGCGCGATGCCGGGTTCTATGTCTTTCGTCTTCCCTTTTATGAGCTCTTGCAGAGCAGCTTGACCACATTGGCGGTGATCACGCTGCTGGCCGTCCTGGCGTGCTACGCGTACTTCGGATTACCGGAGTTCAGCGGTAGTAGAAAACAAATGCAAGCCTGGAGCGCGAAGACGGCACCGCATCTGTCCATCCTGTTTTGCGTCCTGCTCGCCAGTTGGGGATGGGGCTTTTACCTGGATCACTTCGAACTGCTTTACTCCACTCAAGGCGTCGTTTACGGAGCTGGATATACCGCGGATCATGTCACTCGGATCGCCTATTGGATCATGGTGGCCGCCGCGGTGGCGTTGTGCGCGCTGCTGGTGTTTAATATCTTCCGGCCGCGGCTCAGAGCGATCGTGATTGCAACCGGAATTTATGTTGGCTTGTTCATCGTCGCCGTTTGGGTAGTACCGGCCCTCTTTCAGAGGTTCGAGGTGTTGCCGAACGAACTGGCTCGCGAGACTCCGTTTCTCAAAGACAACATAGCGTTCACCCGGACCGCCTACAACCTCGACAAGATCGAGGAAACGTCCTACCCGGCGCTAGCCGACTTGACGCCCGAGGTGATTGCGAGAAATCAAGATACGATCCAGAACATCCGCCTCTGGGATTACCGTCCGTTGCTTCAGATGTACCAACAAGCCCAGGAAATACGCCTCTATTATCAGTTTTACAATGTTAATGTAGACCGTTATCACCTGCCGGACGGCTATCACCAGGTGATGCTTTCGACCCGCGAGCTCTCCCCGGAGCTTCCCGCTCAAGCCCAAACCTGGGTGAATGAGAAATTGCAGTTTACGCATGGCTTTGGCTTGGTGATGAGCTTCGTCTCAAAGACTATGGGAGGAGGCTTTCCGCAGTATGTTGTCGAGAATATCCCGCCCGAATCTTCCTACGGCCTAACCATAAATCAGCCTGCCATCTACTACGGCGCGTCGATGCCTGGCTATCGGATTGTCGCTACGGGCGTCAAAGAGTTTGACTACCCCAAGGGGAACCAGAACGTCTATACAAGTTACGCCGGAACCGGCGGTATCCCGCTGGACAGCTTATGGAAGCGGCTGCTGTTCACCTGGACCCAGGCCGACGTCAACATATTGTTTACGTCCTATCTTCAGCCGGAGAGCAAGATTCAGATCTGGAGGCGCGTTCAGGAGCGCGTCCAGCAGATCGCTCCGTTCTTGCGGCTCGACAACGATCCCTACGCCGTGGTGAGCGAGGGCAAACAGTATTGGATCCAAGATGCCTACACGGTCTCCGATCACTTTCCCTACTCCACTCCCCACGCGGCGGCCTTTCAGGAAGGGCTGAATTACATTCGAAACTCCGTCAAAGCCGTGGTGAACATGTACGACGGAACGGTCCAGTTCTACATCATGGATCCGACCGATCCCATTTTGGGTGTTTACCGGCAGGCCTTTCCGGGCGTTTTCAAAGACCTGAATCAGCTTTCGCCGGATCTGAAAGCGCATCTGCGGTATCCGCAGGATCTTTTTTCCATCCAGGCGGACCAATACAGAACGTTCCACATGACGGATCCGCAGGTCTATTACAACCGCGAGGACCTCTGGGTGCTCCCCCAAGAACAATACGCCGGCAAGGTTGCGCCCATGGAGCCCTATTACATTCTGATGAAACTTCCTGGAAGCGATCAGCTCGAGTATCTCCTCATGACTCCTTTCACGCCGCAGAAGCGAAACAATATGATTTCGTGGATGGCCGCCCGATGCGATTTCCCCGCGTACGGGAAGATGCTCTTCTACGAACTTCCCAAGGAGAAGCTGATCTACGGCCCCATGCAAATCGAGGCCATGATCGATCAGAACACGGCGATCGCGGCGCAGCTGACCCTGTGGGATCAAAAAGGTTCGAGAGTCATTCGTGGAAACCTGATCGCGGTGCCGATCGAGAACTCTTTCCTTTACGTGGTGCCGCTATATCTCACGGCGGAGGGCACGGACTTCCCGCAACTCAAGCGCGTCATCGTGATCTCGGGGGACAAAGTGGCCATGGAGCCTACGCTCGATGAGGCCATTCAATCGGTCTTCGGGACCGAGCAACCCGGGATTTCCGCGCAGGCTCCCGGCGCGCAGGCGCCCGGTGGGCATCCGGAACTTGGCCAGGCGAGGGTGCAATTCGACGCTGCCCAGAAGGCCATGCAGCAGGGGAATTGGGGAGACTTCGGTAAGTCGATGGACGCGCTGAAGCGGTTGCTGAACGGACCGGCGCCAACTGCGACTCGGCAATGATGATTTTGGCAGGATCAACATGAAGACAATTATTCTTTCTGGTAGCGCGACTGTGCTGATCCTGGTGGGTGCCGTATTCGGCCAGAGTGGCAGCGCCGCTAGCGCGGCGGCGAAGACTCCTGTTGCGACCACCAGTCACAGCGGTTCCAAACCGGAGATCGCTCCCAAGACCCCAGAAGGCTGGATCGTAGTCCAAGATAAGGACTACATTCCGGTCATCGACGGCGTGAGCAGAAAGCTGCAATCCGCGCGCAAAGCTTTCATGATGAAAGACCCGGCCGCGGCAGCCACCGATGTTCGCGCCACCGCGGAACTCCTGTCCAAGCAAACCTCGGGTACGTCTCCGGGATTAAAGGAAAACCTCGACGTGGCCATGAAGCAACTAAACGCATTGGCCACCGATCTGGACAGTAAAAAGACGGTCGGAGTGAAGCGGTTCGATGCCGTGATTGCAACGGCCCACCGTGCCGATCTCGCAACCGACTGGCTGGTGGTGGACGAGTCGTCCTGGTATCCCTACATTGAGGAACCGAATCGGCATTTCCAGAATGCGCACGCAGCGTTTCTCGCAAAAGACTACGACAAGGCGGCCCAGGAAATCCGCAAGGGGGAAGCCTTCGTCACGCTGGAAGCCAGCCGCGCGAGCGGGGACGTCAAACAATCGTTGAACTCGTCGGCACAAGAACTGGAAAAGCTGGCCGTCGATATGACGGACAAGCGGAGGGAGAAAAGTACCGTCGAGATGGATCGGAGTTGGGGGCGTGCAGACCGCGCTCTGGCGCAATCGCACCAAGTTCGGGCAAAAGGGGATTGGCAGAAGAGAGAGACCGCCAAAGCGGGCTATGAGATGAAAGCCGCGGCACTCAATCTCGAAGAATCTGCCGACTGGGCGGGCAGTGAGGCCAAGACGGGCGTTTCCGCAGTCGTTAGAGATACAAGGTTGATGGCCGGAAAGCTCACCGCGGGGAGCGAATACGCGGTGGGAGAAGTGGACAAGGGCATCGACGATCTTGGTCACGCGATATCGGGGCTTGGCCAGAAGAATTAGCCGGTACGGCGAGCGCAAGAAATATGGCCGTGACTTAACAAAATGGCAGCGTCAAGTTGAGATGCGCGGAATGGAAAGAGGTTGAAGTCATGTGTGACTGTGCGCTGATGGGCGTTCCAAATCGGATGGCCGTGGAGGGAGAGCAGTTGGTTGTGCACAGATTCCGAACGGGTTCACTGGGCCTCGCTGCGCCGGATTCAACCAACCCGCCAACACGCCGGCCCCATAGTTTTTGGGACACGCTGAAGTTATTTTTCACCCCGACACAGCGGGATTCTGTTCGCGCGGTCTGCATGCCGCCGGGCGCCCAGTTGGTTGTAGAAGATATTCCCGAATATTTGTATCTCGCTATCGGAGTTGGCGAGATCGAATTGGCCACATTTACGCGGATCAAGACGCCCGGCGCCTATCGCGATGCAGTGCGTTTCAAGAATGGGCATGCAGTGCGGTTGCAGGAGTTTCACGAAGGCCAGCGCATGTGGGTAATGAACCTTTCCCCTAGGGCTGAGTCATCTGAAACTGTTCTCGATGCGGTTTCGCGAGTGTAGATTTGAAAACTTTGCTATGGAGGGCAATAATATGCCGAAGACAGCAGTAGGATTATTTGAGAAACCTGAACTGGTGGACGGGGTTGTCCGCGAGATCGAGGCCCTTGGTTTTCCTCGGAAAGAGGTTCGCACGCTGACCGAGCCGGCGACTTTCGAGGTCACGGGGGTGATGAGCTTCCCACGCCTCGATTTCGAAGTCGACTTGAGCCGGGAGCTGGCCAGGATCGGAGCGACCAAAGCGCAGTCGCAAGTTTACGTCGATGGACTGCGGCGGGGAGGCGCCCTGGTATTCGCGACTGGGGAGGACGAGCAGGTGGACGCTGCCGCCGATATCATGAACCGGCACGGCGCGACGGAAATAGAGGAACCTCGTGGTGAAGAACCGCAGTTACCCGGTGTCGTTCGCGCGAGCATGACTGGGATGCGCAGTAGTCCGGTGCTGGCCGGCCGGATCCGGGAGCCGGGCAGCGGCGCTGCCTTTTTCGTGTGGTAACGAGTGGCCCACCGACCTTGCGAAATGCACGGCTGGCGGCCGCCGGAAAATGCAAAGAAATCGATCTGGAAAGAAAGGAATTTAAGCCATGTTTGAAACGAACTCGGTGGTAGCCATTTACGGAACCCACTCTCAAGCGGAGGAGGCGGTGAAGGAACTGCAGAAGTCTGGGTTCGATATGAAGAAGATGTCCATCGTCGGCAAGGATTATCATACCGACGAGCACGTCGTCGGATATTACAACACCGGCGACAGGATGAAGTATTGGGGCAAGATGGGCGCCTTCTGGGGTGGTATCTGGGGAATGCTGTTCGGAGCTGCTTTCTTCGTCATTCCAGGTTTGGGGCCGATCTTGGTAGCCGGTCCGTTAGTCGCCTGGATCATCGGCGCGCTGGAGGGCGCGGTTGTGGTGGGCGGATTGAGTGCGCTCGGCGCGGGGCTGTATAGCATTGGCATCCCCAAAGACAGCGTCGTGAAATACGAGACAGCGCTGAAGTCTGACAAGTTCCTCCTTCTGGCTCATGGCACGGCGGACGAGGTGGCCAAGGCCAGAGACATCCTGCAGACGACCCACGCAGTGGACGTTGCGGTTCACGGGGCGACACGCGAGCAGTTCGCTGGGATTAGCGGCAGATAGTCTTGCTATCGTCGGGTGAATTACCTCTGCTCAGGTAAAGGGAGGGCCTCTTTTGAGGAACTCGCGCAAACCGGAGCGCGGCGCGGATCAGTCCCTCATCCGTTTGGCGGTGCGCGCCGCACCCTTTGCGCTTCGAACCGCGCCACAACGGAAGGCCTGCTGTGGCGCTTCTGAGGAGAAAGATCGTGTCTAAGAACTTGTTGACCGTTTCAGTTGTGGGCCTGGCTTTAGTCCTGCCCGCTTTAGCATCGGACCGCAGTGATGACACTGGGCGTGTTGAAAAAGCCACCCAGGTCTTCCATGAAAACATGAGCGCGCCGGACCAAGGCATTCCCAAAGAACTGCTGCATGCGGCGAAATGCGTTGCCATCATTCCAGGCGAGGAGAAACTCGCCTTCATATTCGGCGAAAAGTACGGTAAGGGGCTGGCGACCTGCCGCACTGCCGATGGCTGGAGCGCTCCGATGTTTATTGCCCTTGGTGGAGGGAGCGTCGGCTTCCAGATTGGCGGCTCCATCACCGACGTCGTGATGCTGTTTATGAACGACCATGCGTTGCAAAGCCTGATGAGTGACAAATTCAAGATCGGCGCGGACGCAACGGTGGCGGCTGGCCCAGTGGGTCGGCATCTCGCCGCAGGCACGGATCTGAAGCTCAATGCGGAGATCCTGAGCTATTCGCGCAGCAAAGGAGTTTTTGCTGGGGTCAGCCTGGATGGCGCCGTCGTGCAGGCCGACCACAGCGGAGACAAAGCTATGTACGGCTCCAACGTCACCCGCCGGGAAATCCTGGACGGCAAAGTTGCGGCTCCTGAGTCAGCGCGGAGGCTGATGGCAGACCTCACCAGGTACGAGCCGCACGCTCTTGAATCGAGCCGCAACTGAAAGCATCTTTTGCAAAGGCCGTGAAAGGCTGCCACCCGCGTCGAGAGGCGCGGGTGCATTCCTGTCATCAGCCCAAGAGACCCGAGCCCAAGAGAACCGAGCAATGAGCGCTTCAACCAACACAACTCTTACAACACTCAGTCCGGCACAGCTCGATCAACTGTCGATCGACACCATCCGCTTTTTGTCGGTTGACGGCGTGCAAAAGGCCGACAGCGGCCATCCTGGCCTGCCACTGGGCGCCGCCCCCATGGCCTATGTATTGTGGACGCGGTTTCTCCGGCACAATCCGGTCAATCCGCATTGGTCCAATCGGGACCGCTTCGTCCTCTCGGCCGGCCACGGCTCGATGCTGCTCTACAGCCTTCTTCACGTCACCGGGTATGCTCTCTCTCTTGACCAGATCAAGCAATTCCGACAATGGGGCAGCATTACTCCAGGTCATCCGGAGCGCGGCTTGACGCCTGGCGTCGAAACTACCACTGGCCCTCTCGGCCAGGGATTCGGCAACGGCGTGGGCATGGCGATTTCAGAAGCGCGTCTTGCGGCGCAATACAACCGGCCGCATTTCGAGATTGTCGATCATTTCACCTACGGATTGGTCAGCGACGGCGACCTGATGGAGGGCGTGTCTTCCGAGGCGGCCTCGCTCGCCGGGCAGTTGGAACTCGGCAAGCTGATCTACCTTTTCGACGACAATCATGTGACGCTCTCCGCCGGTACCAACATCACCTGCAACGAAGACCACGCGCGGCGCTTCCAGGCGTACGGCTGGCACACGCAATTGGTGGAGGACGGTAACGATGTGGAGGCGATCGATCTGGCCTTGCGCGCGGCGCGGAGCGAAACGAAGCGTCCTTCGCTGATTCTGGTCCGCACCCACTTGGGCTTCGGTTCGCCGGACAAGCAGGATACATTTGAAGCGCACGGTTCGCCGTTGGGTGTGGAAGAGGTTAAGCTGACCAAGCAGAACTTGGGTTGGCCGGTCGAGCCCTTGTTCGACATCCCACCCGAAGCCCTCGCGCATTTTCGCGAGGCCCTGCCGCGTGGTGAGCAAGCGGAGTCGGAGTGGCGCGATCGATTCGCTCGCTACGCCACGATACATCCCGATTTGGCGCGTGAGTTTCAAGAGAGGATGCGCGGCGAATTGCCTGCCGGTTGGGACGCGGACATTCCCGTTTTTCCGGCGGACCCGAAGGGAATGAAGACCCGCGTGGCCTCCGGAAAGGTGATGAACGCGATCGCGCCGAAACTTCCGTCGCTGATGGGTGGTTCGGCGGACCTGGATCCTTCGACGCACACTGCGCTGAAGGGCGACGGCGATTTTGAATCTCCCGATCGCGCCTCGGGCGACACGCAAGGATCCACTGGCGGCGGCTGGAACTACGCCGGGCGGAACTTGCACTTCGGCATTCGCGAACACGGGATGGGCGCGATTCTGAACGGCATGGCCGTGTACGGCGGCTTCATCCCGTACGGTGCAACGTTCCTGATCTTCTCCGATTACATGCGCCCTCCCATCCGGCTGGCGGCCATGATGGAGCAGCAGGTGATCTATGTGTTCACGCACGACAGCATCGCACTGGGCGAAGACGGGACTACTCACCAGCCTGTGGAACAGATCGCGAACCTGCGCGCCGTTCCGCGCCTGGTCGTGATCCGGCCCTGCGACGCCAACGAAACCGCATATGCCTGGCGCGTCGCGATCGAGTCCCGGGATCGTCCAGTGGCGTTGATACTGACCCGCCAGGATGTGCCCACCCTGGATCGTAACCGCTATGCCTCCCCCGCCGAGCTGAAACGTGGGGCCTACATCCTAGCCGAAGCGGCGAATGGCCAGCCCCAGATCATTTTGATCGCGACCGGCTCGGAAGTGAGTCTGATCGTCGAGGCGCAACGCGAGTTGGAGAAGAAAAACATTCAGACGCGCCTGGTGTCCATGCCCAGTTGGGAATTGTTCGATGCGCAACCGGAGGAATATCGCCGGTCGGTGTTTCCGCCTCTGATCCGTGCGCGGCTGGCGGTGGAGGCAGGGGCCACGCAGGGATGGCATCGCTATGTCGGCGACCTTGGCGACGTGATTGGCCTCGACCATTTCGGCGCCTCCGCGCCCGGACCGGTGCTGATGCGCAAATACGGGTTCACCGTTGAGAACGTTTGCAAACGGGCCTTAGCCTTGCTGGAAAAGCAGCATGCCTGATCCGCCGAAACGCATCGGTATCGCTGCCGATCATGGAGGGTTTGAGTCGAAGCAGTATCTGGCGGGGATGTTGCTTGAGGCTTACTATGAAGTGGTCGACTTTGGCGACACCCAGCGCAAGCCGGAGGACGACTATCCGGATTTTGTTGTGCCCCTGGCCCGTGCAGTTGCTCGCGGCGAGGTGGATCGAGGCATCGCTATCTGCGGGAGTGGGGTGGGTGCGTGCATTGCCGCCAACAAGGTGCCGGATGTGCGGGCATGCCTGATCCATGAGAGCTTTTCGGCGCACCAAGGGGTCGAGGACGACGACATGAATGTGATCTGCCTGGGCGGCCGCGTGGTGACGAATACAGTCGCTTGGGAGTTGGTCAAAATATTTCTCCAAGCACGATTCAGTGGGGCCGAGCGTCACCTCCGTCGTGTGGCCAAAGTTGCAAGGCTGGAAAGCAGGGAGGCAGAATGCGTCAATCCATCTGCCTAGACTAGTGGCCCGAACCTATCGTGGCGAGGGTCTGTCCGGCATGTCCTCTTTCTCCTTGGAGGAACGCCGGATCGGAGTCACAAATCATGAGCGAACAAACCCGTGTCAGCCACCCCATCTACCAACTCCTGCCTACGGAAATCGAGGGATTCGATTCCCTGGCGGAGCTCGCCCTGGACATGCGCTGGTCGTGGAATCACGCTACCGACGAAGTGTGGCGGAAGCTGGATCACGACTTGTGGGAGAGCACGCATAACCCGTGGGTGGTCCTGCAGACCGTCTCGCGCGACCAGATCAAGCGCCAATTGTCCGATCCTATCTTCCGGAAAGATGTAGACGGCCTCGTCGACGCCAGCCGGAAAGCGGCGAAGGCGCCCGCATGGTTTCAAAAAAATCATTCGGACGCTCCCCTCACTTGCGCCGCCTATTTCAGCATGGAATTCATGTTGAGCGAAGCTCTGCCTATCTACTCGGGCGGCCTGGGCAATGTGGCCGGCGATCAACTGAAAGCAGCCAGCGACCTGGGCGTGCCAGTGGTGGGCGTGGGACTGCTCTACCAGCAGGGCTATTTTCGCCAGGTGATCGATAAAGACGGAGCGCAACAGGCCCTCTACCCGTATAACGACCCCGGACAGTTGCCGATCACGCCGCTGCGCCAACAGAACGGAGAGTGGTTACGACTGGAGATCGCGTTACCGGGATACTCGGTCTGGCTGCGCGCCTGGCAGGTCCAGGTTGGCAGAGTGAAGCTCTACCTGCTGGACAGCAATGACGCGGCCAACATTCCCGCCCATCGAGCGATCACCAGCGAACTCTATGGCGGCGGCCCGGAACTGCGCCTCAAGCAAGAACTGCTCCTCGGGATCGGCGGATGGCGGCTGCTCCGCGCGCTCGGAATCCAACCGGAGGTTTGTCACCTGAATGAAGGCCACGCGGCCTTCGCAGTGTTGGAGCGCGCCCGCAACTTCATGGAAGATGCCGGGCAGCCCTTCGAAGTGGCACTGGCCGCGACCCGAGTCGGCAATCTCTTCACCACCCATACGGCGGTAGCCGCCGGCTTTGACCGTTTCACTCCGGAGCTCATCGAACAATACCTGGGTGGATACGCGCAGCAGAAGCTCGGCATCCCGTTGCATCACTTGTTGGCTCTTGGCCGCCAAAATCCGGACGACTTGCTGGAGCCTTTCAATATGGCGTATCTGGCAATTCGCGGGAGCGGGCAGGTCAATGGCGTGAGCCGCCTGCATGGCAAGGTGAGCAGGCACATTTTCCTGCCTCTGTTCCCGCACTGGCCGGAAGACGAAGTCCCGGTCGGACACGTGACCAACGGAGTCCACATGCCCACCTGGGATTCCGCCCCGGCCGACGATTTGTGGACGGAGGCTTGTGGCAAGGGGCGTTGGCTGGGGACGGCAGAAGCCCTAGACGAGGACATTCGCCGCGTCTCCGACGCCAAGCTTTGGCAACTTCGCACCACCGCCAGCAAGTCTCTTGTGGAATACGCTCGCAAGAGATTATCCCGGCAACTGGCCACTTCGGGCGCATCGGCTGAGGCTGTTGACGGTGCGAAGCACCTCTTCGATCCTAATACCCTGACGCTCGGTTTTGCGCGACGCTTCGCGACCTACAAGAGACCGAACCTTTTGCTGCACGACCCGCAACGGCTTCTTCGCTTGTTGACCAATCCGCAGCGTCCGGTGCAACTCATCATCGCAGGCAAGGCGCATCCGGCGGACCAGGCAGGACAGGCTTTGATTCAGGAATGGATTCGTTTCATCCGGCGGCCCGAGACACGCCCCCATGTGATCTTTCTCAGTGACTATGACATGCTTCTGACCGAGGACTTGGTTCAGGGGGTGGATGTCTGGATCAACACGCCGCGGCGCCCATGGGAAGCTTGCGGGACCAGCGGCATGAAGGTGTTGGTCAACGGAGGCATCAATCTATCCGAGTTGGATGGCTGGTGGGCGGAAGCTTACACGCCTGAAGTGGGGTGGGCGTTGGGAGACGGCCAGGAACATGGCGACGACCCGGCCTGGGACGCTGTCGAAGCCAACGCGCTCTACGACCTGCTCGAGCGGGAGGTGATCCCGGAATTTTATTCCCGAGACGCGAGCGGCATTCCGGCCGCATGGGTCAAGCGAATGCGAGAAAGCATGGCGCAGTTGACGCCGCGCTTTTCCGCCGGCCGCGCGGTGCGCGAATATTCGGAGCAACACTATCTCCCGGCTGCAGCGGCCTACCGCGAACGCTCGGCGAACAAAGGCGCGGTGGGCAAACAAGTGGTCGATTGGGAGCATGCGGTGGATCGGACCTGGGCCTCGTTGCGCTTCGGAGAATTCCGGGTGGAAACCAACGCGGACCATCACGTGTTTGAAGTAGAAATCTTTCTAAACGATCTTGACCCGAACGCGGCCCTGGTGGAGCTGTATGCGGATGGAATCAACGGCGGCGATCCGGTACGCGTGGAAATGAAGTGCGCGGGGACGCTACCGGAGGCAGGGCGCGGCTGCGTCCATCATGCAACCGTACCCAGCACTCGTCCAGCAAAAGATTACACGGCGCGAGTGATACCTCAGCGTTCCGGGGTAGCGGTTCCGTTGGAATCCACTCGAATCCTGTGGCAACGATGAAAAAAACGCCCCAACGCGAGTTGCACGATTACATCTCAGAGATCTCCGAGCAAGCCGACGTTCGGGCGGGCACTCCTTTGCCAATGGGAATCCTGGAAAGAGGAGGAGGAGTTAATTTCGCCATTTTCAGCCGTTATGCCAGCAGCGTTCGACTCGAGTTTTTCGATCATCCCGAAGACCAAGCGGCCGCCCGGGCAATCGATCTGGATTCATCGTGCCACCGCACCGGCGATGTATGGCACGTTTGGGTAAAAGGAATCGGTCCCGGTCAACTCTATGCTTACCGCGTGGATGGCCCTTATAAACCGAGCGAAGGACATCGTTTCAACTTCAACAAGCTTCTCCTCGATCCCTTCGCCACGGCGATTTCGCAAGTGCCCCCCTGGGATTTTGCTTCGGCACTTGGATACGACCCGTCGGCGCCGGAGCAAGACTTAGCTCTGTCGAAGCTGGACAATTCCAGCTCGATGCCGAAATGCGTATTTATAAATGAGCCCTTTGATTGGCACGGCGATCAGCCGCCTCGGCACCAGTGGTCGAAGACCGTCATTTACGAAACCCATGTTCGTGGGCTTACCATTTGTCCCAAGTCTGGCGTGAAGCACCCAGGAACCTACCGGGGCCTGATGGAAAAGATTCCCTATCTCAAAACTCTGGGAGTGACCGCTGTGGAACTTATGCCGGTGCAGGAGTTCAATGAGCACCAGGCGACAGGCATCAATCCGCAAACAAGTCAAATGCTCGGAAATTACTGGGGATACGATCCCGTGGCCTTCTTTGCGCCCAAAGCTTCCTACAGCAGTTCGGGAGGTTTGGGCCAGCAGAAACTGGAGTTCAAAGAAATGGTCCGGGCGCTTCACAATGCCGGAATCGAATTGATCCTGGACGTCGTGTTCAATCACACGGCGGAGGGAAGCGAATTGGGACCGACCCTCTGTTTCCGTGGAATGGATAACGCGATCTTTTACACTTTGGCGAGCGACAAACGCTACTATCAGGACTTCACCGGAACCGGCAACACCATCAATGCCAACCATCCCGTAGTGCGTGACTACATCCTGGCCGCGCTCCGTTATTGGATGATCGAGATGCATGTAGATGGATTCCGGTTTGACCTGGCGTCGGTTCTTGGCCGGGACGGTGCTGGCAAGTTGCTAGCCGACGCCCCGCTTCTCGAAAGGATCGCTGAGGACCCGATCTTAAGGGACGTGAAGATCATCGCTGAGGCGTGGGATGCCGCCGGTGCATACCAGGTGGGTAGCTTTTCAGAGCGGCGTTGGGCGGAGTGGAACGGCCGGTACCGGGACGATGTCCGGCGTTTCTGGCGCGGCGATTACGGGATGCTCGGTATGTTTGCCAGCCGCATCTGCGGCAGTGCCGACATTTACAGCAAGTCGGGCAAAGGCCCCGAAGGCAGCATCAACTTCGTCACCTGTCACGACGGTTTCACTCTGAACGATCTGGTGAGTTATCGCGACAAGCATAATGAAGCAAACGGAGAAAACAATCATGACGGGACCGGCGCTAACTTCAGTGAAAACTACGGCGCTGAAGGCGAGACCAAGGATACGGTGATCGAGACCTTGCGGAAACGCCAGATCAAGAACTTCCTGCTGACTCTGTTCATCTCGCGCGGGGTGCCGATGCTACTCGGCGGCGACGAATTTCGCCGCACGCAAGGTGGCAACAACAACGCCTACTGCCAGGACAATGAAATGAGCTGGTATGACTGGTGCGATCTTGAAAAGCATCAGGAGATCTACCGCTTCACCTGTGGCATGATCGCCTTTCGCCGCGCGCATCCGGCTCTGAGTAAGGAGCAATTTTACACGGATGCCGAGATCCATTGGTTTGGCCCGCAAGGAGGCTTGCCGAACTGGGCTGACTCAAGAAGAAAAGAACTTGCGTGTATGATCCAGGAAAGCGGGCGGGATGCGCTCTTTATGATGTTCAACGCGAGTACAAACGGGATAGACTTTGGTTTACCTGCACTGCCAGAAGGGTTCCGCTGGCATCTGGCGGTCGACACTTCCCGTTCCGCGCCCCAGGACTTATTCACCGCAGGAGAGGAAATGGCTGTAGATAGGTCAAAGCCCTACAACCTGGAAGCTCGCTCCAGCGCGATCCTCGTAGCACGGAAGCAGGTGGCGTGATGCTGAACATTCAGAGAATTCTTGTTCCAGTTGTGTTAGCGGACACTGCCCGGCACGTGGTGCACCAGGCTGCGTGGCTGGCGCGCCGCCTTCGCGCGGAGATCATCCTGCTGCACGTGGTGACGCCTCTCAGCTATCCCGCCGGCTTGCTGGAGAGCGGGCACGAGATCACCGCGCGAGATTTGCACGCACACATCGTCCAGCGAGCTCAGGAAGATCTGGATCAGGCGCTCCACCCGGAACTCGATGGCATCGCGGTCACACGCGTGCTGCTCAGGGGCGACCCCGCCCACGAAATCGTGAAGATGGCTCGTGACCGTAACGTTGACCTGATCATGATGTCGACTCATGGCTATGGAGCGTTCTACCGGTTTCTGCTGGGATCGGTGACAGCGAAGGTACTGCACGAAATCCAGTGCCCGGTGTGGACCGGCGCCCACCTGGAAGAGCCGCCCGCGCGCGAGTTCTCGATCCGCCGCGTGCTTTGCTCGGTGGAACTGAACGCGCACAGCCGCCACACGATATCGCTGGCTGCCGAGATGGCCACGGCGGTTGATGGGGTGCTCACGCTGGTCCACATCACGGGTAGCGTGGAGATCTACGGCCCTGGCGGATCGCATGTCGACCCCGGGTGGAAGGAGAAGCTCGTGGGCTTCGCCGCCGAAGAGATCGCCAAGCTTCAGCAGGACGCGGGAACGAAAGCCGAAGTTATCATCGACAGTGGCAATGTCGGGGAGCTGTTGAACCGGGCGGCGGAGCAAACGAAGGCTGACGTCCTGGTCATCGGACACATTCCTGGGCGCAGCCATCTGGGGGACAACGGCAACGGCTATGGGATCATTCGGGCGTCGCAAATCCCGGTGCTGAGCGTCTGAGTAAATTGTGGCGTACCAATCCTTGATGAATACGACGATTCTGCTCTTAGTCTCCGACCCGATTGTACGTTCCGTACTTAAGGAGACATTGGAGCACGAAGGATATACAGTCGTGGCTGCCGGCGATCTGGGGCAGGCGGTAGACCGGATCAATGAGTGCCCACCCGATCTGTTGATAACGCGCACCTATGTTGACGGTTTATCGGGGCACGATGCAGCG
>Ga0182024_10015237_pt1 | contig 14751 bp, 19 predicted proteins | sample P32metaG_FD_120480 | JGI IMG/M metagenome (GOLD analysis project Ga0182024, IMG submission 120480) | Permafrost microbial communities from Stordalen Mire, Sweden - P3-2 metaG (Illumina Assembly) | ecosystem: Environmental > Terrestrial > Soil > Wetlands > Permafrost | place: Sweden: Stordalen... | reverse complement strand
GGGCCCTCGGGGAGAGGACGCCGAACGAATTCGCCAATGAGGTGGCGGCTAGCCGCAGCTTCATTGGGTTACAAGCAGCCGGAAACTCACCCTAGAGCTGGTACAAAAAAGCCGGTCCGATCATTAGGGGGTGATTTACGCTCACTCCCGCTGGACTAATTCAAGCCGGTCAGGTCATGTATATGCGGCGGACTCGGGTTGGCATATTTGAGGTCTGTCAAACCATGATGTTGAATCGATTTGAGCACAAAGCGAACAATCGTTGTGAGCTAAGCGAACCGCAGGTCTCTCTCTAACTTACAACCGGGCCGCTTCTGAGCGGGAGAAGCTTATCCACCTACTGTAAGTTCCACAATCCTATGGCGATTTGGGAGATAGCTTCGCTAAGGAGAGATAGCACTCCGTCGTGGAATCGAAAGTGCATTGGTGATGAAGTACCAGACGAGGAGGAACTGTGAGCCAAACGCGTGGCGCCAGTGCCAGGGCCGGAAAGCGGCGCCTGAGCACCTCGCTTAGGAGGGATGGCATGCCTTGGGATCAAGTTGTGATTCACGATGGAAGGGTGATTAGACAATGAAGGCAGAAACCGCAAGAATTCCACAGGTGAAGTTGGAAGAAGCGTTACAACCAATCACTCCCGCCGAGTTCAACGGGCGCGTGGAGGAGATGTTCGCGTCTATCGCTCGACGGGCATATGACTTCTTTGAGAGCCGCGGGCAGGAACACGGAAAGGATCTCGAAGATTGGTTCCACGCTGAAAGGGAGCACTTTGAGGCCATTCGGATAGACTTGGCCGAATCGGGGGACATTCTCACCGCAAGCGCTGACGTTCCCAGTTTTCGTTCTGACGATCTAGCCATCAGCATCGAACCGCGCCGTCTGACCGTCGCCGGAAAGAAGGAAGCTGAAGAAGGAGGCCGGGAGGAAGAAACCAACCACACCGCCCAGGGTGTCAAGTACGCCCTCGGAGCTCTGGACCTACCTGTCGACGTCGACCCGTCTCAAGTGCGGACCACGATGAAGGAGAGCAGGCTTGTCATTAGCCTGCCGAAAGCCGTCGCACCCAACAATCGCCCGGGCGATGCAGTGAAGGAGGCGTGAGCTCTGAGAATGCTTGTCGTTCCGAATGCGCAGATCGGAATCGCGGGCCTTGGGAGCGGTGGTCATGACTGCCAAGTCGACGGCTACGACAGAGAGCCCTGACTGAGATGTTTGGCATGTATAAAATGATCCAAATGGAGGCTACAAATGGACGGAAAAGACATCGTAAGAGTTCTTCTGGTGGGCGACAGCCCTCAATCATTTTCCACCGCCCGGCAACTTCTCGAACGGCACAGTTGCGAATGCCACTTTGCGGGATCCTTAGAGGCGGTCAGAGACTTACTGCACTTGTGGCAATTCGATATCGTGCTGAGCACACATAGAGTCCCAGGTGACACCATCCATCGGATGGTCGACTTGTTGTCAGGTTCCGGCGCCAGCTTGTTCTACTCCCTACCCGTCGAACAGGGTTACTGGTGGTTGCCTGTTTTGCAATTCGGGAGGGAATGCTACGGACCTGCGTTACGCGCGGGCGACTTCGCGAACGTCCTTGATGACCTGAGACAACAAATCGGGCCCGATGTCACGGCGCACCATGTGTTGGCGGAGGCTCGTTCGAATTCACACTAACCCGTCAAACCGATACCTCAGGAGAAGCGTACGATGTGCGAGATAAAGTCCAAATCGGAAATTCCGGTTGATCACCTATTTGTTGCTCCGGACGAGATACACGCGCATATGCGGCGCGCCTTGGATCTGATTGAGCAACGTGCGTACGAAATCTACAGTGACCATGGAAGAGTTGTTGGCCACGCCATGGACGATTGGGTGCAGGCGGAGTCGGAATTACTTCAACCGGTCAACGCCGAAGCATCCGATGGGGGTGATGCGTTCGTCGCCGTGGCGGCCGTACCCGGCTATAGGCCGGAAGACTTGAGGGTGAGTGTAGAGCCACGCTGCTTGACGATTTGCGGCCTCACTACAGGAGACCGAAGACCTGGTTCCTCGGAAAATGAACCGCGATCCGCGCGTTTTTTCCTCTCCTTCAAACTTCCGGCAGACGTAAAGACATCCGCAGCCTCAGCCGATATCAGGAGCGACGTATTGGAGGTACGCCTCCCGAAGGTGCTTCCCTGAAAGGAAACATGAGTTCAATACCCAAGTTCCCGGTCTTGCGATGCTGCGCGGAGAGCCTTGTAGTGTGCGCCGGTGGCGACGCGCTCTCGAAGACAGTATGGTAGAGTAGCTTTTCCAGTGTCCAGTCTCCCTTGCTGACCCTGTCCGTAAGGATGGACGTCAGCACGCCGAAGGACGGTAGGCTAGGTCGTGAAGCCCATCTACTTCTCCGCTTCTACGGAATTCCAGTGTGAGCCCAATCCCTGGACTCCTGAACACTTCTTTGTCGCCGCAGTCGCTTCTCGCCTCATCATTACGACCTTCTTGAGCGGTTCGGAAGAGCTTCTGTACACCAACGGTTCTAAGCACTCACCCAGGATTAAACTAAAGCATTGGGTGACAGCGGATGAAGTTCCCCAAAAAACACAAACTGGTTGACCAAGGCCAGCCACTCTCTAAGCCGGTCAACACGAAATCATCGCTGGAACGAAAAGCGGCGGCGGCGATTGCTCTGGCGCTGGTCACCATCGCCGGGTTCGCAGTATTGCAATTCCGTACGATTCACAGGGCCGACGAGTATAGCCGGCAAGTATCCCATACCCGAGCCGTGCTGCTGGAACTTCAGGCGACCCAAAGCGGCATAAATCGCGCCGATGCCTCTGCTCAGAGCTATGTGATTACTGGTGACGCCAACTACCTAGGATCCTATAACCAAGCGACCAGGAACATCGGTGAGCATCGCCAGCACCTGCGCGAACTGACCGCCGCCGACGCCGCCCAGCAACGCAGGGTCGATAATCTGGAACCCTTAGTGAACAGTGTGATTCGCGCGCTTCAAGCCGAAACCGAATCTCGGGCCGCTGGGCAGCTTCGGGAGAAAGTGTCGCCGCTGGAGAGTTCGGTGCGGACCAGCCTCGGCGACTCGCGTGCCGCGCTGGTGGATATGGAGGCCGTCGAAATCGAGCTTCTGCGGCAGCGAAACGAGGCCACTCAGCGAGCCAATCACCAAGCGAACGTGATCTTTCTTTTGGGGAGTGTCTTGGGCCCCGTGCTCATCAGCGCCTTCGCGCTCGCGCTTCATGTGGACATCACGAAGCGCAAGCGCGCGGAAGCGGAAATACGCGCCCTCAATGCAGGGCTGGAGCAGCGCGTCATTGCACGAACCGCCCAACTCCAGGCAGCGAATCAGGAGCTGGAACAAACCCGGGAACGGGAGATCGGGATCGGCTTCAGAATCCAGCAGACTTTGCTACTCGATCAGCCACCTGTGGACTTTCCCGGACTTAAAGTGGCCGCCTTGACGATCCCCTCCCAGCGAATCGACGGCGATTTTTACATCTTTTTCAGGCACTTGGATGAGTCCCTGGATGTGATCGTCGGAGATGTCATGGGCAAAGGGGTTCCCGCAGCGCTTTTGGGAGCGGCTACGAAGAGCCATTTCGTCAGGGCCTTCAGCGAATTGATGCTTCTGGCCAGGGATACGAAGCTTCCAGAGCCAAAAGAGATCGTCACTCTCGCCCATGCGGAACTGGTGCGACATCTGATCGAACTGGAAAGTTTCGTGACTGTATGCTACGCCCGACTGGACTTGAGCAAACGCAGGCTCGATCTCGTCGATTGCGGGCACACAGGGATGGTTCACTTACACGGCAAGACAGGGCTCCATGAGATCCTGCACGGAAACAACCTGCCCCTGGGAATCCGGGAAGGCGAGATCTACGAACAGATCTCCGTCCCTTTCGAGCCGGGAGACCTGTTCCTTCTCTATTCGGACGGGATCACCGAAGCGCAGAGCCCCGATGGTGAGCTGTTTGGGCCGCAACGCCTGGAGGAATTTATTGCAAGCAACAGCCAAAAGGAGCCCGCTTCGCTGGTGGAAGCGGTTCGCCAAGCTGTGGCCACTTTCACGGGATCGGCACGACTCACCGACGACCTGACCAGCTTGGCCATCCAGGTGCAAGAAAGGCAGCTCCCCGTCGCACGACAGGAATTGGAGATCGGCAGCGATCTCAAACAACTCCGGCTAGCGCGCGAATTCGTGCGCACCTTTTGCCGCAATCTTCCAGGTTCACCCCTGGACGAGGATAGCGTTGCCGCACTCGAGTTGGCGGTCGACGAGGCGGCGAGCAACGTTATGAAGCACGCGTATCACGGCCGCGAAGATCAACGGATTCATCTTGAGGCCGAGGCTTTTCCAGGCCATCTCGCGATCACGATACATCACTTCGGAGACCCTTTTGACCCCGCAACAGCGCCACTGCCGCTGCTCGATGGCTCGCGCGACTCCGGATTCGGCGTTTACATCATCGCCAGGAGCGTCGATGAAGTAAGGTACTATCACGATGAACGCGGCAGAAACTGCATTGCGCTGATAAAAATCCGCAAAGCAGAAGGAAAGTGAGACTCGATGGAAATACCCCTCGATAACATAGACAGCGTCGCCGTCGCGACGGTACCGGTTGATGAACTGGACGCAAGCAACGCCGAGGAGTTCAAGCGCGACATGGCGCCCGTGCTGCAAACCAATACCAGACTTGTGCTCGATCTGAGTCGGCTGCGTTTTGTGGATAGTTCCGGACTAGGCGCCATGCTCTCCTGCCTCCGTCAATTGAGCGCCAAGAGCGGAGACCTGAAGCTATGCGGCATGTCGAAACAGGTGCGTGGGCTTTTCGAACTCGTGCGCATGCATCGGATTTTTGATATCTGCGGCACGAAAGAAGAGGCAGTGCATGCCTTCAAACACTGACGGTGTCGGAAAGATTCAGAAACCTGCCACGGCAGAGTTAGTCTCTTCGATCCAGGAATCCATCCGTCGCCACGCCAGGTACTCGTTAGGGAAACCCTGGAACGACCTCTCCGGCAGAGAGCTCTTCAATGCTGTCGCATTGTCGGTTCGGGATCGCTTGGTGGACGGGATGCTCGAAACCGAAGAGCGATATCGGCAGGACGACCCCAAGCGCATCAACTACCTCTCTATTGAATTTCTTATCGGGCAATCACTCGGAAATCATCTCCACAACCTTGGGATTCGTGACTTGTACCGTCGGGCGCTGAGCAATTTAGGAGCCGATCTGGAAGCCGTGGAAGAGTCTGAAGAAGACGCCGCGTTGGGCAATGGCGGGCTGGGCCGTCTCGCAGCGTGCTTTCTGGACTCTTTCGCCACGCTCGGGATTCCAGCGTGCGGTTATGGCATCAACTATGAGTACGGTCTGTTCAAGCAGGAAATAGATAATGGATATCAAAAAGAGAAACTGGATAACTGGCTGGCGCAGGGTACGCCCTGGGAGATCCCGCGCCCCGATAATGCCTGTCTGGTACCCCTCTACGGCCGTATCGAGCACGGCATTGACCGCAAGGGCGGCTACAACCCCATGTGGATGGAGTGGAGGGTACTGATCGGCATTCCTCATGACATGTTGATCTCCGGCTACGGGGGCCGGACCGTGACTATCTTGCGCCTCTATGCAGCGCGCTCATCACGCGAATTTGACATGCAGATTTTCAATGACGGCGACTATTTCAAGGCCGTCGAGCAAAAGATTGCTTCCGAGACCGTTTCGAAGGTGCTCTATCCTTCGGACGCAATTGTCGCCGGGAGAGAGCTGCGTCTGGTGCAGGAATACTTTCTCGTCGCCTGCGCGATGCGGGATATCGTCCGACGGTTCGAACAAGATCACGGCAGATTCCAGGACTTCCCCGCAAAGGTTGCGCTTCAGCTGAACGACACACATCCCGCCCTAGCGGTCGCGGAGTTGATGCGTATCCTCGTGGATGAAAAGGAATTGGAATGGGAGGAGGCGTGGACGATCACGCACGCAACCTTCGGATATACCAATCACACGCTCGCGCCGGAAGCACTGGAGAAGTGGCCGGTTCCCCTGCTCGAGTCTGTGCTTCCCCGGCACCTGCAAATCATCTATGAGATTAACCGCAGTTTTCTGAACCGGGTTTCTGTTACGCATCCGGGGGATGTCGATCGCATCAGGCGAATGTCGATCATAGAGGAGTCAACGCCCAAACAGGTGCGCATGGCCAACCTGGCGATCGTAGGAAGTCACTCGATAAACGGGGTCTCTGGAATTCATACCGAATTGGTCAAAACATCTCTAGCGCCGGACTATTTTCAGCTCTTTCCGGAAAAGTTTAACAACAAGACCAACGGGATTACGCAAAGGCGGTGGTTGTTAAACGCAAATCCTGCGTTGGCTAACTTGATCAGCTCGACGATCGGAGATCGCTGGCTTACCGACCTTTACGGACTGCGGGAGCTCGAATCCCATGCGGCGAATACAGACTTTCAAGCGGAGTTCCAGAAAGTCAAGCGGTCGAATAAGGAGAGACTGGCGAGAATCATCCAGGATACCGCCCGGCTGAAAGTTGACCCCGATTCTCTCTTTGATATTCAGGTGAAGCGGATCCACGCCTACAAGCGGCGGTTGCTCAACGTGATGCACATCGTTGACGAGTACTTGTCACTGGTCGAGGACGGTCGGCAGCCCGCCGCGCCGAGGACTTATATCTTCGCGGGAAAGGCCGCGCCCGGCTATTGGCTCGCCAAGCAAATCATTAAACTGATCCACAGTGTCGGGCGGGTGATCGACAATGATCCGCGCGCTAGCCAATGGATCAAGGTGGCTTTCATACCCGACTATCGCGTCTCGCTGGCAGAGAGGATCATTCCTGCAGCTGACATTAGCGAGCAGATTTCAACCGCAGGAACGGAAGCATCGGGAACCGGCAACATGAAGCTGGCGCTGAATGGCGCCGTTACGATCGGCACTCTCGATGGTGCCAACATCGAGATCCTGGAGGAAGTGGGCGAGGACAATATGTTCATCTTCGGCCTGAAAGTGGCCGACGTTCGCACGATGCGTGAACAGAATTCCTACCGGCCTTGGGAGTACTACGCTCGCGATCCGCGCGTGAAGCGAGTTGTCGATAGCTTTTCATCCAATCTATTCTGTCCTCACGAACCGGACCTTTTCGCATGGATCTCTGCCAGCGTCCTGGATACAAACGACGACCATTTTCACCTGGCGGATTTCACTCCCTACATCAAAGCGCAGGAAAAGGCGGGCAACACGTTCACCGATCGGAGTTACTGGATGCGGATGGCGATTTTGAACGTGGCGCGTATGGGGAAGTTTTCGAGTGACCGCACTGTCGCAGAATACGCGCGCGAGATCTGGGGCGTAAAGGGATTCAAGCCCGTCGACTAGCGTGCCACCAGAATCACGCTGGAACGAGACTGGACAAGGTAACTCGCTGGATTCGCGAGCGCAGCTTCTTCTCCTGGGCTGTAGAAACCGAGTGGTGACGATTCGGCAGTGTCGGCGGCGAGGCACCAAGAACTCGAGGAACGCGCCAGAGGCACTGCGAAGGTGATTGCTTCGCCTTCGGCGTTGAACATCAAGAACAGGTCGGCCACGTCGTGGCTGCGAATCAAGCACGCCAGGCATTTTTGGCGGGGATCGAACCAATCCGGGCTCTTCCCGGCAGGGTTGAACCAATAGATCTCCTCGTCCGTGTAGAAAGCTTCCCGCCGCAGCACTGGGTTCGCCTGGCGAAACGCAAGCGCACCACGAGCAAACTGAAAGACTCCGCTGGCCCGCTGCAGCGCTGACCAATCGACCCAACTGATCTCGTTGTCCTGGCAGTAGGCGTTATTGTTTCCTCGCTGGCTGCGGCGGAACTCGTCTCCTCCGAGCAGCATGGGTACGCCTCTGGAGATGGCGATTGTCAGCAGGAAGTTCTTGATCTGGCGGATGCGCACCGCCTCGACTGCCGGATCGTCCGTTGCCGCCTCAATGCCGTAGTTCGCACTGTAATTCTCAAATGGTCCATCTCTATTGTTCTCTCCATTGGCATCATTATGCTTGCGCGAGTAGCTAACCAGGTCATTTAGCGTGAACCCATCGTGACTAGTGATAAAGTTGATGCTGCACTCCGGTCCCTTCCCTGATCCGTAGTATAGATCGGAACTTCCACAGATGCGGCTGGCGAAACGGCCTATCATGCCTTCATCTCCTCGCCAGAACCGGCGTACGTCGTCGCGAAAAGGGCCATTCCATTCCGCCCAGCGGCGTTCCGAAAAGCTTCCTACCTGATACGCCCCGGAGGCATCCCAAGCCTCGGCGATCAGCTTCGCGTCGTGAAGGATCGGATCTTCAGCGATGCGCTCCAGCAAAGGTGCGTCCGCCAGGACTTGGCCGCTGCGGTCGCGGCCGAGCACGGATGCGAGATCGAAACGGAAGCCATCGACATGCATTTCCATCACCCAGTAACGCAAAGCATCTAGAATGAGATCACGCACCACCGGATGCGCCGCGTTGATCGTCTGTCCGGTGCCGGTGAAGTCGCGATAAAAGCGTTTGTCGTTACCAAGCCAGTAGTAAATCGCATTATCGATTCCCCGAAGCGAGACTGTGGGCCCCAACTCGTTGCCTTCGACCGTGTGGTTAAAAACTACGTCAAGGATTACTTCGATCCCGGCCTGATGAAAGGTCCGGACCATCTCCTTGAACTCGAGCACTTGCGCACCCGCCTGCTGCACGCTAGCGTATGATGCCTTAGCAGCAAAAAAGCAGAGTGGATCGTACCCCCAATAGTTTTTCAACCGCTCGCCTGTCTGTGGATTGATCCGCAAGAGGTGGCTCTCGTTGAATTCCTGGACCGGCATCAGCTCGACTGCTGTCACCCCGAGGTCCTTCAGATGCGGGATCTTCTCGACCAGGCCGCGATACGTCCCTGGAAATGAAACTCCGGCGCTAGGATGAACGGTATAACCCCGCACATGGAGTTCATAAATGACCGTCGATTCCCAGGAACGGCGGAGCGGCTGATCACCCCGCCAATCAAAATCCCCATGGGTAACGATGCATTTCGGTGCGGTAGCCGCATCGTCGGTTTCGGAGAAAGACAGGTCCTTCCGAGGCGATGAAGAATCATAGCCAAGAGATGGGAGAAAGTCGCATCCCGGAACTAACGCGATCGCAGTCGCGTAAGGGTCCACCACGAGGTTGTTCGGATTGAAGCGGTCCCCTTCGTGAGGGGCGTACGGTCCGGCAAAGCGAAACCCGTATAGTTGGCCGGGATGAATCCCCTCCAACCAAAGGTGCCAGATGTCCCCCGTCTTGTTTCGTGCGGAGTCGAGCAGAATGGTCCGCGTCGGCACTGAATCATCGAGATGATCGAATAAATCGAGGCGAACCCCCGTGGCGTGCCGGCTGAAAATCGCGAAGTTCACTCCGCCGCCCCTCGCGTGCGCCCCGAGAGGTAGGGGCGAACCAGAACGGATGGATTGAACTTCGCACAGGCCCAGCAGTCGCTCCAACTCGTCGAACTGCTTTGTCCGCACGGCACTGGACTCAGAACCCCGGGTCTCCCGCACGTCCTGCCCGGCAGGTCGGGAGCCTGCTTTCGATGAGCGCGGTTCTGTTGGCATGGTTAGCGGACCTTTGCAAGCCTACCAATCCACTCAATCTGAGTAAAGCATCGTCCTCGAGGGAACATGGCAATTGGAACCTTGTTACCTCGGGCTACCGCTCCAGGGACCGCTTCAACTGCCGGGTGCGTCGATCCTTCTCGGTTTCGGCCGGTTCTGACTCTCAAACGCTGACCCGGTCCGCAGTGGTATCATCGGGCGCTTGTCAGACACATCAAACTAATGGATCAGCCAGGCATGGAAGGATCCGGGGGAGGAAACGCGCTGTGAAGTGGTTCAAGCACGCGTTTGCCATAGATTCACCGGATCAGATCAAGCTCAACGAGTCCTCTGAACTGCTCTCAAAGATCAATTTTCGGAACAGCCGTTTGGGTTCCCTGATCGTCACGTCGCGTCCGTCGCTCGAGAACAACGAATCCGCCCAGCTCACTTCCTTGCTGCGGGGCTACTTCGATCAGATCCGCAACTGCCTTGAGGTGAATCGCCCCCAGGCAGCCGGCCTAAACAGGTCCATGTGGCAGACGTATCGCTGGATCGACATACGCTGCAGGAGATCGTCCGAAAAAAGCTCTAAAGCCTCCGTCCGGCGCGTGTTGGCGCGCTGGACGCAAGCCACCTATCAGGTGAGCGAGCGCCCGGCTTGCCGGAAACTCGCGACCGCGTCGTCGTGCCAGGGCCCGCACAAACCCCTGCAATAGCTACGCGCGAATTCGCAACATTAGCTTCTGGATGCCAGCGATATTCGCGAATGATAAGCATGGGCGCCTCTGCCGGTGCATCCTCCAAAGACGTATCCAAATGCCTTTCGCGTCATGGCTACCTCCTCGGTTTCTCGTACGTAGGTTGCCTTCCTCAACCGCCCAGCTAGCTTTTTTCCATAGGTGGATATTGCTTGAACATCTTGTCAATCGACTTGAGAACCTGCTTTTCGTCTCCCTTTTGACTGTCAGCGATGTTGTCCGTTGTAGCCTGCCCTCGCCAGACAAGTACATTCTTCTTGGCGTCAGCGATGTCAACGGAGAGTATTCCCATCGCGCGAGGCTGAGCTTCGGTGTGAGCAATATCGGGACCCATGCCTCCCCAGTCCCCCCAACCGCCCCAGCCTCCGACGAATCCCCAGGGACCTCCACCCCAGCCGAAGCCATCGTCTATCGTCGTCGAATCCATCACTTCCTCTCCAACCATGTGATAACGGATGTAAAGGTCTGGATTCTTGTCGGCGGCAACCATGTGTAGGCCCTTCTTGGCTAGTTCAGCCTCAACGTCCTTCTGGACCCACTGACGGTAGAAGTGCGCCCCTTGATTCTTATCGACCTTCCATGCGTAAGTCCGATAGTCGGCAAACGGAGCTTGCGTCTGCCAATTCACTTTAACCGTCTGTCCAAACGCGCTCCCTGCCGATAAGAGCAGCAACAGCGCCGAGACTGAGAATGTACCCTTCCGCATACAGCCTCCTTTGCTGACCAAGGAAATTCCCGTATTCCTAATATCAATCCGAATCTGACACCAAGGCATCCATCTGCATTTCGCCTTCCTACGCCGCTAGCGTCTTGGGAAGACGCACCTCCAGCACGCCGCGCTTGATATCAGCTGAGATCCCGGATGTATCTATTTCTGTAGGTAGATTCAGGGAAATGAAGAATCGGTCGAAATGTTGGCCTTCCTCTTCTGATGCGTCGGACCTGTTGTCATTCGCAACGGTCAGTCCGCAAATCCGCAGGCATCGTGGTTCTACGCTGATTCTCAGATCTTCTGGACGGTAATCGTCCACAGCAGCAACGGCAACAAGCGCGTTCCCCGAATCTCCTAGCTCGCAGGTGACCGGTCGAAGGACTTCGGATTCAGCTTGGAACCAATCCTCCCAGTCGTGACCGTGAACGCCCCCGCGGCTTTCAAAGACCTCATAAGCGCGTCGGGCAATCAGATCGAAGACGGTATTCAAGTACTCCTGGATTTCGGCCGGACTTACGATTAAGCGAGCGAGACGGGCCTTCTCCATATTCATCTGCCCGGAGAGTAGTGATGTCTTTTTCATATCTCATCTTCCTTTCTGTGAAACTTCTCCACCGAAAAAAGCTGTTCTTCTGTTCGGTCGTCATGGAGTTTCTTTCCACCCGTTTCTCTTAAGTCCTTGATCTAAGGGTGCATCCTCCAACTCTTCCCCGCGAAGCACCCGTTCCACCTCTTCCTTCATCCGCACACTCGGTGGTACTTTCTTCATGGCGTTGTTTTCCTCCTGGCCCCGCTTCCAACGGGGCCTTTCTTTTATTTGCTTACTAGGAGGATACAACGCCTCGTTAGCTTTTGCAGGGATCTTAGGACTTCACCCCCGGGGCAATCGCGAACTGAATCTCGCTGCCCTTATCGATCTTAACGTCGTCTTTTTTTGTCGATACAAAGACGCCGGAGTTTCCGCTCGAGATCTGACTGTGAAGATCCACCCCTGCGACGACATTGATTTGATCAACCTGTAAAGTCCTATCGGTCCAGCTGTTTGGAACCTGTTCGCCTGCTTCCACGGGATATTCGTCGTATCCGTCGCCGGCCGCCACCGGGCCAAACAAGCCGACAATTGTCGCCTTGATCCAAACTGCAGTTCCATCCTTTAAGCGCGCTTGATTGAAGCGAAGCGCAAGCTTGGACATGCCTTGCTGCTGCATGTCATCCACAGTCACCTCCCCAACCAAAATCGTGCCGTTGGGTAACTCTGTTCCATCGGCCAAGGTCACCTTCTGTCTAAGCTTCGCCTGAACCGCAGAACCGGATTGGTCTTTCTTGGCGTCCAACGGATGCATAAGTTCGGCACGGGCCGGTACCATTCGCATAGCTTCGCGGTGGCCAGTAACGGGCTCTGTGAATCCTGTGCTTTGCGAGTCCTGACCGGTTGAAGTCTGAGAGTAAGCAAAGAGTGGTAAAACTACGACGGTGGTCACAACTGCCAGCGTTTTGAAATAATGTTTCATATTGTAACTCCTTATTCTAGATGCCCGCATAGGATAGGATTGTGGAGAGGAATCGAAACCTACCGGAATCAGGCATCGCTTTTGCTCCCGTCAGGGGCGCTAATTAGCCCCTCTCTCAAACAAGAGCAACACCAATGCCAAAATCGGCAGCCATTCAAAATCGATAAGCCCGTTCTCCTCAATAGAGTCGAATCGTCAAAGGACCTTCACACACGGTCGCGTTCAGGAATGTGTACGAAGCGAACATGGCGTGTGAATGAAGCGAACAGGTTAGCTGGGATATTGCCTAGCAACCAATTCGGAAATCGATCTCTAGGGCAATAAAGAAGCAACCTTCGGAGTGGCAAATCCTCTGCGCCAATTGCCATGCAATCAAATCTTCAAAGAGAAGGGCGGGGCACGTCAGCACAGGCGACCAGCACGTGTGCGGCGTTCGCAACATTCCGGGCAAAGCGACAGGCACCGAAGCCACCAAGAGGATCAATGCGAACGGCAAGACTTCCGACCAAGGCCGGTGAGCAAAGCCAGCGTACACGAGCAGGGCTCCAACGAAGACGGCGTCAAGAAGACGTTCGGCTGTTCCACGGCGTTGTGGAGGCCGATGAATCGGAGCTGACCGGTGAGTCTCTGCCGATAGAGAAATCCGCAGGGGCGACCGCTTACGCTGGGTCGCGGATTAAACGAGGTGAAGCTAGTGGCGAGGTAACAGCAACGGGACAGTATACCTACTTCGGCAAGTCCGCCGAATTGGTGAAAACGGAAAAGACAGCGAGCCATTTACAGAAAATCACTTGTGCGATCGTGAAATATCTCGTCACGCGGCCGAAGAGATTGTCCCCGAAGATGTGATGAGCTGCCAGCGATCGTCGCGCAGCACGCGCGCCTGCACCCAGAGCCGGCTGCGCAAGAGAGTGAGAGCACGATTAGCCTGATTTTCCTGGACAAAACTCAGGACGGAATTGAATGACAGCAATACACCGATGATGATGGCTTCTTCCAGCTTGTGAACCAAGATTTCCAAAAGAACGGTGACTTCGAGCATCCAAGGAATGGGCGCCCAGAATTTGGCGAAAAAGGAGAGCAGCGGATGGCGTGTTCTTCCTCAACCCGATTTGGGCCGAATTGACGAAGCCGGCCCTGCGCTTCTGCGGCGGTGAGGCCCATCGGCGTAGCCTTGGCGGCAATGGCTCGATTGTCTTGCATAGCTGCAGCACGATTGTACGCCACCACCAGTTGGGGACCTCATTTTGGGCAGGATATGCCTGTCCGTGGAGTTTCGTGTGAAACAATCGGCCACAGTGCATTCAGTTATAGTAAGACACTATGTGACCTAGCTCACCGCCAAGGCAGTCCGTCGCGAAGTTTAGTGAGTTTGTGGGACAGCGCAGATGGAGGGAATAGAAATGACTCACAACATTGGCGGATTGGATCGATCGATTCGCATTCTGCTTGGCATCGGTCTGGTAGTTCTGGGATTGCTTCATGTGTTGACGGGTGGGTGGGCTATCGCTGGCAATATCGTTGCAGTGATTGCGCGCGGTTCAGGCCTGGTCCGCTTTTGTCCAGCATGGGCGCTCTTCGGCGTCAATATCTATTCTGTGAAACCAGTACAGCAAAAATAGAGAAAAAGGAGTGGACTAATGCTCGCGAGCCTCGGCACCTCGAATAGTTGTGGCTACGGGGATATCCGCGCAGTGAATATGTCCTTCGACGACGCAGTCTCGCGGATCGAAGGCGCACTCAAGACCGAAGGGTTCGGTATCCTCTGCGCAATTGATATCCAGTCCAAAATGAAAGAAAAAGTGGGTATCGATTTCCCACGCTACATCATCTTGGGGCATGCAATCCCCTCTCGCGTTACAGGCGCTCAAGGGGGACATCAACCTTGGGCTTCTCTTACCGTGCAATGCGGTGGTCTACGAACAAGACGGGCAAGTTCAAGTTGGCGTGGTAGACGCTCGGAAGATGCTTTCAGTGGTGGGTCGCCCGGAATTAGAAGTGCTGGCGCACCAGATAAATGAGAAGCGCCGGTGCGCCTTAAACAGAGTGGCCCCGGAGTTGGCTCCCTTCTACTTGGATTCGGCGCATTCTCACGTTTAAAAAGCGGCCCAGAGGCCCTTCGAATGCGGGTGAGAAGGGTCTTATGATAATGTAAGCCTTACATCACTTTTGGTGAGGTGAGGCTTG